>ERZ773021.228-NODE-228-length-34613-cov-66.4402_pt1 | contig 34613 bp, 38 predicted proteins | sample MGYA00511668_ERZ773021 | MGnify/ENA primary metagenome ERZ773021 (study PRJEB29015, sample SAMEA2737961) | human oral metagenome | biome: human oral; feature: human-associated habitat; material: dental | place: China | collected 2032 ... | reverse complement strand
AAGAAGAAGGAATCGAAGAAATCGCAGCTGACGGCGAATTTGACCATAACTATCACATGGCCATCCAAACTCTCCCAGCAGACGATGAGCACCCAGCAGATACCATCGCAAAAGTCTTCCAAAAAGGCTACAAACTCCATGACCGTATCCTAAGACCAGCCATGGTAGTGGTATATAACTAGGCAATTCTGACGGTTGCAACATACATAATAGAAAACTTGTCCGAAACGACAATAAACTATGAAGAAAGTTAAGAAAGTTGTTCAGCTTTGCAATAGTGAGCGAAGCGAACCAAAGGCGATACTCTTCGCCGTGGCGCTATTTTCGCAAACTTTGAGACTTTAGGCTCAAAGTTTAGTCAAAGAGATTGACGAAGTCAAGCTCTGACGGCGTCGCCACTTAAGAAGAGTATCAAAAAGAAAAAAGAAGAAAAAACAACAAGGAGAAAAACACATGTCTAAAATTATCGGTATTGACTTAGGTACAACAAACTCAGCAGTTGCAGTTCTTGAAGGAACTGAAAGCAAAATCATCGCAAACCCAGAAGGAAATCGCACAACTCCATCTGTAGTGTCATTCAAAAATGGTGAAATCATCGTTGGTGATGCCGCAAAACGTCAAGCAGTTACAAACCCAGATACAGTAATCTCTATCAAATCTAAGATGGGAACTTCTGAAAAAGTTTCTGCAAATGGAAAAGAATACACTCCACAAGAAATCTCAGCTATGATTCTTCAATATTTGAAAGGTTACGCTGAAGATTACCTTGGTGAAAAAGTAACTAAAGCAGTTATCACAGTTCCAGCCTACTTCAACGATGCGCAACGTCAAGCAACAAAAGATGCTGGTAAAATCGCTGGTCTTGAAGTAGAACGTATCGTCAACGAACCAACTGCAGCAGCTCTTGCTTATGGTTTGGATAAGACTGACAAAGAAGAAAAAATCTTGGTATTCGACCTTGGTGGTGGTACATTTGACGTATCTATCCTTGAATTGGGTGACGGTGTCTTCGACGTATTGTCAACTGCAGGGGACAACAAACTTGGTGGTGATGACTTTGACCAAAAGATTATCGACCACTTGGTAGCAGAATTCAAGAAAGAAAACGGTATTGACTTGTCTACTGACAAGATGGCAATGCAACGTTTGAAAGATGCGGCTGAAAAAGCTAAGAAAGACCTTTCTGGTGTAACTTCAACACAAATCAGCTTGCCATTCATCACTGCTGGTGAGGCTGGACCTCTTCACTTGGAAATGACTTTGACTCGTGCGAAATTTGACGATTTGACTCGTGACCTTGTAGAACGTACAAAAGTTCCAGTTCGTCAAGCTCTTTCAGATGCAGGTTTGAGCTTGTCAGAAATCGACGAAGTTATCCTTGTTGGTGGTTCAACTCGTATCCCAGCCGTTGTAGAAGCTGTTAAGGCTGAAACTGGTAAAGAACCAAACAAATCAGTAAACCCTGACGAAGTTGTTGCCATGGGTGCTGCTATCCAAGGTGGTGTAATCACTGGTGATGTGAAAGACGTTGTCCTTCTTGATGTAACACCATTGTCACTTGGTATCGAAACAATGGGTGGCGTCTTCACAAAACTTATCGATCGCAACACTACTATTCCAACATCTAAATCACAAGTCTTCTCAACTGCAGCGGACAACCAACCGGCCGTTGATATCCACGTTCTTCAAGGTGAACGTCCAATGGCAGCAGATAACAAGACTCTTGGACGCTTCCAATTGACGGACATCCCGGCTGCACCTCGTGGAATTCCTCAAATCGAAGTAACATTTGACATCGACAAGAACGGTATCGTGTCTGTAAAGGCCAAAGACCTTGGAACTCAAAAAGAACAAACTATTGTCATCCAATCTAACTCAGGTTTGACTGATGAAGAAATCGACCGCATGATGAAAGATGCAGAAGCAAACGCTGAAGCAGATAAGAAACGTAAAGAAGAAGTTGACCTTCGTAACGAAGTAGACCAAGCAATCTTTGCGACTGAAAAGACAATCAAGGAAACTGAAGGAAAAGGCTTCGATGCAGAACGTGATGCTGCCCAAGCTGCCCTTGATGACCTTAAGAAAGCGCAAGAAGACAACAACTTGGACGAAATGAAAGCAAAACTTGAAGCATTGAACGAAAAAGCTCAAGGACTTGCTGTTAAACTCTACGAACAAGCCGCAGCAGCACAACAAGCTCAAGCAGGAGCAGAAGGCGCACAAGCAACAGGAAACGCAGGCGATGACGTCGTAGACGGAGAGTTTACGGAGAAATAAAATAGTCCAGTGGACTATTTTATCCCGAGCTTGAAAATCGGAGAGCGAGGTCGTTAAGAATGACGAATTACTAAGGTACTTTGTCTAAATGTAATAATGATAGGAAGAAATCCAGAGGTTGCAACCCAGCCTCTGTTTTTCGATAAAATAGAGGGTGTCGTTTATGAAAAAAGTACTTTGTATCATTTATCCTAATTTTTCTCTTTATGAGATAACCACTTTAACGAGTACTTTAGCTCTGTCTTTTGACATCACGATTGATTATGTGGCTTCAGATAATTCAATTGTTATTTCTGAAGATGGTTTGCCTTGCCAACCTACAAAAACATTGGATCAAGTACATATAGAAGAGTATTCTTGTGTCATTTTACCAGGAATGGCAAATATAGGGCCTGCTCTACAGGATGAAAAATTAAATTCGTTTTTGAAGGGACTTGATAAAAAGGAAATTCTAATTGCAGCCATTTCTTCAGCGCCCCTTTTATTGGCAAAAGCAGGTTTGTTGAATGATACGAAATTTACAGGTGGAATTTGGCAAAACTTCTTTGACTATTTTGAATTTCTTCCACGTGAAAATTTCCAACCCAAAGTTCTTGTGCAAGATAAAAATATCATTACGGCTATCGGTTTTGCACATCAAGAGTTTGCAAGAAAAGTGATTCTTAGTCTAGATTTGGCAGAAAATACTGACAACTATTTTAAAGAACAGAACGAATTTTCAGAAGAGGATTTGATTTTTACTCTATCGGACAAAGAGTTTGATGAAGTGAAGCAGAGTATAGAAAATACCCTCTAATGATTTACTTATAAACTATAGAAAGGAACAAGGGTGTTCGCAACTGAACACGGGTTCCAGAATTTCTTACTTAATTTGAAAGAAAGGACAAAGAGCATTCGAGAAATTGAACTCGAGCGGAAAGATTGGAAATTAGATAAACCTCCTAAGAAATCAGGATTTCTTGTCGGTTTCCTAAATTTCAGTCGCTTTCTGTTCGCTCTTAGTATCTTGTATGAACAATACTGAATTTTATGATCGTCTGGGGGTGTCAAAAAACGCTTCGGCAGACGAGATCAAAAAGGCTTATCGTAAGCTTTCAAAAAAATATCACCCGGATATCAACAAGGAGCCTGGTGCTGAGGAAAAATACAAGGAAGTTCAAGAAGCCTATGAGACTTTGAGTGATGACCAAAAACGTGCAGCCTACGATCAATATGGTGCTGCTGGTGCTAATGGTGGCTTTGGTGGTGCAGGCGGTTTTGGTGGTTTCGACGGAGCAGGTGGCTTCGGTGGTTTTGAAGATATCTTCTCAAGTTTTTTCGGAGGAGGCGGAGCTTCGCGCAATCCAAACGCTCCTCGTCAAGGTGACGACCTCCAGTACCGTGTGAATTTGACTTTTGAAGAAGCCATCTTCGGAACGGAAAAAGAAGTTAAATACAATCGTGAAGCCAGCTGTCGTACCTGTAACGGATCTGGTGCTAAGCCAGGAACAAGTCCAGTCACCTGTGGACGCTGTCATGGTGCTGGTGTTATTAACGTCGATACGCAGACTCCTCTTGGTATGATGCGTCGCCAAGTAACCTGTGATGTCTGTCATGGTCGTGGAAAAGAAATCAAAGATCCATGTACTACATGTCACGGAACAGGTCATGAAAAGCAAGCTCATAGCGTACATGTAAAAATCCCTGCTGGTGTGGAAACTGGCCAACAAATCCGTCTAGCGGGTCAAGGTGAAGCAGGCTTTAATGGTGGACCTTACGGGGACTTGTACGTGGTGGTTTCTGTTGAAGCTAGTGATAAATTTGAACGTGAAGGAACAACCATTTTCTACAAGTTAAATCTTAATATTGTCCAAGCAGCTCTAGGAGATACTGTGGAAATTCCAACCGTGCATGGTGCTGTCGAATTGGTTATTCCAGAAGGCACTCAGACTGGCAAGAAATTCCGTCTACGTGGCAAGGGAGCACCGAGCCTTCGTGGTGGCGCTGTTGGGGACCAATACGTTACAGTTAATGTCGTGACTCCGACAGGTTTGAACGAACGCCAAAAAGCAGCGCTTAAAGAATTCGCAGCTGCAGGTGATTTGAAAGTCAATCCAAAGAAAAAAGGCTTCTTTGACCATATTAAAGATGCCTTTGAAGGAGAATAACGTAAAAAGAGCCGATTGGCTCTTTTTGTGTTATCTTTGAAAATTTAGCGTCGAAAAATCATTTTCTAGTTAGCCTATCATTTATACTTTTGCTTGAGCAAGCCAGCTGCATCCATCTCTTGGATGAGTTGCTTGATTTCCGCTTCTTTGCCTGGTTTAACGGTGACGGTATCAATGTGTTTGATCGCCGAATTATCCTGAATATCGACCAAGGTCAAAGCTTTTTCATAGAATGCGATTCCCTTTTTTAGACTTTCCTGATCATTCCAAAAGAGAATTGAGTAATTAGGGTCAAATTTCTTTCCGATTTCTTGGAGATACTTCTCGCTTTCTTTCTCTAAAAACTGCAATAAACCATGATTGAATAAATTGTCTTCTACTGAATGGTAGGAAATATCTCCTGTGTTTAGGACATAGACTTTGAGTCGGTTTTTGGTGAGTTTTGGACTTTCTTTTAGGACGGGGTGGCTATTGATAACCTCACCTGAGAAAGTAACATAAAAATTTAAGCCTCCACCTTCGAATTGATACCTCCCATTTGATTCTACTTTCTCAGGAGGGAGGTCAAGGGAGATAAAGATTTGTTTTAAGGCTTCATTCCCCTCACGGATGTCACTCGGTGAAGCCTTGAAAAGATTCATCAGTAGTAGAAATGCTAGGACCGCAAGAAGGCAGAGACAGCCACAAGGGATCGCAATGACCTTCGCTAGAACTTTAAAAAACTGTTTCATGTTCATTCCCTCCCTTTTCTGTTCGAATCTAGTAACCCAAAATGGAATTAAGGAAAGTTGGAGGCTTTCTTATTCTTGTTTTTCTTCTTGGAGGACCGCCATTCTGGTTTGGAAATCTTTTTCCAAGACTTTGAATTTATAGGTTAAATCTTTTTGATATTCCTTGATGAGTTCTTTTTGTTGGTTGATAACTTGCAGGCTGTTTTGAATGATATCCAAATCCTCCTTAATGGCCTCGACACGATCAGTTGTATCTAGCACTTCATCCTGAATGGCTTGGCGATTTTTCACAACAAAATAACTTCCAGCTGCAGCTCCTGCGAATAGCAGTAGATTTGATAGTTTCATGGCATCTCCTTAAGCATTTCTAATGGATTCTGCGACTTGGGCAAGTTTGTCAAAGTCAGGTTCGTGGGCGATAAAGTCAATCTTGAGGTCATCTTCTGCACCGTAGCGAGGTACGAGGTGCACGTGAGTATGAAAGACCGTTTGACCAGCAACTTCCTCGCAGTTGGCGATGATATTCATACCAGCAGCCTTGGTAGCCTTCATGACTTTTTGAGCTACTGTTGGCACTTGGGCAAAGAGTTGGCTGGCACTTGTAGCATCCATTTCCAAAAGATTGCGATAGTGTTCTTTTGGTACGACTAAGGTGTGTCCAGGCGTTACTTGAGAGATATCAAGAAAGGCAAGAACCTGCTCATCCTCGTATACTTTTGAAGCAGGAATCTCCCCTGCGATAATCTTACAAAAAATGCAATCTGACATAAAATCCACCTCTACTGTATTGAATTTTGATATAATATAGCTACATTATACCAGATTCGGAGAAAATATGTTAGAAATTAAAAACCTGACAGGAGGCTATGTTCATGTCCCTGTCTTGAAAGATGTGTCCTTTACAGTTGAAAGTGGGCAGTTAGTCGGTTTGATCGGTCTTAACGGCGCGGGTAAATCAACGACAATCAATGAGATTATTGGTCTCTTGACACCTTACAGTGGGGAAATCAAGATTAATGGTTTGACCCTGCGAGAAGATGCGACTAGCTACCGCAAGCAGATTGGCTACATCCCAGAAACGCCTAGCTTGTATGAGGAATTGACTCTCAGAGAGCATATCGAGACGGTTGCTATGGCTTATGGTATTGAGCAGAATATAGCTTTCGAGCGAGTGGAACCTTTATTAAAAATGTTTCGTCTGGATCAAAAATTAGACTGGTTCCCAGTGCATTTCTCCAAAGGGATGAAGCAGAAGGTCATGATTATCTGTGCTTTTGTCGTAGATCCGAGCCTTTTCATCGTTGATGAGCCTTTCCTTGGGCTCGATCCGCTGGCCATTTCTGACTTGATTCAGCTTCTAGAAGTAGAAAAGCAAAAAGGCAAGTCCATTCTCATGAGTACCCATGTTTTGGATTCGGCGGAGAAGATGTGTGATGCCTTTGTTATTCTCCACAAGGGGGAGGTGCGGGCTCAGGGGAACCTCCAGCAACTGCGCGAGATCTTTAGCATGCCTGAAGCGAGTTTGAATGACATTTACTTGGCTCTAACCAAAGAGGGGGACCTATGAAAGACTTGTTTTTAAGGAGAAAGCAGGCTTTTCGTAAGGAGTGCGTCGGTTATCTGCGCTATGTTCTCAATGACCACTTTGTCTTATTCCTGCTTGTTCTCATCGGTTTTCTAGCCTACCAGTACAGTCAACTCTTGCAAGATTTTCCTGAAAATCATTGGCCCATCCTCTTGTTTTTGGGGATTGTATCTGCCTTGCTTTTGGCTTGGGGAGGAATCGCGACCTACATGGAAGGACCTGACAAGCTCTTTCTCTTAGTCAGTGAAGAGGAGATCAAGTCCTACCTCAAAGGACAGTCGTTGCGCTCATTTGTTTTCTGGACAATTGTTCAAACCTTCTTTTTACTCTTATTTGCACCCTTGTTTTTAGCCATGGGCTATGGCTTGCTAGCCTTTCTCGTCTATGTGCTTTTACTGGGAGCAGCGAAGTACCTCCTCTTTCGACACAAAGCCAGCAAATTTTATACTGAGACTGGCCTCGACTGGGACTATGTCATTGCCCAAGAAAGCAACCGCAAGCAAGTTTTGCTTCGTTTCTTTGCTCTCTTTACTCAGGTCAAGGGGGTTTCAAATAGTGTCAAACGTCGCGCTTATCTGGATTTTATCCTTAAAGCAGTTCAGAAAGTGCCGAGCAAGATTTGGCAAAACCTCTATCTTCGTTCTTATCTGCGAAATGGAGATCTCTTTGCCCTCAGTCTCCGCCTCTTACTCCTATCCTTGTTAGCTATGATCTTCATCGAGCAATCCTGGATCGCGACAGCAGTAGTAGTTTTATTTAACTATCTCCTGCTCTTTCAGTTACTGGCCCTCTATCATGCCTTTGACTACCAGTACTTGACTCAGCTCTTTCCACTAGAAAAAGGGGAGAAAGAGAAGGGATTGAAACAGATTGTGCTTGGTGTGGGAAGTGCAGTTCTTTTGCTGGAATTGCTAGTCGGAGCAGTGGTTTTTCAAGAAAAAATAGCCTTGTTGGCTCTTGTAGGGGCTAGTCTCTTCCTACAATTGTTTTATTTGCCTTACCAACTAAAAAGATTGGTTGACGAATAGACCAAAAACTAGTAGAATAGTAAGGAAACTTTATACGGAGGAAAGAAATGGACTTGGGTGATAATGAGCTAACGCTGACCCCTATCCCTGGGAAGAGTGGCAAAGCTTATATGGGAAGCTACCCTGATGGGAAGCGCGTCTTTGTAAAAATGAACACCTCTCCAATCCTACCTGGCCTAGCCAGAGAACAAATCGCTCCTCAATTACTATGGACTCGTCGTTTGCCAGATGGCCGTGATATGTGTGCTCAGGAATGGCTGACGGGTAAAATCTTGACCCCCTACGATATGAATCGCAAGCAGATTATCAATATCTTGAACCGCCTTCACCGCTCGCGTCCCTTGATGAAGCAGTTGAGCCGTTTGGGATATACGATGGAAACACCAGTTGATTTGCTACGTTCTTGGCAGCAAGGAGTTCCAGAAATCTTGAAGCAGAACCACTATTTGAACAGTGTGATTGCTGAGCTAGGTAAGACGGTTCCAGGTTTTAGAGAAGACCATGCAACGATTGTGCATGGGGATCTTCGTCATAGTAATTGGATTGAGACAGAGAGTGGACTCGTTTATCTAGTGGATTGGGATTCGGTTCGTCTGACGGATCGTATGTTTGATGTAGCGCATTTGCTATGCCACTACATTCCGGATCATCAGTGGCGCCAATGGTTGAGAGACTACGGCTATAAGTACAATCAGACAGTGTTAGATAAATTGTATTGGTATGGTCAGTATTCTTACTTGAACCAGATTGCCAAATACTGTGAAAATCAAGATTTAGACAATGTAAACCGGGAGATTTATGCCTTGCGCGTCTTCCGTGACAAGTATGGAAAGAAGAGATGAGAGTTAGAAATCGTAAAGGGGCTACAGAATTACTAGAGGCCAATCCTCAGTATGTGGTCCTCAATCCCTTAGAAGCAAAAGGGAAATGGCGAGACTTGTTTGGAAATGATCATCCTATTCATGTTGAAGTTGGAAGTGGGAAAGGGGCCTTCGTATCAGGAATGGCCAAGCAAAATCCTGACATCAACTACATCGGGATTGATATCCAAAAGTCGGTATTGAGTTATGCCTTGGACAAGGTTCTTGAAGTTGGAGTGCCCAACATCAAGTTGCTGTGGGTAGATGGTTCAGATCTGACCGACTATTTTGAAGACGGTGAGATTGATCGTTTGTACCTAAACTTTTCAGATCCCTGGCCTAAAAAACGCCATGAAAAACGTCGTTTGACTTACAAGAGTTTCTTGGACACCTTCAAGCGCATCTTGCCTGAGAATGGGGAAATCCATTTCAAGACGGATAACCGTGGCTTGTTTGAGTACAGCTTGGTGAGTTTTTCTCAGTATGGGATGAAACTCAATGGTGTTTGGCTAGACTTGCATGCCAGTGATTTTGAAGGCAATGTCATGACGGAATATGAGCAAAAATTCTCCAGCAAAGGTCAAGTGATCTATCGAGTTGAAGCAGAATTTTAAGAAATCGCTTGAAAACCAGCTGTTTGAGTGCTTATGCTTTACATAAATTGACAAACGTGCTATACTGATAGTAAGAATATGAGAAAGAGAGGCGGAGAAGTATCTTCGCCTCTTGCTTATGAGGAGGTGGACGCAATCGCAACAATCGTAGAATTAGTCAGAGAAGTTGTAGAACCTGTCATTCAAGCACCTTTCGAGCTCGTGGATATCGAGTATGGAAAGATTGGCAGTGACATGATTCTCAGTATTTTTGTAGATAAACCCGAAGGAATTACCTTGAACGAAACGGCAGACCTGACAGAAATGATCAGTCCTGTCCTAGATACCATCAAGCCTGATCCCTTCCCAGAACAATATTTCCTAGAAATCACCAGTCCAGGCTTGGAACGTCCTTTGAAAACCAAGGATGCTGTCGCTGGAGCGGTTGGGAAATACATCCATGTTGGGCTCTACCAAGCCATTGATAAGCAAAAAGTCTTTGAAGGAACCTTGTTGGCCTTTGAAGAGGACGAGTTGACCATGGAGTATATGGACAAAACACGTAAGAAAACTGTCCAAATTCCATACAGTTTAGTATCAAAAGCACGTTTAGCAGTAAAACTATAGAAAAGAAAGGATAGCTTTTGAGGATTCAAAAGTAAAAAGAACATGAGTAAAGAAATGCTAGAGGCCTTCCGCATTTTGGAAGAAGACAAGGGAATCAAAAAAGAAGACATCATCGACGCAGTAGTAGAGTCGCTTCGTTCCGCTTATCGCAGACGTTATGGTCAGTCTGATAGCGTAGCTATCGACTTCAATGAAAAGACAGGCGACTTTACAGTTTATACTGTCCGTGAAGTTGTTGATGAAGTATTTGATAGCCGTTTGGAGATCAGCTTGAAAGATGCTCTTGCCATTAATTCAGCCTATGAACTTGGTGACAAAATCAAGTTTGAAGAAGCACCAGCTGAGTTTGGTCGTGTAGCAGCCCAATCTGCTAAACAAACCATCATGGAAAAAATGCGCAAGCAAACACGTGCCATCACTTATAATACTTACAAAGAACATGAACAAGAAATCATGTCTGGTACAGTAGAACGTTTTGACAACCGTTTCATCTATGTCAATCTTGGCAGCATCGAAGCCCAATTGTCCAAACAAGACCAAATCCCTGGAGAAGTTTTTGCTTCCCACGACCGTATCGAAGTCTACGTTTATAAGGTTGAAGACAACCCTCGTGGTGTCAACGTCTTTGTCAGTCGTAGCCATCCAGAAATGATCAAACGCTTGATGGAGCAAGAAATTCCAGAAGTTTACGATGGAACTGTGGAAATCATGAGCGTGGCCCGTGAAGCAGGTGACCGTACAAAGGTTGCCGTTCGTAGCCACAATCCAAACGTGGACGCTATCGGGACAATCGTTGGGCGTGGTGGTGCCAATATCAAGAAAATCACCAGCAAATTCCACCCAGCTCGTTATGATGCTAAGAGCGACCGTATGATTCCTGTTGAAGAAAACATTGACGTTATCGAGTGGGTAGCGGATCCAGCTGAGTTTATCTACAATGCCATCGCACCTGCAGAGGTTGACCAAGTTATCTTTGATGAAAATGACAGCAAACGTGCCTTGGTCGTTGTACCTGATAACAAGCTTTCTCTTGCTATCGGTCGTCGTGGACAAAACGTTCGCTTGGCAGCTCACTTGACAGGTTACCGTATCGATATCAAGTCTGCCAGTGAGTTTGAAGCTATGGAAGAAGCAGGTCAAATTGATTACGCAACTGCGGACGAATTGATCGAAGAATAAAAGCTGCTAGAGGAGGGAAAGATGAAAACAAGAAAAATCCCTTTGCGCAAGTCTGTTGTATCCAATGAAGTGATTGATAAGCGTGATTTGCTCCGCATTGTCAAGAACAAAGAAGGACAGGTCTTTATCGATCCGACAGGCAAGGCCAATGGCCGTGGCGCTTATATCAAGCTAGACAATGTAGAAGCCCTAGAGGCAAAAAAGAAGAAAGTCTTTAACCGCAGCTTTAACATGGAAGTGGAAGAAAGCTTTTATGACGAGTTGATCGCTTATGTGGATCACAAAGTGAAAAGAAGAGAGTTAGGACTTGAATAAGCAAAAGATAAGCAATCTCTTGGGACTTGCTCAACGAGCAGGCCGGATCATATCGGGTGAGGAATTGGTGGTCAAGGCCATTCAAGACCAGAAAGCTAAGCTAGTCTTTCTAGCCCATGATGCTGGCCCTAATCTAACCAAGAAGATTCAAGATAAAAGTGACTATTATCAAGTAGAAGTTATAACCGTGTTTTCAACACTGGAATTAAGCATAGCAGTCGGAAAATCAAGAAAGGTTTTGGCTGTGACTGATGCTGGATTTACAAAGAAAATGAGGTCTCTTATGGAATAGAAGAGGAGGACATGATTTGTCTAAGAAAAGATTGTACGAAATCGCAAAAGAGCTTGGAAAAGAAAGTAAAGAAGTTGTAGCGCGTGCAAAAGAGTTGGGCTTGGATGTGAAAAGCCACTCATCGAGCGTGGAAGCTGCTGCTGCTGAACAAATCGCAGCTAGCTTTAAACCTGCACCTGCTCCTAAAGCAGAAGCAAAACCTGTAGCACCAAAAGCAAGTGTAGAAAAGAAAGCAGAAAAGCCTGTATCAGCTAAACCAGCTGCCGCTAAGGAAGAAAGCAAATCAGCTACACCTGCAGCTCCTAAGGAAGAAAGCAAATCAGCTACACCTGCAGCTCCTAAGGAAGAAAAAGTAGTGGCCGCAAGACCACAGAGTCGAAACTTCAAGGCGGAGCGTGAGGCGCGTGCCAAAGAGCAGGCAGAGCGACGCAAACAAAACAAGGGCAACAACCGTGACCAACAACAAAACGGCAACCGTCAGAAAAACGACGGCCGTAATGGTGGCAAACCTGGTCAAGGGAACCGCGACAATCGCCGATTTAACGACCAAGGGAAAAAACCACAAGGTCAAGGGAATCGTGGCAATGATCGCCGTCAGCAACAAGACTTCCAGCCAAAACAAGCTGGTCCACGTGTTGACTTTAAAGCCCGTGCAGCAGCCCTAAAAGCAGAGCAAAATGCAGAGTACGCACGCTCAAGCGAGGAGCGCTTCAAACAATCGCAAGCAGCCAAAGAAGCCTTGGCTCAAGCTAACAAACGCAAGGAGCCAGAGGAAATCTTTGAAGAAGCTGCTAAGCTAGCTGAACAAACGCAGCCAGCTATAACAGTAGCTCCTGTAGCGAAAGAAGCGCCAGTGGATACACGTCGTAAAAAACAAGCTCGACCAGACAAAGAACGTGACGATTATGATCACGAAGAAGATGGTCCTAGAAAACAACAAAAGAATCGAAGTAGTCAGAATCAAGTGAGAAATCAAAGAAATAGTAACTGGAATAACAACAAGAAAAATAAAAAAGGGAACAAGCAAAACAACCGTAACCAGACTCCAAAACCTGTTACAGAGCGTAAGTTCCACGAATTGCCAACAGAATTTGAGTATACAGATGGTATGACTGTTGCGGAAATCGCAAAACGTATTAAACGTGAACCAGCTGAAATCGTTAAGAAACTCTTTATGATGGGTGTTATGGCCACACAAAACCAATCTTTGGATGGTGACACCATTGAACTCCTATTGGTAGATTATGGTATCGAAGCCAAACAAAAGGTTGAAGTGGATAATGCCGACATCGAACGTTTCTTTGTCGAAGATGGCTATCTTAATGAAGATGAATTGGTTGAGCGTCCACCAGTTGTAACCATCATGGGACACGTTGACCATGGTAAAACAACCCTTCTAGATACCCTTCGTAACTCTCGTGTTGCGACAGGTGAAGCAGGTGGTATCACTCAGCATATCGGTGCCTACCAAATCGTGGAAAATGGCAAGAAGATTACCTTCCTTGATACACCAGGACACGCGGCTTTTACATCGATGCGTGCGCGTGGTGCATCTGTTACCGATATTACCATCTTGGTCGTGGCGGCCGATGACGGGGTTATGCCTCAGACTATCGAAGCCATCAACCACTCAAAAGCGGCCAACGTTCCAATCATCGTAGCTATCAACAAGATTGATAAACCAGGTGCCAATCCAGAACGTGTTATCGGTGAATTGGCAGAGCATGGTGTTATGTCAACTGCCTGGGGTGGAGATTCTGAATTTGTTGAAATCTCAGCTAAATTCAACCAAAATATCGAAGAATTGTTGGAAACAGTCCTTCTTGTGGCTGAAATCCAAGAACTCAAAGCAGACCCAACAGTGCGTGCGATCGGTACGGTTATCGAAGCGCGCTTGGATAAAGGAAAAGGTGCGGTCGCAACCCTTCTTGTCCAACAAGGTACCTTGAATGTCCAAGACCCAATCGTTGTCGGAAATACCTTCGGTCGTGTCCGTGCTATGACCAATGACCTTGGTCGTCGTGTCAAGGTTGCAGGCCCATCAACACCAGTTTCTATTACAGGTTTGAACGAAGCGCCAATGGCAGGTGACCACTTTGCCGTTTACGAAGATGAAAAATCTGCGCGTGCAGCCGGTGAAGAGCGTGCAAAACGTGCCCTCATGAAACAACGTCAAGCTACCCAACGTGTCAGCCTTGAAAACCTCTTTGATACGCTTAAAGCTGGTGAGCTTAAGTCAGTTAATGTTATCATCAAGGCCGACGTACAAGGTTCTGTTGAAGCCCTTTCTGCCTCACTTCAAAAGATCGATGTGGAAGGTGTCAAAGTTACCATCGTCCACTCGGCAGTCGGTGCTATCAACGAATCTGACGTGACCCTTGCGGAAGCTTCCAATGCCTTTATCGTTGGTTTCAACGTACGCCCTACACCACAAGCGCGTCAACAAGCGGAAGCTGACGATGTAGAAATCCGTCTCCACAGCATTATCTACAAGGTTATCGAAGAGATGGAAGAAGCCATGAAAGGGATGCTTGACCCAGAATTCGAAGAAAAAGTTATCGGTGAAGCAGTTATCCGTGAAACCTTTAAGGTATCTAAAGTCGGAACTATCGGTGGATTCATGGTTATCAACGGTAAGGTTACCCGTGACTCGAAAGTTCGTGTTATCCGTGACGGTGTCGTAATCTATGATGGCGAACTCGCAAGCTTGAAACACTACAAAGACGACGTCAAAGAAGTTACAAACGGTCGTGAAGGTGGATTGATGATTGATGGCTACAATGATATCAAGACTGATGATGTGATTGAGGCTTATATCATGGAAGAAATCAAACGATAATAGAGAAACGATAGCCGATTTGACTCGTCGTCAACAGCGCCTTGATGAACCCTTAGTTCTATCTAAGGCTTGTTTCCTAGATTCAAATGGCTCTAGTTCCTCTATCTAATAAAAATAGCTAGGTCTGCTGGCCTAGCTTTTGGTTCAAAGTAGAGAAAGGAATATCATGGCAAATCATTTCCGTACGGATCGTGTGGGCATGGAAATCAAGCGTGAAGTCAATGAGATTTTGCAAAAGAAAGTCCGTGATCCGCGTGTCCAAGGTGTGACCATCACAGATGTTCAGATGCTAGGTGACTTGTCTGTAGCCAAGGTTTACTACACCATTTTGAGTAACCTTGCTTCGGATAACCAAAAAGCTCAAATCGGGCTTGAGAAAGCAACTGGTACCATCAAACGTGAACTTGGTCGCAATTTGAAATTGTACAAAATCCCAGATTTAACCTTCGTCAAAGACGAATCCATCGAATATGGAAACAAGATTGACGAGATGCTACGCAATCTGGATAAGAATTAAGAAAGAGGGGGAACCCTCTTTTTTGTTACTGGAGTGCCAGATATGACGAGGCAATAATCTGTAAAAAAGAAAGTTAAACAAATGATTTTTTTGAAAAGGCTTTATATTTTTCTTATAGTATGATATGATAAGATGTGAAAAAAAGAAATAAGGAGATTGAAATGGCTGAACAAGATCTAGCTATGCAAGTATTGGAACAAGTGGTGAAACTACCTGTTGTGAAAGTTGATCGTTCAAAATTTTTAGTGGACAAGTTTTCTAAAGAATTAGATCCGAAGGATATCTCAACATTATTGGAGCAGGGTCCTTCTAGCTTGCTATCTCAGGAAATCTTAGATAGAGTTGCTAATGCTTGTATTATGGATAATGTCTTGCTGGCCAGTGGGACCTCGGTTTTAGCAGGCCTACCTGGAGGTCTTGCCATGGCAATTACCATACCAGCAGATGTAGCTCAATTTTATGCTTTTTCATTAAAATTAGCTCAAGAATTGGGATATATTTACGGTTACGATGACCTTTGGGCTTCTCGTGATGAATTAAGTGAGGATGCTCAAAATACCCTCTTGCTATATCTTGGTGTCATGCTTGGGGTAAATGGTACAGCTGCCTTGCTTCGAGCAGGAGGTGTTGCTGTTGCTAAGCAAGTGATGAAAACTGTTCCTCAGAAAGCCTTGACAAAGACGCTCTGGTATCCAATTTTGAAAAAAGTTTTGAAAATTTTTGGTGTCAATCTGACAAAAGGAGGCCTAGCCAAAGGAATGGGGAAATTCATTCCTATCCTAGGTGGTATTATTTCAGGTGGCTTAACCTTTGCGACCATGAAACCGATGGGGGAAAGCTTGCAACAGGAGTTATCTAAATTAGTTAACTATAATGAAGAACAATATCAAGAAGACATAGAAACTATCCGAAAAGAAGCTGAAATCATCGAAGGTGAGTAATATGGGATTCATTAAAATTCTGACCAAGACTTACGGGAATTACTTTTTTGTGATGCAAAGCGTCAAAGTTCTGAAGAACATGAAAAGAGATGACAATGCTCTAGTAGGTTTCGGGAAAGTACTGCTTGCTGACAAGCTGATGGATGTAGCCCAGTGGCTCGCAAAACCAGATGATAAGGAATAACTTGAAATGAAAGAAACTAGCAGGAACTCTTCTGCTAGTTTTTTAATCTCTTTCCATATGGTATAATATAAGCAGTAAAATCATTTTATACTCTTCGAAAATCTCTTCAAACCACGTCAGCTTCACCTTGCCGTAGGTATGGTTACTGACTTCGTCAGTTCTATCCACAACCTCAAAACACTGTTTTGAGCAACCTGCGGCTAGCTTCCTAGTTTGCTCTTTGATTTTCATTGAGTATTAGAACATACATGGAGGTCGTCATGGACAATATCATCGATGTGTCAATTCCCGTTGCAGAAGTGGTGGACAAGCATCCAGAAGTCTTGGAAATCCTAGTAGAGCTCGGTTTTAAACCGCTTGCTAATCCCTTGATGCGCAACACAGTCGGTCGCAAAGTATCGCTCAAACAGGGTTCTAAGCTTGAAGGAACTCCTATGGACAAGATTGTCCGCACACTGGAAGCGAATGGTTACGAAGTGATTGGATTAGACTAATGGCAGATGAACGGATTCATATCCTACGGGATATTTTGTTAGAATTGCACAATGGCGCCTCTCCTGAGTCAGTTCAGGAGCGTTTTGATGCGACCTTTACAGGTGTGTCAGCCATCGAAATCTCCCTCATGGAGCACGAGCTGATGAACTCAGACTCAGGTGTCACCTTTGAAGATGTCATGGAGCTCTGTGATGTCCATGCCAATCTTTTTAAAAACGCTGTTAAGGGTGTCGAAGTAGAGGATACTGAGCATCCTGGCCACCCCGTTCGCATCTTCAAGGATGAAAATCTGGCCCTCCGTGCGGCCTTGATTCGCATTCGGAGACTGTTAGATACCTATGAGTCTATGGAAGATGAGGAAATGCTGGCAGAGATGCGTAAGGGTTTGGTCCGTCAAATGGGGCTGTTGGGGCAATTTGACCTCCACTACCAGCGCAAGGAAGAGCTCTTTTTCCCCATCATGGAGCGCTATGGTCACGATTCACCCCCAAAAGTTATGTGGGGAGTGGATGATCAGATTAGGGAACTCTTTCAAACAGCTCTAACGACAGCCAAGTCACTACCAGAAGTGTCGATTAGCAGTGTAAAAGAAGATTTTGAAGCTTTTGCGACAGAGTTTGAAAGTATGATTTTCAAGGAAGAGTCCATCCTTCTCATGATTCTCCTTGAGTCCTTTACTCAGGATGACTGGCTTCAGATTGCGGAGGAGAGCGATGCATACGGCTATGCCATCATTCGTCCGTCTGAGAAATGGATTCCAGAACGCCAGAGCTTTGTTGAGGAAAAGAGTGCAGAGGAGCCCGTGCAGCTAGATACTGCTGAAGGCCAAGTGCAGCAAGTTATCAATACACTAGAAGGTCAGTTCACCATTACCTTTACCCCTAAGGAAAAGGAAGCGGTGCTGGACCGTCATAGTCAACAGGCTTTTGGCAATGGCTATCTCTCCGTCGAGCAGGCCAACCTCATCCTCAATCACCTCCCCATGGAGATTACCTTTGTCAATAAAGACGATATTTTCCAGTATTACAATGACAATACGCCAGCTGATGAGATGATTTTCAAACGGACGCCGTCCCAAGTCGGGCGCAATGTTGAACTCTGCCATCCGCCTAAGTACCTAGACAAGGTGAAGGCCGTTATGAAAGGTCTTCGTGAAGGGGTCAAGGACAAGTATGAAATGTGGTTCAAGTCAGAGTCGCGAGGCAAGTTTGTCCACATCACCTATGCTGCGGTACACGATGAGAACGGAGAATTTCAAGGCGTGCTAGAGTATGTTCAGGACATCCAGCCCTATCGTGAGATTGATACGGACTACTTCCGTGGATTAGAATAAGGAGAATCAATGAGTTACGAACAAGAATTTATGAAGGAATTTGAAGCTTGGGTCAATACCCAGATCATGATCAACGACATGGCGCACAAGGAAAGTCAAAAAGTCTACGAAGAAGACCAAGACGAACGTGCCAAAGATGCTATGATTCGCTACGAGAGCCGCTTGGATGCTTATCAGTTCTTGCTTGGTAAGTTTGAAAACTTCAAAGCAGGCAAGGGATTTCATGATCTGCCAGAAGGCTTATTTGGTGAGCGAAACTATTAAAATTCAGATACTTTCTTGATTTTTTGCCAAAATCTTGATAGAATATCTTTATTAAATCCTTGTCAGAGCAGGGATTTTTTATTGAAAGGATTTTATCATGTCAAAGAAACTCCAACGTAAAAAACAATTGCGAAATAGCCTTCGTCGTTCAGGTGCATTTTCAAATGCTGTAAACAAGGTTGTCGAAGAAACAAAAAAAGTTGTGAAGCATGCTGAAAAAGCTGCAAATGAGGCAGGAAAAGCAGTCTCTGAGCAAGTAGAAAAAGCTGTAGAAGCAACTAAAGAGCAAGCCCACAAGCTTACAACTTCTGTTGAAGATTTCGCAGCTGACCTAGGTGGACTTCCACTTGATCGTGCTAAAACTTTCTATGATGAAGGTATCAAGTCGGCTGCTGACTTTAAAAATTGGACTGAAAAAGAACTCCTTGCCTTGAAAGGAATCGGCCCAGCTACCATTAAGAAATTAAAAGAACATGGAATCAGCTTCAAGTAATTTTTCTTGACCCTTGCATTTCCGAGAAAAACTTGCTACAATAGAGCCATTAGAGGTGTTTTGAATCCCACATTTTACAGAAAGTGGCGGTGCTGAGAAGTCCACAAATGTGTCAAAACTGGTTGCTGATGGATGAAAAATGAAATAATATTGTCTTTTTATTATAAAGACGAGAGTTGCGGGCTTTGCCCGAAATTGGGTGGTACCGCGGATAAACACATTCGTCCCTGTCATGTAGATGGCAGGGGCATTTTTTTATGGGAAGCGAGGTAGAAGGATGACAAGAGCAGAGTTACCAGAACGTTTAGAAACCGAACGGCTAGTCTTACGAGTCCGTACCGTGGCTGATGTTGTGGATATCTTTGACTATGCCAGTAGGTCAGAAGTTTCCTATCCAGCAGGCTTTCCGCCCGTCAAGACCTTGGAAGATGAGATTTATTACCTAGAACATATCCTTCCCGAGCGTAATGAAAAGAACAATCTCCCAGCTGGTTACGGCATAGTGGTTAAAGGGACCGATACTATCATCGGCTCTGTTGATTTCCCTCGTCGTCACGAGGATGATGTCTTGGAGATTGGCTATATCTTACATCCAGACTATTGGGGTCTAGATTATGTTCCTGAAGCGGCACGTACCTTGATTGATTTAGCTTTTAAAGAATTGAAACTACACAAGATTGAACTAACTTGCTTTGGTAATAACCTTCAAAGTCAACGAGTTGCAGAGAAACTTGGCTTTACCCTCGAAGCTCGCATAAGAGACCGCAAAGATGCCCAAGGAAATCGCTGTGACAGTCTGATATATGGCTTGCTGAGGAGTGAGTGGGAAATTTAGTAATGAAAAGAGATGAATAATGGCAAAAAAAGAAGTAAATACTGATTTATGGGTTCATGAACTTTTAAAAGAAGCAGGAATCCGTGAAAATTTTGATGCGCAGGGAAGTAATGTTAAAGAGATTAATGAAGCACTGAAGACTGCTTCGAAAAAAGGGACTGGAAATTCAGGCTTCCCAGAATACGTTGGAATTGTTAAAGACTTCTTAATCATTATTGAAGATAAACCTGGATTATCAAAACATATCAATTATACAGATGATGATTTGATTGCTGATGATGTCAAATCAAATACAGACTATGCAGTAAACGGAGCGGTCTTTTATGCTAAACATTTAGCAGATAAGGTTAGTTACAAAAAAATCATTGCTGTTGGAATTAGTGGCAATGAAAAAAAACATCGCATTACTCCTGTTTTTGTAAATGAACGTGGTGAATATTTTGAACTTGCGGATATTGAGACCCTTATTTCCTTTTCAATAGATAATATTGATGAGTATTACGTAAAAGAGATTCTTCAAGAAGAAACCAATTTTGAAAAAGAAACTGCTGAAATTTTAAAAGATGCCGCGACTTTACACAATGATTTGAGAAATTACGGCAATATTGAGGAAAAGAACAAACCTCTAATTGTTTCAGGAATTCTGTTAGCATTGAGAGAAACGGAGCATGGAAACTTCTCTCTGGAAAGTTTAACTGGAGATACTGTAAAAACAGACGGCTCAAAGATTTATACTGCCATCAAGTCTAACCTTCAGCGCGCTAATGTGTCTCCTGAAGTAAAAAAAGATAAACTACTTAGTCAGTTTGCTATCATCAGAGACGATGTGAAAATTAATGAAAAAAATGCTAATCTAGGTAAAACACCTATCAAACATTTCACAGAATTTCTTTATAAGAGTATTTATCAAAGTTTAAGATATAACAGTTCTGCTGAAGATTATCTAGGTCGTTTTTACGGAGAATTCATGTCTTACTCTGGAGGAGATGGCCAGAACTTAGGCATTGTTTTAACACCAAAGCATATCACGGAACTGTTTTGTGATTTGGTTGATTTGAAACCGACGGATAAGGTTTTTGATCCGACTTGCGGTACAGCAGGCTTCCTAATCGCTGCTATGCATGATATGTTAACAAAAGCAGAAAATGATTCTCAACGTGACCAAATTCGGAAACATCAGCTCTTCGGGATTGAAGAACAATCTTATATGTTTACAATTGCTACGACGAATATGATATTACGAGGTGATGGGAAAAGTAACCTTGAAAACCAAGACTTTCTACGCCAAAATCCTAGTAAGCTTCAGCTAAAACAATGCAACGTTGGTATGATGAATCCGCCATATTCAATGGGTTCGACAGCCAATACAGATCTGTATGAAATCAACTTTACAGAACACCTGTTAAATTCTTTAGTTGAAGGTGCTAAGGCGGTTGTCATCGTTCCTCAGTCCACCTTTACAGGGAAGACCAAGTTTGAAAAAGAAACTAAACAAAATATTTTAAAACACCATACTTTAGAAGGTGTTATTACACTTAATAAAAATACCTTTTATGGCGTGGGAACAAACCCTTGTATTGCAGTATTTACAGCTGGTATACCGCATCGTCCGGAAAAAGAATGCAAATTTATCAACTTTGAAAATGATGGTTTTGAAGTCTCTAAACACATCGGCCTGGTTGAAACAGCTACAGCTAAGGATAAAAAACAACACTTGCTTGATGTCTGGTTTGATCGCACAGAAGCAGAAACTAAGTTCTGTGTTCAAACAACAATTGAAGCTGATGATGAATGGCTTCACTCTTTCTATTACTTTAATGATGAAATTCCTTCTGAGGAAGATTTTCAAAAGACCATTGCAGATTATCTAACTTTTGAAGTCAATATGATTACTCATGGCCGAGGTTATCTTTTCGGAATAGAAGAAAAAGAGAATTATCAAGAAAATACCGATATTGAGGAACTTCCGATGGTAGCGGAAAAAGGTGACAAGTATGAATGAAATTTCTAATTTTGTCCTTTATACGACACCTAATGGTGATGTTAATTTAGATATTCTCTTACAAGATGAAAATCTTTGGTTGACACAAAAAGGGATTTCCGAGTTATTCGGAGTTTCTAAATCAACAGTTAGTCACCATTTATCAAATATTTATAGTGATGGCGAGTTAGATAAGCTGGCAACTGTTCGAAAATTTCGAACAGTTCAAAAAGAGGGAAATAGAGCGGTTCAGCGCGAATTGGAGTATTATAATCTTGATGCTATCATATCAGTTGGTTATCGCGCTAACTCAACAAAGGCGACACAATTTCGAATTTGGGCAACGAATACCTTAAAAGAATTTATTATTAAGGGATTCGTACTTGATGATGAGCGTCTTAAACAGGGACAAACGGTCTTTGGTCAAGATTACTTCCGTGAACTCTTAGAGCGAATCCGTTCCATCCGTGCCAGTGAACGCCGTATTTATCAGCAAATAACCGATATTTTTGCGGAATGCGCTATTGACTACGATAGAAATTCTGAAATCACTAAGAATTTCTATGCTATGGTGCAGAACAAGTTTCATTTTGCTATTACAGGTAATACCGCTGCTGAGATTATTTATCATAAGGCAGATGCTGATAAGAATCAAATGGGGCTAACGACCTGGAAGAATGCACCAGATGGAAGAGTACTGAAGTCGGATGTGACAGTTGCTAAGAATTATTTGCAAGAAACCGAAATCCGTCAACTAGAACGTACCGTAACCTCTTACTTCGACTATATTGAAGGTTTGGTTGAGCGACGCAATACCTTTACCATGCAATCTTTGGCGGAAAGTATTGACCGCTTCCTTTCATTTAGTGAATACGAAATTTTAGAAGGAAAAGGATCTATTTCTAAAAAACAAGCAGACGAGAAAGCCAGTCAAGAATATGAGAAATTCAATCGCACTCAGAAAATCGTATCGGATTTTGACAAGCAAATCAAACAACTAATGGCAGGTGACAAAGATGAGTAAGTTAAAATTGACGGATGTGGAGTGGGAAGAGTTTAAGGTAGGGGATATTTTTGAAATATTTACTGGCTCTCTTATTGATAATCCTAAGTCAGGAACAATACCTCGCATTACAGCAACAGATGTTAATAATGGGGTTGCTATGTTTACAAGTCGGTATGAAGAAAAAGCGAGATATTTTTCAAATTTTATAAGTGTTTCTTTCTTAGGAAGTGTTTTTTATCATAAAGATACAGTAAGTTTGGATATGAAAATACATGGCATAAAACCGTGTAGATATGAATTAAAAAGTGAGAGTGCTCTTTTCCTAATACCTTTGATAAAGAATTTCTCTTTTAAATATAGTTATGGTTATCAACTTTCAACTAGAATATTAGTAAATCAAAAACTTATGCTCCCTATCGATTTCCAAGGTCAGCCGAACTGGCAGTTCATGGAAGACTACATCAAGCAAGAACAGAAGCAACAAGCTCAAAAAATCATTGATTATTATGAACGTAAATTGGTTGAGCTAGCTGGAGATGTGGTAGGACTAGATAAGGTAGAATGGAAAACGTTTCGTTTCACTGAAGTTTTTCAAGAAATTCAAAGAGGAAAACGTCTGACAAAAGCTAATCAGACAAACGGTCCTAAACCATATATTTCCTCAACTTCCGAAAACAATGGTGTAGATGCTTTTATTGGAAACGAAACAGGGATTCGAAAATTTGAAGATGTTCTCACTCTTGCTAATAGCGGAAGTGTCGGATCCACATTCTATCAGCAATTTGAGTTTGTGGCTAGTGATCATGTAACGGCTTTAAAGTCTGAAAATGCAGACAAATATGCTTATCTATTTTTATCTACCGTTGTTAAACGCTTAGAAGAAAAATATTCTTTTAACAGAGAGATTAACGACACCCGTATAAAAAGAGAAAAACTCATTCTTCCAGCTGATAAAGAAGGTAACCCTAATTTCCAATATATGTCTGACTTTGTGAAAAAATTAGAACTGGATAAAGCCCAAGAAGTGCTCGAATATATATATATATATATATCAGAGTGAAGAACATTCTTGAAGAAAAAGTTTGTGAAATTTCTTGGAAAGATTTCTGGATTGAGGATGTTTGTGAGATTAAATCGGGCGTTCGTTTAACAAAAGCCAATCAAGAAATAGGATTGAGACCATTTGTAGGTGCTAGCGATAGCGATAATGGGGTTACAGCCTTTGTATCTAATACAAATAAAAGTCTTGATGCAAATGTGCTTGGTGTGAATTACAATGGTAGTGTCGTCGAGAATTTCTATCATCCCTACGAAGCCATTTTTTCTGATGATGTCAAACGATTAAAATGGAAAGACGAAATATACGGAAACAAATATACCTACCTTTTCTTGAAACAAATGATTTTGTCTCAAAAAATCAAGTATGCCTACGGTTATAAATTCAATAGCGAACGTATGAAACGTCAAAAGATTATGTTACCAGTTACTAACACTGGATTGCCAGATTATAACTGTATGACTTCTTATATGCAAAAACAAGAATTAGAACAAATTTTTAAGATATTGAACTACTTAAACAAGGAGAACACACATGTCTAAAGAACTTTCACCTAAATACAATCCAGCCGAGGTTGAGGCTGGTCGTTACCAAAAATGGCTTGATGCGGATGTTTTCAAGCCTTCTGGCGATAAAAAGGCTAAGCCTTACTCAATCGTGATTCCACCACCAAACGTAACTGGGAAACTCCACCTTGGTCACGCTTGGGACACAACTCTTCAAGATATCATCATCCGTCAAAAACGCATGCAAGGTTTTGATACGCTTTGGCTTCCAGGGATGGACCACGCGGGGATTGCGACTCAGGCTAAGGTTGAGGAACGCTTGCGTGGTGAGGGCATTACACGTTATGACCTGGGTCGTGAGAAATTCCTCGACAAAGTCTGGGAATGGAAAGACGAATATGCCACTACCATTAAGGAACAATGGGGCAAGATGGGTCTCTCTGTAGACTACTCTCGTGAGCGTTTCACTCTTGACGAAGGTTTGTCAAAAGCCGTTCGTAAGGTCTTTGTGGATCTTTACAAGAAAGGTTGGATCTACCGTGGTGAATTTATCATCAACTGGGACCCAGCAGCTCGCACAGCCCTTTCTGATATTGAAGTGATTCACAAGGACGTCGAAGGTGCCTTCTACCACATGAACTACATGCTAGAAGACGGCTCACGCGCCCTTGAAGTTGCGACAACTCGTCCTGAGACCATGTTTGGGGACGTTGCCGTTGCGGTCAATCCAGAAGACCCACGCTACAAGGACTTGATCGGTAAAAACGTCGTCCTTCCTATCGCTAATAAATTGATTCCAATCGTTGGAGATGAGCACGCAGATCCTGAGTTTGGTACAGGTGTCGTGAAAATCACACCTGCCCACGACCCTAATGACTTCTTGGTTGGTCAACGTCATAACTTGCCACAAGTCAACGTTATGAACGACGATGGAACCATGAATGACTTGGCCTTCGAATTTGCAGGTATGGACCGTTTTGAAGCTCGTAAGGCAGTCGTTGCTAAGTTGGAAGAAATCGGTGCCCTCGTTAAAATCGAAAAACGTGTCCACAGTGTTGGTCACTCAGAACGTACAGGTGTCGTGGTGGAGCCACGCTTGTCTACTCAGTGGTTTGTTAAGATGGACCAATTGGCTAAAAATGCCATTGCCAACCAAGATACAGAGGACAAGGTAGAATTCTACCCACCTCGTTTCAACGACACCTTCCTCCAATGGATGGAAAATGTCCACGACTGGGTAATCTCTCGTCAGCTCTGGTGGGGTCACCAAATCCCTGCTTGGTACAATGCCGAAGGTGAAATGTACGTCGGCGAAGAAGCTCCAGAAGGAGACGGTTGGACCCAAGACGAAGACGTCTTGGACACTTGGTTCAGTTCTGCCCTTTGGCCATTCTCAACCATGGGCTGGCCGGATGTGGACTCAGCAGACTTCAAACGTTACTTCCCAACTTCAACTCTCGTAACAGGTTACGACATCATCTTCTTCTGGGTGTCTCGTATGATCTTCCAATCCTTGGAATTCACTGGCCGTCAGCCATTCCAAAACGTCCTTATCCACGGTCTTATCCGTGATGAGCAAGGACGCAAGATGTCTAAATCTCTCGGTAACGGGATTGACCCAATGGATGTTATCGAGAAATACGGTGCCGATGCCCTTCGTTGGTTCCTTTCAAACGGTTCTGCACCAGGGCAAGACGTGCGCTTCTCTTACGAAAAAATGGATGCTTCTTGGAACTTCATTAACAAGATCTGGAACATCTCTCGCTACATCCTCATGAACAATGAAGGATTGACTCTTGAGCAAGCAACTGCCAATGTCGAAAAAGTTGTTAACAAGGAAGCCGGAAATGTTACTGACCGCTGGATTCTCCACAACCTCAATGAAACCATCGGCAAAGTCACTGAGAACTTTGATAAGTTTGAGTTTGGTGTGGCTGGCCACATCCTTTACAACTTCATCTGGGATGAGTTTGCGGACTGGTACGTTGAGTTGACTAAGGAAGTCCTTTATAGCGATAACGAAGAAGAGAAAGTCATCACACGTTCTGTTCTCCTTTACACCTTGGATAAGATCCTTCGTCTCCTTCACCCAATCATGCCATTCGTAACAGAGGAAATCTTTGGACAAATCTCAGAAGGCTCTATCGTTACAGCAGAGTACCCAACTGTTAACCCAGCCTTTGAAGACCTTGTGGCTCACACAGGTGTAGAAAGTCTTAAAGACTTGATCCGTGCTGTTCGTAATGCGCGTGCGGAAGTAAACGTAGCACCAAGCAAGCCAATCACGATTCTTGTTAAGACAAGCGATAGCGACTTGGAAACCTTCTTTAACAGCAATGTCAACTACATCAAACGATTCACAAATCCAGAACACTTGGAAATCGCATCAATCATCCCTGCACCTGAACTCGCTATGTCAAGCGTCATCACAGGAGCAGAAATCTACCTGCCACTCGCAGACCTTCTCAATGTCGAAGAAGAACTGGCTCGTCTCGACAAGGAACTGGCTAAATGGCAAAAAGAACTAGATATGGTCGGCAAGAAACTCTCTAACGAACGCTTCGTAGCCAATGCCAAACCAGAAGTCGTCCAAAAAGAACGCGACAAACAAGCCGACTACCAAGCTAAATACGATGCGACCGTTGCACGTATTGAAGAGATGAAGAAGTTGGTGTAACTAGAAAGTATAAAAAGTTATGGGTAAAATTAATAAGACTAAAGGGATCATAAAAGTTAACCTACAATATGGGAACGGAAATATCGATTTCCATAAAAATGTTAGTAACGCTATGGATACTGAATCTTATGACCACCAAACGTATTTAGACTACCTGGATAAAATAGAAAATTTAAGGGAGATAATAGGGGTAGATAAACCACTTATGGCAGTTAAGCATGATAATGACTATTTAATTGTTAAAGATTTAAGTGGCCCCGATAAAGAAATTTCAGTATTTATAGTTTGGCAAAGTCCTAAAGAATTGGCAGATTTATTTCCTGGAGCTATAAAAAGAATCAATGATTTTATTAAAGAAAAGTGGGAAGACGAACATCTTTTAAAAGCTAAACGTTTAAAATTCGATATCCCTCCTCAAGCTATAATAACAATTTATCCAGCTTATAAAAATGGGTACAAAGTCGAATCTGGTGATGATTCAGTAATTCAAAATATTTCTATAAAGAGAGATTATGGAGCAAAGCCAGTTGAGATTTTCTTAAATATTCTTGGTATACTTATTGCGATTGGAATCTTAATTACAACATTTAATTGGGACACTTTTTGGGGATTAGTGATTCCGATGGGTATAGTTGTGGGCTATAATTCTTTTGAATGGAAACAAAAATCTTATCAATTAATAGTACAATCATTTGATACTATTGAAAATCCCAATAATATCAAAGAGAGTACAAGTGCCACTGATATTGAATTTAAACTTCCGGAAATAATAAATATTAAAGGAGAGGAGGAAGAAAATGTCTAATTTTCCATTTGTAAGAATAGAGCAAAATGAAGAGGTGTTTTACTTAACTAAGATGCCAATTTCTTTTTTGAAGGATCATGTTAATTTTCATTTTAGGACAACCTCAAATGAAAACGATATCCAATATGCTGATGAATATATTAAAAGTTTAGAAAGTAAGTTGGGAGATTCTGCACATATAACTAGTGATATTGAAGGTATACAACGTAGAACGAACTTAAAAAGAATTAATGATATTGCAGATTTTGTGAAAACATCTAGGAGTATTGTATTTTCAACTCCAATTGTTCTTTCTTTGGATGTCTTTTCTACAGATTATAATGAAAATAAAATTAAAATCGATGAAACTAAAAGAGAGTTTATAATCGAAGAGGATATAAAATTTACGATAATCGATGGTCAACATAGATTAGCAGGATTATCCCAGGCTTTTCTTGATACAAAGAAAGATATTGAGATCCCTATTACTTTAATTTTAGGATCAGATTTATCTACTGCTACAAAACTATTTATTGATATAAATGGTAATCAAAGAAAAGTTAATAAGTCTATGATTTATGATTTATATAAAAATATAACTGAAGATGATAGAAAAAATATAAACCAATATACATCAATTGTACGAGCACTAAATACCACTGAATCATCTCCATTTTTTAATAGAATTAAAATGTTGGGTACTGGTGCAGGTGTGATATCACAATCATTTATGGTTGATTATCTTATGGAGGTATTTAAAAATTTCAATGAGATAAATAGAGATTCTCAGTCTATGTTCTCTGAAGTATATATTTACTTCAAAATTATATCTAAAATATATAAAGAAGACTGGTCTTTAAAAGAAATAATGCGCAATAACAGTCAACTTGTTAAAACTAATGGAATTGGAGCATGTTTACTACTTTTACCCACTTTAATAAAAGAAATAGGGAAACCGTCGGAACAGCAGAATAAGTATGTTGCTTATTTTAAGGAACGTGCAAATTTTAATTGGAACAATGATGCTTTCGCCGGAACTGGAAAGAAAATCCAAAAACAAATTATGGAAAATTTAAAAGATTTTCCTAAGAATAACAGTACTAGCAAACCTATATTATTTTAATTCTAATTTATTTTCCTATGAATTGTAAAACTTCAAGAAAATAAATTTAAATATAGTATGATATAAAATAGAGTTAATAATTTTATTTCAAGTTAAAGTATTTGATTTTAAATTAACATAAAAATAGATATTATAAATGAATTTTAATAAGTTTATTACATTTATATTGATTCAGGTGTTTTTAGAAACCAATTCACTACATAACAAGTACTGTAAGTTCGAGCTAATCTTAGAAATACAACATTGCAAATTAATTTTCATACATTATCGCATCGAATTCATCTGGATTGATATCGAAAATCCACCTCACGATGCTATTGGCTGGGTAGAAAAGAAATAAAAGTCCTGTCACTTTCTCCCATTTAACCTTTGACTATTCCGCAAAATTATCGTACAATAAAGAGTACATGATAAAATGAGGTCAGAGTCTGTTCGCTCTGGCGATAGTAGTATAAATGAGGAGAAACGCTTTGGAATTAGAAGTATTTGCTGGGCAAGAAAAAAGTGAACTATCTATGATTGAGGTAGCGCGTGCTATCTTGGAACTTCGTGGTCGCGATCATGAGATGCATTTTAGCGATCTTGTAAACGAAATTCAAAACTACCTTGGAACATCAAACAGCGATATCCGCGAAGCTTTGCCTTTGTTCTACACAGAGTTGAACTTTGACGGTAGCTTCATCTCACTGGGAGACAACAAATGGGGGCTTCGTTCGTGGTATGGTGTAGACGAAATCGACGAAGAAATTATCGCTCTTGAAGAAAGTGACGACGATGAAGTAGCTCCAAAAGCTAAGAAACAGCGTGTCAATGCCTTTATGGATGGTGATTCAGATGCCATTGACTACAACGCAGATGATCCAGAAGACGAAGATGCATATGAAGCAGACCCAGCTCTTTCATATGATGATGAAAATCCAGATGATGAGAAAAATGAAGTGGAAGCTTACGATGCAGAAATCAATGAAATTGCCCCTGATGACTTGGGTGAAGACGTGGATCTCAACGAAGAAGACGACGAGTTTTCTGACGATGACGCTGAAACGAGTGAAGAAGAGTAAAAGACTTCACAGAGGAGATCGTAAGATCTCCTTTTTTGTTGCTTAAGCAGGTCATCCGTTTGGATGCGGACCTTTAGTTGGTTTTCTGAAAACAATCTTCTTTTTTCATCTTTTACCAATTCGGGTTGACAAATGACCTGCTTTGAGGTATTATATTGTTCGGGCACCTCTTTTAGAGGTCGGGGCTCCCTAGTTACTAGGGAGCTATTTTTGTTTTTTCAGGAAGTTTTCTTGAAATGTCGTTATTCATAAGGGTCTTGTTTTCTATCTCCCCTCGTAGTTAACAAGGCCTTGAGCATTTTAGAAAGAGGAATCTATGTCTACGAAATATATTTTTGTAACTGGTGGTGTGGTATCGTCTATTGGGAAAGGGATTGTCGCAGCAAGTCTAGGCCGTCTCTTGAAAAATCGTGGTCTCAAAGTGACTATTCAGAAGTTTGACCCTTATATCAATATCGATCCGGGAACTATGAGTCCTTACCAGCACGGGGAAGTCTTTGTGACAGATGATGGGGCTGAGACAGATTTGGACTTGGGTCACTATGAACGTTTCATCGATATCAATCTCAACAAATATTCCAACGTGACAACTGGGAAAATTTACAGTGAAGTTCTTCGTAAGGAGCGCCGTGGAGAATACCTTGGCGCAACTGTTCAGGTTATTCCTCATATCACAGATGCTTTGAAGGAAAAAATCAAGCGTGCCGCTGTAACGACCGACTCTGATGTCATTATCACAGAGGTTGGTGGAACCGTTGGGGATATCGAGTCCTTGCCATTCCTAGAGGCCCTTCGTCAGATGAAGGCAGATGTGGGTGCAGATAATGTCATGTACATCCATACAACCTTGCTTCCTTATCTCAAGGCTGCTGGTGAGATGAAGACCAAGCCGACTCAGCATTCTGTAAAAGAATTACGCGGTTTGGGAATCCAGCCAAATATGTTGGTCATTCGTACAGAAAAACCAGCTGGTCAAGGGATTAAAAACAAACTGGCTCAGTTCTGTGACGTGGCTCCAGAAGCTGTTATCGAGTCTTTGGATGTCGAACACCTTTACCAAATTCCATTGAATTTGCAGGCACAAGGCATGGATCAAATTGTTTGTGACCATTTGAAATTAGATGCACCAGTAGCGGATATGACTGAGTGGTCATCCATGGTGGACAAAGTCATGAATCTCAAGAAACAAGTCAAGATTTCCCTCGTTGGTAAGTATGTGGAGTTGCAAGATGCCTACATCTCAGTGGTCGAAGCCTTGAAACACTCTGGTTATGCCAACGACGCAGAAGTGAAGATTAATTGGGTCAATGCCAATGATGTGACGGCAGAGAATGTAGCAGAGCTCTTGTCTGATGCAGACGGGATCATCGTACCAGGCGGTTTTGGTCAACGTGGTACGGAAGGGAAAATCCAAGCCATTCGCTATGCACGTGAGAATGACGTTCCAATGTTGGGAGTCTGCTTGGGAATGCAGTTGACTTGTATCGAGTTTGCTCGTCACGTTTTAGGGCTTGAAGGCGCCAATTCTGCAGAGCTTGATTCTGATACAAAATACCCTATCATTGATATCATGCGTGACCAGGTTGATGTTGAGGATATGGGTGGAACCCTTCGTTTGGGACTTTATCCATCTAAGTTGAAACGTGGTTCTAAGGCAGCAGCTGCTTATCACAATCAAGAAGTGGTACAACGCCGTCACCGTCACCGTTATGAGTTTAACAATGCCTTCCGTGAACAATTTGAGGCAGCAGGCTTTGTCTTTTCAGGAGTTTCTCCTGACAATCGTTTGGTCGAAATTGTGGAAATTCCTGAAAATAAATTCTTTGTGGCTTGTCAGTATCATCCTGAACTTTCAAGTCGTCCAAACCGCCCAGAAGAACTCTACACTGCCTTTGTTACTGCAGCGGTTGAAAATAGTAACTAGTTATCTTCTAATCTCAGAGAATAATCTCAGAGGTTTCTTAATCCATTCAGGAAAGCTTTGCTAACTCAGATGCTTGCCGATAAGAATTAGAAGTCCCCTTTCTCACTGAGGGAAGGGGATTTTCCTTGCCCATATACTGCTTCCCTATTTGTCCTAGAACCTTTTTTGTGTTACAATGAAAGGTATGAAAGCTAAGAAATTATGGATGACTGGCTTGACTGTGGCTGGTCTAAGTGCCCTTGCTTTGGGGGCTAAAAAAGCAGCAGATAACTACAAACTGATGAAGACGCAAGAAGAGTTGACCGCTATCGTGCGCGAACTTTTCTCAGATATGGGTGAGATTGCGACTCTCTATGTTCAAGTCTACGAAAGTAGCCTAGAGCGACTTGTCGGAGGAGTCATTTTCGAGGATGGCCGTCATTATACCTTTGTCTATGAAAATGAAGACCTAGTCTATGAGGAGGAAGTCTTATGATAACTCCCAATAGTATAGAAGAGCTTGCAGGTTTTGTCGAGCAAGATGGCAAGAAGGTTTTCCTTTTTGTGGCGGACTGGTGTGGCGATTGTCGTTATATCTATCCTGCCTTGCCAGAAATTGAGGAGACCAATCCAGAATTCACCTTTATTCGAGTGGATCGAGACCAGTACATGGATCTGGCTAAACTCTGGGATGTTTACGGGATTCCTAGCCTTGTTGTGCTAGAAAAGGACAAGGAAATCGGGCGATTTGTCAATCGCGACCGTAAAAGCAAGGAAGAAATTAACGACTTTTTAGCAGGACTGAAATAGGAGAAAAAGAAAACAATGATTTTTACATATAACAAAGAGCATGTCGGCGATGTCCTTATGGTCATCGTGAAAAATAGCGGAGATGCCAAGTTGGACGTGGAGCGCAAAGGCAAAGTTGCCCGAGTTTTCCTCAAAGAAAATAGAGAAACAGTGGCGTGGAATATTTTCGAAGTTTCAAGTTTGTTTGAAATTGCAGAGCGCGGTCAAGTCTTTTTGACAGATGAGCAAGTAGCACGTTTAAACCAAGAATTGCAGGCGGAAGGCTTTGCAGAAGAGATTATCAATGACAAAGAACCTAAGTTTGTTGTCGGTGAAATTGTCGAGATGGTGGCTCACCCAGATAGTGACCACCTCAACATCTGCCAAGTTGCCGTCGCGAGTGATAAGACAGTGCAAATCGTTGCAGGTGCTCCTAATGCGCGTGTCGGTTTGAAAACCATTGTCGCTCTTCCTGGAGCGATGATGCCAAAAGGCAATCTCATTTTCCCAGGTGAACTTCGTGGTGAAAAGAGTTTTGGCATGATGTGCAGTCCTCGTGAGTTGCATTTGCCAAATGCTCCGCAAAAACGTGGTATTATTGAATTATCAGAAGACCAAGTTGTTGGAACTCCATTTGACCCAGCCAAACACTGGACTGCCTAGGAAATTGTCGGTATTTGATAGACCAGATAGAGGGGGATAAGATGGCGAAAAATGTAGTGATTACAGGAGCGACCTCAGGAATCGGTGAAGCGATTGCGCGTGCTTATCTGGAGCAGGGGGAGAATGTCGTTCTAACAGGGCGACGGACAGACAGACTAGAGGCCCTCAAGTCAGAGTTTGCAGAAACGTTTCCAAATCAAACAGTTAGGACCTTTCCTCTGGATGTGACGGATATGACCATGGTCAAGACTGTCTGTTCCGATATTCTAGAAACGATAGGTCAGATTGATATCTTGGTCAATAATGCCGGACTAGCTCTTGGCTTGGCTCCCTATCAAGACTATGAAGAATTGGATATGCTGACCATGTTAGATACCAATGTCAAGGGCTTGATGGCAGTCACTCGCTGTTTCTTACCAGCAATGGTAAAAGCCAATCAAGGCCATATTATCAACATGGGATCGACCGCAGGAATCTATGCCTATGCTGGGGCAGCTGTTTACTCAGCCACCAAGGCAGCAGTTAAGACTTTTTCAGATGGTCTGCGAATTGATACCATCGCAACGGATATCAAGGTGACCACCATTCAGCCAGGGATTGTCGAAACAGATTTTTCTGCGGTACGTTTCCACGGTGACAAAGAGCGTGCTGCCACCGTCTATCAGGGAATTGAGGCCTTGCAAGCTCAGGATATTGCAGATACAGTGATCTATGTGACCAGTCAGCCTCGTCGTGTGCAGATTACAGATATGACCATTATGGCCAATCAACAGGCGACAGGTTTCATGGTTCATAAAAAATAAAAAATTTTCTCGAAAAGTTACAAATTTTTGTAACTTTTTTTGATTCCTTACGAATAGATAAGTAGGAGGAAGAAAATATGTATAATAAAGTTATTATGATCGGGCGCTTGACGTCTACACCAGAATTGCACAAAACCAACAATGACAAGTCAGTGGCGCGCGCAACTATTGCTGTGAACCGTCGTTACAAAGACCAAAATGGCGAACGTGAAGCTGATTTTGTCAATTTGGTTCTTTGGGGGAAATTGGCTGAAACCTTGGCAAGCTACGCAACTAAAGGTAGTCTTATCTCTGTGGATGGAGAACTTCGTACTCGTCGCTTTGAGAAAAATGGCCAGATGAACTATGTGATTGAAGTCCTTGCCACAGGATTCCAACTTTTGGAAAGCCGCGCCCAACGAGCTATGCGTGAAAATAACGCAGGACAGGATTTGGCAGATTTGGTTTTGGAAGAGGAGGAATTGCCATTTTAATACTCTTCGAAAATCTCTTCAAACAACGTCAGCTTCCCCTTGCCGTAGGTATAGGTAACTGACTTCGTCAGTCCTATCTACAACCTCAAAACTGTATTTTTAGCAGCCTGCGTCTAGCTTCCTAGTTTGCACTTTGATTTTCATTGAGTATAAACATTATAAAAAGTCTGAGTTGGTCTCAGGCTTTTTATCTTGCCAAAGTCAGACTTTTTTCTTGACTATTTCTGACCAAGTGATACAATAGAACTATAA
>ERZ773021.227-NODE-227-length-34860-cov-354.064_pt1 | contig 34860 bp, 19 predicted proteins | sample MGYA00511668_ERZ773021 | MGnify/ENA primary metagenome ERZ773021 (study PRJEB29015, sample SAMEA2737961) | human oral metagenome | biome: human oral; feature: human-associated habitat; material: dental | place: China | collected 2032 ... | reverse complement strand
CCTCCACGACGTCGAGCGTAGCGGTTTCGGAATCCGTCTGCGAGGGCTGCTGCGACAGGACATCGTCAGAGTCGGATGATGCGGCCACCGGCGGCTCCTCGGCGTCCGCCTCGGACGGCTCGCCGGATGGTTCCTCGACGTCCGCAGCCGGTTCCTCGACCGGTTCCTCGACGTGCTCGTCAACCGCCTCCTCAGCTTCCTCTGCCGTTTCTTCGGCCGTCTCCTCGGTCGGCTCAGGGACGGCCGGCTGCGACGATGCGGCGGCGTCGTCCGCCTCCGGCTCGGTGGCCTCGGCGGGAGCGGCCGGTGCCGGCTCCGTGTCCTGATGAGCCGGGGGAGCAGCGTCCTCCGCGGCCTCGGGGGCGGTTGCGACGGTGTCCTCGTCGGCCAGCCCCGTCGAGGACTTCGATGCTCCTGCCACGGCCGGCCGGGAGTCGGCCCGGGCCGCGGCCATGGCAGCGGATGCCTGAGGGTCCATGGGGGTGGCCGAAGCGACGGCGACGGCCTCGGCGTCGGTGTCCACAATGGCCGGACCGGCGTCCGCCGCCGACTTCGCGGAGGCGGACGATGACACGGTCGCCGCCTTGGTGGCCTTGACGGTGACCTGAGGCGCGGCTGCGATCGTTGCGGCATCCGTGCTCGCGGCCTGGCTCGCGGCGGAGCCTCCTGAGACCACAGGCGCGTAGCCGTCCGAGGAACCGGCCTTCAGGGCGCGACCGGCATGGCGCGCGGGTCGGGCCGGACGGGGCCGACGGATCGAGGAGGAGACCGGATCCGACGTCGTCGGGTGCGCGTTCCTGCCGGAGGAGTCGGTGATGCCGGCCTCGGTGGCGCTCTGGGCGCCCGCGGTGGCGGCCTGCTGGGTCTCCTGTGCCGTCTCCTGGCCGGCCCTGGCGCGCGTCGAGCCCGGACGGGGGCCGCGTTTCCTGGGCTTCTTGCCCCGTGCCGTCTTGCCCGCCTTCTTCTCGGTCTTGCGCACGGCTCGCTCGGAGGGCCGAGTGCGGGGGGCGGACTCGCCTGACTCCTCGGTGGCCTGAGTGGACAGTTCCGTGGCTGGTTCCTGGCCCGCGGCGCTGCGCTCGGCGGGGGAGGAGACAGACGCGCGCCTGGCGGCGTCCCAGGCCTCACCGATGTCCTGAGCGGAGGACTTCTCGGGCTCCTCCGGCGCCACGGCACCGGCGTCGGCCCGGGGGCCGAGGGAGGCGGGCTCGGTGACTGGGCGGTGTGTCGACCCGACCTCTGAGGGAGCAGGTCGTGCGGGACGCTTCGGCCTGCGGGCGTTGAGCAGCGCCATCCCGGAGAGCTTGTCGTGCCAGCCGCGCCCCTCGGGGTCGGCGGCCGCCGTGCGCATGAGCGCGATGGTGCCCAGGCCGAGCGTGGTGATGCTGACGGCCAGGATGAGATCGGCGTGGAGGAACGAGCCCAGCGGGGAGGGGGTCTGGTTGCGGGCCCCCAGCATGCGGATCCTGAGCAGGCGCCCTCCCAGGGACCAGCCGGTGGCGGCGATGGCCAGCCAGCGTGCCCCGACGACCAGGCCGAAGGCGATGAGCCCGCTGGTCAGGGCCGGGCGGCCACCCACCTGCCAGATGACCGTGGTCAGGCCCCCGACCAGAAGCGAACCGATGACGAGGTCGATGACCCCGGCAACAACACGTGCCCGCACCGGGGCCGGGGGGAGGCGGCGATGCACAGCTGAGGGCGTGTGCGCGCCGGCCCGGGCAGCGTTGGGCTCCGGGCTCCGGGAGTCGGCCGTCTGCGCTCCGCCGTGCGGATCACCGGGGGCGCTCGGCGCCGTGCCGTACGGACTGACGACGTCGGTGCGCGGCGCGTCATCGGACGGACGGGAGGACGTCGGTCGGCCCGCAGCGGTCGAGGCGCTGCTACGGGCGTCAGCAGTGATCGTCATGACCGCAACCTCCTGGGGCGACGTGACCGCCTGTCGGCGGGATGGACGAGGGAGCGCGGGGACAAACGGGCCCATACCCGTCCCAGGCGCGAGCGGTCCGCCCCCATGCAGCGGACGATCGCATCTGAGGATTCCCACAACTCCCCTAGAGCGTACGATGGCGGCTCCCCGGAGCTGAAGACCTGGGTGTCAACTGCTCCGGCGAATTGAGGCAGATCGACCTGCGGGAAGTGAGGAGCCAGCTGCGCGGCCGCCTCCCTCCGAGTGGCCCCCCACCCGGGGTAGCGCCCCAGGTCGCGGGCCCGGTCGAGGATCTCCTCCCAGGCTCCCAGGGCCTTGCCCACGCCGGTGCGTGCGCGTCGGCGTCGGCGCCGCCAGGCCTTCCACCCCAGGACCGAGCCCACGATCATCGCGATCGCCAGGACGGAGCCTCCGACGGCAATGCCCGCCGTCGGCAGACCGCCCTTGTCCTTGTCCTGGGGGTCGTCGCGCTGCGGGTCCTCGTAGTTGGGGGGCAGCTGGGCCGGGTCCTCATTGGGCAGCGGGGGCTGGAGGACGTTGGGCTCGGGGTTGGAGACCTTCTGGGTGGTCTGCTGCTGGGGAACCTGGTCGCGGTCCGGCGTGACGTCGAAGGACACCCAGCCCAGCCCCTCGAAGGGGATCTCCACCCAGGCCTTGACGTCCTCACCGGTGACGGTCTTGGCGTCGCCGTCGGTGGCCGGGTCGAAGCCCATGACGACGCGGGCCGGGATGTTGAGCGAGCGGCACATGAGCATCATGAGCACCGAGTACTGCTCGTCGTCGCCGATGAGGGAGTCGGCCTCCACCATGGAGGCGATGCGGGCGGCCCCGTGCCCGGGCTGGGAGGGGCTCTTGGTGCCGTCGGAGTAGTAGCTCGTGCGCAGGCGCTGCTGAAGCGCCCGGACCTGCGCGATGGGGTTGGACTCGGCCCCGACGATCTCCTTGGCCAGGGAGGCCACCGACGACGGTACCTGCTCGACCGGTCCCAGCGAGGTCTGCGCCAGCGAGGCCTTGTTGAGGGCGGCCTCGGAGGGCGCGGTGTAGGGGGCGACCCGCTCGGTGAGGACGTCACCCGAGGCCAGGCCGCTGGTGGCGATCCCGGTGGAGGAGAACTTGTCGTAGTACATGCCCTCGCGCAGGGCCGACTGACGCGGCCCGGAGGACTCGATGCGGATCGTCTCGGGCATGGTGGGCACCCAGGGGAAGCTGTAGTCCTCGATGGTCAGGGAGGAGGTCTGCTTGCGTCCGTCGAGCCGGTTGGCCGTCAGCTGGGTCTTGTCGCCGATGCGCTCGAAGCGCGATTGGCCGTTCTCGTTCTGACCGATGTGGGCCGACAGGCCGTCGTAGGAGTCCAGGGCGGCGATGCGGATGCGTCCGCCCGAGGGCAGGTTGATCGGCTTCATGAGCCGGGTGTGGGCCTTGTCCGTCTCCAGGGTGCGCACCAGGGACAGGGGGCTGGCGTACTCGGTGACGTCCAGCGGCGGCTGGAACAGGTCGCGCACCACCGTCCGGGAGGCGGGGGCTGCCGGGGTGAGGACCATGGCGGCCAGGGAGGTGACCAGCAGCAGCACGGCGGCGATGACCGTTCCGCGCAGAGCCGCCCGACCCAGGTCCCCGGTGGAGCGGGCGCTCGTGGCGCCCGAGGTCGTCGAGAAGGAGCTCAGGTCCAGGGCCTCGACGACGTGGCTGCGCCGCTGACGCAGGGAGCCGCAGGTCCACAGGGCCAGGATCCCGACGACGAACAGGACGCCCAGCACGGTGGGACGCACGGTCTCCTGCCCGCCCCAGCCGATACCGACGGCGGGCAGGCAGGTCAGGGTCAGGCCGGCCAGGACCTCACGGCCCGCCAGGATGAGGCGGGTCGCCAGCGCCGAGACCACCAGCCCGGTCATCCAGGGCAGCACCGTCATGCCGCTGAAGGAGCTCAGCGGCATCGGCACGGTCAGGGCGTCGCGCCACACGGTGATCGTGGAGCCCAGCACCGTCTTGATCGCCGCGGTCCCGGAGCCGACGTCGGTCAGCAGCCACGGGGCCACCAGGACGTGGACCAGCGCCAGGGCCGCCATGCTCGGCAGCACCGACAGGCGCAGGCGCGAGCAGAGCATGGAGGTCAGGGCGCCGATGAGCGCGCCGTAGCCGACGGCGAGGCAACCCACCACGGAGGCGAAGATCGGCAGGAAGGGGACCGCGCCGATGGCGAGGATCCCGGCCATGAGGACCAGCTCGAGGGCGGCGGCGGCCGGCGTGGGTGGCTTGGCGCCGCGCCGGGGAGGCAGGAAGCGGCGGGCGGAGAGCGCCGGCCGGGAGGGACGCGACAGGAGCGGTCCGGCGCCGGTGATCGAGCGGGCCTGACGAGTCGTCTCGTTGCTGTAGAGGCTGCGCGTGCGCGACGACGTCGCCGTCGACCAGGAGGAGGGCGACCCGTCCGAGCCTCCGGAGGGCGCAGCGGTGACCTGCGAGGGGGCCTCGGCCGGAGAGGGCGCCCCGGCCGGCGAGGCGCCCGGGACCGGGGAGCCCGCGGTGCGGGGGGATGCGGTGGTGAGGGTTGTCGTGGGGGTCATAGTGCTCGCCTCAGGGCGGTGGGAAGCTGCTCAAGACGGTCCATGTCCACGACCGGCATCGTTCCGGCGTGGTGGCGCGACAGACCGCGCTGGCCGGCGCGCAGGGCAACGGTCACCATGGGCAGCGGGGCGAAGCCGCGGGCCCGGGCCAGCACGGCGCGGTCGACCTGCTGGCCGGTGACGAGGACGACGATAGAGGCATCGGGGTGCGCCGTGCAGGCGTGTCGCACCAGGAGGTCGCAGCCGTAGTCGTCCTCACCGGTGCTCAGCAGGCAGGACGTGTCCAGCATCCGCAGGGCGGAGGAGGTGGGCAGGGCCCCGATCTGGGTGATGAAGCGGACCTCGCGCCCGTCCTGGATCGCGTCCATGGTCAGTGAGCAGGCGATGGACACCGCGGTCTCGAAGTCCTCCTCACCGGCGTAGTCGTCCTGACGGGTGGACAGCAGGACGAGCAGGCTGGAGCGGCGGGTCTCCTCGAACTGACGCACCATGAGCCGGCCGGTGCGGGCCGTGGTGCGCCAGTGGACGTTGCGCCGGTCATCGCCGGGGACGTACTCGCGCAGGGCGTGGAAGGCGACGTCGGAGCTGGACAGGTCCTGGGTGACGGCGCCCTCGATGTCCCGCAGGACACCGTGCAGGACTGTGCCCAGGCGCACGGTGCGCGGGTGGATGTGGATGTGCTGCGGGGTGCTCAGGGAGCGCTCGCGCTGGAGCAGCCCCACCGGGTCTCGCTGGACCGCCAGGACCGGACCGACGGTGACGATGCCGCGGCGCTGCGTGGGCAGGACGAAGCCGCGCTCGTGGACGGCCCCGGGGGTCAGGGTGGGGACGACGAAGACGGCACGCCCCGGCCCCACCGGCATCTCCATGCGCGAGGGCAGCAGCGGCCGGGTGCGGGGGTTGGTGACGGTCAGACGGATGAGGGCGTGGTCGCCCACGGTGACGCGGGACTCGAGCAGGTTGTGGTTGACCGAGTAGCCGCGGCGGGGGATGAGCCACAGCCAGGCGCTCACCGCGACGATGCCGACGGCGGCCGCGGCGCTCCACGCCTCCTGCCAGCCCATGACGGCCCCGGTCAGTCCGCAGGCCGCCAGCAGCACCAGGCTGCCCCATCCGATGGGGGTCACGGTGTGCAGCAGCCAGCGCAGCGGTCGCAGCGCCACCGCGGCCGCTGCGGCCAGTCGGGACTGCGAGGGCCTGGCGGTCAGGGCCTCGTTCGTGGAGGTCGACGACGCAGCCGATGCCGCGGGCTGCGCGGAGGCCGGAGCCCCCGAGGAGGTGGGGGCTGCGACGGAGGAGGCGGATACGCCGGTCCCGCCCGCCGAGCCCGGACGGGCCTGGCGGGCAGGTTCCTGCGACGTCGTCTGAGGCGTCATGCGGCTCAGTCGCGGGTCGTGGGGGCGGGGACCTGGGCCAGGGCGGCGGTGATGACGCCGGAGGCGGTGGCGCCGGTGAACTCGGCGTCGGGGTCCATGACCAGGCGGTGGGCCCACACGACCTCGGCGAGGTCCTTGACGTCGTCGGGCAGGACGTAGCTGCGGCCCTGGGAGGCCGCCCACACCCGGGCGGCCCGAGCCATGCCGATGGCGCCACGGGTGGACACGCCCATGCGGGTCTCGTCGGCTGCACGCGTGGCCTCCACCAGCGCCCCGATGTAGTCCAGCACCGAGTTCTCGATGTGGTTCTCCGCGGCGAGGTCGGCCATGGAGGCCACCACGGAGGAGGCCACGACCGCGGACAGGCTCTTGGAGCGGTCCGGGTGGGCCGAGCTCGACAGGATCCGGGTGAGCGCCTCCCGGTTGGGGTAGCCCACGGAGGTCTTCATCAGGAAGCGGTCGAGCTGGGCCTCGGGCAGGCGGTAGGTGCCGGCCTGCTCGATGGGGTTCTGGGTGGCGATGACCATGAAGGGGCGCTCGGTCGTGTGGCGCACGCCGTCGACCGTCACCTGGGACTCCTCCATGACCTCCAGGAGGGCCGACTGGGTCTTGGGGCTGGCCCGGTTGATCTCGTCGGCCAGGACGATGGAGGAGAAGATCGGGCCGGCGTGGAAGTCCCAGGTGCCGGTCTTCTGGTCGTAGATCGTCACGCCCGTGATGTCGCTGGGCAGCAGGTCGGGGGTGAACTGGATGCGCGAGTGCGTCCCCTGCACCGAGGCCGCCAGGGCCCGGGCCAGGGCGGTCTTGCCGGTGCCGGGGGCGTCCTCGAGCAGGAGGTGGCCCTCGGAGAGCATGGTGGTCAGGGCCAGCTTGATTACGTCCTCCTTGTCGAGCAGCGCCTGACTGACGTTGTTGACAATGGTGGAGAAGGCGTCAGCGAACCATGTCGCGTTCTCGGGAGTCATCGGCATGGAATCAATGATCCTTCGGGTGGAGAGAGGTGGGTGTGTGACTTGTTGCGTACTGGGCATCGATCCGGTTAATGAACCGGTTATTGCTGGGTGCAGGTGATGGTCTGGTCCCAGTTCGGCGTCCTGTGGGGGAACTTGTGCCGGGCGTAGCCGTTCTTATCGAGGGCGATCTCCTCCTCGTTCCAGGCGGGCTGCCAGTTCCAGGTGTCCCAGTACCAGTAGCCGCAGGACACGGTGCTGTTGGGGTTTCCGGTGATGTCGAAGACCATCTGGTAGCAGGTGCCCCAGGGGCCGAAGGGGTGGCACCTTTGCGTGTAGTCCACGTAGAACTGCTGCTCGGTGCCGACCGGGTAGGCCTGCTTCTTGTCATCGTCATCATCGTCGTCATCGTTGTCGTGCTTGGACGGCCGGGTGACGGTGTCGCAGCCCCACTCGGAGGTGCCGGCGTTGGTCCTGGCCCGCACGCACCAGGTGAGCGACTCGCCGCGCTTGAGCTTGCCGTCATAGGTGTCACCGATCTCGATGTCCTCGACGGACTTGCCGCCGTCGTCGGTCTGCTCGTACTCGGCGCTGGCGCCGTTGTTAGCACCGGGGCTCCAGGAGCAGGAGACCTTCTTCTGCTTCTTGCCGGTGAGCTCGCAGCTGACCGAGGGAGCCGACGGCGGACCGTAGGGCGCCACCGGCGAGGAGGCGACGACGTCGGAGTACTGCCCGCCGCCGTTGGCGCGGGCGTAGACGGTGTAGGCCTGCCCGTCGTTCAGTCCCCGGATGGTCGAGGAGCTGGTCCAGGTGACCTGGTCCACGGAGTACTCCACCGTCAGCTCGCCCACGCTCCAGCCGTTGCCGGCCCGGGGCGAGGAGCTCACGGACAGCTCGCCGCTGTTGCCGGTGGCCTTGACGGCGGGGGTCGACGGCGTCAGCGGGGTCGGCTTGTAGGTGTAGCTGGCCTGGCCCGAGGTCTTGGAGCCGTGACCGTTGTCGGCCTCGACCCAGAAGGTCCAGGTTCCGCGCGAGACCGAGACCGTGGTGGAGGTGGCCCCTCCCACGTTCTTGGAGTCGCTGGTGTGCCCGTTGGAGTAGTGCAGCGTGTAGCTCACGGGGCTGCCGTTGCCGTTGGCGGCCTGCCAGCCGATGGTGACCGTGTCCCCGTTGGGGGTGATGACGGGGGTCCCGGGGGTGCCGGGCTCGCCGTAGGGCGTCACCGAGTTGGACGGGGAGGACCACTCCGAGACCGTCCCCTGGCTGGACCTGGCGCGCACCTGAGCGGTGTAGGCGCGTCCCGGGGAGACGTCGAAGGAGGCCGAGTCCCCGGAGATGCCCGACTGCACGGTACCGTCGGACAGGCGCACGTCATAGGTCGCCGTGCCCCCGAAGGGGTCGTCCACCTGGGCCCAGGCGGCGGTGACCTTGCCCGAGCCGGCCGTCAGCGTGGGCGCGGCCGGGGTCTTGGCGGTGGCGTTGTGCTGGTAGGACACCGTCGCGGCCTCGGAGTCGCCGTACTTGTTGGTGGACACGACCTGGATGCTGTAGCTCTGACCGGGCGCCAGACCACTGATGAGGCAGTTCGAGGTCGAGCAGGACTGCTCGGAGCCGTTGACACTGACCTTGTAGCCGGTGATGGGGGAGCCGTTGGCGGAGCCGTCGGTCCAGGACACGCGCGCCGAGTCGGCGTCCACGGGGGTCACGCTCACCCCGGAGGGGGCTGCGGGCGCCACCCCACCGACCTGGACGGTGATGGTGCCGGTGACGGCCCGGGACTCCGAGCCGGTGGAGTCCAGCACCTTGTACTGCGCGGTGATGGTGCCGTGGAACCCGTTGTTGGGCGTGATCGTCACGGTCGTTCCCGAGGCGCTGATCGAGCCCTGGCCGGAGGTGATCGTCGGGGTGCCGGACAGGGTGATCGGCTTGTCCGGGAAGGGGTTGCTCACCGCCTTGGACACGTCGGTGCTGACCGCCTCGCCGTTGCGGGACTCCAGGTTGATCGGGGCGGTGGTCATGAGGGGCTTGTTGGAGGCACTGACCCGCACCGGCAGGGAGGCGCTCACCGGCGGGTTGACGCCGTCGGAGACCGTGATCGGGATGGAGCCCGTGGTGCCCTCGGCGGTCTTGTCGGAGGCCTTGACCGACAGCGTCGAGCCGCTCAGGGAGATCTCGAATCCCGCGGGGGCGGGACCGGCCTGGAAGGAGAGCTTGTCACTCGGGTCGGGGTCGGTGGCCATGGCGGCCAGGTTGGCCGTCACGGCCCCCTCGCCGGGGGCAACCGTCATCTCGGTGGGGGTGAAGGTCGGCGGCCGGTTCGTCGAGGAGTCCACGATGATCGGCAGCGTGAGCGTCGAGCTCAGGGCGTCGGAGCCGGTGCCGTCGGCCACGGTGAAGGTCACCGAGGTCTGCCCGGTGAAGCCCGAGTCGGGGGTGAAGGACAGCGCCGACCCGCCCGAGGCGACCTTGGCGTCCTTAGTGCCCTTGGCCATGTGGATGGAGGAGGTGTCCGTGATGACGGGCTTGGTGCCCTCACGGGTGAGGATGTAGGAGGACAGGTTGATGTCGGTGGTCTTGTCCGCCAGCACCCGGGCGGGCACGGCCGAGGGGTTGATGCGGGGCCGCAGGGCCGAGCGGGCCGGCACCACGACGACGGCGTGGCCGGTCAGCCCGTCGGCGTCGGTGATCGTGTAGAGCACGAGCCGCTGGGTCTCGCCCACCGTGAGGCTCAGGGAGTCCTTGCCCACCTCGACGTCGGGGTCGGAGGAGGACAGCTTGAGGTCCCACGGCGAGCCGTCGGTGTCCTTGTCGTTGTCCAGGACCGGGACGGTGACCTTGCCGTTGGCGTCGACCTGGTCGACGGTGACGTAGTCGTCCACGCCCACCGGGTTGGCCAGGGGGGCGTTGCTCGAGACCTGGACGGTGACGGTGCCGGTGTCGGTGCCGCCGCGTCCGTCGGAGACGGTGTAGGTGACCGAGTGGTTGCCCTCCTTCTCCGGCAGGTCGAGCACCAGGCGGCCGGCGCGGGTGGACACGCCCAGGGAGGGGTCGCTGGAGACCGGGTCGCCCTCCAGGGACAGGCTGTCGCCGTCGGTGTCCAGGTCGTTGGACAGCACGTCCACGGCCACGGTGCGCCCGGGCTTGGCCACGACCAGGTCGTCGGTGGCCACCGGGGCCACGTTGAGCGGTGAGGCCTGGGCCACGCCCACCCGGACCGTGCCGGTGGCCTGGGCCCCGAAGCGGTCCTCGACGACGTAGGTGAAGGTGTCGGTGCCGGTGGCCCCCTCGGAGGGCGTGTAGGTCAGCCACGAGGAGTTGATCTCCACCGAGCCCAGGGAGGGAGCCTGATTGAGGCCCACGAGGCTCACCGAGTCGCCGTCGGGGTCGATGCCGTCCAGGGGCACGGTGATGTTCGTGGCCGAGCCGGCCAGGGTGCGGGCCTCCAGGTTGCGCGGTGAGGGCGCGGAGTTGTGCTCGGCGTCCTGGGCGCGCACCTCCACGGTGAGGACGCCCGAGGCGGTCTGGCCCTGGTCGTCCTTGGCCGTGTAGGCGTAGGAGGTGCGGCCGGGCCGGTTGCCGGCGCGGAAGCGCACGGTGTTCTCGCTGACCCAGGCGGTGCCCAGCTCGTCGCCCACCAGGCTGACCTGGGAGTCCACCGACAGGTTGAGACCGGCGGGGGAGGAGTCGTTGTCCAGGACGGAGGCGGTGACGACGTCGCCGGCTCGCACGACGGCGGTGTCGTTGGTGACCACCGGCGGCTGGGGCTGGGACTGGGTCACCGGGACGATGGCGACCTTCCCGGTGGCGCTGGAGGTGCCGTTGGTGACCGTGTACTCCACCGTCAGGTTGGCCGGCACGGTGCTGGCCGCGCTGATCTGCAGCAGGGAGTGGTCCACGACCGTGACAGTGACCCCGGAGTCCGGCGGGGTCTTGACCGACTGCAGGACCAGGATCCCCCCGGAGGGGTCGAAGTCGTTGGTGAGCGGGGCGATGGTCGTCGAGCCGCCGTTGCGCAGCAGGGCGGTGTCGTTCTCGACCTCGGGGGGCACGGTGGCGTCGGCCTTGGGCGTGACGTCCACGCGCACGATGCCCTGGGCCGTGTTGGCCCCGTCCATGACGTCGTAGGTGAGGTAGTAAGTCTGGGCCTGGGCGTTGGGCTCGGTGGAGAAGGTGAAGACACCGGCCTGCTGGTCGACGCTGATCGAGGTCCCGGCCGGGGCCTCCTGCACCGCGGCCAGGCGCAGGGTCCCCCCGGAGGGGGAGGTGTCGTTGTCCAGTGGTGAGACGACGGCCTTGGAGCCGGCGACGACACGCACGTGGTCGGCATTGGCGATCGGCTTGGCCGACTGGGCCGGCTGCACGTCGACCTTGACCACGCCGGAGGTGGTCTCCCGGCCGTCGGAGACGGTGACGGTCAGGTCGCGGGTACCGGTGCCGGCGCCCAGCTCGCGCACCGTGACGGTGCCCTCGTTGGAGACCTTGGTGTCCAGACCCTCACCCTGGGCGGAGACCAGGTAGAGGTCGTCCCCGTCGGGGTCCAGCCAGTGGCCCAGCACGTCCAGGGAGCCGGAGGCCTTCTCGGCAACGGTCAGGGTGGGGGTGGTGATCTGCTTCGGGGCGCCGTTGACGTCCCAGCCGTGGACGTCAACGGTGGCGACGGCGGAGTCGCTCATACCGCGGCCGTCGTCGGCCGTGTAGGGCACGGAGAAACTGCCGGAGGCGTTGTCCGGAACGTCCATGCGCAGAGCCAGTCCGCCCTGGGCCTTGGTGGCCTTGAGCGAGCCTCCGTTGTCCTGGGGGGTGGCGGTGAGGACGTCGCCGTCGGGATCGGAGTCGTTGGCCAGCACCGGCAGGAGGGCGGAACGGCCCGGGCGCACGCCGAAGCTGTCGTCGACCGCCTTGGGGGGATGGTTCTCCTCGGTGCGCTCCGGCGGGGTCTGGGAGTCCGAGGTGTTGGCCGAGTCGTCCTTCTGATCGGCGTTGTCGTCGGTCTGGGCGGTCTTGTCCGTCCAGTCGTCGATGAGGACGAGGTCCTCGTTGGGCAGCCACACCGAGCCCGTGTCCAGGTCGTTGAGCACGATGGCATCGCGGTTGACCCGGAAGACCGGGGCGGAGGAGGCGGCGAGCTTGTCGTCGTGGGCGGTGTCGGTGCCGCCGCCGAACAGTCCCGAGCAGCTGCGCACGAACTGGCCCGAGCCGGACCAGGCCGCGTAGACGCACTTGCCCAGGCGCACCGGCTGGGCGGGCACGCCCTCGGGGGCGGAGCCCTCCTTGGCCGACGGCGTCCTGGTGACCTTGCCCCCGTCCAGGGGGACGGAGATGAGCTCGTTGCGGGAGGCGACCAGGACCGAGTCGGCATCGGGGCCTGGCTGCTGGAGCACCAGGCCCGAGGTCCCCAGGCTGACGGACTTGCCCTCGGGCAGGTGGAGGATGCCGGTGCCGCGCTCCAGGACCACGGGCTGGTCGCCGACGGCGGTGATGGCCAGATCGGTGCCGGCGGTCAGCTTCAGGGAGGTGTTCGTGGCCTCCTTCCAGCCCTTGTCGCTGGTCTCCAGGGAGACCAGCGACTTGCTGGTGGCCGAGACGGCGTGGATGGCGCCGTCCTTGCCGATGGCGGCCACGACGTCGGGCATGCCGGTGACCACGGGGGCGGCCGCGGTCAGGGAGCCGGCCTCCTTGGTCTTGGCGGCGCGGATGGTGCCCTGGACCTTGTCGACCGCCATAACCCGGTCCCCGCCCTGGGCGATGGTCACGCCCTTGGTGAGCTGGGTTCGCCCGGAGAAGGCGACCTGGGAGGGGTCGACCGAGGAGACGGAGGCGTCGCCGGAGTCGGGGACCAGGACGTCCTCGGCGTTCTGGGTGACGTCGAAGGAGGACGAGGAGGTGCGGATCGCGCCGTCGACCTCGCGGGAGGGGTAGTTGAGGCGGGCCACCAGGTGCTTGGAGGTGGAGGTGACCCACACGCCGCCGTCATTGAGATGCAGGTCGGCCTGGGCCACGCCCTCGTGGAGCCAGGCGGCCGTTCCCAGGGCGGTGACGCAGACGACGGCGGCCAGTGTCGACAGGCGCTTGCGCAGCCGCACCCGCTGGGCGCGCGACTGGGGGATGCGGAAGGTCGCGGCCAGCCGGGAGGTGGTGGTGCCGGAGGTCAGGCCCGAATCGACGTCCTGGACGTCGTCGGACCGGGAGGCCCGGCTGCGCCGCCGGGGGCGCAGGGCACCGGCGGCACGAGCGAGCAGACCGGGACGGTCCGCGGTGGACAGTTCGGTCTGAGCGGTGCCGGAGTTGGATCGGTTGCTTCCGCCGTCACCGGCACCGGAGGTGGCTGCGGCGGAGTCGATGCCGCTCGACGGGGTGTCGGGCGTCTCGAAGTCGTTACGTGAAGTGGTCACTTGGCCCCTTGGGGACTACGGGATGCGACCTCCTGGACGAGGGTGCGGCGCAGCATCGTCGAGGAGGTGGTGGGTGTGTAGGGCAGGTAGATCACCGAGGCCCCGACCTCGGCCATCTCGGCCTCCAGACGGCGGCCCTTGTCGGTGCCCTCCCAGTCAGTGCCCTTGAACAGCACGTCGAAGGGGGAGCGCTTCCAGGCCAGGCGCTTGTCCTGGTCATAGTCGGGGACCACGGAGTCCACCATGCGTAGGGCGGCCACCATGGCCATGCGCTCGGCCAGGGGCACGATGGGACCGCGTCCCTTCATCCGCTCCAGCGACTCGTCGGTGGCGACGCCCGCGATGAGGCGGTCGCAGCGCTTGGCGGCCTCGGTGAGGATGTTGAGGTGCCCCACATGCAGCATGTCGAAGCCGCCGGGGACGTAGCCGGTAATCATCAGTAGGCTCCCTTTCCGCCGATGACCGCGCGCAGCGTTCCGGCGAAGATCTTCGCGTCCAGGGCTCCGCCCCGGTTCTCCACGTAGTGACGGTCCAGGGCCACGGTCGAGGCCCAGGACAGGTCCGAGCGTCCGGAGATCTGCCACAGGCCGGTCAGCCCGGGCTTGACCAGGAGACGACGCAGTGCCTCGGCGTCGTACTTGGCGACCTCGACGGGAAGTGCGGGGCGGGGCCCCACCAGGCTCATGTCCCCGCGCACGACGTTGATGAGCTGGGGGAGCTCGTCAATCGACAGGCGGCGGATCCAGCGGCCCACGCGGGTGATGCGCGGGTCCTGACGGTCCTTGAACATGACCTCGTTGCCGGCGTCGCCGCCGGCCTTGACCACCGAGGCGCGGCGCGCGTCGGAGTCGATGTACATGGAGCGGAACTTCCACATGGTGAAGGGCTTGCCGTCCTGGCCCACGCGGGTCTGGGTGTAGAAGACCGGACCGGGGGAGTCGAGGCGGATGGCGAGCGCGGTGGCCGCCAGCAGCGGCGAGATGAGGGCCAGCCCGATGGCACCGGCGAGCCGGTCGAACAGGGCCTTGCCCGCGGCGCGGGTGCGGCGGGTCTTGACGGCGATGAGACCGGTCCAGCCGTGCGTGACGGTCAGGGCCCGCATGCGCCCGGGCACGACGTCCTGCAGCCCGGGGGCGACGACGAGGCGCACCTGGGTGCCCTCCAGGCCGCGCATGAGGGTGACCAGGTCCTCGGGGATGACCGAGCCGACCGTCATGACGGCGTCGATGCGCTCGGCGTGCAGGGTCTGGGCGATGTGCTGGGGGCTGCGCACGGGCTCAGCGGAGTGGAAGGCCCGGTCCTGCCCGGAGGACAGGTAGCCCACGATGAGGAAGCCGTCCATGGGGTGGCGGCGCAGCTGGGTGAGCATGGGCTGGGAGCCCGAGCCCATGACGATGAGGGTGCGACGCAGGGCGTGCCCCTCGAGGCGGCGGCGGCGCAGCCACCCGGCCTCGATGGAGCGTCCGGTGACGGCCAGGAGGAGCTGGGCCGCCAGAGTGGCCAGCAGGGTGGTCCGGGCGACTCCGGACAGGTCGGCCAGCAGCAGGGCCACCGGGACGCTCACGGCGGCCGCGGCGACGAAGCGGCCCGTACCGGGGCCGGCCTGCTCGACGGCGTCGATGCCGAGCGCTCCCAGGAACCAGGCGATAAGCACCATCGTGATGCCCACGGTGGTCGCGGACCAGACCAGTGGCAGGTGGCCGCCCAGGAGGGCGAGCCAGAAGGGGACGGCGACGGCGAAGAGGTCGGACAGGACGAGCCAGATGACGAGGTCATGGCGCGTGCGTGCCCAAGGACTGCGCGGAGCGGTGGGGGAGGTGGCGTCGGCTGCTGCTGTCGAGGGACGCCGGTGCTGCTCGCGCTGGGGCAGTGTCAGGGTCGAACTAGACAAGGTGGACTCCGCAGGGATGATCGTGGGTGGGCAATAACTGGTCGGCTAGTGCTGACGGGACGTCGTGAACAGCAGCGTTTTAGAATGCTACTAAGTCTTGCGGACGTTATTTGTGGGAAGTGGCCAAGATCGCAGGGGCAAGATGAGGAGTCGAGAGGTTTCTGAGATGTCTGTATGTTACAGGTGCGCAACGATATGGAGGTGTCAATGCGCCTCTGAGGGACCTTTCAGGGTTCTTCCAGCAGGCGGCGTTGTTGCAGGTCAGGGCCGGTATGCTGGGGTTGTGCCAAGGGGGGTGGGTGGGGGACCGTCTATGTCACAAGACGATAAACAAAAGATACCAGGTCGCCGGCCTTGATGCGTCTACTCTCGTGCCTGTCTTCAGGTGTCTTTCCGATGCCGGATTGTGACCTTCCTACAACATCAGGAGTGCTACGTGACCCAGTCGAGTTCTTCGGCACCCCGGTCGGCTTCCGGGCCGGCCGAGGCGCAGTCGGCGGACGGTGCTGCCCCGACGGGCGCCGCTGAGTGTGGGCGACCTGCCGATAGCTCAGTCGCCGCAGGCCTCTCGGCGGTCGAGGTGAGTGATGGAGCGGCCGTGTCCCGCGGCTCTCGGTGTTTTCCGCTGCGGCGGCTCGGCGGGGTCCTCAGGCGGGGGTCGTCGTCGGGCGCCAGCTGGTCGTCTGTGGGAACCACAGCCGTGGCCAAGGTGGTGGTCATGGGGGTGTCCGGCGTCTTCGGCCTGGTCAACAGCAGCCTCATCATCAGGCACTTCGGGGCCGACGCCTTCGCCCAGTACAACCTGCTGGCCACCTTCCCCACTCTCATGCCCTTCACCGACCTGGGCATCGGCGCGGTCATCCTCAACACGGTGGCGAGCTCGAGCGACCCGGCCCACGACTCGACCGTGCGGCGCACGATCACCACCGCCGTCCGGGTGCTGCTCGGCTCCGCCCTGGTCATCAGCACCGTCGGCATCGTTGTCATGCTGCTGGGTGCCTGGCCCGGGCTGCTGGGGGGCAAGCTCATGGAGGGTGGCGGGCCCACCGCCACCGTCTGTCTCATCATCTACGCCGCGGCCCTGCCGCTGTCCGTGGGGCAGCGGGTCATCATCGGGCTGGGGCGCTCGGCCACGCAGGTCATCAGTCAGGGGGTCGTCTCGCCGGCCATGTCCTGCTTCCTGCTGCTGGCCATTGTCACCGGCCTGGGGCGCGGCAACGCCGTGTCCATTTACTCCTACATCGCCAACGCCCTGGTGTCGGTCATCTGCATCGTCGTCGCCTGGCGCGCCACCCGCCCCCTGTTCAAGGGTGCCCTGAGGGACGTGCCGCGGCTGCGCAGTGTGCGCGGCGTGCGCATCGTCAACACCGCGGGCCCCCAGCTGCTGCAGTCCCTGGCCATCCCGATCGCCTTCCAGACCGACCAGCTCCTTCTGTCCCACCTGGGGCAATCCCAGGCCCTGGCTGAGTACGGCCTGGCCAACAGGCTGTTCAACATGCTCACCCAGACCGTCATGGCGGCCGGTGTCGCCATGTGGCCCATGTTCGCCAGAGCCCGGGCTGACAAGCGCGTCGAGAGTCCCTTCAAACCGGCCATCGCCTTCAGCGGGGGTGGCTTCCTCCTGGCTCTTGTCCTCGTCGCCATCACGCCCTGGGCCGCTCGGGTCATGTCTGGAGGAGAGGTCGTTCTGCCCTCCGTGCTCGTGTGGGCCTTCGCCGCCTACGTCGCCGTCGAGGCCGGCAAGCAGCCGCTGGGCATGTACATGACCGACCCGCGCGGCCTGCAGTTCCAGGTCATTCCGGTGCTCATCCTGGTGCCGATGAATCTCGCCATCTCCTGGGTCCTCATTGGGCCCTTCGACGCCGCCGGGCCTATCCTGGGCTCGGTGATCTCGGTGGTCCTGTGCCAGATCCTCCCGTATGCCTGGTGGGTGCGCCGGGACGTGGCCAGGCGTCGTCGAGAACTGGCCCAGCAGTGAGCCCCTCCTCGTCGGCCGTCGGTGCTGAGCCGGCTCGCGCAGCCCGGGAGCCGGCGCCGCGCCCCCACGCCCGACCGCTGCCCCACGTCCCCCGACTCCCTCATCTCGCCGTTCCTCATCTGTCCAACACCCGGCCCGGTTCCCCGGGCCCCGCTCAAGGAGAAGCCTCATGAGCTCCCCTGCTGGTTCCCCCACCATTGCCGAGAACATCAGGGCCCTGTCCCGGGCTCAGAAGTCCAAGGCCGGTGCCCCCCTCTACTCCCGCATCATCAACCGTCCCGCGGGGCGGGTTCTGGCCGCGATCGCCCACCGGCTGGGCGCGACCCCGGACCAGGTGACGGTCCTGTCGGCGCTGTGCACCTACAGTGGCATCGCCCTCATCGCCCTGTGGCGTCCCACAGTCGTGTCCGCCGTGGCGACCGCCCTGCTGCTCATGTTCGGATACGCCCTCGACGCCGCTGACGGACAGCTGGCGAGACTGCGCAACGGCGGATCCAAAGCCGGTGAATGGCTCGACCATGTCGCTGACGTTATTAAGCTCTCGACAATTCACGGCGCTATTGCGATCTCGCTGTTCCGTTTTGCGGAATTGCCTCCCTCGGTCCTGCTTATTCCGCTGGCATTCGGGGCGGTTCAAAATATTCACTTCTTCAGTTACATCCTGACGTATCAGCTGCGTTATCACGGCGGGACTCCCTTGGCCAAGGATGAGTCCCGACCGGGCATCCTCAAGTCGGTTCTGTCGGCTCCGACGGACTACGGCCTCATGTGCTTCGTGCTCATGACCCGCTTCGCGCCCACGGTCTTCCTGTGGGTGTACGGCATCATGCTCCTGGGCTACGCGGGCTACGTGGCGCTGGCCCTGCCCAAGTGGTACCGCGACCTGCGCAACGACCTCCAGTAGCCCTTCGTCGTCGGCCCTCATCGGGCCTGGTGCGGTCGGCCCGTGACGGACTACGGCGAACCGATCACCGGCACTCCCGCTGAGATCTCCATCTATTCCCCCTCATATCTGTTAAGGAATCTTATGGCTCTGCTAACCGGCCGCAAGGCGCTACTGGTCTATACGGGACGCAAGGACGGGTTGGGCAACCGTGTGCGTGCGCTGCTGTCTGCCCAGGAGCTCGCCCGGGTCGAGGACCGCGACCTCTACTACGTGTGGAGCACCGATGAGTACTTCGGCCCTCGGATGGATGAGCTGTGGCGATTCGAAGGGGGCAGCTCCGTATCGCGCCTGACCTCCCGGGCGCTCCTGCCCGTGGCCCGGTACCGCCAGCCCAAGGGCGTTCGGATCACTTCCGACCTGCGCCGCCGCCACCTGTGGCAGATCCACTCCCACGGCCTGCCCGTCACCTGGGAGGACCCGGCCTGGAAGGGGAGCGCCTCGGAGGGGACGGCGTCCGCCGGGCCGCGCCCCTGGACCGAGCGGCTGCGCGAGCTCACCCCCGTCGACGAGATCGCCGATGAAGTCCGCTCCCTCTACGACGCCCACCTGCGGGGACGCCCCTACGTCGGCATCCAGGTGCGCACCCACGCGGTCTCCCACGCCAAGACCATCGAGTCCTCACCGGTGGAGTGGTTCGCCAACCGGATGCGCCAGATCCGCGCCGACCACCCCGACGTCCCCTTCTTCCTGTCCTGCGACACCCCCGAGGCCCAGAAGCAGCTGGCCGGAGAGTTCGACGGCTGCGTCTTCCTGACAGACAAAGGCGGATACAACACCGTCAAGGGCGTGCGCTCGGGCCTGGTCGACCTCTACCTGCTGGCCAGCTCCCAGCACCTCATCGGGGCCTCCTTCTCCAGCTTCGTGGAGATGGCCGTCTTCCTGTGCAACGGCGTCGTCCCCTTCGAACGGCCCGACCAGCCCCTCGACGGCGAGTTCAGCCTCTCCCTGGGGCTGGCCGAGGACCCGCTGCGCCCCGCCCAGCGCTGACGGCCCTCCGGTCGGTCAGCCGGCGGGGTCGGGCGGGATGGGTGCTCCCGCCCGACCCGGCGAACCAGGGACTCAGCGCCTGACGAGATCGTCAACGATCCGCGTCATCGTGGCGCGATACCCGGCCACGGAAAAGCGCTCGGCGGCCTCGCGCTCACCCTGTTCGGCGAGCCGGGCCGCCAGGTTCGGGTCGGCCGCCAGGGAGCCCAGGGCATCAGCCAGGGCCTGAGCGTCGTCGGCGGGCACGAGCAGGCCGGTGGCCGAATCGGTGACGACCTCGGCCAGACCCTGGACCCGGGAGGCCACCAGCGGCCGGGCCGCGTGCATCGCCTCGACTGCCGTGTTCCCGAAGGGCTCCGCCCGGGAGGGCACGACGACGGCGTCGGCGGCCTCCAGCACCGGCCAGGTGGGGTGCACGTAACCCAGCAGCTCGACGTGCCCCTCCAGGTCCGCCCGACCGGCGCGCTCACGCAGCTCGGCCTCGTACCACTCGTAACCGGGGAAGACCGAGCCGCACACGCTCAAGGAGGCATCCACCCCAGAGCTGCGCAGCAGCCCGACGGCGTCGAGAGCCACGTCCACACCCTTGCGCGGGGACAGGCGCCCTACCATGGCGACCCGGAATGAGTCCCCGGGCTGCCTGGGGCGCAGGGGCTCCAGAGGCCGGTCGGGTCCGGCGACCCCGTTGTGGACCACTTCCGTGCGTGAGGCCAGTCGCGGCTGGGCGTCCAGGAGCGCGTCGCGGGCCGCCCCGGAGTTCGCCACGATCCGGGAGGCCGCCAGCAGCGGGGCGTTGAGCCCGGCGCGGATGATCCGGCGCTGGGTGTCCTCGGCCTCGTGCACGTGGGCCAGCACCGGCACGCCGGCTGCGCTCGCGGCCACTGGCCACCAGGGGATGGTCACCGTGTTGCTGAGAACCACGTCGGCGCGGCTGGCACGGATGACCGACCGCAGGCGGGCGATCTCCGGGGCGGCCTGAGCGGAGAGCCTCGCCAGACCGGTGGGGCTCAGCAGGGCCTTGCGCAGGACCGTGAAGGGCATGACGGCCACGCGGGCGCCGGCGTTGCGCAGCACTGCCACCAGGGGGCCGTCCTGGGGCAGGGCCACGAGGACCTCGTGGCCGGTCTCGATGAGTCCGTGAATGGTCTCCACCAGCTGCCAGTCCGAGCCGTACAGGTCGGGGGAGGGGTGGGCCACGAGGACTCGGGCGGCATCGGTGCGGGCGCTGGCCGCCCCGCCCCGGCTCACCAGCCCGCCTTCCCGGTGCGGCGTCCGGAGGGACGACGGCGGACCGGGCCCTCGAGCGCGAGGCGTCGGGCCAGGGCCTCATAGCCGGAGGCCACCTCGTCCCAGTCGTAGAGGGCCGCACGCTTGCGGGACTCCTCGCCGCGCGTGGTTTGGGCCTCCACGTCGGACTCGGCGGAGACGACCAGGGCGGCCACGTCGTCGGGCGTGGTCCAGTAGTGGCCGGCCTCGCCCAGGACCTCGCGGTTGAAGGAGACGTCGAAGGCGTCCACCGCGGCCCCGGCGCCGATGGCGCGCAGGAGGGATGGGTTCGTGCCGCCCACGGAGTGGCCGTGGTAGTAGACCAGGGCGCCGGAGTAGAGGGCGTCGAGCAGATCCTGGTCCCACAGGCCGCCGAGCAGGCGAACCCGGCCGTCGGCCAGGGACTCGATGCGGGTGGTGTAGTCGTCGGCGTAGGGGGCCGAGCCGACGACAACCAGGGGCAGCGTCGCCCCGGAGCGCACGTAGCCCTCCACGATGACGTCGACGTGGTTCTCCACCTCGAAGCGGGCCACCACCAGGTGGAAGCCCTTGGGGTTCAGGTCCAGCTCGGCCAGGCGCGAGGTGTCGGCGCTGATGCGGGGCGCCCCGTAGGCGAGAAGGTCGGTGGGGGCGTTGAACTCCTCGGTGTAGTAGTCGGCGATGCCCTGGGCGTCGGCGATGAGTGCGTCGGAGTAACGCACCGCCAGGGCCTCGGCGGCGCGGTAGTAGCGCTTGCCGATGGGGCCCCACTTGCCGCGGCGCCACTCCAGACCGTCGACATGCGTGGCCACCGGAATGCGTGCGGCGCGCAGAGCCGGCAGGAAGGGGGAGTTGGCGGCGTTGAAGACGAAGGCCGCGTCCGGGTGGGTGCGGCGCAGCAGGTGGGCCACTGACAGGGCCGTGTGTGACAGGGTCTCCAGGCTGCGGTTCTTCACCGAGGGCAGCTCAACCAGTCGCATCCCCAGGTAGGTGTTGGGCAGCGGGGTGTCCGGCTCGGGGTTGCGGCAGTAGACGAGGACCTGGTGGCCGCGGTCGGCCAGGCGCCGGCCGACCTCCTCGATGGCGGTCTCGAAACCTCCGTAGCGGGCGGGGACGCCTCGCGTCCCGATCATGGCGATACGGAGCCTGTCCGGGTTCACAGCAGTCAACGGAGTCCTTTCGAAGGGCGGCGGGGCCGCTCAGGGATGGGAACCAAAGGTCCTCTTCGATGCGACTGCCGGTCACGGTGACGGCGGAGGATCATCGACGAGGCGGATGGGGAGGCGGTGATGGTGGTGGTGATGGCGATGAGGCAACGGGCGAGGAGGCGGGCTTGGGCTCTTGCCCTTGAGTTCGCAGGGGTTCCCGCGGAGCGCCTACGGGCTCGTGGTACCGCGCCTGCCCGGTACACCCTGTCAGCAGTCTAGGGGCAGGCGACCGCCGGCATGCGCCGAAGGGGCGTCACGTGAATACCTCTGGTGCCCTGGAGTGCGGGTTCGGGGTGCCGCGCTGGTGATGCGCTAGAACCATGGTGGAGGGATCGCCTTCGACTGGTCCACACCACCTGGGCAAGCGCTGAGCATTCCAGCCAAGAATCGGGTGTGGAACCGCGCGGCGGTTAATGAGAGTCTATCTGTGAGAAAGGTGGGTGGGGCGCACCCCCTCGCGCGAGGAGTGATTGATTGCACAACGGGACCTGGAAGAAAGGGTTCCGGAGTCGTTATCAAAGCGTTATCGCTGTAATACTCTCGTGACCGGCGCCGGCCTCGCTGCGGTGAGGCCGCCCCGTCTGTCCGCGCCACTTACCCACGTTCCCTCACGTCTTAAGAACGGAGCACTCGTGCATCCTTTCCGTGCTGCCTCCAGTGTGGGGGCGGTCCTGACCGCCCTCCCCCTCGCCCTTGGTGCGCTCGTCGCCCCTACTGTTGCGCCCCCGGCCGCTGCCGCGGGGCAGGTCGCTCTCGCCTCCCCGCAGCCTCTGCCCACGGCTCAGATGGACGGCATCGTTCTGGACCAGGCGGTGGTGGGCAATACCGTCTACGTCGTCGGGGAGTTCAAGAACGCCCGCCCGGCAGGGGCGGCAGCCGGCGAGAACGAGTCTCCTCGTTACAACGCCATGGCCTTCGACATCACGACCGGTGCGCTGCTGGACTGGGCGCCCAAGGTCAATGGCAAGATCAATGCGGTCGAGGCCTCGGCCGACGGCTCCACCATCTACCTCGGCGGCAACTTCACCTCCGTCAACGATGAGTCCGTCTACCGGGTGGCGGCGGTGGACGCTGCAGGCAAGCGCAAGCCGCTGGGGGCCTCGGCCAACGGTACGGTCATGGATCTGGAGCTGTCTCCCGACGGTTCCACCCTGTACCTGGGCGGTTCCTTCACCCAGATCAACTCCTCGGCGAGACAGCGCGCCGGCGCTGTGGATCTCAAGACGAACAAGGTCACCAGCTTCGCCCCCCAGGTCGACGACTCCCTGGTTCGTTCCATCACGGTGGCCGCTGACAACTCCGCTGTGGCGATCGGCGGCTCCTTCACCTCGGTGGACGGATCGTCCGACGCCTATGGAATCGCCGTTCTGGAGAAGGATGGTTCTCTGCGGCACACCAACATCTCCAGCGTCATCCGCAACGCGGGTTCGAACTCCGGCATCATGAGCCTCAAGTCGGACTCCCGAGGCCTTTACGGCACCGGATACTCCCAGGAGGGGACCTTCGAGGGGATGTTCCGCGCCAGCTGGACCACCGGGGACATCGACCTCATGGCCGACTGCCACGGCGACACCTATGACGTGCTGCCCACCAACGACGTCGTCTACATCGCCAGCCACACTCACGACTGCAGCAACATCCGTGGCTTCTCCGATGGGGAGCAGAGTGGTACCTACCATCACGCCGTCGGCTTCTCAAGCACGGCGACGGGTACCGTGCGCTCCAACACGGCTCGCGGCTACAGCGACTACTCGGGAATGCCCGCCCCCACGCAGTACAGCGGCTTCCTGCCCGGGTTCCAGATCGGCGAGTACAGCGGTCTGAGCCAGGCCGTGTGGACCGTTGAGGGCAACAGCCAGTACATCGTCTACGGCGGTGAGTTCCTCGCGGTCAACGGCACCAAGCAGCAGGGGCTCGTGCGCTTCGCCGCTAGTGGGGGCGACGCCAACGCCGCTGAGCCCGGTAACGAGGATGCCAACAACGGCAATAACGGTAACAACGGCAACAACGACGACGGTGACAACGGCAAGGACAAGAAGGACAAGGACAAGAAGGACAAGGACAAGAAGGACAAGAAGAAGAACAAGAAGAAGCAGGACGACTGGGACAACCAGGACGACTGGGACAACCAGGACGGCTGGGACAACCAGGACGGCTGGGGCCAGGGCGGCTGGGGCAACAACCAGCGCGGCTGGGGCCAGGGCGGCTGGGGCAACAACCAGCGCGGCTGGGGCCAGGGCGGCTGGGACAATCAGGACGATGAGTGGTGATGATGGCCATGAGAACCGTTCGGTCTGCGGACCCGCACGGCGTATCTCCTGAATCCTCCGGTTCTATCGTCGGTGGTGGTGTGCTTCCCAACTCAGTGGCCCCTGAGGGCGTTGCAGCGCGCGACGGAGGTCGTACGCTTCGGCACGTGTCACGAACTCGAATGCTGATCCTTCCCGCTGTCCTGGTGCTGGGTCTGGGACTGGCCGCCTGCGGAGGCGGAAAGTCTCAGAGCACTGCCAGTCCCTCCGCCTCGGCCGCAGCCTCTGCCAGTGGCTCGGCCTCCGCTGAGGCCGCCCCCTCGAACGTCGCCACCCCGACGGTCCAGACCGCGAAGCCGACGGCGGCGCCTGCCTCCCCCTCGGAGGATGTCTCCACTCCGGACGCATCCTCGATCGACCCCAAGGCCGTCGAGACCGGTGATCTGTCGAAGGATGAGTACCCCGAGGTGGGCCTGGACAAGTCCGTCCGCGTTGACGGAGACCTGGTGATCTCCCTGGGGCAGATGCAGGCGAAGGACTTCGCCAGCGGGCCCGGCGAGGTGGGAGGTGCTGGAGTCCTGGTTCCGGTGACGGTGACGAACAAGTCCGGCCAGGACCTGCCGCTGGCCAGTGTGCTGTCCACTACCGTCAACTACGGTGAGGGTGCTGGTACACCCGCCAGCGAGATCGTATCGGCCTCGGACGCGGTCCCTGCCACGCTCGCGGCCGGTCAGACGGTGACTGTTAATCGAGCCTTCGTCATTCCGGCGGATGGGCGCGGAAATGTCAAGGTCGTCGTGGACCTGGGGGCGGGCCGTGGGGCCGCCACCTTCCGGGGGTCCGCTGGCTGATCGGGGGTATGCCCTCGAAGGCTTGACTCCTCTTCCACGGGTCTGCTCCAGGCGCCGTCCGGCACTCATGAAAGTGAGTGCTGGGCGGCGCCTCGGCGTGCGGGATGGTCCGTTCGGGCGGCTCGGCTCTGGGGTCTGCGTCGTTGCTTCGCTGTGACATGAGACGAGCTGGCGCCGAAGGCAACCTGAGTCGCGTCTATATAGAAGGTGGCTCCAATGGTGGGTACTTATGAGTGCTCCGCAGTCCTTGAAATGCTTGGAGTGTGGCGGGATTTGAACGAAGGGTCAGTGTCTGGCTGATTTGTTCTGCTCTGTGGTGTGCGCCAAAACGGGGGTGCGTAAGTTGTCGACGGTGTACGATGAGCGCGCCCGTCGACCCGTGCCGGGCGCGGAATACCAGCCATTCGTAAGGTTGCGTGTCCGTGATCTGAGTATGTTCTGAATGGAATACCTGTGAAGCTCCCCCGCCGACTCCTGAGCGGCCTGCTGGCCGCGGCTCTCGTTCCCCTCGGTGCCGTCACGCTCGCTCCGGCCTCCCCTGCCGCCGCGGACCCGGCCCCTGCCCCAGCCGGCGCCGCCGGTACTCCCAGCACCGTGTCCGCCGATGCCCTGCCCACCGCCCAGATCAATGGCATTGTCTGGGACCAGGTCGTGGTCGGGGACATCGTCTACGCCGTCGGGAAGTTCTCCGCGGTCAGGCCGGCAGGATCGCCGGCCGGCCAGAACGAGTCCCCGCGCAGCAACGCGATGGCCTACAACATCAACACCGGTGAGATCCTCAACTGGGCGCCCACCACCAACGGCACCATCAACGCCATTGCCGCCTCCGCTGACGGCCAGACCCTCTATCTGGGCGGGGAGTTCACCACACTGAACAACCAGACCGCATGGCGCGTTGGCGCGGTCAGGGCCTCCGACGGTCAGCGCGCCCCGCTGGGCGCCGCGGCCAACGGCAGCGTCAAGGCCCTGAGCGTCTCCCCCGACGGACAGACCCTCTACATCGGTGGCGCCTTCACCCAGATCAACTCCTCGGCCCGTCAGCGCGTCGCGGCACTCAACCTGGGCAGCCAGCAGCTGACGAACTTCGCACCGAAGATCGACAACTACTACGTGCGCAGCATCGTCGAGGCTGTTGACGGCTCGGCCGTGGCCATCGGTGGCGCCTTCGAGTCCGTCGGTGGCAGCGACAAGCCCGGTCACGGGATCGCCATCTTCGAGAAGGACGGCAGCCTGCGCAAGAACAACGCCTCCAGCGTGGTTCGCGGCGCCGGCGCCGAGGCCTCCGTCATGAGCGTCAAGGCCGATGAGCACGGCCTGTACGCGGCGAGCTACTCCCGGCTGGGCACCTTCGAGGGCGTCATGCGCCTGAACTGGGTCACCGGCGACATCGACTACATGGCCGACTGCCACGGCGACTCCTATGACGTCCTGCCCGCCGGCGACGTCGTCTACGCCGCCAGCCACTCCCACGACTGCTCCAACATCGGTGGCTTCCCGGACGTCTCGTACCACTACCACAACGCGGTGGCCTATACGAACGCCGCCACCGGAACCGTGGAGGACAACCACGGCGCGGGCTACAAGAACTACGCCGGCCAGAACGCCACCACGAACCTCAACTTCTACCCCGACTTCACGCCGGGCAAGATCTCCGGCGCCATCCAGGCGACCTGGACCGTTGAGGGCAACGACAAGTACGTCGTCTACGGCGGCGAGTTCCTGGCCGTCAATGGCACCGCACAGCAGGGACTGGTGCGCTTCGCCCGCCGCGACATCGCCCCGAACAAGCAGGGGCCCATGGACAAGGGCGGTGCCTTCAAGGTCTCCGGCACCTCGCCGCGCGCCGGGGTCGTCTCCCTGTCCTTCAAGGCCAACTGGGACCGGGACGACAAGACCCTGACCTACAACGTCTACCGTGACGCCATGAACGGTCAGCCGGTCACCAGTCAGACCGCGACCGCCGGCTTCTGGGAGCGCTCCGACCTGAGCGCCACCGACGTCGTCGAGCCCGGAAGCACGCACCGCTACCGGGTACAGGTGACCGACCAGTGGGGGGCCTCCACGGTCTCGGACTGGGTGACGGTCAAGGCCGCTGAGGGCCAGGGGCTGAGCAAGTACGGTGCCCGTGTCCTGGCCGACGGCGCCGCCCACTACTGGTCCTTCGACGAGACCAGCGGCGACAAGGCCGAGGACTTCGTGGCCCAGCGCAACCTGACGATTCGCGGCAAGGCCTACAAGCGCGGAGCCGGGTCCGTCCTGGGCTCGGGCGCCTCGCTCGGCCTGACCTCGGACAGCGCCAACAAGTCGCACGCCGCGACGCGCGTCGCCTCCCAGGCCCCCACCGCCTTCTCCATGGAGGCATGGGTCCGCACGACCTCGACCTCGGGCGGGGAGATCATGGGCTACGGCTCCTCCGCGGCCAACCAGTCGTGGAGCCGTGACCGCATGGTGTACATGCGCAATGACGGCACGCTCAGCTTCATGCTCTACCCGGGCAAGCTGACCACCATCACCACTCCCAAGAGCTACAACGACGGGCAGTGGCACCACATCGTGGCCTCTCTGAGCCCGACCGCCGGCGCCATGCTCTACGTGGACGGCAACCTTGCCGCCTTCGACGGCGCCATGACCGCGGGGCAGAGCTACTCCGGTTACTGGCGCATCGGCGGGGACGCCCTCAGCGGGGTCAACGGCCAGCCCTCCAACACCAACATCCAGGCCGACATCGACGAGGCCGCCGTCTACAGCACCCCGCTGTCGGCGCGCCAGATCGGCGAGCACTACACCGCCGCCACCGGCAAGCAGGTCGAGCCGGACAAGGGCGACGACAAGGGTAAGGACAACGCCGGCAAGGACAAGGGCGACGGCGAGGACAACGCCGGTAAGGACAAGGGCAAGCAGCCCGAGGGCAAGGCCCTGCTGGACGACTCCTTCGAGCGCAGTGTGAACGGCGGCTGGGGCAAGGCCCAGGCCGGCGGTGAGTGGAAGACCACCTGGAACGCCGCGGCATTCTCCGTCGACGGCACCAGCGGCCGGATCGCCATGGCCGGTCCGCGCTCCTCGGCCTCCATCATCTCCGACCCGGTCAAGTCGACCTCCACCGACGCCGTCGTGGACTTCTCCCTGGACGCGGTGCCCACCGGAAACGGAGCCTTCATCTCCTACGCCGCCCGCACCACCAAGGCCGGCCAGTATCAGGCCACGGTCCGCATCGGCAGCACCGGCAACCCGGTGGTCACGGTCTCGCGCGTGGTCAAGGGCAAGGAGACCTCCCTGGGCTCCTACGTGATGAAGCAGCCCTACACGGCCGGTCAGCCGCTCCACCTGCGCATGGTGGTTGACGGCGCGGAGTCGACCAACATCCAGACCAAGCTCTGGGCCGGAGATGCCGAGCCCGCCGAGTGGGGGATCGAGGCCGTCGACAACGACAAGACCCTCAACGAGGCCGGAACCGTGGGGCTGACCACCTACATGTCCGGCTCGGCCGGGCCGGAGACCGTCACCCTGTCGGTCGACAAGGTCACCATCAAGCAGCACTGACGCCGTCGAGCGCAGCGCGCATACGGGGCGGGCCGGGAAGAGCTGATCTTCCCGGCCCGCCCCGTTTCGCTGCCTGCCGCGAGGAGGCGTCCAGGAGACGGCCACTTCCCGACATGTCACACGCAGGCAACACGGAGCGTCCCTAGGATCATCCTTGTAGTGAGAACCCACTAGGAGGAACCATGCTCAGGGTAGCGATCAACGGATACGGCAACCTCGGCCGCGGTGTCGAGCAGGCCATCACCAAGAACGCGGACATGGAGGTCGCCGTCGTCTTCACCCGGCGTGACCCGGACAGCGTCACCACCCAGGGGGCGCCCGTCGCCCACGTCGACGACATGGCCGCCTGGGCCGACAAGGTCGATGTCTGCCTGAACTGCGGAGGCTCGGCCACTGACCTGATCGAGCAGACCCCGGCCGCCGCCACCCTGTTCAACACGGTCGACTCCTTCGACACCCACGCCCGCATCCCCGAGCACTTCGCCGCTGTCGACGCCGCCGCCAAGGCCTCGGGCCACGTCGCCCTGATCTCCGCCGGCTGGGACCCGGGCCTGTTCTCCATGCTGCGGGTCCTGGGCGAGGCCGTCCTGCCCGACGGCGCCACCACCACCTTCTGGGGGCCCGGTGTCTCCCAGGGGCACTCCGATGCCCTGCGCCGCATCGAGGGCGTCGTCGACGCCAAGCAGTACACCCGCCCGGTGGAGGCCACCGTTGCCGCCGTCAAGGCCGGCGACGACGTCGAGCTGACCACCCGCTCCATGCACACGCGCGACTGCTACGTGGTGGCCGAGGAGGGTGCCGACCGGGCCCGCATCGAGCGGGAGATCGTGGAGATGCCCAACTACTTCGCCGACTACGACACCACCGTCACCTTCATCACCGCCGAGGAGCTGGCCGCCGAGCACGCCGGGATCCCGCACGGCGGCTCCGTCATCCGCCGCGGGCACACCTCCGAGGGCGTGGCCGAGACCGTGAGCTTCGAGCTCCAGCTCGACTCCAACCCGGAGTTCACCGGCTCGGTCCTGGTCGCCACGGCGCGAGCGGTGGCCAGGCTGGCTGCCCGCGGTGAGACCGGTGCGCGCACCGTCTTCGACGTGACGCTCGCCGACCTGTCCCCGACGAGCCCTGAGGAGCTGCGCGCCCACTACCTGTGAGGCGGGCAGACAGCCCGAGGCGTCCCGCCGTCGGCATCGCGCCGGTGGCGGGACGCCTCGGCGTCGGCTGAGTCAGTCGCGGATGAGGGGGACGTCGACGTCGGGCAGCTCGCCGCGGCGGGCGGCACGCAGGAGCCTCATCCCGTCACGGGTGGCCTGCGCCGCTGTGATGAGTGGGCGGCGAGTGCTCAGGAGCTGGCGCCTGCCGCCGCGCAGGACGATCTCGCGGGCGGCCCGGCCCGCCGTGGCCACCCACCGGCGCTGCGTGGCCCGATCCAGGTGCAGCCCCGCGTACAGCAGCCGGTTGCGCACGTTGTAGTAGTAGTAGATGTCCGACTTGGCGCGGTCGGACTGATCGTCCTCGGAGTGGGTGCCGCCCTCATCGTGGACGGCCACGGCGTCGCGCACCAGGGCCAGGCTGCCCCCGGCCGCCAGCACCCGGGCCGAGAAGTCCACGTCCTCCCAGTACAGGAAGTAGCGCGCGTCCAGGCCGCCGGCGGCCTGGAACAGGTCCGCCGACAGCGCCAGGCAGGCCCCCGAGAGCCACGGCTGGGTGCCGCCGGGGGGAATCGGGCGCGGTGAGCGGCGCGAGCGCATCGAGCCGTCGGCCAGGCACACGACGATCCCGTCGGAGACGATGCGGCCACTGGAGTCCTTGAGCACCGGCGCCACCAGGGCGAGCCGGTCCGCGTGCGCCCTGGCCGCCAGGCGGATGAGGTCGGCCCGGGCGATGACGGCGTCGGGATTGAGCAGGACCAGCAGGTCGGCGCCGAGCTCGCGGGCCCGGGCCGCCCCCAGGTTCATGCCGCCGCCGAAGCCGGTGTTCGTCTCCGGCAGGACCGCCTCCCAGCCCCGCGAGGAGGCCAGCGCCACCAGCTCTTCGCGGGCGGCGGGCGTGGAGTAGTTGTCGACGACGATGATGCGGGCCTCGGGGGAGTCCTCGGCCACGCGCGCCAGCGTGCGCTCCAGCAGCGCCGCCGAGTCGTAGCTGACGACGATGACCGCCGTGCGCGAGAGCAGCTCGCCGCCGGAGAGAGAACCGGGGGCCTCAACGATCTCGACGGCCTGGGCAGGGACGCCGGTATCGGGGACGCTCGGATCGGCGGCCTCGGGGGTCTCGGCGCCCTGGGCGGGGTCTGGGGTGGAGGTCATCGAAGCAGGAGCCTTCCGGGTGCGGGGCGACGTCGTGGCTCGGGTGCTCCCATCCTGGGGCGCACCCGCTTCGTGATAGTACCGTTAGACCCTGATATCAGGCCGCGATCCGCCGGCAGGCGGGAGGAAGGACGGGGCTGGACGTGCACCTGACCATCGCGATGCTCACCTACCGCCGCAACGACTACCTCGCGCAGGTGATCCCCGAGCTGCTGGCGCAGGCCGACGACGTCTGTGACGCGCAGACGACGGCAAGCGTGCTCATTGTGGACAATGACCCGCAGGCCGGGGCGAGGGCCGTCGTCGAGGCCGCCCGGGCGGCGCTGGCCGGCGGGCAGTCGGAGGCGGCGGAATCGTCCGGGCAGGCAGGGCCCTCCGGGTCGGCTGACTCGGACGCGGCGGCGACGTCGCGGCTGGTCTACGTTCACGAGCCCGAGCCGGGCATCGTGGCCGGCCGCAACCGGGCCCTGAGCCAGGCCCACGGCTCTGACGCCCTCGTCTTCATCGACGACGACGAGATCCCCTCACCGGGCTGGCTCAAGGCCCTCGTGAGCACCTGGCGCGCCCAGGGCTGCGCCGCCGTCACCGGCCCCACCCCGCCGACCTTCGAGGTCGACCCCTCGGCGTGGGTGGTCGCCTCAGGTGCTTTCGACTCCTGGGAGGCCGCCGACGGCGCCCAGGTCCGCAGCGCCGACACCGGCAACCTGCTCCTGGACCTGGCCGTCGTCGAGGACCTGGGGCTGCGCTTCGACCCGCGCTACGGGCTCACCGGCGGCGAGGACTCTCTGTTCACCCGCCAGCTCACCCGCGCCGGTGGCGTCATCCGCTTCGCGGCCGGGGCGGTGGTCACCAAGCGCGTGCCCGCGGCCCGCGCCCGGCGCACCTGGGTGCTGGAGCGCTCCCTGCGTTCGGGCTCGTCCTGGGCCCGGGTGCGCATCGACACGGCCGGGCCCGCCGACGGCGGTGCCTCCGGCAGGCTCGCGCGCCTCAGGCTGCGCCTGGGCTACGGCGCCAAGGGACTGGCCAAGGCCGGAATCGACGGGGCGCGTGCCGGCGTGGCCCGCATTCGCGGTGACGTGCCCGCGCAGGCCCGCTACGAGGTCTCCTCGCGCGGGGGACTGGGCATGGTGGTGGGCGCGCTGGGCGTCCAGGTGCGCGAGTACGGACGCCCCCGGCGCCGGACGAGCACAGCACGGGCCGGCAGGAGGAACGCATGAACCGGCTGACGATCGCCATCCCCACCTTTCGTCGCCCGCAGGACCTCAAGCGGGCCGTCCGTGGGGTTCTGGAACAGGCCGGGGAACTGGTTGGCGGCTCGAGCGCCGAGGCTCGGGAACCCGAGGGCGATGCCGCGGATGCGGCGGACGTGGACGGGGTAGCCGGGAGGGGCGTGAGCGACGTCGAGGTCCTCGTCATCGATAACGACGCCCAGGGCACTGGGCGCGAGGCCGCCCTCGCCGCAGCGGCCGACGCCGGGGTGCCGGTGCGTTCCTCAGCGGAGGCGCCGGAGGAGCCCGGGGGCGTGGGCCTGCGCTACGTCGTCGAGGAGCGGCCCGGTGTGGCGGCGGTGCGCAACCGCGCCCTGGATGAGACCGGCGGACGCGACCTGCTCGTCTTCATTGACGACGACGAGGAGCCCGAGCCCGGCTGGCTCGCCGCCCTCGTGGGGCTGTGGGCCTCGACCGGCTGCCAGGCGGTGGCCGGCCCCGTCATCCCCGTCTACGAGGTTGAGCCCGAGGCGTGGGTGCGTCAGGGCGAGTTCTTCGTACGCAGAACCTGGCCCACCGGCACGGTCCGCCCGGTGGCGGCCTCCAACTGCCTGCTCCTGGACCTGGGGTTCGTGCGCCGGGCCGGGCTGCGCTTCGATGAGGCCTTCGGCGCCACCGGGGGAGAGGACACGCTCTTCACCCGGCGGCTGAGCGCCGCCGGCGGAGTCATCCGCTGGTGCGATGAGGCGCGCGTGCGCGACCACGTCCCGGCCTCGCGCCTCACCCGCCCCTGGATCCTGCGGCGACAGCGCTCCCACGCCGCTACCTCAGTGCGCGTGGAGCTGGCCCTGGCCGGCGGCGGGGCACAGCCGGCCATCCGGGCCAAGGCCGCTGCCGGTGGCCTGGTGCGCATCGTCGTCGGCGGCCTGCGGACAGCTGGTGGAACCCTCATCAGCAGTCCTCAGCACGCGGCCAAAGGGGCTCGGCTGCTGGCCCGTGGCCGCGGCATCCTGGCGGCCAGTGTCGGAGGCGGCGTCCACCGCGAGTACGACCACTGAGGGCCCGGGCCCGTACTCACTGCGGTGCTGGCTGAAGGGCCCATATCGGGCAGCACCAAAGGCTCGACCGCCGTTTCCCGGACGATCCGCTCCCGCCATCCTTCGAGCACCAACTCTTGGGCGACCTCGGCCGGGATGTGCACGGTGAGCGTCAGGCGGTATATGGCTCCAGCCTGGTCAACAAGCCGGGCATCGGACTTAATCGTCTTTGATACTTGCTGTGGTTGAGGAAAAGGTCAAGGCAGATATCAACGCCGCAAAGCCAATACCAACTCCGCCGAGCACAAAAACGAAAGGCGTTGAAGTAAGATCGGCGACCACGCCTCCCAGGGCCAGGCCCGCCGTCATGCCGAGGCTGACAACCGTACCGATTACCGCATAGACCCTGCCGAGGAAGCGTCGATCGATCGTCAACTGTATCTGAGCTGCCAGCGCGCCGCTCAACAGCACCAGTGGGATGCCTTGAACGAAGAAGGCCACCGCAGCGACCCAGAAACTGGGCCAGATTCCCGGAACAGCAAGAGTCAGTGCGTAGACTCCAAGAGCCAGAACGGTCACCCAACGAACGCTCACTGTGTCGGGAGTTACTAGCAGTGCAAGTCCACCGAGCAATGCGCCGACGGACGTGATGGCTAGCAGAAGGCCGTAGGTGTCGCCGCCACCTTCCAGTGCCTCCATGACGTAAACGACGAGAATAGACTCCGGCATCCAACCGAAGAGGTTCCAGATCCCGAATACCGCCACAATGTTGCGCGCGAAAGGATTTCGCCAAGTCACAACAAGGCCGTCCCACAATTCCTTCATGAAGGTGCGCGTGCGAGTCTCAATAGTTGCGGCCTTCGGTTGGTTGTTAACTTTCGCTGCGCACTCGTCCCACTCGTTCTCCTGCCTGCCCTCGTCGTGTTGCCCCTCGGCTGACGACTGGTCAGGCATCAGTAACTGCGAGCGCTGAAGAGAGTGTAGTGCGAGCGCAATGATGAGCAATATTCCCGCACTCAAAGTGAATGGCGTTGTCGTGGACCATCCTACCAAGGTAGCGCCAACAAACGGCCCGATAGCTCCGTTGCCAAGCTCCTGAACCCACCGAATGGTGGCATTTGATTTCAGGTATTCGTTAGGTTCTGTTAAATCCGGGACAACCAGTACTGACGCTGCGTCATAGAATTCTTCTAATGTACCGAAGAAAAAGGCGAACGCACAGAGCAGCAGGATCGACCCGGCGCCAAGGTAGAGCGCCACAGCGAGCCCCGCTAGAATGAGTGCGCGGGCTAGGTTGACCAGGTACAGGGTGCGCAACTTGCTCCATCGATCGAGCATGACGCCGATCGGTATGGAGAGGAACGCCTTAGGTAACGTTGCTACCGTGGCAACTAGTGCGACCTCCAGCGCCGAGTCGGCATATGCGGTGGTCAGCACCGCGAAGGCAGCGACCCGGATCCCATCGACGATGTTCGACCCCAGAGACACTGCGGCGAGCGGCACAATCGGCCCGCGTACTAAGGTTCGTGCGCTCAAGAGACTAATTCCTTGCGTATTCAAACACCTGGTACTGCCCGTCCATCCATACAGCGATAGAATTTGGTAGATCCGGAATGTTCCGGACCGACGCATCGGCATCCTTGAGGTGTCCTCCTTGGAACAATAAAGCCGTGCGGATGTGGGATCAATCCCGGGCGTCGATAGGCGAGCTAGCGAATCTCCCGTGAAGGGGTGGCGACTACCTCGTCGTTCACTGTGCGCGGCATACATGTGCGCCACGGTGGCTGCGTCCACCGCGAGTACGATCACTGAGGGCTCGCGGTCGGGATCACGCCTGCTGGGCGGGCGCCGTAGCGGGGCTGGAGAGCGCGTCCCGCGGTGGGGCGGATGGCTCGTCGTCGATTCCCAGCTGGGCGGCCTCGCGCAGGGGAGGCTGCAGAACGGCGGCCCCCAGCACGATTGGCAGGTAGGCGGGCAGCACCGTCCAGGGCCCCACGAAGACGTTCTGCACCACGGTCAGGGCCGCGAAGAACAGCCAGGGCGTGGCCTTGAGGCGTCCCAGGTCGCGCATCATCGCCGCCAGCGCCATTCCTGCGATGAGCAGCAGCAGCAGGCCGCCCGGGATCGAGGCCGCCGCCCACATGTCCATGAGACCCGAGTGCAGCTCGATGCGGCCGCCGAACATGAAGTTCTCGACGTAACCGTTCT
>ERZ773021.225-NODE-225-length-35360-cov-27.9407_pt1 | contig 35360 bp, 53 predicted proteins | sample MGYA00511668_ERZ773021 | MGnify/ENA primary metagenome ERZ773021 (study PRJEB29015, sample SAMEA2737961) | human oral metagenome | biome: human oral; feature: human-associated habitat; material: dental | place: China | collected 2032 ... | reverse complement strand
CAAAAAGAAAAGCCCTTAGAAACTTCTGTTCTTAGGACTTTGTCTTCAATCTGAAAGCAACGGTTTTGCCGTTGCTTTTCATTCGGTTAATCCTGTTAAATCAGGTTACGGAAGGCGGTAGACGGATTTGAAACCATTGGTATATCAATGGTTTATAGATATTTGCCCACCATTTGCCCACTAATTAATGAATTTCTGACAAAATATTTCTAACTTCTGAATGATGTTTTTCTTTCATTTTTTCAAATTGGTGGGCATAAACTTTAAGTGTTATTAAAATTGATTTATGACCTAGCAATTTTGATATGCTAGCAACAGGAACTTCTTTAAAAATGAGATAGGAGGCATATGTGTGTCTCAAAGTATGCGGGTGGACTTCTCTTTTAACCATCCTCTTAAGAGCTGTGTTAGTGGCTCTATTTGACGCTCCAAAAAGCACCCGACCTTGTTTATTTTCTCGCCAATAATTTTCCTTATAATTCTTCAAAACTTTTGCTACATTATCATTAAAGGGGATTTCTCTAATAGATTGTTCATTCTTAGTTTCTGAAAAATCTTCTGTGTCAGAGTAGTCCCATGTATTTTCAACTCTGAAAACTTGGTTTTTAAAATCAATGTCATCCCAAGTTAGACCCATAGCTTCAGCGAATCTCATTCCACTAATAGCCAGAATATAGAGAGTCATATGTGAAATATATTGTGGATTTTCTTGAGTCTTTGAAATGACATAGAAATACTCATCTTCCTCAAGATAGCTTTCAGATTCTGGCTTTTTTTCTTTTTGTGATTTAACAACCGCTCCTTCTGTGAAATTCGATGGGATAAGTTGATCACGAACAGCAATTTTTACAGCTGATTTTATATGGTAGTGTGTCCGTTCAATCGTATCTTGAGCATACTTCGCGCCAAACTCATTTAAAAACTCTTGATATCTGACTGGTGTCATATCTTTAAGTTTGCTTTGCCCAAAATACTTAATGATGTGATTTTCTGTTTGTTTGTAAGAGTTCCAAGTTTTCTTTGTGATATAAGGCTTTTTATAAAGTTGTGCCCATGCTTTATAATAATCAATCATGGTGACGTCATTATTAGACATTGGCGAATTACGCAACTCAACTTCTCTTTTTTGTCCAGCAGCCCTCGCTTGTGCCTTCGTCTTAAAGCCACCACATGAAGTTTCATGCCTTTCTCCTAAGCTATCACGATAGACGACACGGTATTCAAAGTGTTTTCCTCTTTTTCTAATTGATGCCATATTGTATTTTACCTCACTTTTTGATAAAATGGGTAAGTAAAAAGGGCTTTTTAATGCCTGATTACTATACAGAGTCAATCCTCACACTTTGCTTTGGTCGGCAGCGTGGGGATTTTTTATTTAATAAATTTTTTCAAAAACCATAGTAGCTTGAATCCTATCTCCACCAACTAGACCTTTACTTCCACCGTTACTAGTAGCAATGGTGTGTAGGCGATAGCCTTTTTTAGCCTGCTTATTGATGACATTTTCTAGCTCTGTTAAATTTCCTGAACCAGTTCCAATAAATTTTTCTTTCAAAGTCACTTGTAATACGACATAGTGCATATTTTCAACACCTGAAGCGGTTGAGAAAGAGCTTTCTTCTTTAACTTTATCAAAAATTCCCATTTTAATTTTTCCTTTAAGTTATATTCACTAAATTATAAAATTCATCTTTAACCATTGTTTCATCGGTGATGGTCTTTAATTTGTATTTTTGCATAAATGCGAGATAGTTGAATTGTTCTTTGTCTTCGTATTCTTCTAACTCTGCTTTATTTTTTCATTATTGACAAAAACATCATTTTGTCAATAATTATCTCTCCACCGGCATAAAATTACCAACCACTTTTCCGATAATGCGTGGTTCTTCTTCCCACTTGGCAAACTTATCATCGTATTTGTCATTGATAGAGACGAGTCTTAGGCCGTCTTTTTCTTTGTATACTTTTTTTATGTAACTCTGCCCGTCCCAATCAACAGCATAGATGGCACCATCATAGTCGAATCCTGTATCTTTAATCAGAGCAACAGATCCGTCAAGGAATTTAGGTTCCATGGAATCGCCATAGACCCAAGAAGCGAAGTCATGATCTATATCCTTATTAAAAAAGACAACATCGTAGTTGCGGTCTTCCATGTAGTCGTAACCATTACCTGCAGAAAGTTTCTCAAATACATGATATTCAGTAAGGGGCTCTGCTATACTCAAGTTTTCACTTTTCTGCTCTTTGAGCTGCCTGTCAGCAAATATCAATACTTTTTCTTGACGTGGCTGGTGGAGCTGTTCGTAGATTTGTTGGATTTCGGAAGTAGGAATATTTTCATCTTCTTTAAATGTGGTATCGATATCTGATTTTTTTATTTCAAAAAAATCAGCCATTTTTTGAATAATACCAAAAGAAGGAGCGCTTCTTAAATTGATATAATCCGAAAGGGTACTAGGTTTTATGCCAATTTCTTTGGCCAACTCTTTTTGAGTAATCCCTTTTTGCTTTCTATAATGAGTGATATTGCTTGCTATGATTTGCATTCTTTTTTTATTTTCCATAGTACCACCTCTTTTCTTAACCTTATTATATATCAAAAAATATAGCTTATCAATAAAAAATACGAAAAAATCTTATTTTTTTGATAAAAACTATTGACAATACGAAAAAATCGTATTATAATATAATCAAGCTTAAAGATAAGCAAATAAAACGAAAGGAAAAAGAGATATGCGAAAGCGTAGAAAGTTTCCTGAGAAGGCAACAAAAAAGGAACCGTGGCTAGACGGTCCCAAAGCACTAGTCATCTCCACAGCTATTACAGCAACGGTTGAGATGATAAAACACTTCTGTAAGTAGAAGTGGAGTGAGCAGGGGCGAAAGCCCCGAGGCTCACTAACAGTATAGCATATCTCGGGTGTTTTGTCATGAAAGACAAGAAGAAATTTTGGAATGTGGTCTGCTGGTCACTGACTGGCATGATCTGGATATACTTCATCTGGAAGTGGTTTTTTTAGAAAGGGAAGTGAGGAGATACGATGATGTTTATTTTAATTACGTTGATAAATATGCTAATAACTTTAAGCTTTTTAATTCTTTATAGTCGCTATTTAGCCAAAGAACTAAATAAAATTGAAGACAGAGTTCTTGTTTATCTTCAACTAAAAACTATTTTACAAAAAGACTCTCCGAGTTCAGTCAAATCGTAGTGAGAATGCTCAAAAACAAGTTCTTCGTTGTCTGATAAATTTGGTAATAATTCGTTTAGATCATTTGGAAAGGTGTTTGTGAAAGTATTTATAATATTAGCAAAGTGCGGGTGTACTAGTTTCGTGTCTTCATGAAGTTTTATTAAATTAGAACTTTCAAGCAATGCTAATTCTAACATCTGTTTGTTATCTGAATAATTATCGAACAATAAAAAATCTTGCCCTAAATTTCTTGAAGAATGGTTTGACTTATTTTCAATTTTTAAGCTAGCAAGAGGAACGATAGACCCTGTATTGAAGTAGATGTCTCTTAATAGCCTTGCTTCTGCAGAGGTCATGTCAGCAATAATCGAACTATATTTGGGACTTATGTTGGAATTGGTGCGAAAGTCAATGGTAGAAGTAATTAGTTTTGTAAACATACCACGAATCTCTTCATCATTTAACTGATATCTTGAATCTTCTATTGCTTTTAGTATTAGCCCGATTTTTGAATCATCGTGGAACTCTTCTGGTACGTTTTCTACAGAATTCTGTATCTCTTGCTTAAAACGTTCTAAATCTGCTTCCCGCTGGATGTTAAATCTTCTTACTGGATCTAAGGCTAGATGAAAGACTCCATCTAGTAGAGTTTTGCTAGCCTCTCCGACAGAAGTAGCGATAGGTTTGGCAAGAGCATCTCCTGTTTCATGAGAAATTGGGAAAGGTCCAATATGTGGATCATTTGGATTTATATTGTTCATAGGAACTCCTAGTCATTTTATAAAGTTTGGTTATCTGTTAATCATAGAGTTTTCTCGCATAGCATATGTAGCATATTTTTCGACAATAAGCAGAATATCACGTATACAATCAGGTTTTAATTTCATTTTTAGCCTCGAATGTTTTATTTATATTATACCACAGAAAAGGAGGTGAGGAGTAGTGCGATGGACACTGGAAGCAATGAGAATTTCAGCTGGATTGACGCAAGCTGATTTGGCAGTTGAATTTGGCGTATCCAGCCAGACAATAGCAAGGTTAGAAAAAGATAGCTCTGATATTGGTTATCAACTTCTAAAAAAATATATGGCTAAGTTTAACTTGAAATTTGATGATATTTTTTTAGGAAAGAAATACGAAAATTTCGTAAAAGATTAGAAAGGAGGAGGGGTATGAGACCGAAGAAGTATCCGTATTCTACAAATAGAAAAGCTGTCAGGGAAACGACTATCAGTGAAGTTTTAGCACAATTTATCGCTGATGTAATGAAAGAAATAAATAAAAAAGACCCTGCGGCTGTTGCGGCAGTCGCAGAGTTGATAAAAGCTGTACGCGATTTTTATTAATAACGTATTGGCGAGTTTAGATTAAAAAAACTTTTCTGATTTGTCCCATTAAAAAATAATTTTTGAATATCTCTTATGATGAGATTAGAAAGGAATTTAAAAAATGAGTAATGTTGCAGTAAATGTAGTTCGCATTGAATCTGATGCTTATGATGCGGCGGTAAAATTCGCAAATGAGAACGACTTGAAAATTAGCAAAGTCATCAGTATGTTTGTACGCTACGGCGTTGAAAATGTGGAATTAAAAGAAGTTGATGTTAGGACAGAGAAGTTCTGCATTGGCGATCAAGTGATTAACTAGGAGGGACTATGGTAGTTAGTCGAGATATGACAGAGCTTGAAATTAAGGTTTTGAACGGTATCAAAAATGGTGCTAGTTTTGATTTACCGATTCAGGCTAGTGAGTTGAGAATTAGCCTTGGTCTCTCTAAGCGTATGCTGGAAGAAGTGATTGAAAGTTTGCGAGTGAATTTTAGGCAGCCAATTATTGCTAAAAGGACACAGCCAAGCGGATATTATCTTCCACGCAATGAAGAAGAGCGGCAGGCTGGTCTTGCACCTTATAAACGCCAGATAGCGACTGAGCAGAAGAATTTGGCTGCTGTGATGGCGGTTAATTTGGATGAATTCTGGCAACGAAAAAAGCCTGACGGCAATCAGGCTCAAAAATAAATATTACAAGAGGATTATATCATGAATGATCTAATGAATCAAATGTTGGATCAATTTGAAGCTGGTCTGATGGATAGAGCATTAAAGGTCATGCACGTTGTGACAGACGAAAAAAGGCGCTATCCTATGGAGTTAAACAAATCGCAATGCTCTGAAATGTTACTAGGGACGAAAGATACTGGAACGTTTGATGCACGTTTCAACTGTCACAAGGATTTTCCGCGAATTGAGGGAAAACGTGACAAGTTTCCTCGTGATGAAGTAATTGACTGGTATCACAGAAATTGGATGAAGACAGGAGGATGAGCAATGCCAAATTGAGCAAAAGGTACTCTTAAATTAAGAGGGCGGAAAGAAAATATTGCTTCAGCATTGAAAGAGATGTTGTTAAACGATAGTGTAACGCTAGAAGAACAATGGGACGGCAACTTATTAGTATTCAATTCTGAACTATCGTATTTTTATATAAAAGGAACGAGACGAGCGTTTATTGGAAACAATCAAATTGAAGTTTGGCTTGGCGACGATTTTTGCATTATTGAACTGGATAATTTTAAGCAAGCTTGGGCTGCTATTCCGGGGAATTATCAAGATATATCAAAAAAATATGATGTTGATATTAAAATTTTTACTTTTGAAATGGGGATGGAATTTACCCAAGAAATAGAGATTTGCAAGGGTAAAATCATCAAAAATAATTGTAATGAATTTGATAATTATCAGTGGGATGTGCCGTTTAGTAATTTAGGAGGATGAAAATGCAAAACCAAGAACAAATACGTCTAATCATGAACTGGGAGCGCGATCATTACAGGTTGGGAACAAATTACAAAAACAAACTCGCTAAGCGGTCAGTAGAAGCAGTTAAGCTGGAATTAGACAACTTGTCGAGAGAGTGGGACAGCGTGACGTTTTCAGTCGAGCCAAAAGGCGCTATGAAAATCGAGGGCGACAAAACGACGATTTTTAAGAAAAGAGGATGAGATGACAGGATTTAAAATAGGCGATAAAGTTTGGGTGAAAGGAGTAATCAACCAAATAGATAAGGGTAATGTTTGGGACTTGTATATATCCACCAGAGAGAATGGAGTTTGGATTGATTCGTGTTTGGACGAATGTATTCCACAAAATGATACAGACGAAAAGCCGCGCTATTTGCGAAACGTACTAGCGCGACTGCGCGGGTTGCCAGAACACGACCGCAAAGTCTGGATGGACGAAATTATGCATGAGTTCGCAAATGACTACGGGTCAGTCAAGTATACACTGGGTTACGAACAAGGCAAGTTTGATGGGGCGGTAGAAGCCGAAAAGTCAAACAAACCAGTCATTCCGCAGTTTGTTGCCGATTGGATTGAAGAAGGTAAGAAGACTTGTAGGGATGTTCAAGATCTCTTTGAATTTGATTTTAATAGCGAAGAGGTCAAAAGATGGTTTTTAGATTACAAACCGTTCGATTTGATTGCTCGTGCATGGCTTGACGGCTACGAGGTCGAGAAAGAGAAGCGGTATAAAATCTATATAAAATCCACTGGTCAGGCTTTGTTTAATGATAAGGGAAGCTTGCGTTTTATGTATAAAGTCCACGCTGACAATACAGGATTTCTTTTTACTAAATCAGAACTAGAAGAAGCTAGCCTTGGCTGGGTATTTGATTGCGAAGGTGTGGAAGTGCAGGAGGTTGAGTGATGTCAGTTAATTTCCAAATCATACAAACGCCTGAATGGATTCTGTATAATTGTCCCAATTGCGGCGAAGAGCACGAATGGCATTATGAAGATTTTTTGAAATATTATGATTTAAACTCTGATGAACTTTGGGATATTGCTACAACAATTGAAGTGGACTGTCAAGATTGTGGCTTTAATTTTACTTTATCAGGTTACGAAATGGATTGAGGAGGTGGAGCAATGAAGCGAAAGTCCATATCAAAAAAAACTAGGGAATTAATTTTATCAAAGTACAATAGCCATTGTGCCTATTGCGGCAAAAAGCTTGATTTAACAACTTTGAGAGTGGATCATTTACACCCTCATTATTTAGGAGGAGAAGATAGTTTTGATAACTATATGCCTGCATGCAGGCAATGTAATTTCTACAAATCTACGCTATCGTTGGAAAAGTTTAGAGAGCAGATGAAATCTATACATGAGAGAGTCGCAAAACCTTTCATAGCTCGTTTGGCTATTGATTATGGAATAGTCGAAATAAAGCCATTTGATGGCAAATTTTATTTCGAGTTCGAGAAAGAGGTGCAAGATGATACCAAAATTTAGAGGAAAATCAATAGCAGACGAAAATAAAGGCAAATGGATGTGCGGTAATCTAATTGCTGACAAAACAAGCGCTTATATAACCGATGGCGATATAGATGTCTGTGAAGATTTTATCTCTATTGAAAGATGGTGTTCTATTGATGTTAATACTGTAGGACAATCAACCGGCTTATTCGATAAGAACGGCACAGAAATTTTTGAGGGGGATGCGTTAAAAAATAACGACTACCCAAATCAGACTTTTATTTGCAAACATTCAAGGTTGCAAGCGAGCTTTCAAGCGGAAAGTCTAAATGGCTTGTTGACGTTATCTCTTTGGAAAGATGAGGAGAGGGATTGGCAAGTTCTCGGCAACATCTACGAAAATCCAGAGTTGATGGAGGGCGACGCATGACCCTAAAAGACAGAGTTGAGAATCTAGAAGCGCTGCATGCCGTCCAAAAACGTGGTCTGGCAAATACGCAGCTATGGCTTGTGTTTGTGAGTTTTATCATGTTCCTGCTTGTTATTGGTATGATAGCAGCTTATGGCAATCAACAGACGCAAATCAAAGACCTGCAAACGGAGTTAGAACGTGTGACAAATGAGCAAAAGGACGTCAATCAGCGACAGGATGTGATGATTAACAAGTTTAATCAGATGTACTACGAATACCAGCATAAAAAACTAACAGGGAAAGATAGCTTTCCGGGAGGATAAAATGAGTGAAATTTTAGGAGCAGTATTAACGCTTGTGCTAGTCTTTTTCCTTGGGGCATTTATCAATCATTTGGATTGGCGCAAGGAACGCAAGAGATTAGAGCGGCAAGCAAAAGAAGATGCACGCATAGAGCTTGAGGCTATGTACGTAGTCTGTGCAATCGAGCACGATCGCAGAGAGAGAATGCGAAAATTGGCAGAGGCGAGAAAACATAGTACAAAATCGTTTTTATATTGAGGGGAGTGAGATAATGATTGAAATTATTAACAGAAAACCGTTCAGAATAAATTTCAAAAACAAAGACCAAACAATATACGCAGTAAGAGATGGGATACTATGTATTTTTTTCCGAAATGACTGGGGTTGGCTTAATGTTCCTGACGAAATGTATAACAAACGTTGGTATTATATAAAAAACAAAGGCATTACTTATATTTCAGACGAAGAATTACAAATATTATCACAAGAATTTACTAACGGGGAGGAGTTATTATTATGATTGATTTTATTAAAGAAGTTGGCATGGACTTCTTGTGGCTATTCGTTGGGTATGCTATTGGTGAGAAAAATGGTAGAAAGGACAATAAAAGATGATTAACAACGTTGTACTTGTGGGTCGGATGACTCGAGATGCCGAACTTCGCTATACTCCACAAAATCAGGCGGTCGCAACTTTTACTCTTGCTGTCAATCGCAACTTTAAAAATCAAAGTGGGGAGAGAGAAGCTGATTTTATTAATGTTGTGATTTGGCGCCAGCAGGCAGAAAATCTTGCAAATTGGGCTAAAAAGGGAACCTTAATCGGGATTACTGGTCGCATTCAGACGCGTACCTACGAAAATCAACAAGGCCAACATGTCTATGTGATGGAAGTTGTCGCGGATGGTTTTCAAATTTTAAAAAGCTTATGAAATCATTTTTACGTTATCCTGGTAGCAAATGGAATCTTGCCAACAAAATTGTGGAGCTATTGCCTAAACACAAAACCTATCTAGAGCCCTATTTTGGCAGCGGTGCAGTATTATTCACGAAAGAGCCGAGTGCGATTGAAACAGTCAACGATCTGAACGATGATGTTGTCAATCTTTTTAAAGTGATTCAACAGGAACCTGCAGCGCTGGCTGAGAAAATCTTTCTGACTCCCTATAGTCGAAAAATCTATGACAAAGCATGGAAAATTCGACCAGAGAATGAAATAGATAAAGCTCTTAATTTCGTCATTCGTTCGGTTATGTCTCATGGCTTTCGGAACATTGAGAAGTCAGGATGGAAAATAGATGTGAACGGCAGGGAGCGGGCCTATGCGGTTAAGCATTGGAATGATTTGCCAGAGCTAATTCAGGAAATGACCTTAAGGCTGAAACAAGTGCAGATTGAATCACGACCAGCTATTGAACTGATTGATAAATACAACCGTGAAGGTGTCTGTATGTACATAGATCCTCCCTATGTCCTCAGTACGAGGACAAGAAAGCAGTATACTGTTGAGATGGAAGATTGGGAACATGAGGAGTTGTTAAATATTCTGAATCATTCAAAGGCTAAAATCATCTTAAGTGGTTATAATAGTGACTTATATAATAAGCGATTGTCTAACTGGGGAAGAGCCGAGTTTGCGGCAACTGCAGAAAAAGGATTGCCACGAATAGAAATACTTTGGATGAATTTTCAGCCTAAACAACAACTGGAATTATTTTAAAAAGTGAGAATATTGAAATGAAATTAAAAATAAATAGACGAGATAGTTTTCAGAAAGATTATGAATATTGCTATATCATTTCCTGTACATGTGATGGTCCAGATTGTTTAATTCAGATTTTTGATAATTTCATCCAGATTGATGATTTCGAGGAGTTTTCTTATTGGTTTGAACAACAAATCTATTATTTAACTGATGAACAATTCAAGAAAATTGACGGAGTTTGGCTTAGAATGCTGGTCAAACATTTTGCAAAGCACAATGAATTATTATTTTAGGAGGAAATAATGAGGGAAAATGGGAAAACATATAATCGCTTCATTGCTGGTCTTAAAGCTATGATTGAACATTTAGAATTTCTTGAAGATGAAGTTCGGCGCTGTTATCATGACATGGAAGAGTATGAAGCTAAAATTGATTTGCTCGAAACTCAAAAAATGGATCTTGTAGAAACTCTAGCGAATAAAACATGGCAGGATATGCGACATGCTGCATTTAAGCGAAGACAGACGAGAAAATGGCATGCACACTAGAAAGGACATAAGATGTCAGAAATAAAATGGATTAAAATCACAACAGATATTTTCGATGACGAGAAAATTAGGTTGATTGATGCGCTGCCTGAGCATGATGCTATTTTGGTGATCTGGTTTAAGATTTTGACTTTGGCTGGGCGACAAGGCGGGAATGGCTTGCTGATGATGAACAATAAAGTTCATTATACAGATGAAATGCTAGCAGCTATTTTCAACCGTCCAATAACTACAATTAGGCTGGCTTTACAGACTTTTGAACAATTTGGCATGATTGAAATCATAAATGGCATTATTTCTTTACCGAATTGGGAAAAGCATCAAAACGTTGATGGGATGGAGAAAGCAAAAGAGCAGACTAGAAAAAGAGTTGCTCGTTATCGAGAAAAACAAAAACAACTACTTGAAAATGGTAACGTTACATGTAACGTTACAGTAACGCCATGTAACGCAACAGATATAGATATAGAGATAGATACAGATAGAGAAAAAGATAAAGATAATATAGTAGTAATAGATAAGCAAAATTTTATTCAAGAAATTGAAGCAAATTTAGGTCGTGGACTTGTGAAATTTGAATTTGACATGATAAATGACTATTTACTGAATCAAAAAGTCTCTACCGAATTATTTCTTGAAGCCGTAAAAATTGCAGTCGCAAACAATGTCCGCAAATTTAATTATATTGCACGGATTTTAGATAATTGGATTAATCAAGGCATTAGGACTCCTGAACAAGCTTATCAAGCACAGCGAGATTTCCAAGCGAAGAAAAATAATAAGGTTATGGTTAAAAATCAAAAAGCAGGAAATAATCCTGATTGGAGCAATCCTGATTATAAAAATGAAACTAGTCCAGAAAAACAAGCTGAACTTGAGAAACAGAAGCAAGAGCTACTAAAACGATTGGAGAAAAAAGATGGCAATAGCAAAAAAGTGTGATAGATGTGGTAAATTTCATGAGATCTATAACAAAAATGATGATTCCAGCAATATTAATTCACTTGTTACTGCAAACGCAGATGAGTATAACAAACGTTATCATCAAAAACTTATTAATTTATGCCCAGATTGTAAAGATAGTTTTTTAAATTGGCTGAAAAAGAGGTGAGCATATGCCTTTTTTTCCAGAAATTAATGAGGTAAAAACGAAAGAAAATGCAAGAAAGATTCTGTGTGGCTACCCTCGCTGGCGAAGAGTAGCTAATGATAGGAACGGTCAGAGGGTGACAACTATCTATTCCTTTACACCACGAAATCCGAATTTCACTAACAATAGTCAAGTTGAAAAACTGGCTATTAGAAAGGTTGATGCAGAAATTGAACTTGATGCAATTGAACAAGCTGTCAGTAATCTACACAATCCTTTCTATCGCAGAATCCTTTTTGAGAAATATTTAAAGAGTACGCCTGAAAAAGACTTCTCAATCTATCAGAATCTAGCTATTTCAGAAAGTTCTTATTATGATTTACTTGATAAAGCTCTAATAGCTTTTGCGGAAATCTATAGAAATGGTGAACAAGTCGCAATTTCTGGAGAAAATCCGGAGTAAATGCGGAGTGAAAAGCTGCTAAAAGATGATAAGATAGTAATATGAGAATTAATACGTAAGGCAGGCACTACCTGCCTTTTAATATAGTCGTTAAGGAGGTGAAATTCTTGAGACGAGTTGAACCAATCAGAGATGTTGATGATATTCAACGTCTCAAGGATTATCTAAAGGATAGAAACGAAAGAGACTATATGTTGATAGTCACTGGATTATATTCAGGTATGAGAATCAGTGATATTATTCCTCTTCAAGTCAAGCAAGTAACTGGTGAACACATCGAAATCAAGGAGCGAAAAACAGGTAAGACGAAACGATTCGCAATCAATCCTGAATTAAGAAGAACCTTGAATAACTACATCAAGAATAATGATTTGAAGGGATATGACTTCTTGTTTCAAAGCAGAAAGAGAAAAAGAGCAGATGGCGTCCGGATAACTCATATTGGTAGAGTAGCAGCTTATCAGATTATCAAATCAGCAGCTGAAAGTATAGGCTTACAAAATATTGGTACACATTCATTGAGAAAGACTTTTGGATATCATCATTACAAAAAGAATCAGAATGTGGCTATTCTGATGGAGATATTCAATCACTCATCTCCAGACATCACATTGAGATATATTGGATATAAGCAAGATGAATTAGATAGTTCAATGATTGATTTTAGTTATTAAAATTCTATGTATTTAACATATTGAAAAAAAGTAAATTAAGAAATAAAGAAATAGACCTCCCCCCTTATTAAAACTGAGATTGAATGATATTAATCGAATTTAACAGAATATAAGATATGTTAAATTCAGAGAGGGGAAAAGACCTATTTCAAAAAGGTATCAAGAGAGGTATTAGATATGGAAATGAGAGCTGATAGAAGTGGACCTCACCGAGTTGCTTTTGAAAAGAATAAAAATATTATTCTTAAAACTAGAAATACTTGCGGGATTTGCGGGCAACCGGTTGATAAGAGCTTGCGCTACCCACATCCACTAAGTCCAGTTATCGACCATATAATTCCAGTTAACAAGAATGGACATCCTTCTGACATAGCTAACTTGCAATTGGCTCATTGGCAATGCAATAGACAGAAGTCTGATAAGTTATATGCAGAAGAACGAGCAGTAGGCTCGGTCGTAATTGGCAATCGTAATTTGCCACAAAGCATCAACTGGACGAGCTATAGAAGCTGAAAGTCCAAGACAGGGGGGCAACCCCCTACCCTTGGCAGGCGCAGCCCTTCACGCCGTCACTGTACATATTTTCTCGCGCCAAAATCGAAAGGAGTAGCAAATTTTGAGTTTGAAAGGTATGTCTTATCTCAGGAAAAAGCTCCTCAATTATAAATTGAGGGTTGATATGAGGTATAAGCAATATGCAATGAAATATAACGATATTTCTGTCGGAATTACGATTCCTGCGGAAGTTCGTATGAAATACCGTTCAGTTCTTGGTTGGGCTGCTAAAGGTGTTGATAGTCTTGCGGATAGATTAGTATTTAGGGAATTTGCTAATGACGATTTTGAGGCAAATGAAATCTTTAATCAAAATAATCCAGACGTTTTCTTTGATAGCGCTGTACTATCTGCTTTGATTGGTTCTTGTTGCTTCGTCTATATTTCACAGGGAGCGACAGAGATTCCAAGATTACAAGTAATTGAGGCAAGTAATGCGACTGGTGTTTTAGATCCGATTACGGGACTATTGACGGAAGGGTACGCTGTGTTACAACGCGATGATTATGATAATCCGTTGCTTGAAGCGTATTTTACAGAAGATATGACTTGGTATTATCCGAAAAATGAGAAGCCTTACAGCATTCATAATCCGGCTGGTGTTCCGTTGTTAGTGCCGGTAATACATCGACCCGATGCGGTGCGACCATTTGGGCGCAGTCGGATTACGCGGGCTGGTATGTACTATCAGCGGTATGCAAAACGGACGCTTGAACGTGCTGATGTCACTGCTGAATTTTATTCATACCCTCAGAAGTATATTTTGGGCATGGATCCGTCAGCGGATGCAATGGATAAATGGAAAGCGACTGTTTCTAGCCTGCTGCGAATTGATAAAGATGAGGATGGTGATAAACCAACCGTTGGGCAATTCACAACATCAAGCATGACACCATTTACAGAACAGCTAAAGACAGCGGCAGCTGGATTTGCTGGTGAAATGGGGCTGACAATGGACGACTTGGGATTTGTCTCAGACAATCCGTCATCTGTTGAGGCTATCAAGGCTAGTCATGAAAATTTGCGATTGGCTGGTCGAAAGGCGCAGCGTAGTCTTGGCTCTGGATTGTTAAATGTAGCTTATGTGGCGGTTTGTTTGCGTGACGAATTTCATTATTTGCGCAGTCAATTTGTCAATACAAATATCAAGTGGGAACCGTTATTTGAAGCAGATGCAAGCACCTTGACAATGATTGGTGACGGAGCTATCAAGTTAAATCAAGCAATTCCTGGTTTTCTTGATGGTGAGGCTATTCGTGATTTGACAGGGGTCAAAGGCTCTGGAAATGTAGCGCCTGCGCTTCCTTCAGAGAAAGAGGCAGTAGATGGATAAAGATATTTTTCCAGAATTGATTAAATCCATTCAAGATGACTTTGAGCGTGCTTACGGTAAAAGTGAGGTTATCAGAAAGTCTTTTGACGCTTTAAAATCGAAAAAAGCGACTTACACGACTGTTAATGATTTTGCGATTGAGATAGGGGAAATTCTTTCAAAGGCTCTAGGAGCTTCTCTAAGCGCCGATAAGTTGCCAGACGGTAAATTGTATTACAATATTGCAAAACGCCTCTTAGAAGACACGTTAGGGCGGAATTATGGACTTGTGAGTAGTTATGCTAGTGATGTTCAGAAACAATTGAATGAACGCGCTAATATTCACCTCAAAACACAAATACCTGCATTGAATCAGGATAGAATTGATGGAATCGTCAATCGTGTTTCTTCTGAACAGGATTTTGATGATATTAAGTGGATTTTGCAAGATCCAATTGTTAATTTTACTCAAAGCATTGTGGATGATAGCATTGAGAAAAATGCAGAATTTCATCACAAGGCAGGATTGCAACCTGAAATTGTTAGAAAGTCAGTCGCTAAGTGCTGTGATTGGTGTCAAGAGGTTCAAGGTATCTATAAATATCCACGAGTTCCAAAAGATATTTATCGGAGACATCAACGCTGCCGTTGCATAGTTGATTATGACCCTAAAAATGGGAAAGTTCAGGATGTTTGGAGTAAAATATGGCGGAAACAAAAGGATAGTGATAAGATTAAAGAAAGGAAAGGGTTAAACAAAGAAGAGAATATCAGCGTTGTTAGAAAAAGCGCGTTGCAACATGGAATTAAAGTTAATCCTATCAAGAGATCTAAAGTAAAAAAGACTGAAGATGCAATTATTAAAGCTGTTGGAGGGGGAGACCAGACAAAGGGGTCTTGCTCTTCTCTTGCGCTGGCCTATATTGGCAATAAAGCAGGTTTCGATGTTTTGGATTATCGTGATGGAAAAAGCAGAACTTTTTTTGCAAGCATGCTAAACATCAAAAACATTAGTGAGTTACCGAATGTTCACTCGCATGTTGTCGCAGATACAAACGACTTTACTGCTGTTAAAAAATTAATTGGTCAAATGCAAGATGACAAAGAATATTATTTAGCAACAGGAAAGCATGCGGCAATTGTACGAAAAAAAGAGGGGCGGTTCCAATACTTGGAATTGCAAGCTCCTTTTGAAGGTAACGGGTTTAAACCTATAACCAATGCAGTTTTAAAAGAGCGCTTTGGTTGTCAACGTTCTCATTCAGTGTATGGACAAAAATTACAAGTTCCGAATGTATTAATAGATTCTGATAGTTTAGGAGAAAATGAAGAATTTCAAAAGATTCTAGGATTTATTAATACTAAGAAAGGTCAGCAAAATAAAGGAGATAAGGGCTATGTCAAATAACGATGATTTTTTAGAAGAACTATCTGAATTAGCTAATCAAGAAGATGACAGAATATGGTCTGAATCTCATTTAGATGGTTATAGTGACTTTTATAAAGAAAATGAAGCTTCGAAAGTTTGGTGGATTGATAAACTAGATGTTATAGGTGAGCATTTGTTTAGTTTTGACCAGAAAAAAATCTACAACTTGTTTGTGGACTATCCACATAATATGATGGACAAGGAAGTTGAAATTTTTGATAAAGAAAATCCGTATTGGAAAGAATTTTTATCAAATAGAAAAAAATAATCAGAATGGCGCTCGAAAGGGTGCTTTTCTTGTGCACAAGATTAGGAGGTAATCCGATATCTCCCAGCGACAGGGTTATCATGCAATGACGATTGAAAGGAAAGGTTATGGCTAGGACTAAGAAAAAGCTTGGCAATCAGAATCCTACTCAATCGGTAATTCTTCCATATACTAAGAAGAAATCATTATATAAAGAGGCTATTGATATTTATGAGCGGACTGGGCTTTCTAGTTATCCGTGGCAGCAGAATTTATTAAAGGCTATTATGGCTGTTGATAAGACTGGGGTATGGGTACATCAGAAGTTTGGTTATTCTATTCCTCGACGAAATGGGAAGAGTGAAATTCTTTATATTCTTGAATTGTGGGGACTTGAACATGGTTTGAACATGCTTCATACTGCTCACAGAATTAGCACGTCTCATTCTTCATTTGAAAAAGTGAAGCGATATTTGGAAAAAATGGGTTATGAGGACGGCGAGGATTTCAACTCCATTCGTGCGAAGGGTCAAGAGCGTATTGAGCTTTATAAAAGTGGTGGAGTGGTTCAATTTCGTACCAGGACCTCAAATGGCGGTCTTGGTGAGGGTTTTGACTTGCTTATCATTGATGAAGCACAGGAGTACACAACGGAACAGGAATCAGCACTTAAGTACACGGTGACTGATAGTGATAATCCAATGACTATCATGTGTGGTACTCCTCCGACACCAGTATCAAGTGGGACGGTATTTACAAAATATCGTGAAGCTTGTTTATTTGGTAAAGGAAAATATTCTGGTTGGGCTGAATGGTCCGTAAATGAGGAAAAAGAGATTGATGATGTTGAGGCTTGGTACAACTCCAACCCCTCAATGGGATTCCACTTAAACGAGCGGAAGATAGAGGCTGAACTTGGCGAGGATAAACTTGACCATAATGTTCAGCGGTTGGGTTTTTGGCCGACCTATAATCAAAAATCAGCTATTTCTGAAACAGAATGGAATGCGCTTAAAGTTGAGGAAATACCTAAATTATCAGGGCGCTTATTTGTTGGTATCAAGTATGGACAAGACGGTACGAACGTATCAATGAGTATTGCTGTGCGAACTGCGGATAAGCGAATCTTTATTGAGACAATTGACTGTCAAACTGTGAGAAACGGCAATCATTGGATTGTTGCTTTTCTGAAACAGGCGGATGTGTCGCAAATTGTGGTTGATGGTGCAAGTGGGCAGAAAGTTTTAGATGATGAGTTAAAAGACTATAAGATTAAAAATGTCATCTTGCCAACAGTCAAAGAAATCATCACTGCTAATTCACTGTGGGAACAGGGGATTTATCAGCATACTATCTGTCATAATGGTCAGCCATCTCTTGCTAAAGTTGCAACAAACTGCGATAAGCGGAATATTGGCTCAAATGGTGGTTTTGGCTATCGGTCTCATTTTAGTGATATGGATATTAGTCTTATGGATAGTGCTTTGCTTGCGCACTGGGCTTGTGTAACAACCAAGCCTAAGAAAAAGCAAAAAATTAGTTATTAGAGGAGCTGCTAAAAAGCGGCTTTTTTAATGCTCAAAAAAATTACCGAACTGCCGGGGAAGCAGGAGAAAGGAGACATGAGAATGTCAGAATTTAAAGCAATTACTACACAAGAAGAATTTGATGCAGCTATCAAGTCGCGTTTGGTTCGTGAAAAAGAGAAGTATTCTGATTATGACCAGCTGAAATCTCGTGTAGCAGAATTGGAAACTGAAAACGGGGGCTTGAAATCATCTATTGAGGCTTCTAATCAATCAAAAGCAGAGGCAGATAAGCAAGTTGCAGATTTGCAATCACAAATTGCAGATTTTGAAACAGAAAAGCTGCGAACTCGTGTAGCGCTGGAGCATGGTTTGCCACTTGATTTAGCCGCTCGACTTCAAGGAGACGACGAAGAAGCACTCAAGGCAGATGCAGAAAAATTGGCAGGCTTTATGAAAATTAAAGAGTCAGTACCACCGTTAAAAGATAATGAGCCTAATTTAGGCAATGATGAAGATGCAGCATTGAAGGGAATGCTGCGAAATATGAGAGGAGAATAATTATATGGCAACATTGCAATCAGGGGATATGTTCCCTGTACAAACAGTACAAGATATTTTTAGTAAAGTAAAAGGGCACTCAACCCTTGCAAAACTTACCACACAAGAACCTATTCCATTTACTGGCACAGAAACATTTGTATTCAACCTTGAAGGAAACGCTGAAATTGTAGGTGAAGGAAATCCTTCAAGTGCTGGAAATGCAACTATGAAACCAAAAGTGATCAAACCAGTTTTAATTACTTATCAAGCACGGGTTTCGGAAGAATTTGTACATTGTTCAGAAGAAAAACAATTATCATATCTTAAATCATTTATTGATGGTTTGGCTAAGAAAGTGGCACAAGCAATTGATATTGCTTCTTTCCATGGATTAGAACCTAAATCAATGACGGACGCTTCTTTTAAAGCAACGAACTCATTTGACGGTTTGATTACAGGAAATGTAGTAACTTTTGAAGCGGATAAAATTGATGAAAATATTGATGCTGCTGTTGCGACTATTACAGCAAATGATTGTGAAGTGAACGGAATTGCGTTATCTCCGGCAGCAGGAGCGGCACTTGGTAAAATTAAAGTAAACGGAGTAGTTCAATATCCTGAATACCGCTTTGGCCAAAATCCAGATTCATTTTACGGAATGAAGTCTGATGTTAATAAAACATTGACAACTGTTGCAAGTACAGCTAAAAAAGACCATGTTATCGTGGGAGATTTTGAAAATGCGGTGAAGTGGGGATATGCAGAAAATATTCCGCTTGAAATTATTGAATACGGCGACCCTGACGGAGCAGGTCGAGACTTGAAACGTTATCGAGAAGTATGCCTGCGTACAGAAGTATATGCTGGTTGGGGAATTCTTGATGAGCAAGCATTTGCTCGTGTGGAGGCTTAATATGGAATATATTAATAAAGAAACTCTTGTAAGTATTGAAACAGACTGCGAACTTGGCGGGGATTGGGTCCCCGCTTCGGAGCTTAAAGAGATCTATAAGTTGACTGTTCCTGAAATCAAGTCTAAACTTGATGAACTTGGAATTGAATACGATAGCAAAGCAGTGAAAGCAGACTTGATTGCCTTATTAGAACAACACGAAGGGTAAGAGATATGAAGAACTTTGCAACAGTAGATGAGCTGCAGGAATTGTGGCGACCTTTAAAGCTTGATGAACAAAAACGAGCTGAGGCACTGTTGAAAGTTGTCTCTGCTTCGTTGCGTGTTGAAGCTGAAAAGGTTGGTAAAGACTTAGACAAATTGGTTGTAGCCAATGAATCGTATGCCTGTGTTGTTAAGTCTGTGGTAGTGGATGTTGTGGCTAGAACTTTGATGACTTCAACAGATCAAGAACCAATGACACAAGTTTCTGAGGGCGCTCTGGGGTACACTTGGAGTGGCTCTTATCTTGTGCCAGGCGGTGGTCTGTTTATCAAAGATTCAGAACTAAAACGACTTGGTTTTAAAAAACAAAGATATGGGGTGATTGATATTTATGGTACGGATTAAAGGTATCACCGTGACCTTAATCGATAAGGTCAAGACGGGTCAGGATGATTTTGGTCACTCAATCTTTGAAGATAAGGAAATCGAAGTTGAGAATGTGCTAGTCAGTCCAACTACATCAGACGATATTACAACACAGCTTAATTTAACCGGTCGAAAGGCAGCCTATACATTAGCTATTCCGAAAGGTGATACTCATGATTGGGAGAACAAAGAGGTACGTTTTTTTGGAAAACGTTGGCAGGTATTTGGTCTTCCACTTGAGGGAATTGAAGATTTAATCCCACTTGACTGGAACAAGAAAGTGACGGTAGAGCGGTATGAAATTTAAGCTAAATCGTGCGGGTGTAGCTGATCTTATGAAATCAGGAGCTATGCAAACTGTTTTGAACAAACATGCTAGCAATATTAAAAATAGGTGTGGTGATAGCTATGAGCAGGATGTTTATGTTGGGCGTAATCGTGCGAATGCTATGGTGAGTGCTAAGACAACCAAAGCTAAAAAAGATAATCTAAAAAACAACACTTTACTAAAGGCGGTGCGTTAAATGATTGAAATTATTATTAAAAAATATCTTGACGGTCATTTAGATGTGCCGTCTTTTTTTGAACATGAAACAAAAATGCCTGATAGTTTCATCTTGATTGAGAAGACTAGTGGAAGCGAGCGAGACCATTCTAAATCGGCAACTTTTGCTTTTCAAAGTTATGCAAGCTCTATGCAGAAAGCAGCAGAACTGAATGAAAAAGTCAAAGAGGTTGTTAAAGAAATGGTTGAGCTCAATTCCATTAGTGGCGTTCATCTCAATAGTGATTATAATTATACAGACACGGAAACAAAGCGATACAGATATCAAGCAGTATTTGATATCAATTATTTTTAAAAAAGGAGAAATTATATGTCTAAATCATCAAATGTGACAACGGCAAAACCTAAGGTTGGAGGTGCGATTTATTCAGCCCCTCTTGGCACAGAATTGCCTACAGATGCAACAACTGCACTCAATGCAGCTTTTAAATCGTTGGGATATATTTCAGAAGATGGCATGACGAATACCAACTCGCCTGAATCAGAAGATATTAAGGCTTGGGGTGGTGACGTTGTTAATTCATCTCAAACTGAAAAGAAAGATACTTTTGGTTTCACGCTGATTGAAGCTTTAAATGTGGAGGTTTTGAAAGAGGTTTATGGCTCTGAAAATGTGTCTGGAGATCTTTCAACGGGTATCGAAGTTAAAGCAAATTCCAAGGAATTAAAGGATCATTGCTTGGTTGCTGAAATCGTTATGAAAAATGGTGTGCTAAAACGGATTGTCGTTCCACAAGGAAAAGTGACTGAAATCGGCGAGATTAGCTATAAAGATGGTGAAACAGTCGGTTATCAAACAACCGTGACAGCTTTTCCAGATAAAGACCAGAACACCCACTATGAATACATCAAAGGAGCTTAAAGATGTCAAAATCTAAAAAAAATAAAGTAAAAACACCGTCTAAACAAGTTACTAAAATGAATCTTCCGGAATTAAGTTCTAACGTCATCAAAGGAACAACTTCAACTGGTTTTAAATTTGAAGTATTAAAAGAACGGCTGGCGAATTATGAATTAGTAGAGGCGATTGCAGAAGTTGATGAAAATCCGCTTGTACTTCCTAAGGTGGTGAAAAATTTACTTGGTCCGCAAGCAGAGGATTTAAAAGAACATGTTCGAGATGAAAACGGACTGGTCCCTCTTAACAGACTGATGGCTGAAATTGAAGAGATCTTTAATAGCAAAACCTCGTTAAAAAACTAACTATCCTTGCCGGAATGATAAAGGCTGATGAAAATGCGTTGATTTGTGATTTGGCTGAAACATACCATATTTATGATTATAAGCAGTTACCAGCTTTTAAGGTAGCTGTCTTTTCTATTGGTTTAAGAGATGATTCGAGAATCAAGATGAAATTGTCTAATCAGAAAGTATCAACGGAAACACTACTTCTAGCTGGTATCTTTGATAGACTGTCTATTTTAGCTTGGTTTAAGACAGCAGATGGTCAGAAGGGAACGAATAGACCAGAATCAATTGTGGAACAATTAACAGCAGAACCAAAAGAACGCAAAGAAATGGTCTTTACTTCTGGTGAGGAGTTTGAGAGAGCAAGAAAAGAAATTTTAGAAAAGATTGGAGGTGAACATTAGTGGCAACAGAATTAGGACAGGCTTATGTGCAGATTATGCCATCGGCAAAAGGTATCAGCGGATCTATTCAAAGTGCGTTGGCTCCTGAAGCAACAGCAGCAGGTAATAGTGCTGGTTCAAGTATAGGTTCTACTCTTGTTAAGGCAGCGACTGGTATTATTGCCGCTGCAGGAATTGGTAGAGCATTTTCAGCAGCTATCAATGAAGGAGCTGCTCTTCAACAATCGCTTGGAGGAATTGAGACACTTTTTAAGGGTTCGGCTGATAAGGTTAAAGCCTACGCCAATGAAGCTTATCGGACAACAGGATTGTCAGCCAATACCTACATGGAGAATGTCACTGGTTTTAGTGCTAGTTTGCTTCAATCTTTAGGTGGAGATACCAATAAAGCAGCAGAAATAGCAAATATGGCTATGGTGGATATGTCTGATAATGCCAATAAGATGGGTACATCCATGGATCGTATTCAAGACGCATATCAAGGATTCGCCAAACAAAACTATACCATGCTAGATAACCTTAAACTTGGTTATGGTGGTACTAAAACGGAAATGGAACGCTTACTGGCAGATGCTACTAAACTGACCGGTGTTAAATATGACATCAACAATTTGTCTGACGTTTATCAAGCGATTCATGCGATTCAAGGGAAACTTGATATTACTGGCACAACCGCGAAAGAAGCAGCAACTACTTTTAGTGGTTCTTTTGCTTCTATGAAAGCGGCTGCTCAAAATGTGCTGGGGAAATTGACTCTTGGTGAAGATATCATGCCATCGCTAAAGGCTCTGGCAGAGACGACATCAACGTTTCTATTTAAAAACTTCATCCCGATGGTTGGAAATATTCTTCGTGGCTTACCGACTGTCATAGGTACAGTTTTGAAAGAGGGAATTGCTGCAATCTTTGGTGATGGAATTGCTAAAAGTATCACTGATAAAATTTATGATATCTATACTAATGTCAGCGGTGTTCTTAATGCACTGTCTGATATGATCTTTGGTTCCGGAGATAAGGCAGACAACAAGGACTTTTTAAAAAGCTATCTTGGCCTTGACGAAAAGACAGCTTCCAGCATTGTCAACATCGGCGAGAACATCCGCGTCACCTTTGAAAATATTGGCTCTACTATCGGGAATATAGCTGGTATCATCGGTAGCTTTGTCAGTGATTTGTTAGGTATAGCCGGTGGTGAGAAAAATGTAAATGCTATTGGTTCTGAGTTTGAATCTGTTACAGGTTTCATCAAGTCAGCTTCTGGCGCAATTAAGAATTTTACAACTTGGCTTAAAAGTAACGAAACGGCAATGGCTGTGCTCAAGTCAACGATGGCAGGTTTATTAGCAGGATTTTTAGCATTTAAAACTGTAGCTACGATTAAAGCTATTATTTCTGGTTTTACTGTAGCTATTAGTGCAGCTAAAGTGGCTGTTTTGGCCTTTAATGCTGCTATAGTAGCAAATCCAATCGGTGCTATAGCAGCTGCAATTGCTGCTGTTGTAACTGGTTTAGTTTGGTTCTTTACTCAAACTAAAATCGGCAAAAAAATTTGGTCTGGATTCGTGAGTTGGATTAAGCAAGCATGGCAAGGAATTGCTGATTTCTTTGTTGGTATCTGGTCTGGTATTTCTGATGGTGCGAAGAACCTTTGGAATGGCGCGACTGACACATGGAATGCAGTAGTTGATACGATTAAAAATGCATGGAATGGGATTGTAGAGTTCTTCTCGAATCTTTGGTCTGGTATCACATCAGGTGTTAGTGCTGCATGGACTGCAATAACGCAGACTATCATGACAATCGTTCAGCCATTCATTGACGGCTTTATAAATATTTGGAACGGCATAAAAGATGGACTTTCTCAGATGTGGGAAGGTGTTAAGATGATTTTTCAAGGAGCATGGGATTTCATCAAATCCATTGTATTAGGGGCTGTTTTGATCGTACTTGATATTATTACAGGAAATTTTGAGAAACTTGGCGAAGATCTGGGATTAATTTGGCAAGGTATTTCAGATGCTGTGAGTACGATTTGGGAAGGCATAAAAACCTATTTTATGGGTGTTGTGAGTGCAATTGTTGGATATGGTCAATCCGTATTTGAGAACTTTTCAAATGCTTTAGCTGCTATCTGGGATTTTATCAAAAATACAGCTTCTGTAGCATGGGAATGGATAAAAACTACTATATCAAATCTGATAACTGGATTAGTACAGGGAGCTCAAAATATCTTGAATGGATTTATGAGCTTCTTGTCTAGTTTATGGAATGCTATTACTTCTGTTGCTGTTGGGGCATGGAATGGTCTAAAATCTTCTGTACAAGCCATCATAAATGGAATTGTGCAAGGTGCTCAGAATGCTTGGAACAGCATGAAACAGGGTGTTTCAAATTTGGTATCTGGAATTGCTAATATTTTCAATGGTTTACGTAACATTAATCTTTGGAGTGCCGGTCGAGCTATTCTAGATGGTTTTCTTGGCGGTTTAAAATCTGCTTGGCAAGGAGTGACTGACTTTTTCAGTGGAATTGCAGGCTGGATTCGCGATCATAAAGGTCCAATCGAATACGACCGCAAACTTTTGATTCCGGCCGGTCGAGCTATTATGAATGGTTTAGATGAGGGATTACGAAATCAATTTAAATCAGTTAAATCAACTGTTGGCAATATGGCTGGAGAGATTACTGATAGTTTAGAGGATCAACCTTTATCCATTGGCTTATCTGGCTTTGAATCTGTGAATCCACAAATGGATGTGTCAAATGCCATTTTAACAACTAAGATGGCTAATGTAGCACAAACTCAAAGTAGAGAAATTGAGTTACTAAGTATTATTGCTAAGTTGGCAAATCGTCCGACTATTGTCTCTCAAGAACTTGATAAGAGAGAAATTTCGAGAATAATAGCAGAGCCAGTTGCTGAAGAACAAGCAAGAAAACAGGCTATTTTAAATGCTGTAGATGGATTGGGGTGGCAAATGAATTGATAAAAGTATATTTTAATGATGTTGAATTAACAAAATGGATCACTGTTTTAGATGGATTTACTGCCTTGGGTGGTGCAGACTATGATCCGACTTTCCATAACTATCCAATACTTAATGGATCGGAATTTATCAAGACTCGCAAGAAGTTGAAGAAGATTCCTGTGCCGTTTTATGTAAAATATGAAGGTGTGGCTGACTATGATGCACTGCAGACGAGTCTTAATGTGGACGAGCCGAAAAAGCTGACTTTCAGTCATTTGCCTGATCGTGTTTTTTACGCTATTCCGAGCGGGGATCTTGATTTTAAAGAAATCAAGTTCAGCGGCAAAGGGACAATTAATTTTTCGATTGTGGATGGTTTGGCACATTCCAAGAATCCGCGCTATTTTGAGTTTAAGAAAAATGAACAAGGCATTTTAGAAGCCGAGATTGAAAATAACGGCAGTGAAGAAATTCCGGTGAATTACAAAATAAAACTCAAACGAGAATCAGGCTTTGTTGGCATTACTAGTCGATATGGAGCAATGCAGTTTGGAAAAATTGAAGAAACTGATTCAGTTGAGGATAAAAAGAATGTCTTGCTGTCCGCAAATGGAACAGGTGATTTTAGCAACTGGACAGACGGTACTGTTTTTTACGAAAATCAGAACAAAAAAGTTGTTACAAAAATGACTGCAGATACCAATCTTGGTGGCCGCTTGGGAGTGCTGTCTGCAGATTTTACAAACACAGCTGATGGAGCTTACTTTGGAGCGGTCAAAGAGTTAAGCCTGTCTCAACAAGCTAAAGACTGGTATATTTGGGCTCGTGCTTGGTTTGAGACTGGCTATGTTAGTCAGACGGGGGCATGGTGCTTGTCAGTTGTAGACAGCGACAATCATTTTATAGCTGGTATGGCGATTGAAAAAAGCGAACGAACACGTAATAAAGCACTAGTTGTATTCCTTATGGGAGATGGAGCCGGTGGCAGTCGAGTTGTAAAATCCATTGAGTTTTCGCCAACTCTTTGGGTCAAAGATAACCCTTATAGTTTGGAGGGGAAAGACCAAAACAGAAATATGTTTGACTTGCGAAAAGAAGGAGATAAAATCACCTACTTCTGGTACGGTAGTTATCATTCCTTTTTTGAATCAAAAATCAAGGATAAGCAAGCAGCTAAAGTTCAGTTTTTCGTTGGACAGTATAAAGGGCGAAACTCGACTATCAACGAATTGGTAACACATCATTATTTAAATGATTTTGCCATTTATAAATTAAACGTACCATACTGGCGTGACGTACCGAATCGCTATCCGACAGGAGCAGAACTTTTTATAGATTCAACAGGAGAAGTAAATCCAGAAGAAAAAGGGCGATTGTATGTCAATAACTTATTAGCTCCAGATGATGAGATTTTGGGGACAGACTACTTTAAGGTTCCGCCTGGAAAAACAAAAGTACAGCTGCTTGTGTCAAGTTTTGCGGAAGTAGAGAGCGCACGAGCTGAAATTGAGGAGGCATGGATTTAGTGAAACGAAACGTAAGAATTGCCATTAGAGACACGACCGACACGCACGTTGTCGGTTTTTTCGATAATAAAAGTGGCATTAAGTACAATGCTGCTAACTTAACACAGTTTTTAAAAGGTTCTTGCAGCGTTCTTGTCCTGACCTATCATTCTAAGAAAATGGTCGCTCAAAGTGGGCAAAAGCTAGCCTTCCGATTCAAAGACAAGGATTTTTGGTTGAATATTAACAGCGTCAAAAAGGCAGGTTATAACATTGAGTTGACAGCTTATTCACTGAGCTTGGAAGCGAACAAGGAAAAGCGAGGCCCGCATAAACCTGCGAGTGCCCTGACGATTAAGCAGTATATTGATTATTACGATCCAGAGAACTCGTTTGTAATTGGAATTAACGAAGTGGCAGATAAATCCCTTAAATTGGAATGGAGTGGTACAGATACCATTTTGGCTCGGCTCTATTCAGTTGCCAATGGCTTCGGAGCTGAGTTGGAATTTGTCACAGAGCTAAATAATGACTACTCGCTCAAACGGCATGTCATCAATATCTACCGAGAAGGTAATTTTGGTAAAGATAAGACAGGAATGCCAGTCCGGGTAGGGGAAAAGCTAAAGGTTATCAATTATTCTGATAACATGGATGATTTTTACACTGGCATTCGTAGAACTGGCAAAGACGGTCTGACGATAGGTGGATTAAATAAAAAAATCTATGACGACAAGGGGAATTTACTCTTTTACAGCAGTGGCGATACACTCTATGCACCGCAAGCAAGAGATAAATACCCATCTATCGCTCGAAAGACCAATGATGGGTATATCGTCAATGAGGATAGCGGTACTGAATATGCTAATAAAGAAGCTCTGTTTGGTTATATGCTGTCTGAGCTAAAGAAACACTGTGAGTTAAAAGTGGACTATGAAGTAGAGGGAGCAGTGGATGGTAATATTGGTGATAAAAAGACATTGATTGATGCACAGCACTTTGACCCTCCACTTTATGTACAAGCTCGGATTAGTGAGCAAACAGAATCTTTGTTGGAGGCAAGCGATGTCAAAACCAGTCTCTCAAACTATGTTCGTAAGTCGAACCAGATCGCCAATGAATTGTTGCAAAAAGTAGAACAACTAGCACTTGAAGCAACGCCTTATACAATTAAGTTAGCAACAAATAATGGGATTATCTTTAAAAATAACCAAGGGCAATCTATAGTCTATCCAACCCTTAAAAAGGGCAATAAGAGAGTTGAGTGTACATGGCAGTGGCTGGTTGATAATCAATCGTTTGGAACATCTGCAACATTTGAAGTTAGAGCGGCTGGCATGTCAAGCAAGCTAGTGCTGACAGCCATTGCTTTAGTTGACGAGAAAGAAGTTGCTAGAGAGCAAGTCACTTTTAGCAATGTTAATGACGGAGCAAAAGGCGACCCCGGAAAATCTATCACAATTACAAAGACAGAACGACAAGCCGACGGAGTGAAAGTCACATTTAGCGATAACAAGTCTATTGTCGTACCTAAAGGCGACAAAGGAGATCCTGCAGATCCAAAAGAATTAAATCAGCTTAAACAAGAAATGAATCAAGCTAGACAAGGTTTAGATGATGTTAAAGCAGATTTACTCAGGGAGAAATCAGAAAGCTCCGCTAAAATCGACCAAGTCAAACAAGACGTGGGGGCTATCCGGAATCAGCAGACGACCTACGAGCAGACCAACACGCAGAATCTAGCTCGTATTACTGGGCAACTTGGTGACAAAGCCAGCAAATCTGAAGTCAAACAGACTGCAGATGGAATCCGAGAAGAGATTAGTCACTTGAGTACTGCAAGTAGAAACTATATTTTAAATAGTGATATGACTACATCCACAGATAGAACGACTGGCACAGGTTTGCCTCTGTCATCAGACCTTATCCGCACGCTAAACGCAGAACGTAGTTTTACATTATCAGTAGATGTGGTTGCTCAAAATATGGTAGCTAAAAATGATAAAAAGCGCTTCGGTATTAGTTACGAGCTTAAGTTTTCTGACGGAAGTAACTTATGGACTGAGGTATTTCAGACAAGCGACACTGCTTTGACACGGATCAGCCAAAACTTTGTTTTGCCAGCTGGCAAGCAAATAGTTTCAATTGCTGGCGGGTTATATTTCCAAGCAACTGGGCAAATAAAACTATCAAGGCCAAAATGGGGAATCGGCCACAACAACAAAGAGTGGATTAAAGCTGTCGAAGATACAGACGAGCAAATTACTGCAGCACGTACAACGTTTGAAAAAACCGCGGAAGGTCTCAAGACAGACATGGCCGCCGTCAAATCTTATGTAGCAGATGACGGCAAGCGGAGAGAACAGTTAGAACAGTACACACGTACAGAAACAGCACGCAGCGCGGAGGCGTTGCGGAAACAAGCCTCTGAAAGCTATGTAGCTAAAAGCCAATATTCAGAAGACGCAAGAGGTGTTGCAAGACGTTTTGAAGAACTAAATCTTAACGGCACTAACTTGCTTCCTAACACTGATTTTAAAAATCTAGTTGATGTTGGAAATCAATTTACCGTCGGTGGGAAAACGTACAAAGTAAAGACGCTCGACAAATGGTATAGCTCATACAATGATGGCATCCCTAATCCTAAAACAAATTACCACGGTTATTTCAACGAAACCAAATTCAGCGAGACTGTTTTTGAGTTTAACGAATCGAACGGTGTTAGAGAGTGGAAAGGACTTCCAATTTTTATCACAAACGATAGCCGTTATACCGTCGGAAAATATATCTTTTCGGTGGATGTTAATGCAACAGGTTTAGGTACGCATCTTGAGGTCGGTTTTTATTATTACAACAAAGCAGGAATGCGAGAGTTCCACGCTGGAAGATCGAGAAAAAACATCACAAGCATAAACTCATGGTCTCGTATATCATTAGAACTAAAAATAAATGATGACGTCGATTTTTCAAAGGAGCTGGGTTTTTACATTTACGGCTATGGCTTTACATCAAATAGCGTGCTTTACTTTAAACGGCCGAAATTAACAAATACAAATTGGACACCATCTGTTGAAGACAATAAAAAATATACTGAAACTAAGATAGCTGAATACAAGCAGACCGTAGACGGACAACTTGCAGCAGTTAAGCAAGACGTTAATGGCAAAGTCTCACAAACCACATTTGACCAGCGCGCAAATCAAATCACGCAAACTGTACAAGAATTGAATGATAACGTTGTAAAGAAGAATCAAATCAGAGTCAACGAGAACGGAATTGTTTCAACTGCTGAAAAAGTTGTGAACGGCCAGACTTTAGCTAGTATGATTGCGCAACATCCTGAATGGGTGGAAATTATCGCTAAGCTGCTTAAGGTTAAAGCGGACATGATTGTAAATGGTGCGATTACAGCGGATAAATTAAATGTTAAAGAATTGAGTGCGCTCGCTTCAGATTTGGGGAAAATCACAGCGGGAGAAATTGAATTTACCGCTCGTTTTAGAAATTCTCCAAGTCATGATACTTGGGGGACAGTTCCGGGAGAGTATAACTATGATGCAACTGTACTGATAAATAGCAGCGGTATTTATTCAAATGGCAAAATTGGCCGGGAAAATAAAGAGGATAAGACGCCAACAATCACACCTGTTTCATATTTTAAAAACGGTGAATTGTTTTTTGCAAATCTTGAAGCTGGACACTCTCTTAAATATATGGAAATGAACGGGATTCATCCTTTTGTTCGAGGCGGCTCATCCCTTATGTATTTTGGCAAAAAGGAAGATGGGAAAGATGCGTTATACATAACTTGTCGTAATGCTGAACTTTATCTAAAATCAGACAATTACACAGACTGGAAACAATCCGAAGTCAACAACAAAGTGCGTTGGAAAGTACAAGGCAGTCTTGTGCTTGTCGATTTTAACTTACAATTTGATCGTGATGGTGATTATCATTTGGTAGATATCCCAAAGCAGTACGTGCCTAGCAATAAAATGTTCCCTGTCCAAGCTTGGAGTTTGGATAGAAACAAAGACCGAACAGCTCAATTAAATGTTGGCGGAGATTTACATATTATAGGCGCAGAAAGAGGTGTTCCATATCTCGGCCAAATCATTTGGGCTTATTAAAAAAATAAAAAAGAAAGAAGAAATAAAATGAAATTTAGAGTAGCTAATAAATATTTACGCGAAGCAAACAAGACTTTTGTTGCTATTCGTTGCGATGAGCCCTACACAGCTTACGACCGTGTGCTTGAAGGCGACCGCATGAATGACAGCGATGAGATTTTGACAGACGCAGTTTTAAAAATGGTAGCGACTGAACTTGATCCAACAGGAGCTATTGCAGAAATGCAACAAAAACTAGACAAGACATCAGACGCAACAAGTAAAAACAGAGATAGCGTAGAGCGCACGTCAAAACTAACAGATGTATTGATTCTGCTTGCTATTTCAATTGAGGGCGGTATGCAGCAAGATTTGTACAAAAAAGTTGCATCACTTTTGCCGACGCTAACAGACGGCGTCCGATATAGTTTTGGGGACATTGTCAGTGCACCATATCCGTATGATACTAACCCTAAATATCCGCAGGGTACGCCTGTCATCCTAAAATTTTTGGATAATTGGACGCACAAGGGCCAACCGTTGCAAGAGTTACTGCAAAAAGGCGCTTGTACAACGATTATGCCTAAATTAAATTAGGGTAGGTGAAGATATTATGGCACCTGATGTTGTAAATGCAGTCGTAACGATTAGCGCTTCACTAATTGGCACGTTTGGCGGGATTGTCACTAGTGCTAAACTAACCACTTTTCGCATTCAGGAGCTAGAGAAAAAAGTGGAAAAGCACAATAGTGTAGTAGAACGAACTTATCGTTTAGAGGAAAGAACAAATTATTTTGACGAGCGAATCGACAAGCTCGAAAGTAAAATTGAAAAGGAGAAATAATATGCAACAAATTTTAATTACAGCGGGCGTTGTCGCTCCAATCATTTCAGCAATTGTAAATGTCGCTAAAGCACAATTTAAGCTAGACGGAAAGCAAGTATCTACGCTGGCTTTGGTCTTGGGTGTCGTTGTCGGTCTTACATACGCTGCAACTATTGTGCGTGGCGATTATGCTGTTTATGGTTGGGGTGGACTAATTGCAGGTCTATCAGCCATTGGTTACTATGAATTGGCTTTTAAAAATAAAAAAGGAGATACAACAGATGACACAAAAAAAGAAAATTAAACAGCTTTTAGCTATCAGTGCGATTTTCATTGGTTTTATCGCTCCTACTGTTGCACAAGCAGCAGTAGGCGATCAAGGCGTTGACTGGTCTGTTTATCAAGGTACGAATGGTATTTTTGGTTATGGCCATGATAAATTTGCCATCATTCAAATTGGCGGTATCAATGCATATGGTATGTACGGCCAATCAACGTATGAAACGCAAGTAGCAAGTGCTATTGCACAAGGTAAGCGTGCTCATACTTATATTTGGTATGAGGTAGGAGGCAATGCTGCTTTGGGTGAACAAGTGCTTAAAAACTTCTTGCCGCAGGTACAGACACCAAAAGGCTCGATCGTAGCTCTGGACTATGAGAGCGGAGCGAGTGGTAGCAAAGAAGCAAATACAAACGCAATTTTACATGGTATGCGTATGATTAAAGCTGCAGGTTATACACCGATGTACTACTCATACAAGCCTTATACAGTTGCCCATGTGGATTACAATCGGATTTTAGCTGAATTTCCAAATTCTTTGTGGATTGCAGCTTATCCAGATTACAATGTGACGCCATCACCAAATTATAACTTTTTCCCATCTCTTCCGGGAATTGCTATCTTTCAATTTACATCGACTTACATCGCTGGTGGACTTGATGGTAATGTAGACTTGACAGGTATTACAGATAATGGTTACGGTCGTAAGAATACACCTAAAACACAGACACCAGCTATCAAAGAAGGAGAAAAAGCTGATAACACATCGAAAAGCGATATTAAAGTCGGCGACACAGTAAAGGTTAATTTCTCGGCTACCAACTGGGCGACAGGAGAAGGGATTCCTGATTGGGTTAAAGGTCGGTCTTATCAAGTAGCAGAGGTGAGCGGTGATAAGGTGTTGTTAGCAGGTATTAACTCTTGGATTTACAAACGAAATGCAGAGATTATCTCTACTACTAATAGTCGACCTGCAGAAGCTCCAACCGTTCAACAGTCCGGCTCATACACGGTACAGCCGGGAGATACCCTTTCTGGAATTGCCGCTCAATATGGCACGACTTATCAACAGTTAGCAGCTCTGAACGGCATTAGCAATCCAAACTATATCTATGTAGGACAAGTTCTAAAACTGACAGGACAAGGACAAGTAACCCCTCAAAATGTGTCTTACCATACAGCGCAATGGGGGGATACCCTCTCTGGCATGGCTGCTCAATATGGCACGACGGTAGAAAATATCCAAGCTCTCAATGGATTGTCAAGCGACCTCATCTATGCAGGCGTAACTTATAGAGTACAATAAATAGGATTGCACCCCTCTTTTAAAACGGGACAAAGCAAACAGTTTAACCCTCGGCAGAAACCGAGGGTCTTTTTATTTGCAAAAAAATAAAAAAATTATAAAACACTTGACAAGTGTCTCTAATAGATATAAAATTATTATGCAAAGACTAACCCCCCATCTCCTTTAGTGGACAGACATGTTCTGATATGGGGCTTTTTTTGTATAATTTCAGGAGATTTTTTATGAAGCAACCTATTCCTCTTTCGTGGGAGAGTCAAATAGATAAATATAAACAACGTGGCATGATTATCGATGATAATGATGTAGAGAAATTGAAAAATATTAGCTATTATCGATTAAAAGAGTTTGCCGCCCCTTTAGCGAATTATTCGGATGGTGAAATATCTTACACAGGGATTCAGTTTAAAGAAGTTTTAGCAAGATATTATAAAGATAAGAATCTAAGGATTTTTTTGTTGCACGCTATCGAAAAAATAGAAGTTTCTATAAAAACAAGAATATCTTATATTTTGGGCTCTGGCTATGGTGCATTCGGATATCTGAATTTTGCTCAATGGTCTAACAAAGATAAACATACAAGGTTTGATATAGAAAAAATACAATTTCGTATCAAAAGAAACCTTTTAAAAACTGTGAAAAAATCTCAACTATCTGAATTGAAGATGAAGCAGAATCACGATGAAGATGGCTTTCCGACGGTTTGGTTAGCGATTGATTTATTGATGTTTGGCGATATGGTTTCCATATTAGAGATTATGAGCGAGAATAACATTAGACGTGTTGCTAATTATTATGATTGTACACCGGCAGAATTAATTTCGTGGATGAAATGCCTAAATTTTGTTAGGAATGTGTGTGCACATAATTCCAACATAATAGATATTCAAATAACTACTAAACCGAAAACAAGGAAAGAATGGAATAACCTTATCTTTATGAATAAAGAAGTACATAAAGAAAATGAGTTCTATAAACCTACTAATAAATTGGCTATTGTTTTGATTATCATTGTAACACTTGTCAATCAAATAAATTCTAAATATAAATGGAATGATATTCAAAGAAGTGTTAATAGTTTATGTAAATCTAGAGATGATAGAGCTAGGTTGCTAGGCTTTAAAAATTTTCAATCAGCAAAAGATGTCATTCGGTCTATAAAGCAGCTGTGATCAGTCACTAATAGCTTTATAGGTAGTCAGCTGCTCGACTTATTGTCGGGCATTTTTTTGATATTCAAGGCTTTTTGTTTCAAAAAATCAAATAATTTCACGAATAGATAATTAGGAGGAAATTAAAATGAAAATCTTAAACATCAAACTCACGGACATCAACCATACAAAACTAGGCTTTGAGCACTGGGTAGCAGTAACTTATCAAGTACCAATCCTAAAAAATGAATACACTGTTAATTTGCTTGTTACTATGGATTTTGAAATCAAGGATAAAGCAGTCTTGGATTACATAATTAAAGAGTGGCGTTATCGTGACTTGGTTAGACACTCTTGCCAAATGTATAGTATGGAAAATAAAGAAAAAGTAATACATATGTATTAAAATTTAGTTTACTAAAAAGAGACTCGCCTAAAAACACACGGAATCTATTAAATCAATATCATTAGTTTATTTCCGTTTAATAGGACATTTTTGAGAATTTCTGTCCTAATGGAAATTCTCGAAGCAACAAAAGTTTTTCCTCAATAATTCAAGACAAAATTGCCCACCATTTGCCCACCTACTTTACCATGTTTTGCCAAATTTAACCGAATGTGAAAAAACAAAAAGCCTGATTTCACAGGCTTTTCATTCGGTTGATTCCTGACAAGTCAGGTATTGAAAGGCGGTAGACGGATTTGAACCGACGATCAAGCTTTTGCAGAGCCGTGCCTTACCACTTGGCTATACCGCCACAACGTTTATTATTTTATCCTAAAAAATCGTTTTCGTCAAGAGTGTAGATTGCTTTCTCTTTGTAAAATTTTAGTGTTTTCCGATTAAATTTAATCATTAAAGTGGTGAAATTATCATTTTGATAAGCTGACATTACGGCGATGCTTCAATGAATCGGGGCAATAATCCCGATAAAGATGATGATAAATTTTGGATAATGGCTTCATATTCCATTGTAAATGATGGGATTTAGCGATATACTGTAAGTGGCTCATTGGGACAACCTCCTGTTTGTTTCGTCACTTACAGTATAGTCCTTTTGGGCTTTTTATAGTGTTTTGAGTTTAACTAGCACCACGAGTAGTTTACTATCTATATTTACAGATTTTATAAAGGTAGATATTTACGATAATCGTGAAAAAGCAAAGTCTACTAAAGACATGAGATAAGACAATTGTTCTTTTTCAATTTTACCCGCTGAACAGCATGTAAAAGTGCCTGAAGAGATAGATA
>ERZ773021.222-NODE-222-length-35660-cov-347.019_pt1 | contig 35660 bp, 28 predicted proteins | sample MGYA00511668_ERZ773021 | MGnify/ENA primary metagenome ERZ773021 (study PRJEB29015, sample SAMEA2737961) | human oral metagenome | biome: human oral; feature: human-associated habitat; material: dental | place: China | collected 2032 ... | reverse complement strand
AGGCGGAGGTCGTCGTGCCCCGCCCCCTGGACCCGCTGAGCCTCCAGGAGGGCGTTGCCAAGGCCCTCACCGCCCGCCGCGGCACCGTCACCCCCGCCGGCTGAGCCCGGCTCCGGCTGCCCCGTTCGGCGTCGGTGAGGACCTGAGGCATCGGGCCATGGCTGCCTCGCCTTGGTCTCGCGTGCGCTGAAGCGGCCTTCTACACCGCGCGGCAGGAGATGCTGCCGTGGTCTCGCGCACCGGGGACCTGGCGGTGCTCCATGTCCAGGACGGTGAATCCGCTGCGCTCCAGAAGCGAGGCCAGCTCCCGCGGGGGCCAGTAGTAGGCCGGGGCGACCGCATGGGGGAACTCCTCGGCCCGGTCCCCGGCGAAGAACCCGATGAGCAGGCTTCCTCGCGGCGTGAGACTGTCTCTCAGGGACGCCAGCGTTCCGGGAAGTTCCTGGGGCGGGATGTGAATGAGGGAGTACCAGGCCAGGACGGCCCCGTAGGACTGTGCCGGCAGGCAGGCACAGGAGCCCTGTCGATAGGTCACGTGCGGGTGCTGAGCGCGGGCGATCTCGATGAAGCCCTCGACCGGGTCCACCCCCTCGACCTCCAGGCCCAGGTCATGGAGGTATGCGGTCCAGTGTCCCGGCCCGCACCCCAGATCGACGATCCGCCCCTGGACCCCTCGCGCCCATCGGGCGATGAGCCGGCGGTCCTCCTGCGCCGTCGCCCCCATGTGGCCAAGTGCCGCTGCGTACTTCTTGGCGCGAGCGCTGTAGGCCGACCACACGTGACTGGAGCTCATCGCGCCGAGCCTACAAGGACCGACAAGGAGCTGAGCCCTCATTACTGCGAGGCCAGGACCTTGCGGTGGCGGGCAGCCGCACCGATCGGCCACGTGAGCACCGCGGGGTCGCCGTCGACCTCCACGATGCGGGCGCCCTCGTCCAGGACCCAGTCGGCCAGCAGGCTCGTCTCCTCAATGCTCGCCACCTCACCGACGCGGCCGGGCCGCTCAACGACCCGGGCGCTGGCGCGCAGCAGCTCGACGGCGGGGCGCGGGTCGGCGCCCGGTGCGGTCGTCATGGAGCCGGCCAGTACGCCCCAGCGCACCACCACCAGCTCCCAGCCCCCGACCTCGCGCCGGCGGGCCGCCATGAGGTGCGGGCAGGCCAGCAGGGGCCGCACCCGCTCGGCCCGATCCACCGCGCGCAGCAGGCAGCGCAGGCGGCCCGTCCAGGTCCCGGCCTCCTCATAACGCTCGGCCCGAGACAGCGCCGCGATGCGCTCCAGCAGGGGAGAGGCCACCAGGTCGACCTCGCCCGACAGGCAGGCCAGCACCTCGGCCGGCTCAGCCGGGACGTCGTCGTGGCGCACCCGGCGCAGTTCGCGCCCGTCCCAGCGGCCCAGACGCAGCACCGACTCGGCGGCGCGCAGGGCCTCCTGGCCCCTGCCGCGTGAGGCGAAGGGGCCCACCGCGCGGCTGACCTCCTCGGTGGGCAGCGCGGTGGTCAGAGCCAACCGCGGCTCGGCCTCCGGGCCCGAGCCCTGGGCCAGGTGAAGCCAGGGCCGGCGCCGCGGGGCTCGGGAGCGGCGGTTGACCGGCGGGTCGAGCTCGGCGATCATCCGCAGCTCGCGCACCCGCGCCTCAATGAGCGTGGGCGTGGCGATGTGCCGCACGCTCACGGTGGTGTCCAGCATCTGCGCCACCTGGCGGCGTTTCTCCGCGGCGGTGAAGTAGGAGCGCACCCGGCGCTTGAGGTCCACGGCGCTGCCCACGTAGAGCACCTGGTCGGCCGCCGAGCGGAACTGGTAGACGCCGGGGCCGCTGGGCAGGGCGTCGGCCAGGCGGCTCTTGGCCCGACGCCTGGCCGGGACCGGGTCGGAGGCGGTGGCCAGGTCCTCCAGGTGCGTGACGCCGAGCGGCGCCATGACCTCCAGGGCGCCGTGCAGCACGTCCACAGTGGCGCGCGCGTCATCCAGGGCTCGGTGTGTGGGGCGGGTCTGGGAGCCGACGAAGGCGGCCAACGTCCCCAGCTTGTGGTTGGGCACCTCGCTGCGGGTCCAGGCCTTGCGGGCCAGCGCCAGGGTGTCCAGCACGCGGGGCTCGGGCCACTCCAGGCCCAGGACCGCTGCGGCGCCACGCAGGTGACCGACGTCGAAGCGGGCGTTGTGCGCGACGAGGACGACGTCGTCGGCCAGCAGGTCCGCCCAGGACAGGAAGGCCTCCACGCAGGTGCGCACGCCGGGGGCGCCGGCCACCATGGCGTTCGTGATGCCGGTGAGCATGGTGATCTGGGCGGGGATGGCGACGCCGGGGTTGACCAGGGTGGAGAACTCCGCCAGCACCTGCCCACCACGCACCTTGACGGCCCCGATCTCGGTCAGAGAGCGAGCGCCCGGCGCCCCGCCGGTGGTCTCCAGATCCACCACGACGAAGGTCGCCCGCTCCAGGGGCGTGCCCATGTCGGCGAAGGACACCTGGGTCCCGATGGTGCTCACGGTCGCAGGCTAGAGGATGGCAGTGACATGCATCCTCGCCGGCAGTCGGGAAGTCGGTGCGAGCAGGGTGGGAAGCACCCTAGAATCACCCCATACCCGAGCGGCACCGCCGGCTCCGGTGCCGTCCGTCTCCGATGGTGCAGGACCGTGTGGTGGCCGCCCAGCCAGCAGTTCACAGGAGGCCCCGCGTGGGATACGGACCCATCAAGGCAACAGTCGGCCCGGCCCTGGAGATGCTCTACCAGCCCTGGATCCGCGGCGAGGAGAACATTCCCGCAGAGGGCGCGGCGATCCTGGCCTCCAACCACCTGGCGGTCATCGACTCCTTCTTCCTTCCGCTGCTGGTGGACCGCGAGGTCGCCTTCATCGGCAAGGCCGACTACTTCACCGGCAAGGGCGTCAAGGGCTGGGCGGTGAAGAACTTCATGAAGACCGTGGGCACCATCCCCGTGGACCGCTCCGGCGGCAAGGCCTCCCAGGCGGCGCTTCAGGCCGGCATCGACCGCCTGCGCTCGGGGCAGCTCTTCGGCATCTACCCCGAGGGCACGCGCAGCCCCGACGGGCGCCTCTACCGCGGCAAGACCGGCGTGGCCCGCATCGCCCTGGCCACCGGCGCCCCTGTGGTGCCCGTGGCCATGATCGGCTCCAACCTGGCTCAGCCGATCGGCAAGTCCATCCCCTCCACCCGCCACCGCGTGGGCATCGTCATCGGCGAGCCGCTGGACTTCTCCCGCTACAAGGGCCTGGAGAACGACCGCTTCGTGCTGCGCTCCATCACCGACGAGATCATGTACGCCCTCATGGCCCTCTCCGGCCAGGAGTACGTGGATCTCTACGCCGCCGACGTCAAGAAGGCCATGGACTCGGAGAAGAAGACCGCCGACGAGGTCGTCACCGAGATGCTCGCCGCCCAGGCGCAGGCCCGCCCCTCGGCCGCCCCCGTGGCCGCGCCCGGTGGCCGCCCCGCCCCCGAGGTCTCCGTGCCCGAGCCGCCCGAGGACAAGAGCGGCAAGGACAAGAAGAAGGACAAGGCCTCCGACGACGAGCCCGAGCCCGGGGCCGAGTAGGGGCTTTGGGGACCGGGCGACTATCCCGGCGTTCTGATTCTGTCCGATTGTTCCCTGTCAGCGGCAACCGATGGCACGTAGACTGACGCCCGGTGCGGCCCGTGCCGCCCGATCCGGCCGGGGCGCTGACCCCGAGTACCCACAACCCGAAAGGTTCCCGATGTCGATTCGTCGCGTCGCCCTGCTCACCGCTGGCGGTTTCGCCCCCTGTCTGTCCGCCGCCGTCGGCGACCTCATCGAGCGCTACACGCAGGTCGCTCCCGAGGTCGAGATCATCGCCTACCAGTACGGCTACCACGGCCTGCTCACCGGCAACTACATCGTCATCGACGAAGAGGGCCGCAAGAACGCCGGCATCCTGCGCGACTTCGGCGGGTCCCCGATCGGCAACTCCCGCGTCAAGCTCACCAACGCCAAGAACCTCGTCGAGCGCGGCCTCGTCGAGGAGGGCGTCAATCCCCTGGAGTTCGCCGCCGAGCAGCTGCGCAAGGACGGCGTCGACGTCCTGCACACCATCGGTGGCGACGACACCAACACCACCGCCGCCGACCTGGCCGCCTACCTCCACGAGAACGACTACGAGCTCACCGTCGTCGGCCTGCCCAAGACCATCGACAACGACGTGGTTCCGATCCGCCAGTCCCTGGGCGCCTGGACCGCGGCCGACGAGGGCGCTGGCTTCGCCTTCAACATCATCGGCGAGCACCGCTCCAACCCCCGCATGCTCATCGTCCACGAGTGCATGGGCCGCAACTGCGGCTACCTCACCGCCGAGACCGCCCGCCGCTACCACGACCTGCTCCAGACCAAGCAGTGGGCCCCCTCCCTCGGTCTGACCAAGGAGCGCTGGGACGTCCACGCCGTCTTCCTCCCCGAGATGAAGCTCGACATCGCCGCCGAGGCCGAGCGCCTCAAGGCCATCATGGACGAGCAGGGCAACGTCAACATCTTCCTGTCCGAGGGCGCAGGCGTCCCCGAGATCATCGCGGAGATGGAGGCCGCCGGCCAGGAGGTCCAGCGCGACCCCTTCGGCCACGTCAAGCTCGACACCATCAACCCCGGCCAGTGGTTCGCCAAGCAGTTCGCCGAGCTCATCGGTGCTGAGAAGGTCATGGTCCAGAAGTCCGGCTACTACTCGCGGGCCGCCCACGCCAACGCCGAGGACCTCGCCCTCATCAAGAAGATGTGCGACCTGGCCGTCGACTGCGCCCTGCGCGGCGAGTCCGGCGTTATCGGCCAGGACGAGGAGAACAACGACGAGCTCACCGCGATCGCTTTCCCGCGCATCGCCGGCGCCAAGCCCTTCGACATCACCCAGGCCTGGTTCACCGACCTCATGGCCGAGCTGGGCCAGAAGGTCGAGCCCGTCGAGGTCACGCCTGAGCACTGAGGCTGAGTCTGAACTCGAGTCGGTATTGGGTTACATATCCACTGCGGGGTTGGTGATGTTCGTCATGCCACCAACCCCGCAGTGGATGTTCAACACGACGTGTAACTATCCAATGTCGAGGCCAAGTTTTGGGGCATGTGTACATGACATGAGACTCCTTTCCTGCTAGGATTAAGTTAATCGCCCCCCGGCCAGGCCTCCTCGAGAGGCAGACTAGGCCGGGGCCTTTTTTGGAGCAGGTATGGCTAAAAGATGGCTGAGTTACCAGGAGCAAGTTTCTCGACTTCAAGAACGAGGCCTTGTTGTTTCTGACACGTATGCTTGTGAGTCCTTCCTTTCTGAGGTCAGCTACTATCGTTTTTCGGGCTACTTCCGTTACTGGCAGAAAAATCCGAAGTATGGTGATGACCAGTTCCTCGATGGCGTTAATTTAGAAACCATCGAAAATATTTATCGCAAGGAGTGTGAAATTGCGGACGTCATTTTCGCTGCGATAAGGCGAGTTGAGATCCTAATTCGAACTAGATTCTCACACTCCTACGGGAAGTGTGTGGGGTCGGGGTGGAATCTTGTTCAAGGTGAGGGGCTTGCTTCTCCCGGATCTTCAAGCGGCCCAGATGTCAGTGACCACGTTCTACGAGACCTTAATCGGAGTAAAGAGGCTTTCGTCGGCCGTTACCGCGATAACGGTGAAGTGGACAATGGGGTCTTCACTAGCGCCGCGTACCATGATCTTCCGGTGTGGGTGGCGGTCGAGGTGCTGTCTTTCGGCACCTTGTCTCGCTGTGTCGAAGCTTCCGCTGGTTCCGGAGTGCTTGACGATATTGCTGGCTCGCTAAATATATCGAAAGCGATTCTTCCTGGCCAGATTCGATCGTTCGTCTATTTGCGCAATCGCATTGCCCACAATGCGAGAATCTGGAATCATTCTGTGCTTGATGCTCCAGCGCTTTCTGGAAATAGAAAGGGGAAGAAGCGGATTAAAAAGCGGATAGAGCGCAAGTATGGTAAGTTCGATCCAAGATCGGTGTATTGTGTTCTAGTTGCTCTCGATGGGTTACTCGAGCATGCTTCAATTGATGGTGATTGGTTGCAGTCTGAGATTGTTCCTCGGCTTGCGGAAAATCGGTTTCTAGATCGAGGGATTCGTAGCCCTAGAAAATATGGTGAAATGGATCTTTCTTAGGGGGCATTTATGGTGAAGGTGTGAGCGTCCCCTCGCGTTTCGCGATGCGGCGCCGAACCCGGGCAATCTCCCGACTGGCCTATGCTGACGGGCGTGATGAACGAGCTCTCCGCCGCCCGCACGGACGCCCAGGCCCCCGCATGGCGCCACCTGCCCGCCCTCCAGCAGCCCGCCTACCCCGATGAGGCCGCGCTGGCCGACGTGGTGGCGGACCTGCGCCGCCGGCCCCCGCTCGTCTTCGCCGGAGAGGTCGACTCCCTGCGCAAGCTCATCGCCCAGGCCAGCACCGGGGACGCCTTCGTCCTCATGGGCGGGGACTGCGCCGAGTCATTCACCCACAACACGGCCGACAACATCCGCCTCAAGGTCCAGACCATCCTCCAGATGGCCGCGGTCCTCACCTACGGCGCCTCCACGCCCGTGGTCAAGATCGGCCGCATGGCCGGCCAGTACGCCAAGCCCCGCAGCTCGGACACCGAGACCCGCGGAGAGGTCACCCTGCCCGCCTTCCGCGGCGACTCCGTCAACGGCCACGAGTTCACCCCCGAGGCCCGCATCCCCGACCCCACGCGCATGCTGGACGCCTACCTGCGCTCGGGCACCACCCTCAACCTCATCCGCGCCTTCACGATGGGCGGTTACGCGGACCTGCGCGAGGTCCACTCCTGGAACCGCGGCTTCACCGCCAACCCCGCCTACAAGCGCTTCGAGTCCTTCGCCGAGGAGCTCGACCGGGCCATGCGCTTCATGGAGGCCGCCGGCGTGGACTTCGAGGCCCTGCGCCAGGTCGACTTCTACGCCGCCCACGAGGCCCTCCTCCTGGAGTACGAGGACGCCATGATCCGCGAGGACTCCCGCTCCGGGCGCCTCTACGACACCTCCGCCCACATGCTCTGGGTGGGAGAGCGCACCCGCGAGGCCGACGGCGCCCACGTCGCCATCCTCGCCGGCGTCCACAACCCCGTCGGCGTCAAGGTCGGCCCCACCACGTCCCCCGACGACCTCTCACGGCTCATGGACCGCCTCAACCCCGAGGGCCTGCCCGGACGCCTGTCCCTCATCACCCGCATGGGCGCCGACCGCATCCGCGAGGCCCTGCCGCCACTGGTGGAGGCGGTGCGCGCCGACGGGCGCCCCGTCACCTGGATCGCCGACCCCATGCACGGCAACACCATCACCTCCGACAACGGCTACAAGACCCGCCGCTTCGAGACGATCCTCGACGAGATCCGCGGCTTCTTCGAGGTGCACCGCACCCTGGGCACCGCCCCGGGCGGCATCCACGTCGAGCTCACCGGCGACGACGTCACCGAGGTCCTCGGCGGCGGCGAGCACATTGACGAGGCCGGCCTGGCCGAGCACTACGAGACCCTCGTCGACCCGCGCCTCAACCACCAGCAGTCCCTCGAGGTCGCCTTCGAGATCGCCGAGATGCTCAAGGGCTGAGGACACTCGCTGAGCGCCCGCCTGCAGAGCAGGCGAAACGTGGCCCGGTCCGCTGAAACGGAACCGGGCCACATTCGTCAGAAGATGTTGATGGTGACCTTGGAGTCCGGCTTGACGCTGGAGCCCGGCGCGGGGTCGGTCGAGCGCACCGTCCCGAAGGGGCCGCCCAGGCGCTTGTTGACCTCCACCTTGAGCCCGGCGTCCTCCAGGACCTTCTTGGCCTCGTCCTGGCTCTTACCGGTCACGTCCGGCACCGTCACTTTCTCCGGCCCCTTGGAGACCGTCAGGTCCACCGAGTCGCCCTTGTAGTAGCCCGAGGCCCCGGCGATGGGGGAGGAGGAGATGACATTCCCCTTCGCCACGGAGTCTGAGTAGCCCTTGCTGACCTTGCCCTTCTTCAGCCCGGCGTCCTCCAGGACCTTCTTGGCCTCGTCCTCGCTCATACCGGTCACGTCGGGGATCGTGGCCGGCTCCTTGCCCTTGGAGACCACGAGCGAGACCTTCTCAGTGTGCTTGATGACCTTGCCGGCCTTGGGGTCGCAGGAGATGACCTTGCCCGACTCCACGCTGGCGGAGTACTCCTCGGTGACGTCCCCCAGAGTCAGGCCGGCCGCCGTGATCGCGGCCGTGGCCTGGTCCTTGGTCTTCCTGACGACGTCGGGAACGGTCTTGGTCTCCACGCCTCGGGAGACGGTGGCGGTGACGGCCTGGCCGAGCCCCACCTTTTGGCCCGCCTTCGGCTGGCAGGAGACGATGCTGCCCGCGGGGACCGTGTCGGAGTAGACGCGTTCGGGCGTGCCCCAGTCGAGTCCCTGCTTCTCCAGGGCGAGCTGCGCCTGGTCCTCAGACATGCCGACGATATTCGGCACGGAGACTCGTCTACCGGGACCGGCCGTCAGGTACCAGGTGGCGCTCGCACCGGTTCCGGCGACGGCCAGCAGCCCGATAATGAGTGCACGCCGGCGACTGAAGCCGCCGTTGCTCTTCTTCGAGGTGGGGACGGCAGTGGTCTTCTGCGCGTCGGCCGCCAGGGCCTTGCGGGAGAGCGCACGTGTTCTCCCCTTGGAGTCCGGGCCTATGGAGCCAATGGGAAGGGAGACGGTGCGCATCCCGGCATGCGGTGAGGAGCTCTCGGCGGAGGAGTCATCGGCGTCGTCGTCCTGGGGCTCATTGTCGATGGCGGAGCGGGCGGCCTGAGCATTGGCCGTCATGACCTGCTGGGTCCGGATGGAGCCGGTCCCGCCCCCGCGGCGCACGGAGAGCTCGGAGTCGGTGAGCTCGTCGACGACGTTGCGCAGCAGCGCCAACGCCTCGTCGGCGTCGGCCGGGCGCTCCTGCGGCTCACGGCGAGTCATGGTGGCCACGAGCTCGTCGACGTCGGCCGGCATCTCGGGCACCAGCTTGGAGGGCAGGGGCACGTCCTCGTGGACGTTGCGGAAGGCGATCTGAATGGGGGAGTCCGCGGTGAAGGGCTGCTGGCCGGTGAGGAGCTCGTAGAGGACCACCCCGGCGGAGAAGACATCGGCGCGAGAGGTGGAGTCCCCGGAGGTGATGAGCTCAGGTGCCAGGTAGGCGACCGTGCCCAGCACGTTGCCCGTCGTCGTCTGCGTCACCTCCGTGACCGCCCGGGCCAGGCCGAAGTCGGCGACCTTGGCCACCGAGCCGTCCGAGGGCAGCAGCACGTTCTCCGGCTTGATGTCGCGGTGGACCAGGCCGGCCCGGTGGGCCGCGCCGAGCGGACGCAACAGCTGGGCCACCAGCCCCAGGGCCTCCTTGACCGACAGGGGGCCTGCCGCGATGAGGTCGCGCAGCGTGGGCCCCTCGACGTACTCCATGACGAGGTAGGCCACCCCGTCCAGGCTGCCCTGGTCGAAGACGGCCACCACGCCCGGGTTGGACAGGCGTGCCGCGGCCCGCGCCTCACGGCGGAAGCGCGAGACGAAGTCGGGGGAGTCGGCCAGGTGGGCGTGCATGAGCTTGAGCGCCACGGTCCGGTCCAGGCGACGGTCATGGGCGCGGTAGACGGTGGCCATCCCGCCACGCGCTAGGCGGTCGACGATCTCGTAGCGAGAGTCGACCAACCGACCAATGAGAGGATCTGTGACCACGCCGCGATTCTACGATGCCGGTGGGGCGGTCACAGCCGCCGGCCGGATCAGGCGGGTAGTACTGCCCACCTGTGCTGCCCACCTGGCGGGGCGCCCCGTTTCCCGCGCCGGATCAGGAGACTCGGTGCGTCAGCAGGTCCGCCAGCACTGCCAGGTCCTCCAGGGATGCGGTGCTCACCACGCCCTCGTCCCCGAGGCGCTCCAGCGCCCGGTTCCCGGCCTCGCGGTGCGCGGCGATGATCTCCTCGTGGGCGGTGCGCGCGCCGCAGTCCTCAATGAGAGCGGCGACCTCGCCGATCTGCTCCTCCGTGGCCTCAGGATTGGCCAGGACGCTGCCGAGCAGCTGTCGGCCAGCCTCGTCGCATCGCCCCCAGGTCAGGGCCAGCAGCACTGTGCGCTTGCCCTCGCGCAGATCGTCTCCGGCGGGTTTGCCGGTGGTCTGCGGTGAGCCGAAGACCCCCAGCTCGTCGTCGCGCAGCTGGAAGGCGATACCGACGTCCTCGCCGAAGGCGGCCAGGTGCTCGGCGGTGGTCCCGCTCGGGTCCAGGCCGGCCAGGAGGGCGCCGATGAGCAGCGGGTGGCGCACCGAGTAGCGGGCCGACTTGTGCCGCACGACCGACAGGGCATCGCGCTGCATGCGCCTGGCCGCGGCGCCCGGCTCCTGGTCCCAGGGCAGGGGCAGGTTCTCGCTGCGCACGTCGAGGAACTGGCCCAGGGCCACCTCGGTGGTCATGGCGTCGAAGGCGGACCGGGCGTACCGCACCGCACTGCCTCGGGTCTGGCTGGAGGCGCGCGACGGCGCCAGCGCGCTCATCTCCTCAGCCGCCAGGGACAGCAGGAGGTCGCCGAGCAGGATGGCGCCATTGGCCCCGAAGGTCTGCGGGCGCCCCAGCCAGCCCCGGGCCTCGTGGTCCCGGGCGAAGACCCGGTGCGCCGCGGGCAGGCCCCGACGCGTGTCAGCACCGTCCATGAGGTCGTCGTGGACCAGGGCACTGGCCTGGTAGAGCTCCAGCGCCGCACCCAGGTGGACGGCGTCGAAACCGGTCAGGCACTCGGATCGCTGCTCCGGGGCGCTCAGGATCGCGCAGCCGACGGCCCCCAGGACGGCACGCATGCGCTTGCCCCCACTCAGGACGCTCCCGGCGGCCTCGAGCAGCTCCGGGGCGGCCTGGCCCAGGTCCTCCCAGCGCCGGCGGCAGTCCTCCAGGACCTGGGTCAGACGGTGCTCGACGACGGGACGGACACGGCCCAGGGCCGCAGGCAGCGCACTCATGATCGCCAGAGTAGTCCCAGCTCAGATGTCAGGAGGGCCGGCGACCCCAGTGGTGGTGGGTTTGCCGCGGCGCGACGCCGAGTGCGAACGAGATGAGGGCGTACTAAGTCGTCTGTGCGGTGATCCTGGGGAATAAACGCTACAATTCGAGGGTTGTCTACTGTGCCGGAGCGGGTTCCCATACCCCGTCGCCGGCTGTCCGCCCGCCCACGCGAAAGGAACTCCGTGGCTTCTTCCACAGTGACGCGCTCCAGCACCGAGCTCACTGACGACGTCGACGAGACCCCGCTCGACGACGAGGACTTCGACCTCGACGACGAAGGAGACGACGACGCCGACTATGACGACGAGGACTACGACGACTCTGACGGCGACGAGGACTCCTCCGACGAGGACGAGGACCAGGACGACGACTCCGAGGCGCAGGCCGTCCAGGAGGATGACGGCCCGGCCCCCGAGCTGCGCGACTACTACCTGGACGTGAGCCTGGAGGACAACGGCGACGGCTCCAAGCGCAGCCCCTTCAACAACCCCGCCTCTCTCAAGGGGGTCCGCCTGGCCCCGGGGGCGACTCTCTTCGTGCGCTCGCGCACGGTCGTGGAGAACCTCGAGATCGCCGGCCACGGAACCCTGGAGGAGCCCATCACGCTGGCCCCCTACGGCCACGGACCGGTGCCCCGCTTCGTCATCGGCGACTCCGCCCCCATGGTGGCGCGCGACTACCTGGCTCAGAACGGCTACATCTTCCGTGGATGGGTCATCAAGGGCATCAAGATGCAGCCCTCCATCGCGGCCCTGACCGGTGAGCTCGAGCGCATGCGCCGGGAGGAGGCGGAGAAGGCCGCCTCCAAGAAGTCCGGCAAGCGCGGCAAGTCCCAGGACAAGGACGGCTCCTTCACCGTCTCCGACTCCGACGAGGGCGACGAGCCGGCCCAGCGGGTCGTCACTGCCGGTGCCACCGCGGACCCGGTCAAGGACTACCTCAAGCAGATCGGTAAGGTCGCGCTGCTGAACGCCGAGCAGGAGGTCGAGCTCGCCAAGCGCATCGAGGCCGGCCTTTACGCCGAGCACCGCCTGGCCGAGGAGGGCAACGACCTGCCGGCCAAGCTGCGTCGCGAGCTGCACTGGGTGGCCCAGGACGGCCAGAGGGCCAAGAACCACCTCCTGGAGGCCAACCTGCGACTGGTGGTCTCCCTGGCCAAGCGCTACACGGGCCGCGGCATGCTCTTCCTGGACCTCATCCAGGAGGGCAACCTGGGCCTCATCCGCGCCGTGGAGAAGTTCGACTACACCAAGGGCTTCAAGTTCTCCACCTACGCCACCTGGTGGATCCGCCAGGCCATCACCCGCGCGATGGCGGACCAGGCCCGCACCATCCGCATCCCGGTGCACATGGTCGAGGTCATCAACAAGCTCGCCCGCGTGCAGCGCCAGATGCTCCAGGACCTGGGACGTGAGCCCACCCCGGAGGAGCTGGCCGTCGAGCTGGACATGACCCCGGAGAAGGTCGTCGAGGTCCAGAAGTACGGCCGCGAGCCGATCTCCCTGCACACCCCCCTGGGTGAGGACGGGGACTCCGAGTTCGGCGACCTCATTGAGGACTCCGAGGCCGTGGTCCCGGCCGACGCGGTGAGCTTCACCCTCCTGCAGGAGCAGCTCCACGCCGTGCTGGACACCCTCTCGGAGCGTGAGGCCGGCGTGGTCTCCATGCGTTTCGGTCTGACCGATGGCCAGCCCAAGACCCTCGATGAGATCGGCAAGGTCTACGGGGTCACCCGGGAGCGCATCCGCCAGATCGAATCCAAGACCATGTCCAAGCTGCGCCACCCCTCGCGCAGCCAGGTCCTGCGCGACTACCTGGACTGAGCGGACTGCCTCTGACGAAGGGCACTCCCGGCTCCTTCGTGTCAACGGCGTCGGCCCCGATACCCATGAGGTTCCGGGGCCGACGCCGTTATCGAAGTGCCTGATGCTCGGTTCCTTCGGCAGACCGAACGGTAGTAATAGTGGTAGGTTTCTTCCGTTGGATGAAGGTAAATAACTACGTCACATCGGGAGCGAACCAATGAAGAGAACTGCTCGATTGTGCAGACCGATGACTGCTGCTGCAGTACTCATGCTGGCGGCGGCAGGAATGGTCCCACTGTCCCTGGTCTCCCCGTCGGCTCATGGCGCTGAGCCGGTGCTGGCAGGGGGAGCTGAGGCTGCTTCGATGGCGGTGACCGCGCCCACCAGCTTCGGTAGGAGCGCAGAGCCGATTCCCGATGAGCTGCCTGCGACCACAGTGAACCATGCACCGGACCAGAACGTTCTGAATTACTGGACACATGAGCGTATGGCTGCCTCCAAGTCCCTGGATTCTCCTGCGGCTGATGACTCGACTCAAGAACGGTCGGTGGCCGACGGCAACAATGGTGACAGCTCCAGCTCCACGGATCCGGCGGCAATGACTGAGCCCGTCGCCCCGGTTGCTGATGAGGGAGCGACACCGCCCGCCAGGGCCAAGGGGAAGCTGTTCTTCAACGGTTACGCCTCTGACAACACCTACTGCACCGCCTCGGTGCTCAGTACCCCGTCCAAGAGCGTCGTCATCACGGCGGCTCACTGCGTCTACAACGCCGAGGAAGGGTGGGTGAAGGATGCGGTCTTCGTGCCGGACTATGACCGCACCCAGGCCGACCCGGATCCGGTGGGAGTATGGACGGTTCGTTCAATACGCACTTTCAACAGCTGGCGAGCCGATCAGACTGACTACAGCAGCGACGTCGCCTACGTGACGCTCAACAACGGTGGGGACGCCAACAAGCCTGTTGCCGATGTCGTGGGTGGATACGGGCTGGCGTGGGGAGGCAGTTACGTTTTCCGAGCCACGATCTTCGGATACCCCACCAACAAGACGACCCCCGACGGCAGTAGCACTGTCCATTCCTGCGTCAGGACCACGGAGCAGTCGGAGGGCAAGCTGAAAGTCGAGGGCTGCGACTTCGGTATGGGGGCTTCAGGCGGGCCCTGGCTCTACCGCTACAACGAGTCCACCGGGCTCGGTTACGTGAGGTCGGTGACCTCCCTGTGGCGGCCGCTGGACGGTGTGAACCGAGGTCCCTACTTCACTGATACGGTCAAAACCATGTTGGACGCGACCGCCGGGGACTGAGCGGAGGGGCCTCAGTCGGTGACGACCTTGGCCCCGGTGGTCTTCTTGGCGGCGTCGAGGGTTCCCAGTTCGGTGACGCTGGAGAAGCCGGCGTTGCGCATGACGGCGCTGGCCATCTTGGGCTGGTCGGCGGAGCCGTAGAGCTGGTACTGGGAGCTGCGGTCCAGGCCCGAGATCTGGCTGGAGAAATCACCCGAGGAGAAGTCGTAGTTAACGGCCCCCTCCAGGTGCCCCTTCTTGAACTCCTCAGCCGAACGCAGGTCGATGATGACGGGACCGGCGGCCTTCGCGCCCGCCGAGGCGGTGTTAGCTGGGGAGGAGGCGCTGGAGCCTGTAGATCCGGAGCATCCGGAAAGCGCGAGCGCGCCGCAGAGGACGAGCAGGGCGGAGGCGGTCATGACGCGGAGGGAGCGTTTCACAGACAGTTCCTTGAGGGGAGTGCGGCTTCAGCAAGCCTGGATGCGGGGCACGATGCTTCGATCAGGGCGAGGCTTCTGGGGAGGGAGACTCGGGGTGGGAACAGGATCAGAACCTCAGGAACGAGGATATGCGGCATCCGGTAGAAAAAGACTGTGATACTCAGTGAATTGCAGTGCCGACCTCAGTGAAAAAGTCCACGTTGGTCGGGCTGTCGGTCGGGCTGCCGGCCGGATTGTCTGGCGGCGTCAGCTGCCGGCGGTCAGGCTCGAGGTCTCGTCCTGGAACAGCAGGGCGACCTCCTTGAGCTTGTCTGCGTGCTTGCGGGCGTGGTGGCCGCAGAAGAAGAGCTCGCCGGTCAGCATGACGACTCGGACGTAGGCCTGTGCGTCGCAGACGTCGCAGCGGTCGGCTGTGGTCAGCGGGCGCTCGGCGGAGTCGGCGGCAGGAGTGGTCTGCTCATCCAGGGTGGTCACCGCCTGGGTGGCGGTTGAGGTTCCGGTTGTGCTCATGGACTGCATTGCATCATGACGCAGACGCCTTCACCCGTCAGAGGCGGCTGTTTCCGCCTGAGGCGCACGCGCTTTCGCCCACGGCGCACCGGCGTCATGGCGCACGTCACCACGGAGCCGACCGATCGGGTGAATGCTGGATGGCGGCCGTGGTGAGCTGTCACAGTGCAGGACTCGGGAGGGAGCAGTCGGGATGTCGGTGGTGCAGGAGTTCCGCGACCGTGAGATCGCGCGCCTGGAGCGCTCGGGCTGGGCGACCAACGCGGCCCTTCGACAGAGGCTGGAGGCCGTAGGGCTGCGACCGCCCGCCGAGGTCGTCGCCGAGTGCCTGGACGAGGGCGCAGGAGACGGAGGCGGTGCCGGCGCTGGTGCCGGTGCCCGCTGGGCGCGGGCCGAGCGCACCGTGGCCCGCTTAAGGGAGCACTTCGCCCCTTTCCGCTTCTCCGACGACGTCGACTACGGGCTCCTGGCGATCCCGGCCAGCAACCGGCTCGACACCCGTGGGGCCATGGACCTTGGCATCCGCCGGGGTCAGCAGCCCGATCTGGCCGAGGACCTCGTCGACCCGGCACTGGGGGAGGGGGCCGACCTCGCCGGCTCCACCGGTCCTGGCGGGACCACGCTGGCCAAGGACGGCTGGATGGTGGTCGCCGGCGTCGTCGGCCAGTACGGGATATCGGCGGGAAGCCATGAGGACGTCACCGCCGCCGCGGAGCTCTTCGAGGTCGACGGCGTCGACACCCGCACCCTCATGACTCGTCAGATCTGGGGAGCCCGCCTCCTGCAGTGCCCGCCCGGACTCGTCCCCGACTCCGACTACGCCGAGCGATGGACCTTCACGCTCTTGCCCGCCGAGGGGCTGGTGGACGGGCGGGCCGTCTCCGGCACCGTGCTCAAGATGCGGGTGCGCTTCCGGCTGGGCAAGGCCGACCGCGGGATCGGCAGCGCGCGGGTGAGCCCCGCCCTTCCGCTGACGTAGGGGTCCCAACGGCCTTGGGTGTGGCTGCATGACGCAAGACGCCACACGCGCACCGCGGCGGGGCACAAGGCGCCGGCGGCACTGATCGGCTAGATTCCCAGCGTGCCCTCATCTGAGAACAAGACCAGCCGGGGCGACTACTCCGCCCGCCACCTCTCCGTCCTGGAGGGGCTCGAGGCCGTACGCAAGCGCCCGGGAATGTACATCGGCTCCACCGACCAGCGCGGTCTCATGCACTGCGTGTGGGAGATTGTCGACAACGCCGTCGACGAGGCCCTTGAGGGGCACGGCGACGACATCTCAGTGACCGTCCACGATGACGGCTCCATCGAGGTGCGCGACAACGGGCGCGGCGTGCCCGTGGACATCGAGCCCTCTTCCGGCCTGACCGGCGTCGAGCTCGTCTACACCAAGCTGCACGCCGGCGGGAAGTTCGGCGGAGGCTCCTACGGTGCCGCCGGCGGCCTGCACGGTGTGGGGGCGTCCGTCGTCAACGCCCTGGCCGAGCGCATGGACGTCGAGGTCGACCGCGGCGGCAAGACCTACGCCATGAGCTTCCACCGCGGCGAGCCCGGCATATTCGACGACTCTGCCGGGCGCAGCCCCTCCTCACCCTTCACCGGGTTCACGAAGGCCTCCGAGCTGCGCGTCATCGGCAAGGTGCGCCGCGGCGTGACCGGAACCCGGGTCCGCTACTGGGCCGACCCCCAGATTTTCCCCAAGCCCACCGAGTACGACGCCGCCGCCCTGCGCGCCCGCCTGCGCCAGACCAGCTTCCTCGTCCCGGGCCTCACCCTGCGCCTGGAGGACAAGCGCCCCGAGGCCGAGGCCATCGCCGCCTCCACCACGCCGGCCGCCGACGCCGGCGAGACCGACGACGCCGTCCACGAGGTCACCCTGCGGGCGGCCGCCAAGAACGCCACCGAGAACCGCGGCGACCTGTTCGACACCGGTGATGACGACGGCGTCGAGGTCTTCCAGGCCCTGGGCGGCACCGCCGACTTCGTCGACTTCCTGGCCTCCGACGGCTCGGTCACCGACACCTTCCGCCTCACCGGCGAGGGCACCTACACCGAGACCGTCCAACAGCTCGACCGCGCCAGCGGGCACCTGCGCCCCGTGGAGGTCGAGCGCACCTGCATGGTCGACGTCGCCCTGCGCTGGGGGATCGGCTACGACACCACGGAGCGCTCCTTCGTCAACATCATCGCCACCCCCATGGGCGGCACTCACCTGACCGGATTCGAGCAGGCCCTCACCAAGGTGCTGCGCAAACGCATCGAGGCCGACTCCCGGGCCCTGAAGCTCACCGCCAAGGACGGCCGCGTCGAGAAGGACGACATCATGGCGGGCCTGACCGCCGTCATCACCGTGCGCGTCCCCGAGCCCCAGTTTGAGGGCCAGACCAAGGAGGTCCTGGGCACAGGGCCCGTGCGCCAGATCGTCTCCAAGGTGGTCGAGCGCGAGCTCACCGCCCTGCTGACCTCCTCCAAACGGGACCTCAAGACCCAGGCGCGCGCCCTGGAGGAGAAGATCGTCGGTGAGATGCGCGCCCGCGTCTCAGCGCGCCTGCACAAGGAGATCACCCGCCGCAAGACCGCCCTGGAGACCTCCTCCCTGCCGGCCAAGCTCGCCGACTGCCGCAGCGACGACGTCGCCGCCTCCGAGCTGTTCATCGTCGAGGGAGACTCCGCCCTGGGAACCGCCAAGAACGCCCGCGACTCCGAGTTCCAGGCGCTCCTGCCGATCCGCGGTAAGATCCTCAACGTGCAGAAGGCCTCCCAGGCCGACATGCTGCGCAATGTCGAGTGCTCGGCCATTATCCAGGTGGTCGGTGCCGGCAGCGGACGCACCTTCGACCTGGAGGCCGCCCGCTACGGCAAGGTCATCCTCATGACCGACGCCGACGTCGACGGCGCCCACATCCGCACCCTCCTGCTGACCCTCTTCTTCCGCTACATGCGCCCCATGATCGAGGCGGGCCGGGTCTTCGCCGCCGTCCCGCCCCTGCACCGCATCGAGGTCTCCGGCTCAGGGCGGCGCAAGAAGGAGATCATCTACACCTACTCCGACGAGGAGCTCGTCACCACCCTGCGCCGCCTGGAGCGCGCGGGGCGCAGCTTCAAGGAGCCCCAGCGCTACAAGGGGCTGGGGGAGATGGACGCCCACCAGCTCGCCGAGACCACCATGGAGCCCCAGCACCGGACCCTGCGGCGCATCACCCTGGGGGACGAGGCCCAGATCATGGAGGCCGAGTCCGTCTTCGAGCTCCTTATGGGCTCATCGGTCGAGCCCCGCCGCGACTTCATCGTCGAAGGCGCCCGTGACGTGGATCGTGAGCGCATTGATGCCTGACCCCCGCGTCAGGTCTCGGCCGCTCCTTCAGGTAAGGTCGGTAACCTTCGTGTCACGGCCCGCCGAAGGTCGAGGCTCGTCGTTCACTGACTGATCGTCTTTCTTCGTCCTCATGAGGGAGGTGTGCTGATGGCACCCGGTTACGGCATCCGCCGGGCGGGATCCTCACCGTGGCCCATCCTGCGCCCGGGGCCCCGCTCGTCTCTGTCACGGGAGTTGACCTGGCGGCCGCTGGGCCCGGAGGACAACTACGAGCTGGCCGCGCTCATCGCCCGGGCCGAGGACGTCGACAACCCGCCCTACCGCACCAGTGAGCAGGAGACGGCCGAGTACTTCCTCGACCCCACCTACTCCGGGGTCGCCGGGCGCGACACCGACGGCGTCATGCGCGCCTTCGGCCTGGTACGCCTGCGCCCGGCCGGGGAGATCTATGCCTCCATGACCGGCACCGTGGACCCGGCAGTGCGCAACCGCGGCATCGGACGCGCCCTCCTGCACTGGCAGGCCGAGCGGGCCCGCCACCTCGTGGGCGCCGAGCGGGCCGGCTCCGTGCCGCGCAAGGGTGCGGCCCAGATCCCCGCCCACGTGGTCACCACCGTCATGGCGGACGACGAGCGCATGCAGGGGCACCTGGCGGACATGGGTTTTGAGCCGATGCGCTGGTACCGGGAGGTGCGCCGATTCCTCGGCGACGAGATCCCCGAGGTGGACCTGGACGGCTTCATCACCATCGACCCGTGGACCCCCGAGATCGACGACGACGTCCGGCGCGCCTACAACCAGGCCATGGCCGAGACCTGGGAGACGGAGAACGTCACCCCCGAGGACTGGACGGCCGGCAGCGCCTACTTCGCCCCTCAGTGGAGCTTCGTGGCCATGGATCGCTCGGGGGATCGGGCCCGTGTCGCCGGGTACCTGCGTTCGGGTCGCTACGAGCAGGACTGGCAGGCCCTGGGCTGGCGTGAGGGCTACACCGACGTGCTCGGGGTCCTCAGCGACTACCGCCACCGGCAGATCGGGCCCGCGCTGCTGGTGGCCGCCATGCGCGCCTACGCCGCTGACGGCATGGAGTACGCCGCCGCCGGCGTCGACACCGACAACCCCAGTGGTGCCGTGGACCTGTATGAGTCCCTGGGCTACGTACCCACCCGCGGCACCATCCTCTACGCCCTCGACGTCTGAGCGGGGCGTTCATCTCCCGGGAGGCTCACCCGTGCAGGTGGGCCACGGCTCCGGCCACCACGGTGGCCACTGGGCGAACGCCCGCCAGCTCCTCGGCCCCCAGGCGCAGGGGGTCCTCTGCCAGGAGCACCAGGTCGGCCTGAGAACCCACCGCCACCGAGCCGGCCCCGTTGACACTGGCCGCCAGCGCCTCCTCGGCCGTCAGCCGCTGATCCGGTGACCACACCGACCCGTCCGGCGTCCGGCGCCCCACGGCCGCCGACATGGCCAGCCACGGGTCCAGGGGCGCCACCGGCGCATCCGATCCCAGCTGGAGCAGGGCCCCGGCAGCCACCATGTCCGCGAAGGCGTAGGTGCGCCCCTCCAGTCCCGGCCACACCCGGCTCACGGCCGCCCAGTCGTCAATGAGGTGAGCCGGCTGAACCGACAGCTCGATGCCGCAGCCCACGAGGCGCCTGAGCGCCCCGTCAGGCTCGTCGAGGGCGTCGGCCGGCAGCAGCTGGGCGTGTTCCAGGCGCCCGGCGGCACCCGAGTGCGCGAAGGCCGCGGCGACGTCGTCGACCGCCGCGTCCCCGATGGCGTGGATGGCCATCTCATAACCCTGCCGGCCGGCCCGGGCCATGAGGTCGGTGAGCTCGGCCCGGTCGATATTGACCACGCCGCAGGCGTGTTCCAGGCCCAGCTCGGCAGGGTAGGGCTGGCACATGTGGGCGCTGCCCGAGCCCATCGAGCCGTCTGCGATCACTTTGAGCGGCCCCTGCACCAGCACCGGGGAGCCGTCGGGCAGGCGGGGTGAGCCGGCCAGCGCGGTCCCGGTACGCAGGCCCCGGGCGATCCAGTGCTCCAGCTTGTCGCGGTAGACCCCGATGCGGATCCGGGGCAGCACCTGGGGAAGAACGCCCTGCTCCGCCATGGCCCGCAGGCGCCGCGGCCAGTCATCGGGATCCTCCGACCAGCTCATGTCCACCACGCCGGTGACGCCCCGGGACAGCATGTCGGCCAGGACCTGCCGGTAGCCGGACTCCCGCAGCTCGCGCGTCCCGGGCACCTCATCGAGGCGGTCCAGCAGGGCGAACCACGGATCCTCCTTCATCGGCGCCCCCGGGTCCTGGGCGCTGGCCCCCGGCAGGCCGAAGACACGCAGCGCCGCCGAGTTCAGCCACCCGGAGTGCACGTCCCCGGAGATGAGCAGCGTGGGGATTTCCCCGGTGACGGCGTCGAGCTCGGCCACCGTGGGCACCCGGGGCCAGTTGGACAGACGGTGCCCGAAGCCCTGGATCGTGGCCGGCCGCGAACCGGCCGGATGATCCCGCAGCGCCCGGGCCACCAGCTCCAGAGCCTCCTCGGCGCTGCGGGTGGCCAGCGTGTCAATGCGCGCCGAGCGCGCCGCCTCCATGTCCAGGTGGGCGTGAGCGTCCCACAGGCCGGGAATGAGGAAGGAGCCCTCGGCCTGAAAGACCCGTGCTCCGGGAGCACTCAGCCCCTGTCCCACCTCGACGACCCGGCCGGCCTCGATGCGTACATCCACGGGCTCACCCGGGGGCGGCGGCGCGGCCAGGGGGCCGGGGTGCGGGGCACCTCGGCGGAGCGCCCCCAGCTCGGTGCGCGACCGGAAAGGGATGATACGCGCGTCCCTGATGAGCAGGTCTGCGGAGGGTTGATCGGCCATGCGTCACTGTAGGCACAGCCGCCACGCTCGCGGGCGGATCCCCTGGACGCTGCTGCGACAGGCCCCGTCAGCCGATTCCGATGATGGGGGCCGGCAGCGGTGAGCCGGAGCCGTCGCGCCGCTCATCGGGCTCCGGCAGCGCGACCGGCTTGCCGCCCTCGCGCAGCGCCCTAGGCGGGGCCACCCCCACCCAGGCCACGACCAGCTCGTCCTCACCGCGCAGGAACCGGTGCGAACGGACCCCGCCCGTGGCCCGTCCCTTCGCCGGGTAGCGATCCAAGGGGGTGACCTTGACACTGCCTCCACCGGTGCCCGGGAGTGAGCCCTCGGAGCCCGCCACCGTCACCACGACGGCCTCGGCCAGGAGCTCCTCAGGAACCGCCGCACCGGCGATGACTCGGGCGCCCTCATGAAGCGAGATCCCCGCCATGCCGCCGGCGCCCCGGCCCTGCGGACGCACCTTGGCGGCCTGGAACCGCAGCAGCTGGGCGTCGGAGGTCACCAGTGCCAGGAAGTCCGTATCCGCCGCGGTGCCGGCGAAGACCACCCGGTCACCCTCGGACAGGGAGATGACCTCCCAGCTCTCGGCGTTCCTGGGCTCGTCACCGGGCTTGACCCGCTTGATGACGCCCTCAGCCGTGGCCAGGACGATCGGCGGGTTGTCGGCCGACCCCACCGGGACCAGCCCCACCACCTTCTCCTCCGGCTCGATGTCCACCAGCTGGCGAATCTGAGTCGCACCTGCCAGCCCCGGGGCCCCCTCGGTGCGGGGTACCTCCGTGGTGGAGACGACGTCGAGCAGCACCAGCCGCCCGGTGTCGGTGACCGCGCCGATGCGCCCACGCGCCGTGGTGGCCACCTGGGAGGTCAGGGCGTCATGGGGCTGGCGCCCACCGGTGCGGGCCACCGGCTCGGCGCCGGCCGTGCGCGCCACCAGTCCGGTGGCAGACAGCACCACCCGGCACGGGTCGTCGGGGACGGTCAGCGGCACCGGGGAGGCGCTGGGCATGAGCGTCATCGGCTGAGCGGCGGTACCGGCCCGCTTCGCACCCCGACCTGAGGCGGAGGCGTCGTCCGCAGTCGCAGCAGCGGCCGACGACGTCACGCGCTCACCGGAGGCCTCCAGCAGCACCGTGCGCCGCGGGGTGCCGAACTGCTCGGCCACGGCCGCCAGCTCACGGGAGACCACGCGCCGCAGCAGCACGTCGTCGGCCAGGATCGCCTCGAGGGCCTCGATCTCGCGGGCCAGCTCGTCGCGCTCCTTCTCCAGCTCGATGACCGAGAACTTCGTGAGCCGGCGCAGCTGGAGCTCAAGGATGTAGCCGGCCTGCGGCTCGGTGAGGTCGAAGACCTGCATGAGCCGGGTGCGCGCCGTGGCGGCATCGTCGGAGGAGCGGATGACGGCGATGACCTCATCGATGTCGAGGATGGCGATGAGCAGGCCGTCCACCAGGTGGGCGCGCTCGCGACGCTTGCCCAGGCGGAACCGGGTGCGCCGGGTGACCACCGTGAGGCGGTGGCGCACGAACACCTCCAGCAGCTCGCGCAGCCCCAGGGTGTGAGGCTGCCCGTCCACGAGGGAGACGTTGTTGATGCCGAAGGAGTCCTCCAGCGGCGTGTGCTTGTAGAGCTGGGCCAGGACCGCCTCGGGGTTGTAGCCGTTCTTGACGCTGATGACCAGGCGGGTGCCGTGCTTGCGGTCAGTGAGGTCGGCGACGTCGGTGATGCCCTGGAGCTTCTTGGAGCCCACCGCCTCCTTGATGCGGGCAATGACCTTCTCCGGCCCCACCATGTAGGGCAGCTCGGTGACCACGATGCCCTTGCGGCGCGGGGAGACGGACTCCACGTGAGCGGTGGCCCGCGTGAGGAACTTGCCGCGCCCCGTGCGGTAGGCCTCCCGGATTCCGTCCAGGCCCACGATCATGCCGCCGGCGGGCAGGTCCGGCCCCGGCACGAAGGCCATGAGCTCCTCCAGACTCGCCTCCGGGTGAGTCAGCAGGTGCCGGGCTGCGGCCACCACCTCCACGAGGTTGTGCGGCGGCATGTTCGTGGCCATACCCACCGCGATACCCGCCGCGCCATTGACCAGCAGGTTCGGGAAGGCCGCCGGCAGCACCTCGGGCTCGGTGAGCGTGTAGTCGTAGTTGGGGGTGAAGTCGACCGTGTCCTCATCCAGGTCCGCCGTCAGCGCCAGGGCCGAGGCGGCCAGGCGGGCCTCGGTGTAGCGGGGGGCAGCCGGCCCATCGTCCAGAGAGCCGAAGTTGCCGTGACCGTCAATGAGCGGCAGGCGCATCGTGAAGGGCTGGGCCAGGCGCACCAGCGCCTCATAGATCGCGGTGTCCCCGTGAGGGTGGAGCCGCCCCATGACATCGCCCACGACCCGGGAGGACTTCACGTGCGGACGATCCGGGCGCAGCCCCATCCGATCCATCTGGAACAGGATGCGGCGCTGAACCGGCTTGAGCCCGTCGCGGGCGTCAGGCAGGGCGCGCGCGTAGATGACGGAGTAGGCGTACTCCAGGAAGCTGGTGCGCATCTCCGTGGACAGGTCGAGATCGACGATCTCCCCGTCGGTCGGGGGAGGAGTCCGGGTGGTGGCAGACTTCGGCATGGGCGCATTCTCCGAGGAATCGGGCCGAAAACAAACCACGACACCCGGGCGTGACAGGTCAGACGCGCTAGCCGGCAGCGATCGGCCCGCCTCGAGCAAGGGCACATCGGTGCTCGACGGCGCAGGGGCGGACGATGGCACAATGGCGACCATGACGACCCACTCAGGCCGCAGCTCGGCCACCGGTCCCGCCTCGCACGAGGCGTCCCAGGAGGCCTTCGCAGACCTGGTGCAGCAGGTGGAGCTCGCCGGCTACTACCCCGAGCTGGTGCTCGACACCCTCCGCCTGGCCACGGGCGAGGAGGAGATCCTCTCCGGCATGGTCCAGTCCGAGACCACCTTCGCCGAGGCGGTCCACCGCCACCTGACCGTCCTGGCCCTGACCCCCAGCCGTCTCATCATCGTCCACGTTGACGACACCCCTCGCGACGACGGCAGCCCCGGCGCCCTGGCCACCAGCGAAGCCGTCCCGCTCAGCCGTATCCGCTCCATGGCCCTGACCCGCGGCGTGGCGGACCCGGCCCGGGGCGGTGGAACCCTCACCGAGATGACGATCGCGGTCTCCTGGGGCTCGGTGCGCCGTATCGACATGGAGCCGGCCACCTGCGCAGACCCCGACTGCCAGGCCGACCACGGCATGACCGGCGTGTCCGTGCCCGACGACGTCGTCATCCGCGTGGCCGCGGGCGTGGAGGGCGCCGCCGCCCTGGCCCGCGCCGAGACCTTCGCCGGCCGGCTCTCACAGATGGCGGCCCGCGCCGCCGCCCTGTGACGGTGCCGGGGATGGGAAGCCAGACCGCCGGCAGCCAGCCCGCATCGGCACCCGCCCCCGACTGTCCGCAGGATCCGGCGCTCCGCTACGTCCTGGCGGTGGGCGCCGTCAGTGCCGGACTGAGCCTGGCTGACACCGATCACGACGGCGATACCGGCCGTGATGCCGTCCTCAGCCCCACCGGAGGCCCCGCTGAACCAGTCGTCTCCGACGCCCGGGCACGCGCGGTCGCCCGCAGCTGGGGGATCGAGCCGGCCGGTGAGCCCGGGGAGGCGGGTGGCGGCCCGGGAACCGTTGTCGTCCTCGTGGACGGTCTGGGCCTGGAGATGCTCCGCCAGCGTCGCGGGCACACCCCCACCCTGCGCCAGTGGCTGGCGCAGCGCGAGGCCGCCATCGCCGCCGGCGCAGGAATCCTCACCTGCCGACCCTCGACGACGGCTGCGGCCCTGACCATGCTGGGCACCTCCGCCCTGCCCGGAACAACTGGCATGGTCGGCTACTCGGTGCTCAACCCCCGCCTGGGGTCCCCTCTTGACGCCTCCGCCCACCCCGGCCCCGATCAGGTCCTCAGCCTCATCACCTGGAAGGGGGACAACGTTCCCAGCCCCAGGTCCTGGCAGGACGTGCCCACGATCTTCGAACGTCTCCCGGTCGGGAGCGCGGTGAGCATCGGACCGAGCCGGTTTGCCGGCTCCGGTCTGACCGAGGCCGCTCTACGAGGCGCCTCGCACCTGGGGGCCGACCGGCTGGAGGACCGGCCCGGCCTGGCCGCCGGCGCCCTGCGCCGAGGCACCCCGCTGGTCTACCTCTACGTCGGCGAGCTGGACAAGACCGGGCACAAGCACGGGTGGCTCAGTGAGCAGTGGCTGACCCAGCTCGAGCGCCTCGACGCCGCCATGGCCGAGCTGGCCCGCCGCGTCCCCGCCGGAACCAGGATCCTCCTCAGTGCCGACCATGGCATGGTCGACACCGATCCCGACCACCGCATCGACCTGAGCGCCCATCGCGAGCTCGTTCGTGACGTCGTCGCCGTGGCCGGCGAGCCTAGGCTGACGCACTTGCACGTGGCCGACGGCGACGTGGACCTGGCCGCCGAGGTGGTTCAGCGCTACCGCCGCGTCCTGGGGGAGCGGGCGATGTGGATCGGGACCAGGGAGCAGGCCGGTGAGCACCTGGGTGTCCTTGGCGCGCGAGCACGGGGCGTCGTCGGGGACGTCGTCGTGGCCATGGCCGAGAACTGGGTCCTCGTGGATCCCCGGGTCCACTCCGAGGCCGCCATCGCCATGCCCGGCGTCCACGGCTCCTTCACCCCGGCCGAGACCGAGGTGCCGCTGCTCATCGCCGAGGTCTGAGGGCCCGGCTACTCGGGAGCTACTCAGGGGCTACTCAGGCCTGGCGCCGAAGACAATCTCGTCCCAGGAAGGTACGGAGCGCCGTGAGCGACGGCGGGACTTCTTCTTGGCCGGAGGCGTCCTGGGCATGTCGGGCAGGGGCTCCTGCGTACCCGCCGCAGAGGCGGCCGACGGGCCGGGGGAGGCCTTGGCCAGGACCTCGGAGCGCGAGGGCATGGGGATCTCCGGCACCGGCTCAGTGGGGCTGTCAGCCCCCAGCGGTGCTCGACGTCCCACGGGGATGCGCTCCACCGAGGGGCTCGGGGCGGACGGCGCCGCCGAGGGAGCGCTGGAGGCCGTCACCAGCCGGGTTCCGGCCGGGTGGTTGCCGGTGTGCAGACGCCTGCGCTCCGACATCGAGTAGACCTGCGCGCTCAGGCCCGCGGTCTGCTCCAAGGACTCATCGTCGGCCCTGGAACCTGCCTCGGCGTGGCGCTCCTCCATGCCCCGGGCCGGGGGTGAGGGGACCTCGGGGCTCTCAGGGCTGCTGGTGTAGTCGATGCCGTGAGGATCGGTGAAGGCGTCCTCATCCGCGTTCCCCTCCCCGGCGAAGCCGCTCAGGTCGTCGTCCTGGGGCATCTCCACCTCGACGCGCCGGCCCCGGCTGGAGGCCAGGTCGGCCAGCAGTGCGTCGGTGTCGTCGGCTGACATGGCGCCACTGGTGGGGCGACCGTACTCCCGAACCGGCAGCATCCCGGCGGGCATCTCGACGGCCAGCCCGGTGGACTCGCCGGAGGCCGCAGCCGGGGCGGAGGCCGCCGAGGCCGCGCTGCCGGCCGCTGAGCCCGCGGCCGCGGGGGAGTGCCCCGACTGGGTCGACGGCGCAGAGGCGGAGGCCCCGGGGGCCTTGGAGTCCTGGTCGAAGACGGCCGGGCGCTTAGTTCCCGCTCCGGCCTCGGTGAGCCAGCGCGCCTCGTCGTCCAGGGCGTGAACCGCGCGGGCGGTCAGGTCCAGTGACCAGCGCGCCTGCTTCTCCTCGGCGGACTGCACGAAGGTCACCATGATGAGCCAGGGGTCGCGGCCCTCGCGCAGCGCGTCCCACTCGAGGCTGGAGGGGTCGACGCCGCGCGTGGCCAGGCGATCCACCACCAGCTCGCCGAGCAGGGGGGAGTCCTTCTCCCAGCCGATCCGGCAGGACTGGGCCTGCGAGACGGCCCACTGGCGCTCGGCGAGCACCGGCCCCTCGAAACGGCGCACGTGCTCCACGTCCATGCCCGTGCTGATCGCCACCTCGGCGGCGGTCGCGCCGGCGCGCATGTAGGCCTGGAGCTGCCGGGGGCGCAGGGGCGCCGGCGCCTCGGCGACCGTCCCCGACGGGGGCAGGATCGCTCCGCGGTCACGGCGCACCGCGGCCCTGAGGGCGTCGTCGACGACGATGCTGTAACGCTCGCCGTCCTCGTCGGTCATGACAATCGTGTCACCGTTGGCACCCAGCAGCTCGAGTTCGACCATGGGCGGGGCCTCCTTCATCCCGTGTCAGCACGATATGCTCCACTGTGCCTCACAGCCTGCCATCCGCAGGCGCCCAGCCGTGGGAGGCGCAGCGGTGTGCCACATGTGAACCACGTGTGAATACCCTCGTGAAATCCCTCGGGTCGGGCGCACCGCAAACCAATCGTGCTCCTTCGTCGGGCGATTTGGCTTGACGGCCCACCTGGCGGTGCTATTGTGCGCGTGCCTTCCGGGACGGGGACGCCGAATCGTCGGCACGACGCCGGCGCGCGTGCACGGCTCAGCTCCCGCCTTGTGAAGGTCACCCGAGAGCCGTCGACAGAAAGAGTGACGAGGCCATGGCGACCGACTACGACGCCCCGCGCAAGAATGATGACGAGCCCGAGGCCGATTCCATCGAAGAGCTGACCTCGCGGCAGAAGGACCAGTCATCCGCCGCGATCGAGGAGGACGAGAACGAGGCCGCCGAGGGCTTCGAGCTTCCCGGGGCGGACCTGTCCCGGGAGGAGCTGAGCGTTCACGTCGTGCCCCAGCTCGAGGACGAGTTCACCTGCTCGGAGTGCTTCCTCGTCCATCACCGCAGCCAGCTGGCCTTCGTCGACGAGGCGACCGGTCTTCCGGTGTGCGCCGACTGCGCCGGCTGACGCTCCCACCCAACTCAGGAGATCCCCATGGGACTGTTCTCGCGCCGTCGTGACGACGCAACCACCGATTCTGACGAGTCCGTCCTCGGGCGCGACCTCGGCGACGACGCCCTCGACGAGGCCGCCGCCTCCGGACCCTGGGACCTCAGTGAGCTGCCCGAGGACCAGGAGGAGGTGCCCCGCATCGACCTGGGCGCGCTGCAGGTCCCGGCCGTCGACGGGATGCAGCTGCGCCTGGAGCAGGCGCCCGACGGCACCGTCACCGCCGTCGTCCTGGCGCTGGGTGGCTCGGCGCTTGAGCTGCGGGCCTTCGCCGCGCCGCGCACCGCGGGCATCTGGGACGAGCTGCGCGGTGACATCGCCAACGAGCTTGCCGGGAACGGTGCCCGCTACGAGGAGAGCCACGGGGAGCACGGCACCGAGCTGGTCGCTCACCTGCCCATGCGCGGCCCCGACGGCACGATGGCGACCGGCACGATCCGGTTCCTGGGGATCGACGGCCCCCGTTGGTTCCTGCGCGGTGTGCTTCAGGGGCCCGCCGCCTCCTCCGAGCACTCCGCTCAGGCGCTGCGGGAGGTGCTGCGCGGAATCGTCGTCGTCCGCGATGGCCAGGCCCGTCCGCCCCGCGAGATCCTGCCCCTGCACGCGCCCGGGGCCGTCACCGGCCCTGAGGTCGAGGATCTGCCCGGCATCGACCCGCTGGCGCCCGGACCGACCGTCGCCGAAGTGCGTTAGATGGGGGCGCTGTCGGCGCGGGTCAAGCGGCTCTACGAGTCGCTGCGCACCAGCCGCGAGCACTTGGAGGCCGAGGATGAGGAGCGCTCCGCCAGCCGGCGGGGCACCGATCCGATCGGCTCACTGACCTCGCGCCAGCGGACCTGCGTCTCCGGTGTGCTGCAGGCGGTCACCTACCGCTCGAGCCAGGACAAGCCCATCCTCGTCGGGCAGCTCTACGACGGCACCGGCAGCATCGACCTGGTGTGGTGGGGCCGGCGACGCATCCCCGGCATCAAGCCGGGGGCCCATCTTCTCGCTGAGGGGCGGGTCGCCGACGGCACCCACCGCCAGCAGATCCACAACCCCGCCTATCGCCTGCTGGGGCCGGGGCAGTAGCAGCAGTAGCAACCGGCAGCCACCTGCGGGAAGGACCTCGAATGAGCAGCCGTTCCACTGGAACCACCCGGACGGGCCTGGGGGCCATCGACTCCCAGCGCTTCGACGCCATCGCGGCCGTGGGCGGGTGGCGCGGCATCCTGGAGTCCGTCGTACCCACCCTCATGTTCGTCCTGGTCATGGCGGTGCGCCCCGCCGCCCTGGTGGCGGCCCTGCTCGCCTCCTTGGCCATCAGCGCCATCTGCCTCGTGGCCCGCCTGGTGCAGCGCCAGTCCCCGGCTCAGGTCGTCGGTGGGGCCGTGCTGGTCCTCGTCTCGGCCCTGTGGGCCTGGCGCAGCGGCGACGCCTCCAACTTCTACGCCACCGGCCTCATGATTAACGCGGCCTGGCTGGTCGCCTGCCTGGTCTCCCTGCTCATCGGCTGGCCGATCGTGGGCGCCCTCATGACTCTGTGGCATCGCGTCACCGACGAGTCGGCTCACGGCGAGGGCGGTCAGACGAGCCGGGACTCGGGCCGCGCCGAGGCTCCGCAGGCCGACGACGACCCCGCCGCACGCCCCTCGGCCTGGCGCACCGAGCCGGCCCTGCGCCATGTTCGGCGCCGCTACCACGCGGGCACCTGGGTCCTGACGCTCATGTTCGCCCTGCGGCTCGTCGTCGAGGTGCCCCTCTACCTGGCCGGCGCCCAGGCGGTGTCCTACCTCGGGGCGGCCCGCCTCATCCTGGGCGTGCCGCTGTACGCCGTGACCCTGTGGTTCATCTGGCTGTTGGTGGCCCCCAGCCGGATCGCCCAGGCCCAGGCGGCCGTCCAGCGGTAGCGCCGCCTCCCACCGTCACGTGAAGATGAGGGGCAGCTCCTTCAGGCTGGACTCTCCCTCCCGCGCCGTGAGGAAGATGAGCTCGTCGCCGCGCTCGAAGCGCTCGTCGCGGTCCGGTGTGATGGGGCGGTAGTCGCGCAGGATCGCCGCCAGCACCGTGTGGGGCGGCAGCTCGATGTCGGTGACGAGCTCGCCGATGACCGGTGAGTCCTCCGGCAGGGTCAGCTCGTGCATGGAGGCGCCCGACTGGTGGAAGTGGAAGATGCTCACCAGGCTGCCGACACTGACGGCCTCCTCCACCAGGGCCGTCATGAAGCGCGGGGTCGACACGGCCACGTCCACGCCCCAGGTCTCATCGAAGAGCCACTCGCTCTTGGGGTTGTTGACGCGCGCGACCGTGCGGGGCACCCCGTACTCGGTCTTGGCCAGCAGGGAGATGACCAGGTTGGCCTTGTCGTCCCCGGTGGCGGCCACGATGACGTCGCAGGTCTCGGCCCCGGCGCGCTCCAGGGCGTCGATGTCGCAGGCGTCGGCCAGCTGCCAGTCGGCCTGCGGGACTGAGGCGATGCGCATGGCCTCGGTGGAACGGTCGACGAGGGTCACCTCGTGGCCGTGGCTGATGAGCTCGCGGGCGATGGAACGGCCCACGGAACCGGCTCCGGCGATGACGATCTGCATGGCTCAGGCCTCCTGGGTCGGGGCGTGTGACAGGGCGCGGCGGACCTGGCCGATACGGTCGGTGCTCACCGCCAGGTGCAGTCGGTCGTGCTCCTGGATGACGGTGGCGGCCTCGGGCAGCAGCGCCGTGGCATCGCGCGAGATCCAGGCCACCCGCACCCTGAGGCGGTCCTCCAGCACCCCGATCGTCGTACCGACCCACTGCGGGGAGGCATTGGGCTGGATGAGAGCGACCATGCCCGAGGGGTCCTCCAGCTCGCGGGCACTGGAGCCCGGCAGGATACGGCGCATCATCTGGTCGGCCGTCTGACGCACGGTGGCCACCGTGGGGATGCCCAGGCGTTCGTAGACGTCGGCCCGCCGAGAGTCATAGATCCGGGCGACGACGTTGTCCACACCGAAGCTCTCCCTGGCCACGCGCGCAGCCACGATGTTGGAGTTGTCCCCGTTGGACACGGCGACGAAGGCGTAGGCCTCGTCGATTCCCGCCTGCTCTAAGGCGTCGCGGTCGTAACCGACCCCCTTGACCTTGCGGCCGTTGAAGTCCGAGGGCAGGCGGCGGAAGGCGTCCGCGGAGCGGTCGATGACGGACACCGAGTGCCCCATACGGTCGAGCTGAACAGCCATGGACGCTCCGACGCGGCCACAGCCCATGATGACGAAGTGCACGAGGAGGACGGTACTCCGTTGTCGGGCCGCGGACGTAACATCTGGAGACGTGCGTGACTTCGCAGACCGCATCAAGCGGCTTCTCGTCGGCCGTCCTGTTCCCAGTGGAGCTCTGGGGGAGACCCTCCTGCCCAAGAGGATCGCCCTTCCGGTATTCGCCTCCGACGCCCTGTCCTCCGTGGGCTACGCCCCCGATGAGGTGCTCATCACCCTGGCCGTGGCCGGCGTTGCGGCGACCTCCCTGTCGCCGTGGGTGGCCCTGGCCGTCGTCGGGGTCCTGGCCGTCGTCGTGGCCTCCTACCGCCAGACCGTCCACGCCTATCCCTCGGGAGGCGGCGACTACGAGGTGGTCTCGGCCAACCTCGGCTCCCACGCCGGGCTCCTGGTGGCCTCGGCCCTGCTGAGCGACTATGTCCTGACCGTTGCGGTCTCGGTGTCCTCGGGCACCTCCTACCTCGCGGCCGCCCTGCCCGCCCTGGTCCCCTACAAGGTGGAGATCGCCGTCGCGGTCGTCACCGTCCTGGCCGTGCTCAACATGCGCGGCTCACGCGAGTCGGGCCGGGCCTTCGCCATTCCCACCTACCTGTACATGGGTGTCATCGGCATCATGGCCGTCGTCGGGCTCGTCCAGGAGCTGACCGGGACCCTCGGGCGGGCCGAGTCGGCCGGCTTCGACGTCGTCACCCACGCCGGCTGGGAGCAGGGCCTGACCGGCCTGGCCGGAGGCTTCCTGGTCCTGCGGGCCTTCTCCTCGGGATGCGCGGCCCTGACCGGCGTGGAGGCGATCTCCAACGGTGTGCCCAGCTTCCAGCGCCCCAAGTCCCGCAACGCCGCCACGACGCTGCTGCTCCTGGGAGTGATCGCCGCGCTGATGCTCATGAGCGTCATCCACCTGGCCGGCGCCGTCGGCGTACGCATGGTGGAGGACCCGGCTCACCAGCTCCTGCGCAACGGCGTCCCGATCGGGGACGGCTACCACCAGGACCCCGCGATCGGACAGATCGCCGCCACCGTCTTCTCCGGCTTCCGCCCGATGTTCTACCTGGTCGCCACCGTCACCGGTCTGATCCTGGTGCTGGCCGCCAACACCGCCTTCAACGGGTTCCCGGTGCTGGCCAGCGTCCTGGCCCGTGACGAGTTCCTGCCCCGCCAGCTCTCCCAGCGCGGTGACCGCCTGGCCTTCTCCAACGGCATCATCGTTCTGTGGCTGGGGGCCGTGGCCTTCCTCATCGGCTTCGAGGCCAATACGACCCGCCTCATCCAGCTCTACATCGTGGGCGTGTTCATCTCCTTCTCGCTGTCCCAGGTGGGCATGGTGCGTCACTGGACCCGCGAGCTGACCATCGCCACCGAGCCCAGGGACCGCTCGCGCATGTATCGCGCCCGCATCATCAACTCCATCGGCGTGCTGGGCACCGGGACGGTCCTGGTCATCGTCCTGCTCACCAAGCTCACCCGGGGAGCCTGGATCACCCTGACGATCATGGCGCTGCTCTACCTGGTGATGAACCGGATCCGCCGGCACTACCGCAGAGTCAGCGAGGAGGTGGCCATCTCCGACCTCCACGACGCCCGCGTCCTGCCGGCCCACGTCCACGCCATCGTCCTGGCCTCCCGCCTCCACCAGCCCACGCTGCGGGCCCTGACCTACGCCCAGTCGACCCACCCCACCGTCCTGGAGGCCCTGACGGTGGACACCGGCGACGGCGGCGCCGAGCGCCTCCTGGACGCCTGGGAGGAGGCCGACATCGCCGTGCCCCTGACAGTCCTGGACTCCCCCTACCGGGACATCACCCGCCCGGTCATCAACTATGTGCGCTCGGTGCGCCGCGAGTCCCCCCGCGACCTCATCGTCGTCTTCCTGCCCGAGTACATCGTGCGCCACTGGTGGGAGCAGATCCTCCACAACCAGACCGCTCTGCGCCTCAAGACCGTCCTACTGTTCACCCCCGGCGTCGTCGTGGCCTCCGTGCCCTGGCAGCTGGGGCTGCCCGGACAACGGCACATCCACCACGGCGTGCGCGCCCGCACTGCCGAGGGCATTATCGACGCCGACGTCGCCATGCGCCGTCACGTCGATAGCCATCTCAGTCACCTCAGCCACCTCGACCAGCACAGCCCCGCCGGTGCCGGCGGCGTCGGTGCCGACCCCCAGGAGAATCGATGACCCCCCAGCCCAGCTGGAGCGCAGACCAGCCCGCCCCCAACCGTGGTGAGCCGCGCGAGCTGACCCTGGCGGTGGGGGCTCCCGCGCACGGCGGGCACTGCGTGGCCCGCCCCGTGGGCGACCCGGGCGGTCGCGTCATCTTCGTGCGCCACGCCCTGCCCGGTGAGACGGTGCGGGCCCGCCTGACCGAGATGACCTCGCGGACCTGGCGTGCCGACGCCGTTGAGATCCTCCAGGCATCCCCGGACCGCGTTGAGTCCGTCTGGCCCGAGGCCGGCCCGGGGGGAGTGGGCGGGGGAGAGCTCGCCCACGTGGCCCTGGACGCCCAGCGCACCTGGAAGCGTTGGGTCCTGGCCGACTGCCTGCGCCGGATCGGCGGGCAGGAGGTGGCCGACGCCGTCGCCGCCCTGCCCGAGGCCTCCGGCGCAGCCGCCGTGCCGATCGAGCCCATGCCCACCGACGCCGCGGCCCAGGCCTCCAGCAGCGCCCGGCGGCGTGCCCTGGCCGGAACTGCCACTCGCACCCGCGTGAGCCTGACGGTCGGTGAGGACGGCAGGCCCGGCATGCACGCCTTCCGCTCCGGGACGGTCCTGCCCCTGCGCCGCCTGCCCCTGGCGGTTGAGGCCATCACCGAGATCGGGCTGCTGGAGCGCTCCCGCTGGCGTGCCCACTACCGGCCCGGCATGCGCATCGAGGCCATCGCACCCAGCGGCGGTGAGCCCGTCGTCCTGCTCGACGAGCGGCTCCTGACCGCCCAGGCCCGCAGCACCGGGCGGCGCCGGGTCCGAGAGGTCGTGGACGCCTCGGCCCTGGGGCTGGGGGAGCTGACTTACTCCGTCCACGCCGAGGGCTTCTGGCAGGTCCACGTCGACGCCCCCCGGGTGCTCGTCGAGCGCGTTGTACGCGGCGCCTTGGGGGCGGACCTCGATGGTGCCGCAGGCAGCCGCGTCCTGGAGCTCTATTCAGGGGCCGGCCTGTTCACCCTGCCGCTGGCCGCCCTGGCGGGGGACCGCGGTCAGGTCCTGTCCCTGGAGGGCAATGAGCAGGCCGTTCGCGACGCCCGCCGCACGCTTCACGACCAGCCCTCTGTGCGCCTGGTCTCGGGCCGCGTGAGCGCCCGCTCGGTACGTGAGCTGGCCGGCTCCCTCACCGGTGGTCGCCCCGACGTCGTCGTCCTCGACCCGCCGAGGCAAGGGGCCGGACGCGAGGTCATCGAGGCCGTCGGCGCCCTGGGGACCGAGCGGATCGTCCTGGTCGCCTGCGACCCGGCGGCCCTGGCCCGGGACCTGGGAACCCTCCTGCGCTCGGGCTACGCGCTGAGCTCCATGAGCGCGCTGGACATGTTCCCGCACACTCACCACTTCGAGACGATCGCGGTGCTCGAGAGTTCCTGAACGGGGAACGTCAGCGGGGTTGCGTGCGCCCGGCGTCACCAAATGCGGTTGACGGGCGCCGGGCCGCGTGCCGGGTTTGGCCAGCCTTCCCTACGTATTGACAACGGATGACACGCCGTGGGCTACGGTCCACTCCGGAGCATCCGTGCAGCTCTCCACCTGACTGTCACCGCAGGTCCGCGTGACAGACCCGAGGTGGTGCAGCGGGCCGGATCGGTACGACAACTGGAAGTGAGCCCCGGTGACCAGCCTCAACACCTTCGCCTCCCGCAGCACCCTCGACGTCGACGGCCGCGACTACGAGATCTACCGCCTCGACGCCGTCCCCGGCCTGGAGCGCCTGCCCTACAGCCTCAAGGTGCTGGCCGAGAACCTGCTGCGCACCGAGGACGGCGCCAACATCACCGCCGACCACGTGCGCGCCCTGGCCGCCTGGGACCCGGCCGCCGAGCCCGACACGGAGATCCAGTTCACCCCGGCCCGCGTCGTCATGCAGGACTTCACCGGCGTGCCCTGCATCGTGGACCTGGCCACCATGCGTGAGGCGGTCGCTGACCTCGGAGGCGACCCCGAGGTCATCAACCCTCTCAACCCCGCTGAGATGGTCATCGACCACTCCGTGCAGATCGACTCCTTTGGCCTGCCCGGATCCCTGGAGCGCAACAAGGAGCGCGAGTACGAGCGCAACTCCGAGCGCTACCAGTTCCTGCGCTGGGGACAGGG
>ERZ773021.220-NODE-220-length-35863-cov-257.108_pt1 | contig 35863 bp, 29 predicted proteins | sample MGYA00511668_ERZ773021 | MGnify/ENA primary metagenome ERZ773021 (study PRJEB29015, sample SAMEA2737961) | human oral metagenome | biome: human oral; feature: human-associated habitat; material: dental | place: China | collected 2032 ... | reverse complement strand
GGAGCGTCGGTCGAGCTGGGCGGGCAGCCAGGTGGTCGCCACCGCGAGCGCCAGCGAGATCCCGCTGACGAGGGCCAGCAGCCCCACCGGGACCGAGGCGACCAGGACCGCCGTCCCACCCCCGGAGTACAGCGCGGCGTAGACGGCGCTGACGGCGGTGGCCGCCAGCCCGAAGATGATGCCGGTGACGGCATAGATGACCCCCTCCAGCGCGGTGGAGGCCAGGACGGTGCCGGTGCGCGCCCCGATGACCCCCAGCAGCGCGCCCTCCTGGCGTCGGGCCCGCCCCACCATGGCGATATTGGCGATCCCGCCGACGCCGGAAATGAAGAAGGTTGGAACCCCGACGGAGAGGAAGCCGTTGACCGAGCCCTGCGCGCCGGTGGCCTGGCCGGCCCCGACGGTGGCGTAGACGGTGCCGGTCAGGGCCACGGCGATGGCGAAGGGGACGATCGTCGTCATTGACAGGGAGGCGCGGTGGCGGGCGTTGGCGCGGGCGGCGAACCAGGCGGGGCTGCGGCCCGGGATGAGGGCGGTCCACGAGGTCAGCAGCGGCCGCAGCGTCCAGTTGGGCACGCTCAGGGCAGCGATCGCGGCGAGGAGCCCCATGGAGGCGCCGGCCATCGCGCGCTCCCCCGGGTCGTTGAGGTTCATACCGGACGTGGCCATCTCCGCCCTCTCCGCGTCACTCATGGGTAGAGAGCTCTCGAAGGGGGTCATGACCAGCCCCAGGAGCATGATGCCGACGACCACCCACTGCCACCACCGGGTCCGGGTCTGCGGGGCCGTGGCCTCCCGCAGCGCCTGCATCTCGGGGACCGACGCCGCCCGTCGGGCCGGCCCCATCGCGCCCAGGATGCAGAACAGCGTCGTCACGGCGATGGTCAACGGCACCCCGAAGCCCGGCATGATGATGGGCAGATTCTGAGGAAACACATCGAACTCCCGCCAGGTGAGCAGGTAGACGCGGACCAACGGCAGGCTGGCCACCGCCCCAATGACGCCTCCGAGCAGCCCGATCACCCCGACCTGCGCCAGGATGATGCGGCGGATGCGGCTGCCGGGGATGCCCAGGACCTTCCACAGAGCGTGGGAGCGCTGCTGGGCCGAGACGGTCAGGCCCAGGGTCGTGGACAGGATGACGGCGGTGGCCAGCCCCACGTAGGAGACAAGGCTGGAGCCGATGATGTGGGAGGCGTTCACGAGCTCGGCCGAGCCCTGGGCCTGGGCCCAGCTCAGGGCGCTGTACCAGGTGGTGATGATGACGCCGATGATGGCGCCGCCGACGGTGGCGACGAGCAGCGACCACAGCCACTGGCGGGCGTGGTGGCGCAGGTCGTTCCAGATGAGTGTGACCATGATCTTCTCCGATCCTCTCCTGCTCCTGTCCCGGTCAGGCGGTGCGCGTGGCTCGCGCCGAGTGGACGAGCTCGGCGATCTGGCGGGCGTCACGGCAGTCGGTCCACTGCACCAGGTGCCCCTGACTCATGACGGCGACCGCGTCTGCTCTGGCGGCGGCCTCGACGTCGTGGGTCACCATGACCACGGTGGTGCCCTGCTCGGTGAGCCGGCGCAGCCAGTCCAGGACGAGGGCGGCGGAGTCCAGGTCGAGGGCGCCGGTGGGCTCGTCGGCGAAGACGATCCGGGGCCGGCTGGCCATGACGCGGGCGATGGCCACGCGCTGGCGCTCCCCGCCGGAGAGCTGGTGGGGTTTGAGGCCGGCGCGGTGAGCGAGCCCGACGGCGTCGAGGGCCTCCCGGGTCTGGGCGCCGTTCAGGGGACGCCCGGCCAGGCGCGAGGGCATGGAGATGTTGTCGGCGGCGCTCAGCGAGGCGATGAGGTTGTACTCCTGGAAGACGAAGCCGACGTGGCGGGCACGGAACCGGGCCCTCTCGGCGGCCCGCATCCCGGAGGCGAGGGCGCCGAGCATGGTTACCTGTCCGCTGGTGGGTTCATCGAGACCGGCCATGCAGTGCAGCAGCGTGGACTTGCCCGACCCGGAGGCCCCGACGACGGCGGTGAAGCTGCCCTCGGGCAGGTCGGCGTCGACGTGATCCAGGGCAGTGACCCGGGCATCCTGGCGTCCGGGGACCTCGTAGACACGGGTCAGGCCGCGCAGCCGGATGGCGACGGACGACGTCGGGCCCGGCCCGGCAAGCGGAGTGGCGGAGGGCAGGGATGAGGCGAGGGCGGCGGTCGGGTCGGAGGGGGCCAGGGGCGAGCGAGCAGTCATGACTCCAGCCTGACGGCGCCGTCTCTCCCAGCCCATCCGGCCATCTGGCGAATCGGGGGTGGGGCTAGCCCGACACCGGCCCCGGATGCCTCCGCCCGACGTCTGGCATCCTCGAGCCAGGCATTCTTCGCGTAGCCCTACAGAACCGCAGTGGGGCGACACGGCATCCGCCCGGCCCGACGTCGGCTCAGCGTCAACTCAGCGCTGTCTCGGCGCCGGCCTCCTGCCGGCCCTCAGACCGGGCTCAGACCCCCACCTGCGGGCACAGCCCGGCCTCGAGCAGCGTGCACTGGCCGCAGCGGGGCGAGCGGGCCGAGCACACCTGGCGCCCGTGCTCGATGAGCCGGTGACAGCCATCGGTCCAGCGCCACGGCTCCCACAGGGCCGCGATGTCCTTCTCCACGCGCACCGGGTCCTTCGACGTCGTCCACCCCAGACGGCGCGAGAGCCTGCCCACGTGGGTGTCCACGGTGATGGCCGGCTGGCCGAAGGCGTTGCCGAGCACGACGTTGGCGGTCTTGCGCCCCACGCCCGGCAGGGCCACGAGCTCCTCGCGGCTGTGCGGCACCCGCCCCTCGAAGCGCTCGGTGAGGGCCTGTCCGATGCCGAGCAGGTGGCCGGCCTTGGCGCGCTGGAAGCCCAGGGGCCGCAGGATCGCCTCGAGGTCCTCGCGCCGGGCGGCTCCCAGGGCGGCGGCGTCGGGGTAGCGCTCGAAGAGCTCGGGGGTGACGGTGTTGACACGCGCGTCAGTGGTCTGGGCCGACAGGACGGTGGCCACGAGCAGCTGGAAGGGGCCGTCGTGGTCCAGGGCGCAGGCGGCGTCGGGGTAGAGGGTCATGAGCTCGTCGTCGACGGCGCCCGCGCGCCCGGCCGGCTCAGTCGTCAGCGCCGCCTCAGCAACCTCGGGTCCGGTCCCGACCTCCCCCGCCGCCTCGGCCCCAGCGGTCTCGCTACTCGCTGCCCTACGCACTGTGTCCTCTCTCCGCGATCTCATCGGCGGCGGCGTCAGCACCACCGACACCATCAGTGCCGCCCACACCGGAGGGGTCCTCCTGCGAGCCCCGGTCCGCCTCTGAGCGGGTCTTCCTCCGCAAACCGCCATTGCAGTCGATCCCGCCGCCGGCCCGCAAGCTCACGGCTGGGACCGTGTCGCACGACGCACCCGATGTTGCTCACTCCCCTTTGACCTGCAACACACGGGGGCTACAATGCTCGACGGCGTGCCACAGGTCACAAGCCGTGGCAGGATAGACCCGAGGGCTCCCGCATGCGGGATGCCAGCCCCCTAACCACCAGGAGGATCTCCGTGGAAGACAGCATTATCTCCAGGATCCCGCTCTTCGAGGGCCTGAGCCCGGAGGAGCAGGAGGAACTGCGCGCCATGATGACGCAGACGACTCTGCGCCGTGGCGAGACCCTCTTCAACGAGGGCGACTCAGGCGACCGCCTCTACATTCTCCTCTCCGGGAAGGTGAAGCTCGGCCACGCCAGCGCCGACGGCCGCGAGAACCTGCTCGCGGTGCTCGGCCCCGGCGAGATCGTCGGCGAGCTGACCCTGTTCGACCCGGGCCCGCGCTCCACCACCGCCACCGCCGTGGCCCCCACCGAACTGCTGACGCTGGACCACAACCAGCTCATGACCTTCGTGGAGTCCCACCCGCAGCTGGCCAAGGACATGCTGCGCGCCCTGGCCCAGCGCCTGCGCCGCACGAACACCGCGCTGGCGGACCTGGTCTTCTCCGACGTGCCCGGCCGCGTGGCCAAGGCCCTGCTGGACCTGGCCGACCGCTTCGGCTCGCCCACCGACGACGGCGTCCACGTCCCCCACGACCTCACCCAGGAGGAGCTCGCCCAGCTGGTGGGCGCCTCACGCGAGACGGTCAACAAGTCGCTGGCCGAGTTCGTCTCCCGCGGCTGGATCCGCCTGGAGGGCCGGGCCGTCACGCTGCTCGACGTCGACCGCCTGCGCCGTCGCGCCCGCTGAGGTCCCGTCTCGGGTCGCGAGCCCTCAGCGCAGCGCGCCGGAGAAGCCGCCGGGCGCTGACACCCGCATCAACCGCATAGACGACGCCGCGCCTGCAGCCGGAAGGTACCGGACCGCAGGCGCGGCGTCGTTCGCGCCGGTCTCGCCGGATGGTCCGTCAGGACCGGGGGCGCTTGAGGTAGGCGATGAGGTTGTCCGTGCCGGAGGGGCCGGGCACGACCTGGACGAGCTCCCAGCCGTCAGCACCCCACTGGTCGAGGATCTGCTTGGTGGCGTGAGTGATGAGGGGGACGGTGACGTACTCCCAGGTGGTGGGCGCAGCGGATACGGGCTCAGATGATGCAGTCATAGGGCCCAGCCTAGAGCCCGCCGCCAGGCGCCGGAAGCCGGCAACGCAGGGCCCTCAGGAGGCGCAGCGCACCCGGGCCAGGATGCGTGGGGCGCGACGGGCGTGGATCTCGGCGACGAGCTCGTCATCCTCACGCTCGAGCCACAGGCCCCAGTCGTCGACCTCGGGGAAGCGCCGCAGCAGCGCCCGCCTCTCCCGCTCGGTCAGCCCGCCCCAGACGCCGAAGCTGGACTCGGAGTTGAGCGCCTCGGCCAGGCACTCCATACGAACCGGACATGAGAAGCACAGTGATCGTGCGTCGCGCTGCTCAGCGCCCTTGCCGAAGAGCTGGTCCGGCTCGACGGTGGCGCAGGCCGCTTGGGCCGCCCAGGTCTGGTCGTCTTGAAACATGCTCACTCCCGATCCATTCAACGGCCGACGCCGTTGTCGGTCACGTCACAGTCGTTACCGTATGGCAATCGAGTGTCTCTCACCAAATCCTCCCCCCGTGACCTGGGCAATGCGATGCCCGCAGATCCCCGACAGCACACCGAGGATCAGTGCCAACAAGGAGAGTTCTCTGATAGCGAGCCGATTGCCGGACATGGAGCCCGCTGCACCCCGAGCCTTTCCCACGGCTGGGGATTCCAGTTCTCACGGGCGGCAGGCCACCTCCAAACCTCACCTCTCCCCCAGGGATCGTGATGTCGCCGTGACTCTCACCTGGAGAATTTCTAAGAATTATCTGTGCGTCGGAGCCGTCTCGCTATGTGACCGGACCACCCTGTCTCCGAGCGCGCGCCGCGTCGTCGAATCCCCCGCAACCCCGCCGGACGGAGAGCACCGAACCGGTCTCCAAGGGTCTTCCCAGCCCGAAGAGGGTCTACGCCACTGCAACCTCCAAGCGATTCCACGTAGGCTGACGCCATGGCGAAAACCTCTGCGCGCGGGCGCTCCCTGACACCACCCCAGGTCGTCTCGATGCTCGTGGTCTTCCTGACTCTCTCGTGCGTCGGCGGGGTCCTGTCCGCGGGCTTCGCCGCTCCCTTCGTGGGCGCCACGGCAGCGCTGACCAAGGCGTCCGCCGAGCTCTTCGAGGAGCTCCCCAGCGACTTCAACGTTCAGCCGCCCAGCCAGATCTCCACCCTCCTGGCGTCCGACGGCTCCGAGATCACCAAGTTCTACGCGGAGAACCGCATCGTGGTGCCCCTGAGCTCGATCTCGGTCAACATGCAGAACGCGATCGTCGCCGTCGAGGACCAGCGCTTCTACCAGCACCAGGGCGTCGACCCCACCGGCATGGTGCGAGCCCTGGTGTCCAACAACGCCGGCGGCTCGCGTCAGGGCGCCTCCACGCTGACCCAGCAGTACGTGCGCAACACCCTCATCGAGACCGGCCTGAAGAACGACGACCACAAGCTCATCCGGGACGCCACCGAGAGCACCGTGGCCCGCAAGCTGCGGGAGATGAAGTTCGCCCTCAGCCTGGAGCAGAAGTACTCCAAGCAGCAGATCCTCGAGGGCTACCTCAACATCGCCGCCTTCAGTCCCTCCACCTACGGGGTGGAGGCCTCCTCGCTGCACTACTTCAATAAGCACGCCAAGGATCTGACGGTGGCCGAGGCCGCCCTGCTGGCCGGAACCACCAACGCACCCAGCGCCTACGACCCCAAGTCCCAGCCGGAACTGGCCAAGAACCGTCGGGACTGGGTGCTGGCCAAGATGCTGGAAGAGAAGTTCATTACCAAGCAGCAGTACGACGAGGCCGTCAACTCCGAGATCAAGCTCAATATTCAGGACTCGCCCGCGGGTTGTGGTGCTGCGGGAAGCTACGCCTACTTCTGCACCTATGTGGTCAATGAGATCCTCGGCTCGGAGAACTTCGGACCTAATGTCGCCGCCCGCCGTCAGCTCCTGACGCGCGGTGGCCTGAAGATCACCACCACCTTGAACCTCGAGCGTCAGAGTGCCGCCGACTCCGTCATTCAGGCCAGAACTCCGATCGGGGGCTCCGACGGAGCCAACTCCACCATCGTCTCGATCGAGCCCGGCACAGGACGAATCCAGGCGCTGGCTCAGAACACCAATTACGAGGACTCCCAGCTCGTCTTCGCAGCGGACGCCAAGCACGGTGGAATCGAGCTCCCCGGCGGAAACGTCGGCTTCCAGCCGGGGTCGACCTTCAAGGCAATCATCCTGGCCGAATGGCTCAAAACCGGCCACACGCCCTACCAGATGCTGAACGCGTCCGCGCCGAAGAACTACGGGCCCAATACGTTCACAGTTTCCTGCGATCCCGAGCGTGCGGCCAGTCCCTGGCCCGTCAACAACGTCGCCGGAACCAACGCCGGCATGATGACCGTCAGAGAAGCCACGAAGCAGTCCATCAACACGGGCTTCACCGAGATGCTCAGGGACCTCGATGTCTGTGAGGTCACGAAGCTCGCCGCCTCCATGGGCATCACCAAGGCGGACGGGAGCCAGCTGGATCCTGACCCCTCCATCGCCCTGGGAAGCGCACCCGTCCCACCGCTCAGCATGGCCAACGCCTACGCGACCTTCGCCTCCGGCGGCAAGTACTGCAAGCCCATCGCCATCGACCAGATCCTGGACGCCAGCGGCACCTCGATGGCCGTACCCAGCGCTGACTGCACCCAGGTCATGGACCAGGGTGCCGCGGACGAGACCGCAAAAACGCTCCGGGCCACATCCGAACCAGGAGGTACCGCTAAGGACGCCGTCTTCGGCCGACCGATCGCGGGCAAGACCGGAACCACGGAGGAGGCTGAGAACACCTGGTTCGTGGGATTCACCCCGCAGCTGTCCACCGCGGTCTGGATCGGTGACGCCACGGAGAGCGGCAGGAGCCTTGTTGGCAGGACGATCGGAGGGGTGTACTTCCCGAAGATTTACGGTAGTGACCTGGCCGTGCCGATGTGGCGTGACTACATGACCCAGGCCGTGGCGAACGATCCTGCCCTGCCCATTCCCTCCCACGGGTGAGCGACTCTCCCCGCGAGAACGACAACTGCACAGAACAGGATCCGACTCCCCATGACGCCCTGCCCTGCCGGCCGCGCCGCCCTGTCCGTCATCGGCACCACCGCTGCCCTGGGGGCGGCCACGCTGGCCTACAGCCTCATTGAGGCCAGGTGCCCCGTGCTGCGGCGCATCGACGTGCCGGTGCTCGCCGCCGACGAGGAGCCCCTCACGGTGCTGCACCTGGCCGACCTTCACCTGACGGGCCGCACCGAGGCGCGGGTCGCCTGGGTGCGCCGGTTGGCGCAGCTGCAGCCCGACGTCGTCGTCAACACCGGCGACAACCTCTCCCTTGCCTCCGGGCTGGAGCCGCTGCGGCGGGCACTCGAACCACTGACGGGGCTGCCCGGGGCCTTCGTCATGGGCGACCACGACTACCGATCCACCGTCTTCCGCCTGCCGACGCGCTACCTGCACCGGGACCCGCGCAAGGCCTCCAGCCGCGTGCGCGACGAGGACATCGAGGCCCTGCCCTGGGAGGAGGTCCGTGACCTGCAGGCCGCCGGCGGCTGGGTGGACCTGACCAACCGGCGTGGCTCGCTGACCGTGCGCGGGCGGCGCATCGAGCTGGTCGGCGCCGACGACCCGCACGCCAACCGCGATGTCCTGCCCGTCCCCGAGGCCGCCGACTCGGCGGAGTCGGCCACCTCTCTGCCGGCGATCCGTGACCACGAGGGCCGTGCTCTGCGGCTGGGGCTCACGCACGCCCCTTACCGGCGGGTCCTGGAGGCGATGTCGGCCGACGACGTCGACCTGGTCCTGGCCGGACACACCCACGGCGGGCAGCTGTGCGTGCCCGGGGTGGGGGCACTGGTGACCAACTGCGACCTCGACCCGGGGCGCGCCTCGGGGCTGTCGCAGTGGCCGGGTCGGCTCGGGGACCCCCGGGCCGCCGACCACATGTACCTGCACGTCTCCGCCGGGCTCGGCACCAGCCCCTACACGCCCGTGCGCCTGGCCTGCCGGCCCGAGGCCACGCTGCTGCGCCTGCTGCCGGCCTGAGGCGGCGCCCCCCAGCGCTCTCCCCGCGACACTTCGACCAAGCCGCACCTCCCCCAGCACCCTTCCCACGCAACACTTCGACCAGTGCCCCGCTAACACTTCGACAGAATCTTCACAATCGACGCTGAGCCGCGTCTTCTATGAAGTTTCAGTCGAAGTGTGTGGGGGTCACGGGGCGCAGCGGGACGGGGCATGCAGAGCGCACAGGTACGCCGGCGCCTGGGCGCGGCAGTCAGCGGCGCCAGCGGGCGAAACCGCCCTCGGAATTGATGACCTGCCCGGTGATCCAGCGGGCCTCATCAGTGAGCAGCCAGGCGATGAGGCGGGCGGCGTCGTCGGGCTCGCCCCAGCGCCCCTGGGGGAACATGACGGCGGTCGCCTCGCGGTCCGCCTCGGTGACATAGCCGGTGTCGACGGGGCCGGGGTTGACCGTGTTGACAGTGATGCCGGCGTCGATGAGCTCCTCGGAGATCGTCGGGGTGAGGCCGGCGATGGCGGCCTTGGCGGCGGCGTAGGCGATCTCCCCGGGCAGAGGGCCCAGGCCCTGACCCGAGGTGAGGAAGACGATGGCCCCGCGGCGGCGCACGGAACCGGCGGGGGCGGAGGCGGCGAAGCCCTCCTGGGCGGCGAAGGCCTGCGCCAGGAGGATGGAGGCGCGGGCGTCGACGGCCCAGTGGGCATCCAGGACGGCCTCGGTCATCTCGCTGAGCGACCCGTCGGGACTGCTCATGGCCTGGTTGCACACGAGGGCGTCGAGGTGACCGGCGGCGGCCGCGGCCTGCTCGACGATGCGGGCCGGTTCCCCGGGGACGGCCAGGTCGGCGGGGATGTCGATGAGCCGGGCGGGTCCGACCAGGTGGGTGCGGATGGAGTCCATGACGGCGTCGATGTCGTCGGCGCCCCAGGGCTGGGAGGCGTCGTGCGGGCGGTAGTGGTGGGCGACGATGCTCGCCCCGTAGTCGGCGGCGCGGCAGGCGATGGCGTGACCGATACCGATGCGGCGGCTGACTCCCGTGACCAGGACCGTACGCCCCGCCAAGGGCAGGGGGTCGCGGCCGGCCGGGCTGATAGGTCCGGTGGCGCTGCTGGGGCCGCCCGGAGTGGTGGAGGGGTGTCCGTGATGAGCGTCGCTGGTCATGCAGACGAGTGTAGGAGGACGGTCCGCGCGGACGGGTGCCGTCGCCTCCGGGCGGGGACAGTGCGCGCGTCCGGGGACAGGATTCCGGTCCCCCGCCGCGTCAGGTGTCCCTGGCCGTCCTGGGTGGTCCCCGGCCGCGATGGAATGTCCCCGTCGGTTCGGCGGGGGAGAGGGAAGAGGTGAGAGGGGAAAGAGGAGATGGCAGAGGGAAGCCCCGGGCGGGTCGGCGCCTCAGTGCTCGGTGCGCGCGAGCTCGCGGGCGAAGGCCTCGTGGTTGCCTTTCGAGGACAGGACGAAGCGGATGAGTTCCAGGCTGCCGACGGCGTCGGGATCGCTGTGGGAGACCTGATCGACGGCGCGGGCCGCCGCCACGGCGATCGCGGCGACCCGGGCGATCGGCCAGCCGTAGACTCCCGCGGAGACGGCCGGCAGGGCGATGCCGGTGCAGCCGAGCTGGATGGCGAGCTCCAGGGAGCTGTCGAAGCAGGCGCGCAGCAGGGCGGGGTCGTCCTCACCGGCGTGAAGGTTGGGGCCCACGGTGTGGATGACCCAGGCGGCCGGCAGGTCGAAGCCGGGGGTGGCCACGGCGCGGCCGACCGGCAGGCCGTCGGGCAGCTCGGTGTCGCGCACCTTCTGGCAGGCATCGAGCAGGCGGGGGCCGGCGGCACGGTGGATGGCGCCGTCGACTCCTCTTCCACCCAGGAGGGTGCTGTTGGCGGCGTTGACGATGGCGTCGACCTTCTCGGTGGTGATGTCACCGACGACGGCCTCAATGCGCATGGGAGCTCCTTGTCTGCAGAGGGTGCTCGGCAGGTGTTCTCGGGTCTTGTCAGTTCTTGCGCCTTTCGGGCCTGTTGGGGTCCGACGACGAGGGGCCCAGGCCGCTCAGGGCGCTCCGAGGCGCGGGCCAGCAGGTGGCCGGCCATAAGCAGCCTGGCACGGTGGTCACCTCGGGCCAACCGGGTTCCCACGGGGAGCGAACGCCGACGTGACGGAGGACTCAGCCGATCCGATTTCCTCCCCACGGTGGGTGGAGGCTATGCTGTCGCCTGCTGCACACGGGGTGTGGCGCAGTTTGGTAGCGCGCTTCGTTCGGGACGAAGAGGTCGTGGGTTCAAATCCCGCCACCCCGACCATTGAGTCAACACTCAAACCCACGTCATGGAAGCCCCATGACGTGGGTTTTTGCTTGTTTTTGCTGGATTTTACGGCAGGAAGGCCATCATCTGGCAGACCGTGCAAGCCTGGCCCTTCTGATGCCGAGACGACGATGTCACTTGGCTGGCTCAATGTGACTTCGTCGTCTCCAGAGGCTTCCAGGCTGTCGTCATCTCCTACCTCCACACCCTCTTTGCTCAGGCACGGCTCTCCTCCTCTCACCCCCAGCACCCCATCAAACGGTGGCTGGTAGCGCACTATCGCAGTGAGCAGCCCGGTCTCGTCGTCTGGTGTGATGTACACCTTGTCGAAGAGCACTTGGTTGAGCATGCGTCGGATGTGCTCAGGAGCCTGCCGGTAGGCGGTGGCCATGTGCTGGGCAATATCTAACGCTTGCCCGACCAAGGCCTGCCGCTCTGTCATCTCACCCTCCAGCCCCGTCATCTGCCGCTCCACACCGCGCAGCTCACGGCTTATCCGGCTTTGCTCACGCTTGAGGACGTCAAGCGGAATGGCGTCGGCGTAGTGAGCTTGGAGGAGCTTGTCTCGCTCCCGTTCGAGCCGTCGCCGCACGGTCTTCGCTTCCGTCAGCCGCTGCGTCGACTCCGCTACCAGCATGGCCAACTGCCGCTGCAGGGCAGTTTCGAGGACAGCTCGCTGCCCAGGCCGCAACGCCACTCGGTCATAGAGCCGGACGATCTCATCCTCAATCTGCTCCGCCAGCGTTGCCCGAAACAAGCACTGCGGCTGTTTCTTGGAGTGCCGCCCCAAGCAGACGAAGTACTCATACACCACACCGCGGGGCTTCACATTCGTCACGATGAGACGGGAACCACAGATCCCGCAGTAGATCGTCGACTTCAGGTAGTGGGCGTGCTTGACCGTCCGCTCACCGTTGACGCGGGTGGCCAGCAGCGTCTGCACCGTCTCGTACGTCGCCCGATCCACCAAGGGCTCATGGCTCCCGGCATAGTGCACCCCTTGGTAGACCACCTCACCGACGTAGAAGGGGTTGTGTAGCACCTTGCTGAGTAGCTGCACCGTCACCGGCTTCTCCGGCAGTGAGGCGGTCGGCACGGTGGTCAGGCCGCGCAGCGTCAACTCTTCGGCCAAGCGCCTGAGCGTCCACTCCCCACTGGCGTAGGCCTTAAAGGCCCAGGCCACCAGCGGCCCACGTACCTCATCCACCACCACGATGCGCGCCTCCTGGCCATTCTTCGTCGTGATGACGTTGCGGTAACCCAGCGGTGCTCGGCCGATGCAGCCACCACCCCGCACTTTCTCGGCCATGCCTTTCTTCACCTCATTGGAGAGGTTCTTGGAGTAGAACTCGGCGATACTGGCCATAATGCCGTGAACCAGCAGCCCACCGGGCGTCTGATCGATATTCTCGCTGGTCGACACCAGCCGAACGCCGAGCTCATCGAAGCGTTTACCCAAGGTGGTGTCGTCGTAGCGGTTGCGCACCAGACGGTCGAGCTTGTGGACGATGACGTAGTCGACCGGCCGTCCCGCCCGGGCCTCTTCCTCCAGGTAGCGCAGCATCGCCTGGAGAGCCGGGCGCCGCGTGGTAGTGGCGCTGACCCCGCCCTCAGTGAACTCCTTGCCGATGATGGCGCCGATGCTCATCGCCTTGCGCTTGTTGGCCGCCCGCTGAGCCGGGATGGAGAAGCCCTCCTCACGGCCGCCCCGCCGGGCCTGCTCACGGGTAGAGACGCGCAGGTAGGACACGGCGCGCCGGGGAGTCAGCTCCTGGGCCAGCTGCTCGGCCGAGTTTTGGATGGTGGGAGAAGGTGATACTTGCATACTTCTATTACCGCTCCGATCGCCGAAATTGTCCAGTACATCACCCACAATTGGTTCAGACCTATGCTCACCACCCCCGATAGACCCTTCAGTCGAATGGGACACCATTCTTTCGTCAGCATCGTTCTTGTTCATCACACAGCACCTCCGTATTTCGTAACTCGTATCCTATTGAGCCGTTGCAGCCCTTTTGCATTCATCACACCGCTACCCCATTCCGTATCGTCTCCCCGATCTGCTGGTTAGTGATGACGGCGAAAAGCGCAGCGGGTAGGCGTTGGTCGCTGGCGATGACGCGGCGCAGCTGCTGGCAGCGCGTGGCGCTCGGCACCACCCACAGCACGAGTGGGAAGACGCCGCAGGCTCGCTGCTCGGCCCCACTGGCGTAGTAGGCGGCGTAGCGCTGGCAGGCGGCCAGAACACGGGCGGGGTTCTCGGTGTCGCGGTCGACCTCGATGAAGTAGTGGTCGTCGTAGTGCGGGCTGGTGACGACGGCGTGCAGGTCGGGCCGCAGGGTGAGCTGCTGCCCAGCCGGCCCCAGGTAGGAGCGCCAGCAGCCTGGCTCGGTGGTGATGGTGGCGCTGGCGTCCGTCATGGAGCGAGCGGTCTCGGTGATCTGCACACTGGTCTCGGTAATCGCCAGCAGATGAGCCAAGAAGCTGGTGGACAGGCTGCGCGGGCGCTGCCGGCTACGGCTGCCGGTTTGCACGCGGCGCCCACGAGTCGTGAGCGTCCAGATGGAGACGGTGGAGCCGCCCTGCCAGCCGCCAACCCGTCGCTCCAGACGGATGACCAGGTCGTACTCCTGCAACCGTGCCAGGTGGCGCAGCGTCTGGCGGATAGCGGAGGACAGCGAGCCATAAGCCTCAGCTGTCAGGCGGGCCAGTTGTGTCGTCGTCGCGAAGCGGTAGGTGGCCAGCAGCGCCAGGAGCCGATGCGCCGCGGGGTGATCGCAGGCACGGGGAAGATGCTGTCTCATGATGTCCTCCTCCATGGTTTGCCCTTCTCCCCCACGGGCCAGTGGTGACGCCAGAACATGGGGTCAGTCACCGCCACTGCTTGGCCGTATTGCGCACTATGGCGGGCATTGGCGGCTTGGCTCAGGCCAGCGATCCGTCTGCCGAACCGTCGTGCCAGGCGTCCTGCGAAGGCGGTGCGAAGCAGCGGCATCATCGCTGCCTCCGGCCGATCGGGCTGTCGTTATCCGTCGCTGATGTAGGTGCGCTGGTAGACGTCGATGAGGTGAGGGCGAGCAGCGCCTGCTCGGTCTGCTCTGCCGGTAGGCCGTAGCGCGCGTGGCTGGCGGCATAGAGGGTGGCTGGGTCACGGCGCCGTACGGCCGCTGGCTGAGTGGTGAGCGAGAGCCAGTCGCTGCGCTGGCCGCGCTGCATCAGCTGGGCGTAGGCGTGGAAGGCGGGCAGCAGCTGGAAGTCGACCGCCTCCAGCTCCGGTGCCAGGCGGGCGGCCGCCGCGGCGTCGGTGCTCGAGAGGCCGAAGTACAGCTTGTTGCGCGCATTGCTCTCGATCGCCTGCACCATCGCGGGCGACAGTTGCGCGCGGTACTGGTGCGCCAGGTGGAAGGCCCCGCCCAGCGAGCGGGCCTGGGCCAGCGCGTCGGACAGGTCATGCGGCAGGCCGCCGATGAACTCATGCGCCTCGTCGATGAAGATGCTGACGATGTGGCGCTGCTCTGGCGGCAGAGCTTGGCGGGCCAGGAGGAGCGTCCACAACCGCGACACCAGCAAGGTGCCCAGCAGCCGGGCCGCACCCGCCCCAAGCAGACCACGGTTGAGATTGACGACGACGATACGCCGCTGGGTAAAGAGCTCTGCCAGGTCGAAGCGCGGCTGCGCCTGCCCCAGCACGGCGCGCAGATAGGGACGCAGGATAAGTTGCCGCAGTTTGTTGAGCACTGGCGCGATCTCCGTCGCTTGCGCCTCCGGTTTCTTGGCGTTGTAGGCCGCCCAGAAGGCGCCAGTACCCAATGGATCGTCCGGCACCTGAGCCAGCACCCACCGGCGAAAAGCCGGATCCGTCAGCAAGGGCGGCAGCCACAGCAGCGTTGCCTGTGGTAGGCGGGCCAAGGTCAGCAGCGCGGCAGATAGGACATCAGCGGTGCGGATGCCCCAGTGCTCGCGAAACAGCGCCTCAAAGGTGCTCAGCATCGCCTCTGCCGTGACGGGTGCCATCTGAGGCGGCCCGGCTAGCGGATTGAGGCCAACCGGTGCTGGGTTGCTTGGGTCGATCACCACCACGTCGCGCTGGCGCTGCTCGGGCAGGCGGGCGAGAAAGTCCGTCGCCAGGTCACCCTTGGGGTCGATCAGGAGCAAACCCCGGCCCTGCGCGGCGTCGGCCAGAGCCAAGGCCAGCATGACGGTGGACTTACCAGCTCCAGTCGGCCCCAGCAGGTGCGTGTGGTAGGCGGCATCGGCGATGGCGATCCCCACTGGCTGCGCCTGGCCAGGCGCGCTGGTCATACCCACCACGCGACGCCGCTCCAGCAGTGGTGTCGACGGCGGCAAACGGCGCGGATGCAGGCTGCCCAGCAGCGGCAGTGGTGCCTCACCGATCGGCCAACCAGTCAGTGCGGCCAGCCGGCCAGAGCGCAGGCGCAGGGGCCAACACCAGGGGCGACGGGCCTCATCGATCTTGTCTGTCGCCTCAGCCACCAGCCGGATCGACGACTGCGCGGTCTCCACGAGGCGCAGCGCCCCAAGCAGCTGAGCAAAGCGCTGGTGTGCCTCAGCACTCGGCCCACGATAGCCGAGCCGGAGGCAGACGGCGGCACCATGCTGCTCATCGGCTGGTTTGCTAGCGCGGGCGGACGACTGTGCCGCGTCGTAGCCGACCAGCAACTGCCGCCAGAGCGAGGGGGGCGGCGTCTCTGCCAAAGAGGCTGGACTGAGTCGGCGCCCCACCAGCAGTTGCAGCACTACCTGCTGCGAACCCGTCAGGCTAGAAAGGGCAGCATAGAGGGCGCGCACCGCCGCAGTAACGCGCTCGGGCAGGTGACTGACCTGCCGCCCCCGTACCATCACGCGCACCGCCCGCGTCATGGGCAGGCGCAGCTGCTCGGGTCGGTGCAAACGAGCCGGCAGGTGATTGCTCAGCAGCGCCGCCAGGCCGGGCCGGCCGGTTTGCGTGCCCACCACCCAGTGCGCACCACTGGCGTCGGCGCGCAGCTCCAGTACCAGTGGCCCCAACTCCGTCGCCGTCGTCAGGCGCTCCAACGCCGTTGTGGCTAGTGCTGGGCTGATTGGGCTATCCCAGGCCAGCTCCTGCCACTCCCACTGCCCGGTCATGACGCCCCTCCATTCGGCTGGTCGTCCGCGGCAGTGTCGAAGCTGTCATTCACATCAAGAGCGTCGTCACCATCCTGCGGCGTCGGTTCCGCATCCCGTTGCTGCTCCAGCCGTTGCAGCATAAGCAGCAGCAAGACCCGCGCCAATGCATCGGCATCTAACTCGCTGCGCCAGGACGGCACCGCGCGGTAGTGCTGCCGCCCCTGGTCTCGTCGCTTGCGGCAGGTCATAGCCACCTCCGATCCATCACCAGCGCTGGCGATACCAACGCCCCACTGCGACCAGCAGCGCCACCACACCGGCCAGGGCCAGCACCCACCAGTAGCGGCAGAGCAGCTCGACCGCCCAGATCAGCAACACCACGCCGCCAAAGACGTACACGCAGCTGCGAAAGAAGCGCGCCGCCAGCGACCCCGTGCCGATTCCATCTCGCATCAGTCAGTCCTCTCATCGCTCTCATGACGTGCCCTCCTCGCCAGCGGCATCCATAGCGTCTGTTGCTGCTTCATCGTCAGCCGGAGCCAGCGCCGCCTGCGGCCACTGCCGATCGCTCGGCACGCGATAGCCCCAACGGGCCAGCGAGATGGTCGAGGCGCACTCGTCGCCCCAGATGTCCCAGTGCTGGCGCGATGGCGCCGCCCGGCGGGCGAACAGCTCCACAAAGGGCCCGTTGCCCACCAGTCGCTCGACAATCTGGTGGATCTCCTCCGGCTTGTGCGAGTGCTCCTGCAACGGGTGGAAGCCCCAGTTGGGCTGGGCCCGAAAGGCCACCCGGGTACCCTGTCCCCGCACGCCCAGCAACAACAGCTCGCCGGCGTTACGGAAGGTGTGCCCCATGGAGAAGCGCGGCTTGGCCCAGAAGTAGAAGCTGGTGTAGCGGAAGCCCCAGGCCTCCAGCAGCTCGATCCCCTGCGGCACCGTCGCCGTAGTCACCCAGACGAAGCAGAACGAGCGCGGCGCCGTTATCTCCCGCACTGCCTCACCCATGGCACGCAGCCGCGGCAGCGGCATCAGGCGGTAGTGCTGCGCCGCCCCGTGACGCCCCATCTGCTGGCTACACCACGGCGGATCGGCCAGCACCGCTCGGAACGTCCCGCGCTGCGGCGCCCCGTCTGCCTGGTTATGCGCGGCGTGCGACTGGCTCGCCAGCGCGTGATTCGTCAGATTGCTCATTTGATCCCTCCTTTGCTTGCTTATCTGCTATTTGTGTGCGCGCACAAAACGCGCTCACACTCCCCATTACGAACCGATTTGCTCGATTTGTGAACCCCCTCGCCAGCCACAACTCCCACCGACGCGACACGCCACCAGCGATGTGCCGTTCTGGGGTGGCACCACAGAGAACAAAATGGACACGAAGGCCAAATAGTGGCGGCGAAAATACATGCTGTAGTTATTGCAACAGGCAGCCAGATTGGCCCACACATGGCAATGAGGAGCGCGAATCAGCTGGGCGTCTGTCAGCACAAGCTGTTCGCGCCACCTGGCTCGTCCTTGCCGTTGGCGGCCTCTTCTGGCTCCGCAGCCGCCTCCTGCGCCCGTCTCGTCATCGCTACAGCGCTGTGGAAGGCGGCGAGGTCGTGGGCCTGCTTGGTGGCGATGGCCTGCTGCCAGGCGTCGGCCTGGGCGTGGGTGGTTGTGGTGGGCGGGGTGTCGTCGTGCCAGATGGCCCAGGCCAGCAGGGCGATGGCGATGAGCGTCAGGCAGCCGACGAAGGCCAGGCCGTTGATGATCCAGCTCATGGTGGGTGTGTCCTTTCTGGTGATGTGCACGGTTGCTTAGTCACGCTGGGGGTGTCTCGGTATGTCGCCACCGGCTCAGAACTGCGCGATCCCCCGGGCGGCGCCAACGCCGTAGGCGCGCAGGATGGCGTGGTAGTAGGTCGCTCCAGCGGGGGCGGTCTGGTAGCAGGACTCGGCCAGGGCGGACAGCGTGGCGACGTTGCCCATGGCGCTGGCGGCCAGGAAGGCGCGGGCTTGATCGGTGGCGTGGGCCAGCTGACTGTCAGCGGCCAGCTCGTCCAGACGGCGCTGGGCGGTGCGGGCCAGGCTGCGCGACTGCGGCACCCGCGGTGGGAGCAGGCCGGCGGCGAACAACTCGGCGATCGGCAGGACGGGTGCAGCGGGCTGAGGGCCAGTGAGGTGGTCGGAGTGGTCGGTCGTGGGCATGAGGGACTCCTTTCAGCATTCCGTCCGGCCGCCGGAGATGTCATCTGACGTGTTCCTCTGGTTGCTGATAACAGCCGGTTCAGACGTAACGAACATAAACCGCTGGAATCCCAAGGAAAAGCATAAGCGTGATAACATCGAGCAGGCTGCGGGATACTCCGGAACTGGGAACCTCGGAACCCGGCGCTGCGGTGCCGCCACCCTGAGCCCGGCGTCCTGGTCTCGCGGTGCTCGGCCTGGGGTGTGTCGTTGGGACCACTCCGAAAGAGGGGCATCTTGCAAGGGGCCGAGAGTGCAGGAGTGTCTCAGCCTCTCCCTGCTCGTTTCGTCCAGGCGATTGCTGGCGGGGCTGGTCAGGCTTACGGCCCTGGGCGGCAAGACGGACAGTCGGAGATGAGCGCGAGGAGGGCGATCGGGGATGGCTGCGGAGAAGATGACGAACGGTGATGCCGAGAACGTCCCGGCGCAAGACCCGCCAGGTGCGGGGCCAGTCAACGCTCATGAGCAGCGCCATCCCGACTACCTCATGGACTTTCCTCCCGACCTGTCTCCGGAGCAGGTTCAGCGCTGGCGGCGGTTCTTCGACCTGCGCGAGGACATCCTGCTGGACTACGGCTACCAGACGGCCCGGGCGTATTGGACCGACCTGCAGGACATCTTTGAGTGGGCCGTCGCCCGAGACAAGGACGTCCTGGCCCTCACCGATCGCGACCTGCGCCAGTACTGCGCCCTGCTGCGCAGACGCAAGTACAGCGAAGCCACCATCCGACGCCGAATGGTGGCCTGGAGGAAGATGGAAGAGAAGATGAAGGAGGGCTGAGAGACGGAGTGTGGCTGCGGTCTGAAGTCTTGCGTGTGGCACTTCGGGTGCCGTGGGACATGCCTGTCTGGCCGGTCTGGCAGCTCAACAGCTGGGTGGTCGCCCCCACTACCTGGTGCGCCTCCAGACGTTCCACCAACGCACTGCCGAGGTCAGCCTCGTCTGGCGCGACGACACCAGCAGTGTCAGAGAGGTAGTGCCGAGGTTGCATGGGGGGCGGAGGCGCGGAGGAGCGAACCGCCCAGCGCCGCACTCATCCGGCTGCCAACCGGGCGAATAAACACGGTTAACCCGTCTCAGGCCACAGCACAGACGCAGGATGGCGGCAACCTCGGGAGGGGGCTCACATCCCTGTCGTTCCGGGCGTAACGCAATTGTTACCGCATGGTCGGTATCAAAGTCCTGGCTTCTGAGGGTCGGCAAGCGTACCGTGGTCGCCGTAAGAACGATCTGCGGGCACCACCAGCCCAGCGCGACGATGGAGACAGGCATGCGCCACCAGGCAGACATAGACGCTCTCAGGCGGCAACAACGCCGGCAGTTGTCGCCGCCAGGCAGTCCGCCTGAGCCCACCTGCCGACGATGGCGTCTGTCTGCTGCGCACCAGATGCGTCCACCTTGCAACGGACAGCTAGAGCGACGTCGCCGAATGCCCGTGAGCTAAGGAACTCGACGTTCGCAATCGAGACCGCCAATATGCCAGTCGATATAAACAGCAAGACACCCATCTCATAATTGAAACATTGCGTTAATAGGTTGACTGTGATTAAATAGTAGCAGCCATGAGTGAAACGCTGCCCCATCACCAGAACCCACCGAACCAGCCCGAAAATGATCTGCTGGTTTGGAATACTTCTGCGGAACGCGGCATTGAAACTCAATCGAACAGCCAGTCGACACGCAAAGGTATTGGACGTCTTGCGATAAGTGAAACGGAACTCAGCGAGATGTCATCTAAGCAAGATATTGGGATAGTAGATAAGTTAAAGTCACTTTACAGAGACTTTAGGCAAATTAGCCAACCTAAAAAGAGGGTCGTGAGCGCTTACTGCGTTTTTGTTGACCCCACCGTGCCTTCACCAGGGTGCCTATATCCTCCATCGGCGGATCACAAGTAACCATAAGCAATTCTCAATTGCCTTCATTTTCTAAAGCTACCCCAGTCTCCGACCCCACGGAATTATGGCTAATACTTGTCTATTTCAAGGCTACATACCTCCCACTCTAGATGAGGTTAAAAAATACGCTGATTCATACTATACACATTGGGAAGACCGATCAACTTGGTTAATAAGAAGGGTAAAGCAATTCGAGCCAATAAGTCCTGTCGCAAATAAAATTAAGATGTCTTACGATGTTATGTTTTCAGAGCTTAGCAAGCTTGAACATCGAGATGGCGTTTTAACATTACCGCTGGACTGGATGAATAAGCAGCCTTTTGTCTCTATCGATATTTCTGGCCCCTGGGAGTCGGCGGTTTGCTTAGCGAGTCGTTCAGAATCCGCTCGCATAGCTACCTACTATGTATTTGGCTGGCTCAATCGCTTTGCAGAATTTTCACTACATGAACTAACAGAGGAGCAGATTTCAGCAGTATATAGGCTTCTGCGAGGGCGAGACACTTCGGCTCACAGGAGGTTAAGTAGCTGGCTGTATATCGTTGAGAAGTACGATCTAAACTGGCCTATAGGAATTAGTAACAACTGGTACGCATGGATCGCCAATCGAGAGTTTAGGCGTTTTTTTACAAACTTATGTAAAACATTTGCCATGTCCGTAACCCTACCTTACAAGCAACTCGAAACATGTGCTCGCGGGATCATTAAAGTATCCTGGAACGATTCCTTTACGTATCAGCATGACGACTATTTTGAAGGATACATAAGACAGTCCAGCCAAGAGATAAGCGCGCGAATAGAAGCGTCGCTCACGCCAGTTCATTTTTTGCTTTTTCGCGCGATGGTCATAGCGTTCATTGGAATTGTTATTCTGACTAACTGGCTCAGAAGTCAGATGCGTCGCTACGGAGTTGTTCCTCCCAATTTTGTAATATCACTAGTAAGTGAGTCAAAGCTGGGCTTCTATGGTCAAATCATACTTCCAGAAGCCATGCGTATAGACAATGTCAGGTGCGAAACGCTAAGAATTGATGGAGAACCGCAAGAAATTACCGTCAAACCCTCTGGTTACATGCACAAAGATGACGGAATGAAGGCTGGCGATTTACACTATGTAGGAAATAAGGCTCGACTGTATATTACTCGAGGAGAAGGAGTGAATCTTTCTGCCGATTTTCGTATTCAGGCACATGTAAAGAGGGGTCAGTTCGTTTTACCTGCGCTCTTTGCTTCACTTGCTGGCCTAGCAGTGTCGGCAGTTCTTCTCCTGATGTTCATTAAATTCGAGAGGTTTGCATTTCCTCAAGACATATCTAGCATGGTAGCCGTCGTAGCTATCCTACCGTCCGCCATGGCTGGTTACATTCTGTTCGATCGAGAGCATGAATACGTAAGCGTGGTGCTCGGTTCCCGTCGAGTCCTGCTAGTTGTTTCGATGATCGTTACACTTACCGCAGTGTTCACGGTTAATCTTGCATTGGTGCTCCGCAGTGGAATCCCCCATGAATGTAAACCAACGGAGCAAACGTTGGCTTACATTCATCGGCTCAGCGACACTGCCGAAGTTGCGGCATTTGTGACATTTGCGACGCACTTGGTCGCTTTCCTGGTATTCGCTTTAGATTTTTTAGTGACGGAGAACTGGCGCCACACTTTCTCTCGCAAGTTTCATCTCGCCCTTGCCTGGCTGTATGCGGCATTACTCGTATTTTGTTTCTTGTGTGCATACTGTTGGATGGGCGTGAGTTTATTCCAGTGGCATGGAGCAAAGACGAATTTCTTTGCTGAACTTCCCGGGATTCTATACCATCAAGCACGTATCGTTTGGCAATCAGTTTAGATCTTCCGCAGCATCTGTTCTAGCTAGGTTCCTCTATATCTCCAGGTACTCACGCGTCATCCCGGATACGCTCTACCGCTCCCTCCATCGGTGGGACGCATCCTCAACCTAACAGCTACCACATCTGGCTCGGCACGAGAACGTAAGGCGAGCGACTTCTCCGACCAAGCACGCTGCTTGACCTGTCCTTCCATCCAGTGGCCCAAGGAAGATCTACGGCAGTGGGTTACTGACGAACCCGGTGCGCTGAGGACGATGTGCGTGGGGTAAGTTCGCTGTGCAGTGCGAGAACAGATAATCCTACCGCGCAGTCGAGTCTGGCGAAAGTCTTGAGAACATCAAGGGCTCAAACTGGCACGTGTAAGGTTGTAACGACATAACGTGTGAGCATGAGTTGGATACCCAAAGACGCGAGCGTCGTCGCACTGATCGTGAGCCTGACTGCCATACTCGGCACCGTTGTTAATGCCGTGGCCGGGCTCAGCCAGTTCTCTAGGACAGCAAAAGCCTATCGAAACATCGAATGGACCAACAGCACGCTTGACCGAGATCAAGACGACGAAGCGCGCCAACGCCCGCTGATGGAGCTAAGGATCTCCCAAGAGGCTCATCTTCTTGCCGCTCACTACGTGCCTTGGTGGAGGTTTATGGTGCTTCCTCTCTGGATGATTCTGGTTGGGTCTCTCTTCCTATACGCTATTGGGACTGGAAAATATTCGTCTGATGCAGCCGTTCCTACGCTGTACTACCTCGTGTTCTGCACATGGTTTACATGGCTGTTCATTGGCAGCTATTGCGAGCGAGTGCGAATTATCGAGCATCATAAAGCAGGTCGTCTTACCGAGTCACGCATACCACTGTGGCGCATGGGCAATAAGGTTCTCGTCTACGCGATTTGTTTTGCTGTTGCCGCCAGTGCTCTCTGTGGCGCTTTCGCTCTGGCGGGTAGACCTAGGCATTCGGGGTGGCTAGCCGGTGGAGGCATCGCGGTCGGTACGATTGTGATTCCTGCACTCATCCCATTCGTGAGATTGCGCGCCCGGGAATGGGTCAAGGAAACGAAGGTCGGGTCGAGGTCGATTGGAAACAATAGAACCAATGTTCCACGCTTCCTCGCTAAACTGCTTGACTTCGACGTGTTCCGGGATGAGTCCGCCGATTAGTGGCTCGATCTTGCTGACTATATTTGCACGACTGAGTGCATAATGTTATTCTTAATTCAGATATGTCAACGAATCAATCCGCGTCATTGCTCCACCGCCTCCGTCGGCTCAAAGCCGCGCTGTTGGCCGTTTCCTTCACGCTGGCTGGCATCCTCCTCATGATGGTCAACGCCTGGCTTGCACCAATGCAGTTGGGAGACTGGCAGTGGCTGCACGCGCTGCCGCTGGGTGAGCTGGGTGGGACGCTATTTGGTGCGGGGCTGCTCTCGACGTTCTTCGAGTACACCTTCCGGCGCGATCAGGAGCGAGCGGTGACGGAGCGCTTCCGCCAGACGATCCGTGAGGAAGCACCAGCCCTGCGCGATGCCGTCATCGAGGCCTTCCGCTTCGACCACCAGGACGTAGCGCGTATAGCCACACCCGAACTGCTGGATGATCTGGCCCGCACCAGCCTGGGTCTGCGCTTCGGCGACCCAGCCTTCGGCCGTGAGGTCTATGCCGACATCCGCCACCAAGCCATGGCTGCCGAGGAGCGCTGGTACGATGCCCGCGTCGACGCGACCCTTGGTATACCAAGGGGTAGGAGCACTGCTCCTACCCCGTTCTTCGACTTACGTGTCCGCTGGGAGTACACCGTCACGCCGCGGCACCGCTTCCGCAAGTTCGCCGTTGTCTCCGATCGCCAGCGCTACGACCAGCTGGTGGCCGAGCGTGGGGAGACGAGCGTGTGGTACCGCCGGCCGGTGCCCGGCCTGGCCGTCAGCGATCCAGAGGTCTTCGCCCTGGAGCAGTTCACCGTCAACAACACGCCGGTGCCATTCACGCGGCAGGTGGATGAGGTCTCCCAGGTCTACACCGTTGATCTTGGCGAGCAGATCATCCAGCAGGAGCAGGCAGTCGTCGTCTCCTTCAGCTTCCGCACCCGCACGCTCCGCAGTGGCCATGTGGTGCACCTGGACATCGACCGCCCCACACGCGGCCTCGACGTCGAGCTGCGCTACGACCCAGAACAAGTCGGCCAGATGCGCATCCTCGACTTCGCCTCCATCGGTGAAGGAGGACGCCTCACCCAAGTGCCAGACGCGCCGACGCTGCGCTACCGTTACGACGGCTGGCTCTTCCCGCGAGCTGGCATGGTCTTCGTCTGGACACTGCCAGACGAGCAGGACGACTGGGGCGAGGTTGCTCCCGACACCGATGCCAGACCACCGCGCTCAGCCGGTAGTTTTGAGAACGTCATCAGGTCGGTACCGGCCACGGAAGACGACGCCCGCCAAGCTCGTGCAGCCTGACGGACACCGCCCAGCTGCCATGTACGAGGCAGCCATGGGATGGGTTGGCCCCTGCGTGGGGCGCGTGGTCAGTCGCCACCCATGATGCTCACCTCCCTCCATCTCGGCTGACATCTCTAGATTGCCATACATGTATGGTGGTGCCAAGTAGGCACCCGCTCGACGCTGGTGCCGTGCGCGACTCCTCCTCCACCAGCCAAGACGAGCAGTGGTGGCCCATCGCCCGCCAGCTTGGCCTGCGGCTGCAGCGCGCCCGCATCGCCAAGGGCCTCAGCCAAGAAGCCCTGGCCCATGCTGCCGGCATCTCCACCTACACCTACCAAAAGTTCGAGAAAGGCGAGTCCCGCCCCGGCACCCCGATGAACCCGCGCCTGCGCACCCTCATCGCCCTGGCGACGGCGCTGGATGTGCGGGTGGAGGAGTTGGTGGGAGGGGCGGCAGATACCGAGCCCGGCCGCATGTAGACGTCGATCTCGGCGTGTTGCCGCACCGACGGCTCATGTCAGCTCCATCAACTATCATGGAAAACATGAGTCAATGCACAGCCCCCGTCCAGGGACATCGCACAGCAAGCGGAGCGGCAGCTTGCCCCGTATGTGGCAATCGAGGTACCTACTACTCCACGCCGAACTACTCCCAGAGGCCACCCAGTAATGTGCGGAGCCGCGCATACTCGAGTGGTAGCAAATCTCCTCGCCCAAGTTGGTCTCCAAGTTCCTCCAGCGTGACATACACACCGGCAGAGATAAAGGCGCTAGTGCCTGTCCGCCGTCAGGTTGAATATCGGGCTCGGCACGAACCCGACCTACGCGACGTATTCCTTTGTCACGCATGGGACGATCGACGCGGCGTCGCCCATGAGCTCAGCGATTTGCTTGAAGCTGCTGGCGTTTCAGTCTGGTTTAGCGAAAAAGACATAGTACTCGGCCAACCGTTCCTGCGTGAGATCGACCGAGGGCTAGCCAATTCTCGCACAGGCATAGTGCTCGTTACTCCCGCCCTGCTAAAGAGAGTTGATAGCCGCGGCGTCTCAGACAAAGAGCTCTCGGAACTGCTTGCACGCGACCTCCTAATTCCAGTAGTACACAACACGACATACGCTGAACTTCGAAAAGTTAGCCCACTTCTTGCTTCCAGAAACGGGTTAGACACCGCGGATGATACGCTGGCAGTCGTTGCGACCAAAATCGCCGAACTCGTTTCTGTGGAAGACGCCCTGGGCGCATAAGTTCGACAACCATTCGTTGAGGTTCACATATCGGTGTCTACCGCTGTTACGAGGGTAAATGTGCTCGCGAGGAGAAATCAACGAGATAACTACTCCGCGTCAACTCTCTGACCGATTCGTCGCATCATCGCCATAAATCATGGTGTAATTGGCAGAGCAAAGCGGCATCCCAGCGAGTCGGCCGCCACTCTTGCATTACCCTCGCTGTCATAAGCGTCGCATAGTTTTACTCGGTTCGCGCCAAAAGGTAGCGGTGTCGCGGATGTTATGACGATTGTGCATCACGCCAGTTGCTGGATCAATGTATGGGTCATTGGCAAGTTCTTACGCCATACCCGTAAGCGCAGTTGCCGGCCTCTATCGCTGAGGCTGGCAACTGCCTGCGCTAGCAGATCATCGGCTAAGACGTTTCCTCGTGCGTAAGTATCGAGCAAACACTTGGTGACCTCAGCACCACAACGCCTTCAAGTTCGTGCGAGCAGATAATTTCCCGAACTAACTGCTGACATTTTGTTCGTTCTGCAACTGTCATACCTATGTATTTAGTAGAGCCATATTGCAGAATATTGCCAGGCAATACCGAACCTATGTACCAATCATGCAGCCTTTACACTCCCAGCCTGCCATGCTTAAATAGAAGTATGACCGAAAAAGACTTCCAACGCACACAAGAACTACTAACCACTAACCTCAGCGCTGCCGAGGGGAGAATCAATAATCGCATTGACAAACTCGAGCGCGAGATGAAGGACGTACGTGGCGAAATTAAAGGCGTACGTGATGAGATAAAAGACGTACGCAGCAGCATGGAGGAGCGATTTGACGCTATCGGTGCTCAGTTTAATGAGATTGACAACCGGTTTGCAGCACTAGACGAAAAGATCGATCGCAACCATCAGGAAGTGACCAAGCGGATCGACGCACTCAGTAAAGACATCGAAACCCAGCACCAAGACGCCCTCGAAGCGAAAGGTGCACTACGGCTGCTCACCACGCAACATGAGGACCTCGCCGGCCGGGTAGCAGTTGTTGAGAGCAGGTTGCAGGCGGCGTAGCGGCCTAGGCTCCTCGATCGCTCCTTTGGACGCCGACTCACCGACGTCTGCTGCTCTGTCGTACTGCGGAATTGGCGTCCTCGAGCGCTAGGAGAGACGCAAAGAGCCCTCCCCCGCACTCAGGCGCGGGCACGGGTATCCCCAAGGACGCTCTGGCTACCCCTGGCACCAGGACGTAGCCGGCAGAGCGAAGGGCGCCGCGCTTGTGCCCATCAGATCACGATTCGGCCGCAAACAGCCCGCCAGGACGGGAGACGGCAACTGGCGTGCCGTGCGGCGATCTACTATCGGTTGCGGCAACGCAGCCCCGTCCCCGTTGGAGTCTTCCTCCAGCCCCTGTCCCCTGTGGCGACACTGGCGTCGCTCGGCTCTGCACTGCCGTATGTCCCTCCTAGTCCTGCGGTGGAGCCTCCCATGAGCCTGACGCGCGAACTGAATAAGAAGCAGTCTCCGTTCCGGCAGCTGGTGGAGGGTTGTGTCCCTGCGCTGGCCATAGCGGGTGGCAGGTCTCCGGAAGGCAAGCGGGTCGCTGAACGGCTTGGTTTCTACGATCTCGTCAAGGCGCGCTCCCTGGCGCCACTGCCGGATGGAGTGACCGACGCACGGCGGCACTCACCAACTGTCGGCATGGCCTTCGACATCCGCACCAGGATGATGCTGGGCGAGTTCGAACCACGCCGGAGCGCCTCGGCGATGGGCATGGACGTCTTCAACCATCTGCTCGCACCGCTGTTGCCGAACGGCCAGCACATATCAGACGTGCTTGGCGACGCCTTCCTCGAAGCCGAGCGACTCACCAGGGACGGCGACGACGTCGACCAGGACTATGCCAGCATCGTCTTCGCCTGGTGCGAGTCGATCTACCGTGCCGGCGGGCGGGCGATACGCAGCTCGCTGGGCAAACGCCTGTCAGCAGCACGGAACGTCGACGAGGTGTATGACTCAATACCACCGCTCATGCTCGAAGACATCGCTCGCCTGCGCATCGTCAACCAGCGCCAGATCAAGCACTGGCACCTACGCATGAGACACGGGGCCTTCTTCATCTCGAACCCATCCTTCTCCGGCGACTTCTTAGTCGGCGGCGCCGACGGCGACTGGTTCATTGACGACACGCTCTTCGACTGCAAGGTCAAGGACACCATCACAGCGCCGTGGGTGCGCAAAACGCTCATGCAGCTCCTGGGCTACCTCATCCTTGACCTCGACAACGACTACCAAGCCCAGCGCATCGGCATCTGGTTGCCACGACAGGCGACGGTCAAGACCTGGGCTATCGAGGAGATTCTTGGTAGTGACACCGAAGAAGTGCTGGCGAAGGCACGGCGAGATGCGCTCAGTTTGCCAATGAAGAGAATGGGGATGATTGCGTAAATTTGCCTTACAAAAGCACACGCTACAGCATATAATAAACACGACATTCAATCTTATTGGGCTAAACAAGAAGAACGACACAAAATGAGTAACAGCACCGCCTCATCGCCTAACACAATGTCATCTCAAGAGATCAATCGCGACATTATTCGATGGTTAGAAAAGCGCCCTAACTGGCAGCGAAACCTCTTTCAGCGCATTGTGCGAAATAAAGCTATCGACAATTCATACATCGAGCAACTCGTCGACTTGCTGGTTGCTAACAAAACTGTCACCCCAGAAACTCCCACCTTGACGATTGATGAACTCCCTCAAGGTGGCGACATGAAAGAAAGTATAGCGATCTGCAGTGTTGGCGACTTGCAGGGCGTCAACGCTTTGCTGGGCGGCCAGACGCTACAGTTCTCTCCGACTGGCATGACTATTGTCTATGGTGACAACGGCAGTGGAAAATCCGGATACGCACGCCTCCTCAAGCAGATAGTCGGTGCTCGCCATCATGAAGACATTCTTCCCAATGTATTTATCAATAAGCGCTGCAGTCAATCGGCCCAGATCAACTATCGCTGTGGCGGCACTGATCAAGCAGCAACGTGGTCAAGAACGTTCAACGACACGACATTTGGGCGCGTTCACTTCTATGATGAAGCATGCGGCAACGACTACCTGCAGAACGAAACAGAGCTGTCGTATCGGCCATCAGTACTCAGCCTCCTCGATCGACTCGTCGAACTCATTGATCAGGTGAGTAATGAGATTGGAAAGCGCATCGCCGTCGAAGAAGCGAAGCAGTTTTCGCTCCCAAACGTACCTGACGGAACGTCCGCAGCGAAATTCCTATCCAAACTTTCTGATCGCACAGATCCACACTCTCTTGACCAGTTACTTGATGCCCACCAGGATCTAGATAATGAACTTCAAGAACACCGCCAAGAAGAAGCGCGACTCCGAGCAACTGACCCCACAAAGGAGAAGACAAGACTCCTCGCTGTCGCAAAAGATGCCGAAGCACTCGCTGCCCACTTAGAATCCATCGAGAATACGATATCACCAGCTGCCGCAAATCGCATTCTAGCCCTAAAACAGACGGCAATGGAGCTACGCGCCAGCGCTGACGAAGTTTCATCCAACTCATTTGCAAACGAACCTCTTCCTGGCGTGGGGTCGCAGACTTGGCGAGCTATGTGGGAGGCGGCAGAACGCTACGCACAAGCAGAGGCTTACCCTGACCGAGACTTCCCAGCCACAGAGGATGACGACGTCTGTGTGTTGTGTCAACAACCATTGGCTCAGGACGCTCAAGCACGACTACGTCGTTTTCACAGCTACGTCCACGACAGCGTACAGCAGCAGGCGAAGAAAGCGGAACGTACATACAGTGCCGCAGTCGAGCAACTCAAAACGTTTGAGGTAACGACCCCAGAGATCCTATCTTGGTTAGATCATTTTGTCGATAATGACGTTTTGAGCAAGAACATTCTCATCGCTGCTCTTGATATCGCAGCTAGGGCGAAAGAGAGAATCCTGGAGCGACTTCAAAGTAACACTGATGAGGGCTGGATCGATCTTGCAGTTGTCGATACTTCTACCATGCGCTCCTTCGTCACAGCGAAACGTAATGAAGCAACCGGTATTGATGTCGATACCTTCAGGAAGAAAGTTGCTTCAGTCATCAAGAAACGACAGGAGTGCGAGGGACTTCAAAAACTACGAGTGGTGAAAAAAGAAATTGTCAACGAGATTGAGCGGCTTAAGCGAGTCTCGCTTCTCGATAGCAAGAAGAGAGAAGCCTCCACTACACCGGTAACGCGCCAAAGTAGTACTCTTGCGAAAAATTACGTCACGAAGACAGTAAGTGAGCATTTCTTGTATGAGGCGAATAACCTTAGACTCGAACACGTCGTGCTTTCAGATCCGAAAGGCGTGAAGGGAGCGATTCGTCAGATACCCGCCCTAAAAGGTACATCTGACGCTTCTACAATGCAGGTACTGAGCGAAGGTGAGCAGACGGCTGCAGGGTTGGCAGGGTTCCTGACCGAGGTGTATTTCGACGAAAGCAAATCTGCGGTTGTCTTCGACGACCCAATGTCGTCGCTTGACCATCAGCGAAGGAGCAACGCCGCAGCGCGGATAGTGGAGCTCGCGCAGGATCGGCAAGTCATCGTATTTACGCATGACCTGATTTTTCTTGCAGAACTTGTGGGACGGGCCAGTAACTCCGGCGTCGCCGTACTCGAGCAAACAATCCAACGTAATAACTCAAAACAGCCCGGAATGATTCTCAGTGAATTTCCTTGGAAAGCCAAGAACGTTAAACAACGGATAGGAGATCTCAGAGAATATCTCGCAAGAATTAGAAAGCAGCAAGGTGCGATTTCAGTTGACGAATACGAAACAATGACGTCAGATTGGGCTGGCCGACTGTCGGAGACCTGGGAACGAATGATTCGCAGCGAAGTGATTTATCGAATCGTGGATCGCAGCACCACTGAGGTCAGGCCGAAGTTGGTGCGTATTCTCGCGCAAATTACCGAGGATGATTACCAGAAATTTGATAAAAGTTACTCGGTCGCTTCAACTTGGGTCAGACGACATGACAAAAGCGAAGAGTATAATTATGTAGCACCCGAACCAGAGGACATGGAGCGAGAGCTTACTATTCTGACAGAATGGCACACGCGCATTAAGGGCTACGCCAATAAGTCATAGCCGTCTACCAACGACCGAAGCAATAGACAAGTGACGATATCTGTTCTAGCACAACGTCGCAGACAGAACACGTTGAGCAATCAACATGCTCGTCATGTCTCTCGACACGCACCTCCGACTGTGTCAGCCCGCGCTCGGCTCGAGCTAAGGTCCAGAGGGTGGCGCTTGTCCCCACTGATGATGTCGTTGCCTACCGCTAAGCGGCTCCTGGATGACGGTCACTCTCGCTGTAACTCCAGCTGCTGCCGCTTGTGACCAGCGGCCGCCGGAGCCTGACCTGTCCCCACTGCGACACAGGTACGGACAGGTACACGCGGTCAGCGCTTGAGCATGCTCACCACATCAACTCGCCCTGGGAAGTTGGCCCCACAGTCGCCAACTCCCAGGGCAGTTTTGCACCGTTCCTCCAACGTTCACTCATCCGCATTGGCTGCAACCGCACTATTTATTACGGTTTCATCACACTTCGTGACGTATGCCACTACCAACCGCTCAGGCGGTATAGCCTCAAAGTGCAGGCAAGGACATCTGCTGGAGTCAACAGCTCCATCGCCCTCATCCCCGAGGAGGATCACGATGAGCAAGACGAGCAACAAGATCAGGCGGTTTGCACTCTTCGGCCTAGCCGCAGCCATGGCAACTGGAGTAACAACGGTGGCACCGTCGGCTCGAGCAGACGAAGTCACCGCCACAGTTTTCTCTGCCCCTGGCTGGGATTACGCCAACGTTCGGCCGAGTCCCGATACAGGCGGGCAGCCAATCGGGCGGGTCCAAGCCGGCCAAACAGCGGAGTTAACCTGCTACCAGTATGGTGGCGAGGCCAAAGGCCCCTACGGCAGTAGTACCCTTTGGTACAAGGTTAAGGGATACGGCTCAGGCTGGATCGCCGACTCGATGCTGTCGACAGGGAGCGATGCGCCAGTAACGGAGGCATGTGCAGCGACAGTGCATGCTGGGCAGATCAAAGCCACCGTTCAACCCGGCGTGGGAAAAAATGCTCTCAGAGTGGGGCCAGGTGCGTACAGGGCCTCAGGTAGTGTCGTTGGAGGAACTTCTCTCACACTTGACTGCTGGGCATGGGGGGATATAGAGGCAGGACCGTCTGGAACATCACGTTATTGGTACAAGTTGGCGGGAAGTAACGAATACATTGCCGCCTCCAATGTCGATACAGGAAGTGATAGGCCTCTGACCCAAGAGTGCGTAAAATCGTCGTCGGATAGATTTGTTGAACTTTCTTATTCCAGACAAAACCACGAAAAACTACATGTGGCGAATCGACTGCTCGGAAATTACTATCGAACAGATGAGTTCGCCGGAACCTACGTAGTTATCTCATGGGAGTTCTTCCTTGAAAGCGAGTCGCTAGTGAATACTATCAAGGAGATGAAGGTCGGCGAAGCAAAGAACTATCCTTCATCTATCTTGAAGGATGGTAATGACATGTACTGGTCACTCGGCTCCTTCTGGGTGCACAAGACTAGTGATACCTGCGTCTCGATTAGAGATTTCTACGACTTTGCGCCGAACTTGATTTTCAAGCCTCTTTATCAAGACGCTAGAAAAGGTTATGCCAAAGAGTTCATGATCTACTCGACTGGCTGTGTGTGAGGAGGCGCGACGAATACAAGCTAAGTCATCCGGGCGGGCCCACCAACACGAAACTGGTGGGCCCGCTTCATTATGTTGATCTATGAATATCACCTATGGTAACATACAATTACTGATGAGTTGGAAGAAAGGAGATACTTACACTGTACGCATATACCGCAAGCGCTGGTTTGTGGCTTTCTTCTTGTTCTCTCTGTTGTCGCTGGATTGGCGCTTTGGTCGGCATGCATTCGATATGCTCCCTTCGAGGAGTCTCGCCCAAACTCGATTGTATCGGTTTTTAAGAAAAGAGTTGACGATACGGTTTTAAGCTATAGCGACGTACGAGTCGTCTACCACACAGGGCAAACCGATGGGCGCAGTATTGACTATTGGTTTAGCGGTATGATTGTTGGTTATATCGATAATCCTACAATCCGGAAGAGGTTATTAACGTCTGCGCCGTTCCGTAGTTGCCAGAAGCAGAAGGATGCTGAGTGTTCAGCGTGGGGAACGTTCCGAGACCACAATGGTGCTGGCGCAGCGGAATTAAGTACTCTCAACAATGGCTTAGACGCTGCCTACCAACTCTTGGGAACTCCCTCAGATGTGTTCATGCCCGGAAGAATAAGAGCGCCATCTGTTCTCAACCAAGCTAAGAGTGGTCAATGTATCGATATTGACAGTAGGCATCCTCTACCTTCGCCACCACCAGGAGTTGATGCAACCGGAAATGTCGACTTCGTGACAGGCAATAGCGTCATCTGTGTAGCACCACAGAACGGCGCCTTTGTGTATGCATTTAGTGGTCATGGGGTTTAGGTCTTCCACGTGCTACATCTGACCTCATTTCACTCACCCCGCACTATCTTCCGCACCGTGTCCTTACTGACACCCAACCGCTGAGCAGTGTGTTTTTACCGTGCCGAGCTCGGCGTAAACCTGCTGCACCCGCTCTTGGAAGGCAGGGTAGACTGAGATTGCTCATTCTATGCTGTGCTGGCTCGGTGATTCAAGATTGCAGACGCCGCATCACGTGAGCCCATATCTACGTATGTGAAGAACGAGTAAATGCTCGATATTAAAGTTAAACCTATAAATGCGATAAGATACTGACGATTAAAGCCTCCTCCAGAGGTGATCCATGCGCCGATTAAAGAGGTCGCACTTACGATTGCAAAGACAATCCTGAGTCTGAGGTCTTGTCTTGCTTTGACTGACGCAGAGACTGAAAGCATTTCTTCAGCGTTACCCCTAACTTCTGAGTAACCCCACTTTTCCAGTACTTTGTTTGTTTTTTCAACTAATTGTGTCACGTCTGTATTCGCCATGCTTGTACGGTATCTCAGCACGTTGTCACCAGTCAAGGTTTCACCCTCTTCGACAACGCCCGTCCCCACTGGAAAGACATAACGGAAAGCAACGAATCACCTTAGATAAATACCCTGATGACGCCGAGTAGTAACTAAATATTAGTAACATGAGCTGATCTATTTGCGAACCGTTTTGTATCCCAAAAAAATACCCAGACTCAACACACAAACACCCACAATTACCCACGGTAGTGAGCCTCCGGTAATCTCCTGGCAATTTGCAACGCACGCTATCGGCTTGATTCGCACAACGTCAATGCCTTGTAGAAACCACAGACCACCCAGTAGTATACAGAGTAGACTACCGATAACTAAAGAAATAGTTTTTGCCTTCATGATTCTCATTATACAACATTTATTTCTCAGAGCCAACGCCGCACCACCTTCCGCACCGCATCCTTACTGACACCCAGCCGCTGAGCGGTGTGCTTGACCGTCCCGAGTTCGGCATAGGCCTCCCGCACCCGCTCTTGGAAGGCAGGGTCGGCTGGGTTGGTACGGAGTGTCTCCCCTGCTTGCTTGAGATGCCTGGCCACGGTGGTGCGGTGGAAGCCGAAGCGCGTGGCAATCTGCGCCACCGTCTGCCCCGCTTGGTGTAATGCCACCATCTCTTCCACCAGCTGTGGACGCAGGTAGCGGTTGATCCGCCGTGGCGGGATGGCGGGAGACGTGGTAGCTGGCGCGGGTGTCTGCACTGCTGCGCCGTCGGCTGGCTGATGAGAGGTGGGCGTCGTTGAACCTGCGGCGGGCTGCGTTACTGTGGTGACTTCTGCTGGCGTGCCTAGCTCTCCATTCTGCCCAGACGTTTCTGCGCCAGCCATAGTGGCGGAGCTTGGTAGAGCACCTAGGTCTTCATCTTGTTCATGCTTCTCTGCGACCGTCCTGGCAGCCGGGGAGTCTGCATCGTCCTCCTGCCCAGGCTCCTCCCGGCTGGCCGCGTCTACGGTACTTGCTGGGGCGCTCGCCCGGTTGCCTTGCTCAGTGTCCGCTCTGCCGGCCACGTCTAGCGAGCTGCCAGGCTCCTTCGCCAGTGAAGAGCCGCGCCCCGTCGGCACTACTGCAAGGTCGACGACGCCCATCACATACCGCCAACACGCCTCCCATTGTTTTGAGTGGGGTAGGGAGAGGGCGACGACGAGGACGTCCGCGAGCTTGCTCGCGAGACGCCCGAGGAGGAAGGGGTAAGAGGCCGCCAGGCCGAATACCCCGACGATGAAAAGACCCATGAGCTTGCTCATGAGGCTTCTGACGCGTAGGGGTCGACAGGCCGAAGGCCTAAGCACCCCGACGGCGAGACGATGAGAAGGCCTGCGAGTTCACTCGCGGGCCTTTGCCCAACCGTCGAGCCTCCCCACGTCGCGGGTGTTCGATCGCGCGGCCGCTCGCTTCACAGTCACGCCCGACCGCCCGCACTGCACGAACCTCGGGTGTACTGCATGGGGGTCGGAGGTTCGTGCAGTACGCACAACCCACGGCCAGTACCTCCCGACCCTCGTGCAGTAGGAGCCCGGGACGAGGCCACCGGCCGCACGCTCTACCCCGAGGTGAGGAAACCACCGGGAAGGAGGCCACGTATGCCGGATCCCAGCACCGAGCTCGAGGAACTGCATCGCCGGGTTGAGGAGCAGTCCCAACGAATCGATGAGCTCCAAGACGCCCTCCACACACTGTCGCTCGCGGTCCAGTACCGGCAGGAGGAGCCCTACCTGGCCTTCCTGGCGGAGCACGGCATCGCCGGCCGACGGCGGCTCGCACTGAACGGGGCCATCAATGGGGTGCTCTCCCGGGCCCGGGGTGACATCCCCTCCCTGGGCCCAGGTGCCCGCACTGAGCTGGCGGAGGACTTTCCCGCACTGGACGAGGCCTACCTGCCCGAACCGATCGACGGCGACGAGGCCGTCCGCATCGTCGGAGAGGTCCTGGGAAGTGAGCGCCTTGGCGCCCAGGCGCTCGAGGCCCACCGCGCCCGCGGCCTGGGGTGCGAGGGCCACCAGGCACTCACAGGCCGCTCAGACACCCAAGGCCACAACGCGTAGCCGCGGCGCTCCAGACGGCCGGGTTACTCGACGCCGACGCACTCACGCCGCCCGCCCTCTTCGCCACCCACAGCCGGGACATATGCCGCCCACAGCCGCACCGGCTA
>ERZ773021.219-NODE-219-length-36063-cov-3.86489_pt1 | contig 36063 bp, 55 predicted proteins | sample MGYA00511668_ERZ773021 | MGnify/ENA primary metagenome ERZ773021 (study PRJEB29015, sample SAMEA2737961) | human oral metagenome | biome: human oral; feature: human-associated habitat; material: dental | place: China | collected 2032 ... | reverse complement strand
CCTATAGCTCAGGGGTAGAGCAACCGGCTCATAACCGGTCGGTCCCTGGTTCGATCCCAGGTGGGCCCACCAATACTTTGAAATGCGAACCAGTTTCGCATCGGTCGTTAAATTCTGGTAGTTCATGCTTATAATTAAAGACGATTTCAACCCTATCACTATAGATAGTTACGCTCTTGATAAATGTATCAAGAATACGAGAGCGACCTGTCTTAGTGGTAGGGTTTTCTTTTGCCATTCTTTCGAGAAAGTACTCGATATGATCCGCTGTAAATTTAATGGGTATAAGAGCGCTCTCATGGTTCGCTTTTTGATCGAGTAGGTTGTTGCGTTCGCTCTCTAGGTTTTCTATTTCGCTTTTTAAGCGCTCAGTAATAAAACCTTGCTTGATTGCATTCATACAGTTATTTAATTCTGTATCAATAGCCTTAATTTTGTTATTTATGCCCTGTATGGCCGTTTTAGCCTCTTGGGTAGTGTTATTATACCCAGACATAACTAAATCGACTATACGAGCTATATTTGATGGCTGATTTAGAATTTCAAGCGTTCTATTAATAACTAAGTCCTCGAGTTCATCACGGCGAATATTCGGGGCTGCGCAAGTATGGTATTTACGCCGATTAGTACATACATAATAATAGTGCTTTTCTTTATTTCTTGATGTGGCTGTAGAGCCCATATAATGGCCGCCACATTCGCCACAAATGAGCTTGCCGCAGAGATTATACATTTCAGAGCGTCGGCCCTTATTCTTAATTCGTGTAGGCATAACCTGCTGTACCTCGTCAAATACCTTTCTCGATATAATAGGCGGTATAGAGTCCTCAATACGAATATCGCCCCATGAGTACACGCCTATATATTTCTCATTAGATAGGATATTCTTAATCACACTAGGTGAAATCTTTCGGCCTTTCTTTGTAAGATAGCCTTTACTGTGCAAAATATCGCTAATTTTGGCTATAGAGTGATGTTTTAGATATAAGTCATAGATTAACCTTACCGCCTTAGCCTCGTGAGCATTCACGGCTAAATGGTGGCTTTCTGTTAAGTCGTAGCCAAGAGGAATAGCGGCACCGTTCATCTTGCCTTTTAATGCGTTTTCTGTCATACCACGTTTTACCTTTTGAGATAGCTCAACGCTGTAATATTCAGCCATACCCTCGAGCATACTTTCCAAGATAATGCCTGCTGGCTCATTGGTAATATGTTCCTTTGCGCTTAACACTCTAACACCATTACGGCGCAATATGCCCTTATATTTGGCGCTATCCTCACGGCTACGGCTGAACCTATCAAGCTGATACACGATCACATAATTAAATGATTGATGAGCGCTATCACGGATCATTTGCAAGAACTCTGGGCGGTTATCCGTGCGAGCGGAGAGGGCTCTATCTGTGTATATCTTAGTAATTAATATGCCCTCACGTTGAGCGTATTCTGTGCACTCTCTTATTTGGCCCTCTATGGACTCATCTCTTTGTTTATCGCTTGAATATCTGGCGTATATAACGCCTGTTTGTAAATCTTTTGTCATTGTGTAATATTCCTTTTTGTAGTATAATATTTGTAGTATATTCTTTACAGAAAATTTGACATAGTCAGTTAAATAACCGCCGAACGTATACATCGGCGGTTATTTAATTTTAGGTAGAAATAAAGCCCCTTAATAGGGGCTCTTTTTTTATTTGGCTGCTGGCGGTGTAAACTTGCCTATGCGTTGGGCGTTGCCTAGCGCTATCATAGCCTCTAAATAACCATATGTATTTTGCTGCAATTCGACTCTTTTGGGTGGCTTATGGTTAGATTGTTTTAATACTTTACCATTTCGGCCGTCTATAAGGTTTGTTTGTGTTAGCTCTAATATAATACTGCGGTTATTGAAATCATATTTATAGTGCTTTATAAACTCCGTGATGATGAAATTCTTATAACTTGGCATATAGCTATATATTGGCGTTATGATCTCGAGCGTATTATTGCCTGTATTGATAACTTGTACATTAATAGGCATAAACTGCTTTTCATTCATCGCATTAGGTAACTCTATATAGCTATTATAATTGGCCAATTCTGGCAAAGTGATAGCTTGCGCTGGCATAATAGATAAAATCAATAATGCTGTAATGATAAGTTTCTTCATGATTTTACCCCTTTTAATTAATATAACACCCTGTACTCTCAAATATTTTCAACAGATCCACCGTGTCGGTAAAAGTAAGCTCCCGTTCATTCTTGATTGAGTCAATCATCATTGGCGAGTTTCGCAAGCAGGTATGCGCTACAAGTAGAAAAGCGAATTTGTTGGCCTCGTATTCCTTTTCTTTCTTGTCGCTATCGGTCAATAGGTCGATGTCAAATATGTTGTAACCTCTTTTGTGCAATATGAAATGCCCTAGTTCATGCGCAAGTGCCACCTTTTTTTGATTAGCATCTAGCCGTGAGTTAATAATGACATCCCTACTGAACGGCGTTCGAAGTAACATCCCCTTAACCTTTAGCGGCATCGCTCTGTAATGGACATCAATATGCAATTTGTACGCGATGACATCTGGATCGTTCGACTTCATCTCTTTAATAACCTCTAACACTTTTGGCAACATTCGTCGCATAATACTAACCCCCTAATTTATCATAATGCGATGACGATTATTGTTTCTTTCTCGACAACACCCCTTGAATTACACCCTCAATAATATTCTTTTCTTCGTCATTCAACTCATAATCGCCGTAGAACATCACGCTATGGCTGCCTAATAATTTTTTTAAATCCATATTTTGAGCGTCCTCTTTTACGTCAATGCGAGAGGATGCTTTTTTATTTTGCGCCGCCGCACCTCTTAATTGCATGGCGACATATATATCGTCAATACTTTCATCGTCGTAGTGCGAGAAATCTGTATCAACACCGCAGCTTTTTATAAAGCCTATTTTTTGTTGACGAGCAGAGTCGAAATCGTCAACCTCGCCAGTTAAATAGTATACAGACACACCGAAATAGTCCGCTATCCGCTTTAGTTTGTCAAATTTTGGCGATGAGCGGCCTTTCTTCCAGTCTGTAAGCGAGGCTGTAGATATTCCTGTATCTTTACCTAGCTTATAAGCACTGATGTTCTCTCTCTTGATTAATGTTTCTATGCGTTCCCAAACTATATTTTTATTCATTTTTAAGCCTCTGTTTAAAATTTTTATGAACGCTTAATTGGACTATCTCGCAAATGTGAGTTATTATGTAATCACAAGATAGCTAACAAATACGAGATAATCACTAAAACACTCAAATTCGTAAATATTAGCTAACAAATATTAACTAATTCAAATATATCAGAAAAGAGGTGAATTTACAATATGTATGAAAAAATTGACAAGCTGTTAAAGGAACAAAATATTACACCGTATAGAATGTGTAAAGATTTGGCATTGCCAACTTCCTCGGCTACAGCTTGGAAACAAGGGCAATACAATCCAAGTATTACAACCTTAAAAAAAATCGCCGATTATTTCGGCGTAACAGTTGATTACTTCTTGTAGTCAGAAAGGACATCACACAATGAATGAAATTGTAGAGGTATTTAATAGCGTAGAGTTCGGATCTATAAGAACTACAAAAATAAATAATGATATTTATTTTGTAGGAAAAGATGTAGCCGACGCTCTTGGCTATGTAGATACCAATAAAGCAGTATCAATGCACGTTGACGATGAGGACAAAAAACTCAACGACAAAACGTCGCCGAGTTTTGGCCAACGTGGTGCAACGCTAATAAACGAAAGCGGACTATATAGCTTGGTATTATCCAGCAAGCTAGAAAGTGCGAAACGATTTAAACGCTGGATAACGGCCGAGGTGCTCCCTGCACTACGCAGAACTGGTAGCTATGCTCTGAATATTCCTCAAACCTTGCCAGAGGCTTTACGAGCCTATGCAGATGAGGTAGAGCAACACAACAAAACCAGAGCTTTAGTAGAGGCTCAACGGCCGAAAGTACTTTTTGCCGACGCAGTAAGTACTAGCGATACAGACATTTTAGTAGGCGACCTCGCCAAATTGCTAAACCAGAACGGCTACGCAGTAGGGCAAAATAGACTGTTTGAGCAACTGCGAAATGAGGGCTTTCTGATTTCACGAAAAGGCAACTCTTACAACATGCCAACCCAAAGAGCTATGGAAATGGGGCTTTTCAGAATTAAAGAAACCGCTATCACTCATTCAGACGGCAGAGTAAGCCTAAATAAAACGCCTAAAGTAACAGGCAAAGGCCAGCAGTATTTTATTAATCGGTTTATAGGTAAATGATATGCAGCTACTTATAGACTCAATATATGAATTTTATAACGACGCTGAAAACTTAACAGCGTTTGATGAATGGAGAAAGAAGAAGTATGAAAACAAGAACACAACAACTAAAGAAAGCTCACAAATTAATGGGCTGGGTGTACGGCGACATTCTAAGCCAGCTGATATATCACTTTAAAGAAAGGAAATAGTGAAAATGATGACTCAACAATTAAAAGCAAGACACAGAAAACCGATGAAAGCTAGACGGCTAGGCAAAAGTGATGAGCCTACATCGTTACAAATGGCTTTATTCACTTTCTTAACATTGGCTTTTTTCTTTGCCACTGCTTACTGGTGGTGTACAGGTGAGGCTTTAATTAAATGGTAATCGAGGTATTAGCAACGCTATGCATGGCAAGCACATTTCTAGCTGTCTTATACAGTATCTACTCAATGATCTGTATTTTGGCATAAAAAAAGAGCCATTCACAAAAAGCGAATGGCTCTTACATTCCTTAAAAAAGGAACATCACACAACATAATTTTATATTAATTATCGTTAAAAGTCAAAGAAAGGAACATCACACATGACATTCAAAAAGATTTTTGACAGCAAAAACGCCACTCGAGAGGAATGGCTGAAAGTTCGCAAGCTAGGGCTTGGCGGCTCTGATATGAGCGCCGTGCTAGGCGTCAATCAATGGCGCAGCCCTCTCGATGTGTGGCTCGATAAAACCAGCGACACAATCGAGGAAAAAGAAAGCGAGCCGATGTATTGGGGCAATATCCTCGAGGATATTGTAGCCCAAGAGTTCGCAAAGCGTACAGGGTATAAAGTGCGTAATAACAATTTCACATTACAGAGTGAGGAATACCCTTACTTGCTCGCTAATATTGACAGGGAAATCGTCGGCATTGACGCAGGCCTCGAATGCAAAACAGCGAACGCTTTCAAGGCTGATGAGTGGCAAGGTGATAATGTGCCAGACGCTTATTATATCCAGTGCCAGCACTATATGGCTGTTACTGGTAAATCTAGCTGGTGGATAGCTTGCCTTGTAGGCGGTAATACGTTCTACTACAAAGAAATCAAACGAAATGAGGAAATCATCCAAGCGATTATTGACACAGGGGCGGAATTTTGGCGGTTAGTCGAAACTAAGACCATGCCAGCGCCAGACGATAGCAAGGCCTGCAGCGAGGCGCTTAAAAAGTTATATAAACACAGCAACGGCAAAGCGATAGAGCTATCAGCTCAATACAACAATGTCATTGTTGATTATCTGAAAATCAAAGAGCAGCTTACAGAGCTAGAAACTCAAAAGCGAGGTATTGAAAACCTCTTAAAAGACGCTCTAGGTGAAAACGAAAAAGGCTCTTGCGGTGAGCATGTTGTTAGCTGGAAATCGAGTAAACCTCGAGAAACATTCGACAGCAAAAAATTCAAGAGCGATCATCCAGATTTATATACAAATTACATTAAACAGGGCGAGCCTAGCCGCCGCTTTGAGGTGAAATGATGAAAACACACGATTTAAGAAAAATTATTGAGGCTGTTCCTTATGACTTTGAGGTACATATCGACACACCTGTAAATGCAATTAAGTATACAACAGAGGTTAAGGCTGTATACATCGACTTTGAAAATAAATTATTAGTAATAGGGGATAAAAAATAATGGAAAACACAGAAAATAAAGAAATTGAAACAGTAGAAACTAAGCCAAAGAGAAAGCAGTTACTTGCAGAAATAGCCCAATTAAAAGAACTTAATAAAAAGCTAGAGGACGACCTCAGATATAAAGGCTACAAGATTGAAAATCAGAAAGATGAAATCGCAAATTTAAAAGCAGAAATCACCGCATTGCGTGCCTATGTGGCAGGCGTAAAAGGCGACGCATTCCCAGAAAGCGAGGATAAATAGTAATGGCAACTACAGCAGGAATTGAACTAAAAAAGAATAACATCGTAGCTCAAAAAGAGGCTAAAACTCTAAAAGGCATGTTAGAAATGCCAGCTTATAAAAATAAATTTAATGAAATGCTAGGCAAAAAGGCCGCTGGGTTCATGTCAAGCATTATCGCAGTAACAAACAACAACAAGCTACTCGCTAAAGCTAACCCTGCCACAGTCATTGGGGCAGCAGCACAGGCAGCTATGTTAGATTTACCAATTAATCAGAGCTTAGGCTTTGCGTATATCGTGCCTTATGGTGGCGAGGCACAATTCCAGCTCGGTTATAAGGGTTATATCCAATTAGCCCAACGTACTGGCCAATATGTAGATATTGGATCTAAGACGGTGTACGAGGGCGAGCTCGAGTATGAAAATCGCCTACTTGATAAATTCAAATTTGGCGAGCGTACAGGCGATAAAGTTATCGGTTATCTTGCCTATTTCAGACTCACAAACGGCTTTGAAAAAATGCTATTCATGACGCTTGACGAAATGCAAGCGCATGCCAAAAAATACAGCCAAAACTATAAGGGCGGCACCGATAAATGGGGCCTTGCTGATTTCAATGTTATGGCTGAAAAAACCGTTCTCAAACGCTTACTATCCAAATTCGGCCCTTTAAGTATTGAAAGCGTACAAATGAGCCAAGCCCTCTCTAATGACGGCGGCGTAATTAGCATGAATAAAGACGGTGATTTCGACGTAAACTTTGACGGCGAAACTATCGACGCTGAATATGAGGAGCCTGCAGCTGAAACAAACGGCGACACTTACAACGTAGCTGGCGAGATTATCGACGCCAACACAGGAGAGGTAGTAGGCCGTGAATAATAATGACAAAATGCTCGCTCAATTCGGCGCTGACTGGGTGAAAGTGAGGGATCATATCGCAGCGTTAAAGCTGTTCTATATTCCTTATACGCCTACTTTTATGGTGAGAACCGAAAAGGCAACAGGGGTATTAGCCAATACAGTAAAAAGCATTTTAGATTATGGCCTACAAATTGGGCTATATTGACATACAGGTGATAGGGATGTGATTACATTCGCACCAGTTAAATAGAAAAGGGAAAAATGACCGCACCGAAACGATATTTTTGGTTAAAGCTGCATAAAGATTTCTTTCAACGCAAAGAAATAAAGCGTTTGAGGAAAATCGCAGGCGGCGACACCTACACAATTATTTATTTAAAAATGCTCTTACGCTCAATTATGAGCGAGGGAAAACTCTATTTTGACGGCCTAGAGGAGAATTTCTCCTCTGAGCTGGCTCTTGATCTCGACGAAAGCGAGGAGAATGTACAAATTACTGTTACATATCTCTTAAATAGTGGCTTGCTTGAAATGCGTTCAGAAGATGAATATTACTTGCCAGACACGAAAGATAGTACAGGGTGCGAAACCGCAGGCGCTGCAAGGGTTCGCAAGCACCGAGAGCGCCAAAAAGCGTTACAATGTAACACCGATGTAACACAAGTGAAACATTTGTGTAACGTAGAGATAGAGAAAGAGAAAGAGAAAGAGTTATATAAAGAGATAGAACACAGAGATAGAGATATAACTATATCTACAACTAGAGATAAAGAGAAAGAGGAAGAAACTCACTCTCTTTTCTTAAATATAGAAATCTATGATCTTTGGGCTAAATACTTTGGGCCTTTCTCACCTTTCATAAAAACCGCTCTTGATGATTTGGTGAGCGAATACGGCTTACAGGAAACGAGCGAGGCTGTAAATATTGCAAAAGAGCGAGGTAAGTCGAGTGTTATATATGTAGAGGGGATATTGAAAAATCAAAGGTTAGAAAATGAAACAAATAGACGTAACAGCGGAAATCGAAAAACTAAAGACGAGGCTGTTGACTGGCAAGCAGAACACGAAAGAGTTCACGGAAAAAGCTGAGTATGAATTTTACAAGCCTATCTATGATAAGCCTGTCATCATTCAGAATAACGTAAACAATACCTATAGCTTGGCTGGCATTCCTAAACGCTACTACGATATGAGCTTTACATGGTTAAAGGAAAACGGCACTTTTCCAAAGGAAAACGCCGAGGCGTATCGCATAGTGAATAACTACAGGCAGAACCTAGAGGAGAATTTAAACACAGGCAAGGGCCTCATATTGAGGGGCCCAGCTGGTACAGGGAAAACCTCTCTCGGTGTTTGTCTATTAAAAGAGGCGTTAAAGATTGGTAAAGGGTGCTTAATGATCTCAATGCCAAATCTCTTGGATAATATGCTCACCTTATCAAAAGGCGATAGCGTGGCATTCCTAAACTACGAGCAAAAGCTGCGGAATATACCGCTCTTACTGCTCGATGATTTTGGGGCAGAATACTCAAAATCTGAATGGGTAGCGGCGAAAGTCGAGAGTATCATCATCGACCGCTACAACAGAATGCGGCCGATTATCTTAACCACTAACTATAGCGAGGGCTGGACTAAAGACCATTACAGCCAGCGTATATATGACAGATTGAGAGGCGAATATCAAGAGGCCATTTTCATGGGCGCCTCTCACAGATAACAAAATTCATTTAAACGCTCTATAAGGCGAGTTAAAAATTCTCACGATAGAATTATCGAGCAAATAGTTAGAGGGGGCAAAATGACGAAATTTAGTACATAGAATTAGAAAATAAATTAAAAGATATAGAGGTGAAATCGTGGAACTTGTAATTATGGGCCAACCAAGAACGAAAAAGAACAGCAGCCGAATAGCACTCATTAACAATAAACGTGTACTCTTACCGTCAAAAGCATACAAAGCATATGAGAAAGTTGCTCTCATGCAGCTGGCTCGAGTGCAGGCTGTTCATGGGCCAGTATCGGTACTGTGCCGCTATTATTTACAAGACCGAGCACATTGGCCAGATTTGGTTGGCCTATTGCAAGCAACCAGCGACATATTGCAAGCCGCTGGCGTGATTGATGATGATAAATACATCGTCAATTATGACGGCTCAATGATCGCTGGGCTCGATAAAAATAATCCTAGAGTCGAGATTATAATACATCAAATTACCGAGAACAGCGTATTATGCGAGGAATATGTCAAGGCTAAAGCTCGAAAGTGCGACACAACGAAACGAGCTAAAAGCCAAAAGGTTGCCACGGCAGGGGCTAAGGCTAAACCTAAAGCCCCTACCTCTATCTCATACAAAGAATACAGAAAACTCATTAAGAAAGGACATCACACACCATGAATGAGAACGAAAAAGAATATAGATTACAGCTAATAGGTACTATCGGCCTTGATATTTATCTCAACGCTCATAGTGAGGCACACGCCGAGGACTTAAAAGAGCAAGTACTAAAAACTATCAATGATCAAATCACGATTGACTGCGGCAAAGTACCAAATACGCTCGATGTATACGTTGACTGCATAGAGCTTGAAATCGACAAATTAGTAATTCAAGACTAGCGAGGTGCTTATGAATAGAAACATCAAAGCAGAATATGACGGCAAGCACTTTTCACTCACAGCAGAGGAATGTAACACGGTAGAGCTTTTATCCTTTGCTTGCGATGTGGTAGAGCAAGCCCTACATATTGTGGCTGGTAACGATACAGAGCTATTGGATGAGGCAAAAGCGGCTATCATCGAGGAAATTCGAGGAATTAACGAGGTACATCATGAGCGAATATTGCAATAATATTGGAAACATGACTATTAGCGAGGTAGTTAAATTTATTAGAAACACAAAATCTATGTCGTTGGAACAATTAGGCGATATGTTTGGAGTGAGTAAGTCGGCGGTTTGGCAGTGGGAAAATGGCGCAGTAGAACCAAGACCACACATTAAAGCAAGGCTATATAAATATGCTGGTTTTTTACATAGAGTAAACGAAAGCAGCCAAATAGACGGAACAGATACAAGCGTTAAAGACGATGTACATAACCCAGCGCACTATAAACTCAACGGCCTTAATATTGAGGTGGTTGATGTGATTAGGGCTACGCTAACAGATGAGGAGTTTAAAGGCTGGTGCAGAGGTAACGCTTTAAAGTACCTTATGCGAGCTGGTAAGAAAGATAAAGCAAAAGAGAAACAAGATTTTGCAAAGGCAGGTGTATTTATTTCATGGCTCACAGACTAAGCGAACGCGTTAAGAATAAAATACCGCAATTCTTGGCACATTTAACTGTGTGGAATGAGGACACTATGGACGATTGCGCAGCAACGCCTAGAGCGTACCATAAAGCACTTAAAAAGCAGCAAAAGAAACACGCCGTATGTGTGATATGTGGAAAGATGTTCGAGAAAGGCAAGTATCAGAAAACACGCACCACTTGCAGTAGATCATGCGGCTGTAAATTAGGTGCTATTCATAGAAACGAGAAAATGAGCAAGAGGAGAGCTGAAAATGCTAGATATAAAAATCAAGAAATTAAATAAAAACGTAGAACTACCAAAGCAAGGCACACAGGGCGCCGCTGGCATTGATTTCTACCTACCGCAGCCAGTAGTATTTGAGCCAAAACGCTCTAAGAAAGTACCACTCGGCGTAGCTGTAGAAATTCCAGAAGGTTATGTAATGCTGCTTATTCCTCGTAGCAGTACATGGGAAACACCTCTACGTATGCCAAATAGTGTAGGCGTGATTGATAGCGACTACAGAGGTGAGGTATGTGCATTACTACAGAATACAAGTAATGTTACATGGGAAGCGCTGGCATGTGAGCGCTTAGTGCAAGGCGTAATCGTGCCTGTGCCGAGCGTTCAGATTAAAGAGGTTGATGAGTTAAGCGAAACCAGCCGAGGGGTTGGCGGTTTTGGGAGTACTGGTAAATGAAAGGGGTTAAACAATGGAAGAAAACAAAGATTTTCGAGTACATAATGGGCTATATGTGCATAATCAGAGCATAGGCTGCGAACAATGGAAATTTAAATTTGATAACGGATATGGGGCGTCTGTAATTACTGTCGGTATTGTTTATTGTAATGAGGTTCAGCTTTTTGAGTTAGCTGTATTAAAGCATGGCGAGCTTTGCTATGATACACCGATTACGGATGATGTAATCGGCTACTTAACCAATGACGAGGTATACGATTTATTGGATAGAATTGAGCAATTATAGGGAGTGTGTATTGTGTCAAAATCACCATGTAAGAATTGTACAGAGCGTTATGTAGGCTGTCATAGTAAATGCAAGACGTACACAGAATACACTCAAATATTAGTGGCCTATCGTGAGGCTAAGGAATATAAAGGCGATGTGATTGGATATGTAAAAGACAGCAATATACGTATTCGCCGCAGAGCTAATAAGCCTGTGAGGGCATGGCAATAGAGGGGGGGTACAAAGGCATAAGTTATTTAGTCAAACAAACATAAGCATATATGTTCCGACTAAACGAGTTAAATTCATAAGCGAAACAGGCGAAAACAAAAAGACGCCTGCACATCATAGCATTTTCGTTATGATTAACGCACCGAAAACAGATATTAAATTCGAGTATCAAATGAAATGAGGTAAAACATGAAATCACTTTTAAAAACCATATTCGTAGTATCTATTTTTATCATGAAAATTGAGAGCGTTGCGCTCTCGATTGTCTTAGTACTTTGGTTAGTTGGACTATTCGGCGTAACTGGTGGCGATGTGTTGAGAGTGCTCGCAGCATTCCTCGGCACGTTTATAGTATCTTTGGCGTCATTCGTGATCGCAGATATGAGAAAGTAGGGTTTGTATGAACAAATTTGAAAGTAGGGCGTTTTTAGAAAATTTACAAATCGCTTTAACTATTGTTATAGGTAATGATGTAATTATTCCGAGTGTTGAGCAAAGAGAGTCTATTTTTGAAAATTCTTTTATATATGGGTATATCTGGCGTTATAAAAATTGTGGTGTAAAAGTTGATTTAAGAACTATTGTTAATGCTGAAATTTTAGAACATAACGCACTATGCGACTGTGTAGAAAATACGAGAGATTATGTAAAACGAGAATTATGCAAAATGCTCAAAAAAGAGGCTAACAAATGATAAATGCAGAGGAGTTATTCAAACATGGTTTTGATGAGTTCGAGGTGCATGAATACCTCAAAGGCACGAGCTTAATTTTAAAGTGTGCAGATTGGATCACTAACAAAGAGCTCGATGTAGCACTAGGCTATGCTCGAAAGATTGCTAAAAACAAGCCTTATAGAGTGTTTATCAAGGTTAGAGATAGCTTAGGTTATAAGGTGCTAGAGGTTATGGATGTAATCGACCTTAGACTCTTAGATAGCAAAATTAAACTTACCGATAACAGCTTTAAAATTGGTAAGCGGTTAAAGGTAGTAGTGAGGGGATAACATGAACGATAAAGAGGGCCGTAAATGGCTGTTACAAAAATTATATGATAGAGGGTTTAAATACATTTTTCATTCTGGTGGGCTAGGTGGATATTTAGCTACAAATCGACCACCAAGAGCCGAGAATAATCGCTTATATATTGACAGTAGTTTTGAGCGAATTGACATATTGAGCGATTTACTACCAGATTTTAACAAGCCGAATTATCTCGATATTGGCAAGTATCTCGGTATTGTTGATTGGAGCGAGGTGTCTGTGAATACTCCTATCATAATCAATCGTGATAGCAAAGCACTAAAAAGATATTTTGCAAAATATGACGGAGGAAAAGTTTATTATTTCGGTTTTGGCGCAACTAGCTGGAGCTCGGCAACGACCAATTGCACAGAGTCAAATAATGCAAAATTAGCAGGTGACAGCGATGAAAACTGATACTTATATCGTTACTCTCGAGAGCGGCCATTATGAATGGACTCGAGAAAACGAAATACACGGCTTGAAAGAGGCGAAAGGGGCAGGCGTAAAAGAGGCTCAAAGGTGCGGCAAGGATATTTTTTATCTAGTGCGCTGCTCTCAATGGTGGCCTAGAACTACTGGAATGGCTGATTATTTAATCAGCGAGGCAGATGAGCAACTAATAGATGAAATTTTCGACGATGAAACGCTTAACACAGTAACATCTAAAGAAATTGAAGAACTCGACACAGCCATTGAAAAGCTATTCAAACATTGGCTCATCAAAAATAATCGTATTCCTAATGGCGTTTATTTTAATGAAGAAGTCATTTACAAAGTCAAAAACGGAAAGGCGGTTAGAATTGGAAAATCAGAATAAAAGCGATTATGTAATGCAAAAAGTGTTAAACATCATTACATGGGTTATGTTCGCATGCTGCATTGCGTTCAGCATTCTATTCGCACTCATAATGATACTATTGTTAGCTGCTGGTTTTCATCATATATGGGGGTGATTAAATGGATCCTAAGAGGCGCACTTTTACAGAAATAGAGGTAGAGGCTATCGTTAAGATCGCAGCAGAAACAGCAGCACAAACAGCCTTAACCGAATTTAATAGGCGTAACGAGGATATGCTCGCCAAGAAAAACGAAAGGGCTTATAAGAATACTACAACGCTACTCGAGGGCTATACGGCTATGAAAGCACATTGCAAGAGCGCTATTGCAAAGGCAGAGGATACGCTCACACCCAGCGACTTACAAACTGTGTTGTATGAGGTTTTTAATCGCAGAGGTTTGCTGCAGATTGAAACCATTCTCGCAAGTAAGCGACGTACCGAGCTCATTATCGAGCATATAGATAAAATGCTCGAGGTGTACCGCATAAACTGCATTAACAACAAAAAGCACTATTGCGACTGCGTAATTGATAGGTATATCAACGATTTAACGATTGCAGAAATCGCAGAAAAGCATAACACGGTAGAACGAAATGTATATAGGTGGCTCGACAAAGGGATAGATGATTTGAGTATATATTTATTTGGTGCATACGCTCTATAAATTGTCATAAAGCTGTCATATTCAGTACTAAATATATGTGGTACTATGTTAGTGGTGAATGGTGCTTATACGTTTCATTCTATCCTCCTTTCTTTCAACTATAGACATACGCAAAAACACCTCGGCAGAGATTAGGGTGCTCTGTTCGAGGTGTTTTTGTATTTACACATAAAAAGAGGTGAGATCGTGGCGACAAAGAAAAAGAGTAATGCAGGCCGAAAAGGCTTATATAAAGAGTGGTTAGAGGCTGATAACCTTATTCGCTTAGAGGGTTGGGCTCGCAACGGCCTCACAGATGAGATGATAGCGCATAATATTGGCATTACTACTACGACATTTTATGATTGGAAAAAGAAATATCCTCAATTTGCTGAGGCCGTAAAAAGAGGTAAGGAAGTAGTAGACATCATGGTTGAAAATGCCTTGCTTAAAAGTGCTATGGGGTATTCTTATGATGAAATCACTCAAGAGGCTCATTACAATTCGGAGAAAGAGGAGCTTGAAATGGCTGTAACAAAAGTTGTTACTAAACACGTGCAGCCTAACTCTACCTCTCTTATTTTCTGGCTTAAAAACAGAAAGCCAGAGGCGTGGAGAGATACAAAGAATATCGACGCAGCCGTCGAAGTGAAAAACCCATTCGAGGGAATTGATACGGCTGATATTAAAAAGCTCATAGGTGATGAATAGTAGCAATCTGTATATAGTCATGCAAAGGGGGTGAGGGTATGCAGGTTCGAGATCACAAAGAAAAAATCATACAACTAGCAAAACGAGAACTCGCAAGACGTGAGTTCTTTTATTATTGCCAATTAAAGACAGGCAGCTTTTACAAAAAGAGCCGTAAGTACTTGATTAAGCTGTGCAACGAGCTAGAGGACTTTATCAAAAATGATGAGTATAACGTGCTGATTATGAACCTGCCCCCATAGCCTCGGCATGGTAAGAGCTTAACGGCGCAGCACTTTACACAGTGGTGCATGGGAAATAACCCAGCTGTAAAGGTAATGACTGGTTCTTATAATGAGACGCTTTCTAAAATGTTCAGTAAATCGGTTAGAAATGCGGTTCAAGAGAGTAAAGCCGATGATGATATTATTGTATTCTCTGACGTATTCCCAAATGTGAGAGTGGCAACAGGCGACGCACAAGCTCATTTATGGAGCTTAGAGGGCTACACTAATTCATATCTTGCAACCTCGCCAACTGGTACGGCCACAGGCTTTGGCTGTTCATTGATGATTATTGACGATATTATCAAGAACAGCGAAGAGGCCTATAATGCCAGTGTGAAAGAGAAACATTGGGAATGGTTCACTAACACAATGCTTTCACGGCTTGAAGAGGGCGGAAAGATTATTATAATCATGACACGCTGGGCGAGTGATGATTTAGCAGGCAGGGCAATCGAGCACTTTAAAGACGATCCGTTATTCAAGGCTAAAGTAATCACCATGAAAGCCTTACAAGACGACGGCTCTATGCTATGCGAAGAGGTTCTATCCAAAGCCTCTTACACATCAAAAGTGAGGGCTATGGGCGAGGATATTGCCAGCGCCAACTATCAGCAAATACCGATAGACTTAAAAGGCTGCCTTTACAGTCAAATACTTACATATGACACGTTGCCGAGAGACGATAAAGGTAACGTGTTATTTTCTTGTATTAAGAATTATACAGATACCGCTGATACTGGCAGCGACTACTTAGCAAGTATTGTATATGGCGTATATGACGGCGAGGCCTATGTGCTTGATGTGGTATATACCAAAGACGCTATGGAAACCACAGAGCCAGCAGTAGCGGATATGCTACATCGTAACGGCGTGAATGTGGCTGACATAGAAAGTAATAACGGCGGCCGAGGGTTTAGCCGCAATGTTCAAAGCATACTTAAAAACAAGTATAACTCGAATAAATGTACTATTAACGCATTTCATCAAAGCGGCAATAAGATAGCTCGCATTCAGTCTAATGCTACATGGGTTATGAACCATGTATATATGCCTAAGAATTGGCGAGATAGGTGGCCGCAGTTCGCCGCTGATATTACAAAGTATCAGCGAGAGGGCAAGAATGCGCATGACGACGGCCCAGACGCACTCACAGGCATAGCAGAGAAAATCAATGCGCCGCAGGTTCGCAGCGGCAGAATTAACATCAATTAGAAAGGGGCAATATGGCAATTATTACAAATAACCCTCGATTAGAGGAGTATGAGCTGTTACATGACGCCTATTATGGTAGCGGTATGTTCGCTACTGGAATGGCGATTACCGAACACGCTCGAGAGAGTACGCAGTCAATCGCTTTTAGACGTAAGATAGCTTACTACTTAAATTACACAGGGCCTATTTTGAATGCCTCTGTAGATCCTATCTTCAAAGACGAAATCAAGCGAGAATACGGAAAATCTGTATTATTTGATGAGTTTGTCAACGATATAGACCGTCAAGGCACATCGTTACAGGAATTTATAGAGCAGAATGCTATAGCAGCCAAGCTCTATGGCGTTATGTATATCGTAGTGGATAACGTGAGCGAGTTCGGCAGCTCTTTGGCTGAAACTTTGGCTAATAGGTCTATGCCTTACCTCACGGCTGTTGAGCCTAAGAATGTAGTGAATTATGAGTTTGACGACAACGGCAAGCTCAAATTATTTACTTATGCAACCTATTTGAAGAATGCGGACGGTACAATCAAAGCACGTTGCCATACATGGACGCCTACCGAATGGAAAATCACAGATGATGAGAATAAACTTATCGGCAAAGGTGAGCATAACATTGGACGTATTCCAATCGTTCAATGGTTCGGTAGAGCGGCTCGCAAGCGTGATATTCTTCCACCGCCAGAGTATTTGAGCATAGCTAAAACAAATGCTCATGTATATAACTTGTGCTCATTGCTATCTCAAATTCTTTACAATCAAACATTTAGCATATTAACTATGCCAGTCGATAACAACGGCTTGCAAGATGTAACTATTGGTACTGATAACTTGCTCGCATATCCATTCGAGTCAAGCAAAGCGCCGAACTTTATCGCACCAGATACAGGGCCAGCTGAGGTGCTTATGGGCCAAATCGATAAGCTCATTAACGAAATGTATCGCATGAGCGGTATTGATAGCGTAATCGGTGTACAGCAAGCAAAGAGCGGCGTTGCTAAACAATGGGATTTTGAGCGTACTAATCAAAATCTAGCAGCCTTTGCAGTCCGTTGTGAGAATGCAGAGTATGACATTATCGAGCTATACAAGCTATGGAGCGGCGATAACCTAGAGTATTTTTGCGAATATCCAAAAGATTTCAAGGTAAATGATGTTACTGAAAGCCTTACACAGGCGCAACAGGCTAAAGACTTAGAATTTGAGTCCGACACATTCGACAATGAAATCTTAAAGAAAGTAATTGACGCTTACATGCCTAATTTGGAAAAGGAAACTAAAGACGCAATCGTTAAAGAGGCACAGACAGCGGCCGACACTAAAGCTCAAGACCAAACTTATGACGATGATGATCTAAACGGTGGAAATAATGACACAGACGAGCCAAATGCTTGATAAGATACTCGAGCAATTCGAGAATATGGTGCGTGAATTAGTATCGCTTGGATATTCAGCCGATAAGGCCGTTCAAATCGCTTATAAGACGTATCCTATTATGGAAATGCTAGAGGCGCCTCTTACGGCTGATATGGTGGAGAATTTTAACAAAGCCTATCATAGTGTGCTTACACCGCTCTCGGTGGCAGGTCATAGGACTTTTAATTACACAACTCAATCAATTAGTGAGGCTATGCAAGCAGCTTGGGCAAGCGACGGATTAAAGTTATCTAAGCGACTACATAAAAACGCTCATAAAGTGCGTAGAGAGACGACGGCGGTTATCTCTCAATCTCTAAAGCGTGGTAAAAGCATTCGTGAGATAGCTCGCTCTATATTCGAGGGGTATGGCAAGGGCGGCATTATTGATACCGATAAACTCCCTAAGCATATTGAACGAATACGAGCATTGAAACCGCCTCAATCACTTAGTAAAGAGGAACTCGCAAGGTTTAAGCGAACCGTTAGACGCACAGAGCGGCTAGTACAGCAGAATACAACGCCAAGCCTACGAGCCGCTTATTCCGAGTTAATACAAGCCGTAGACGAGGGCAACGCTATAGACCTTTCTCGAGCTGTTACTGTGGCCGTGCAGGAAAAGGCACGATACAACGCCGAGAGGATAGCTCGCACAGAATCGGCTAGGGCTTACGCTGACGGCCAGATGAACCGATATGCTCACGATGATGATGTTGTAGCTTTGAAATGGACATTATCCAGCAGGCACCCTCGTTATGATATATGCGACTTTTACGCTAACGCCGATTTATATGGGCTAGGTAAGGGGATATATCCAAAAGATAAATTCCCTAAGCTACCTGCTCACCCTCATTGCATGTGCAGAATATCGCCTGTATATGATTTTGAAGTCGATATTACTAAAGCAAAAGACAATACAAACGAGGGCGGTATGAGGTACATCAATTCGATTAGTAAGGATCATCAAGAGAAATTGCTCGGCATTAGCGGCCGCAAAGATGTAACAACTGGCAAAGCTAATTGGAAAGACCACGTAAAGGGCTGGAATTGGGAAACATTCGAGCCTAGAACACCAAAAGAAAATACATAATTTAGACCTACAGGCCTATGCAAGTGAATGCATGGGCCTTTTATATTGCCATTAATTAGGGGGAGCCGAACGGTGGCAACATTCATGACGAAAAGGAGAAAGACTCATGACTTTAGCAGAATTGTACGCAGCACTTGAAAAACTCGAGGGGGGCAAAGACCTCGTGGCAGGCTTTAAAGGAGAAATCTCTCGTATTAACGAGGTAGCCAAAGCTGACCGACTCAAATTCGAGAAAACTATTACCGATTTAACGACAGCACGTGATGAGTTAAAAGGTAAGGTTGACGAATACGAGGCTCACAAAGGCGAAAAAAGCCCAGAAATCTTGGCTCTTGAAAAGCAAATCAAAGGCCTCACAGATAAGTATGAGCAATCTGAGAAGGCTCGACAAGCAGAGATTGAAAAGCGTACTAATTCCGAAATCAGCGCTCAAACAATCGCAGCGCTCACGAAAGCGAACTGCACAGACGCCGAAACATTCAGCAAGCTCATTGCTGGACAAATCAGCGTTCAAGAGGACGGCTCTTATGGCTGGACTAAAGAGGACGGCACAATCGGCACTATCGAAGAGTGTGCTACGGCGTTCCTTGCTGACAAGCCTTATGCTGTTAAAACTACGCAAAATGGCGGCAGCGGTGCAGGTGCTGGCAATGCTAATGACGGAAATGGTCAATTAGCAGAAATGTACAAAATCGCAGGCATTAAACCGCCTAGCGAGGGTTAATTTTTTAATTACGAAATGAGGTAATAATCAATGGCAATTAATACGCTAACTATGGCAGCTAATTTTCAAAAGGTATTAGACCAACAAATGCTCGTAGGCGCTACATCTGGCTTTATGGAGGCCAACGCTGGCGACGTTGTATATAACGGTGGCGATACTGTTAAAATTCCTACTCTTTCCGTTGATGGCTTGGCGAACTATGATCGCGATAACGGATACAACCGAGGCTCTGTATCTTTGACATTCAAAGATTTCAAACTTACCCAAGACCGTGGCCGAAAATTCTCTCTTGACTCTATGGACGTGAACGAAACAAACTTCTTAGCAACAGCGACAAACGTTATGACTACGTTCCAAAAAGAGCAAGTTATTCCAGAGGTTGACTCTTATCGTTACTCTAAAGTAGCTGCATATGCTAAGCAAGAAAGCCGCAAAACAGATACTTTCACCCCAGATGATACTAACATTGTCAAACAACTTAACAAAGAAATCATGGAAATTGAGGACTTAATCGGTGAAACTGGCGATTTGGTAATTGTAATGAGCGCACGTGTTCAAGGTATTTTGAACGAGGCTGCAGGCGCTAAAGGCATGCTCAATGTAGCTAACTTTACGCAAGGTCAATACAATACTCGTGTTCGCACTTATAACGAAATTCCTATCATTGGCGTATCTAGCGCACGCTTAAAATCTCAATATGTGTTTAACGACGGCAAAACTAGCGGACAAGAAAAAGGCGGCTTTAAAGCTGATACAGGCGCTAAAGCTATTAACTGGCTTATCATGAGTCGTAAAGCTGCTATTGCCGTGTCTAAAACAGACAAAATGCGTATCTTTGATCCAACTGTGAACCAACAAGCTGACGCATGGGCGATTGATTATCGTAAATTCCATGATGTATGGGTACCTAATAACCGCCTAGCGTCCTTGTGGGTAAACTTTGGCGCATAATTAGGGGGTAATTATGGGAAAATATAGAGTAATTCGTATTAACGAGGTTCGATACACGGACGATGAAAGCACTCTCGAGCTGTGGCTAGATGAGGGCTTTGTATTAGAGGCAGAATTTGAACCAGAAACAGAGTCGACAGACGGCGAGGGCGGTGTAGGCGATGAAAACCCAGAAACAGAGCCGACAGACGGCGAGGGTAAAAAAGCTACAAAGTCCACTAAGAAATAATCATGAACGCTAGAGAGGTGTTTGAAAAACGCCTACGACAAGCTATAAGAGCTAGCGCTCGAGAGGTACAGGAAGAGGCACAACGCACTCATCGCTTTACCTCTCGTAGCGGCCAGCTTGAAAGGGCTATAGACGTGCGAATGATTGGCGATAAAACAGCAGAGGTATATATCGACAATAACATCGCACCTTATGGGCCTTTCGTACATGAGGGAACACGAGCGCATTATATTTTTCCAAAAGAAAAGCAGTCCTTGCGCTGGGTTCCTGCTGGCGGCAATGGGTTTGTGTTTGCTAAACGTGTATTTCATCGAGGCACGCAGCCTGACCAATTCTTATATGAGGCTCTCGACAATAGCCGTGAGGCCGTTCGTGATATATTCTCGAAAGCTGTTAATGTATCGCTCGACGAAATCGCTCGTAATATAGAGCTAGGAACTAAGCGAACAGAGCTGCACATTAAACTGTAAGGGGTTTGATATATGCTATACGAATTTCAATCTATGATATTCGATGATGAGCTACTAGGGCCTAATGTGCTAGAAAGCACGTTGAAGAAAGCTGAAAATTGGCTGTATGTATTGGCTAAAAGGCTCGGCGTAAAAGAGAGCGATGTCATTCGCTCTTTTGTTGCAGATGAGCTCGTAACGCTCTACTGCTACCGAGAAACCTGTTCCAATAAAGCCGCCTCTTTAACTGGGCAATACAGCAGAAACGGCCAAGATGATGATTTTTACTCTAAGAAGTTGAAATATATTAATAATAGAATTTCGGTTTTAGAGGCTCAAATCACAGCGGAACAGCTCACAGGACAGCCGTCCAAGTATGCAGGGTATAGAAGTATTCCTCTATATCGAGGTGGCTAATATGTGGCTCGAATTATTGAATAAAATTAAATACGCAATCGAAAAAGCTGGGTTTGATGGACACGTCAAGCTCGGCTTTTTAAATCCTCAAAATGCTGGTATTGATACTCTCGGAATGGTAATGCTAGGCCGAGGTGAGGCAACGCCTGCCGATGAGAATGTGCACAATATGCTCAAACAAGAGTTTTATATCGAGTGTTGGACTAAATCAGATAGTCATGAGTTCGATGTAGCTTATGAGCAGATTGCAGCTCTTGAAAGCAAGATAGAGGAAATCTTAATTGCTTTTAGAGAGCAATGCGGCGCACTTAATGGGGAATATTGCGTATTGCAAGAAAGCGGCTATCAGATTATTGATATTCGCTGCACGAATAAAACAGACGATCACGACAGCATGAGGCCTTTTATTGGTACACAATACCGATTTGAGGCTAAAATGTACGATTTAAAAGAAAATCTAAATACTAAAGGGGGTATTTATTAATGGCAGAAACATTATACAAACCAGCGGCCGTGGATATGCCTACAGCAGGCAAGAATTACCTATTATATTTGAATGTAGGTACAAATGAAAAAGCAGGCGCTAAATGGCTATTGTTAGGCGGTCAACGATCTGGCGACTTATCTCGTAAAGCCGACTCTATCGACGCCTCTCATAAGGGCTCTGGCGGCTGGAAGTCTACTATCGCAGGCCTCAAAGAGTGGAGCTTTGCGATTGAAACATTGCTCATGCCAAAAGAGGAAAGCTTGAAATTGTTAGAAAAAGCCTTTCTTGACGGCGACAATGTACATATTAAATTTGAATATCCAGACAAAACATTCTTCACTGGCATTGCAAGCGTTACAGAGCTTTCTATCTCTACACCTCATGACGGCGTAGCGACTTATAAAGGCTCTCTTAATGGCGTAGGCCCATTATCTGAGTTGCAACCAGCACCAACATTATAAGGCTGATAGGTAGCCTTATATACCTGTACTATTCCTAAATTAGCGCTAAAATAGGGAGTTTTAATTATGAAAAAAGTGAATTGTGATTTTTTTAAAAATGGCGAATATTTAATGTTCAATATGCAGCGCCTTATGGAGTTTGAGGCTGCTGTAGGGCAACCGATTGGGGAGCTCTTACAAATGAGCATTTGGCCAATCAATAGCATTATCACTGGTTATGCAATCGGTATGAAACAGCACAAACGAAACGCTCAACAATATTATGAGCTATTCGATGAGTTGTTATCCGATGAAACAAAAGACATGAGCTTATTGTCTTTGCAAGCGCCACTTATGCAAGCGATCATTGCAAGCGGTGCGTTGGGTTCTAAAATGTACTATCAAATGTACCCAAACGAACTCACGCCAGATGATAAGTTAGCTATCGAAAACGAGGCCGAACAATCAAAAAACTAGAGGGGGGCCAAGTTGCCCCCTCTTTTTCTTTATGGGTACGAAATGCGGAAGATATAGCATACAGCGTGTTAGAGCTAAAGCCGTGGGAGTTTATGCGGTTACAGCCTATGGAATACAGAAAGCTAGTTAGAGGCTACGAACGCAGGCAAAAGCTGCAGGATACAAACAGAGCTTTCTGGGTGGCTAATATCATGAATACGCAATTATCAGAGCCAATCGAACCGAAGAAATTTATAGATATTCTATATCCGCCAACAGCAGCCGAAAAGCGGCAAGCAGAGGCGGACTTTATCCGTGAATTTAGAGAGGCAGGGGGTGAGATATAGAAAATGGCAGATAGTAATATTAATGTTCGCATAAGCGCTGACAGTTCAGAGGCTACGGCGGCCGTCAATAAGGTGGCTAATACGATAAGCTCTGAACTGCCTAAAAGCGTGGCAGAGGCGAGCAATAAAGTAGCCAAAGAGGCGGCTGGTATTCGTGCAGAGATAAAATCTATCGTATCTCAAATGAATAAGGGCTTGCAATTCGCTGGCGCTGTTACTGGTATAGGGTTAGTGGCTAATAAGGTCAAAGATGTGGCAGTTGCAGCTACACAAACAGCCGACGAATTAACAAGCATTCGATCTCGTATTAACCTTATTAATGACGGCTCACAAACTACCGCCGAGATCATGGACAAAATATATGGCGCAGCCAATCGCTCGAGAGGTAGCTATATAGACATGGCCGACAGTGTGGCAAAGCTCAATATGCTGGCAAAAGACGCTTTCAGATCGAATGATGAGGCAATCGCCTTTGTGGAACAGTTGAATAAGCAATTTAAAATCTCTGGCGCTAGTGTGCAAGAGGCAAGTGCTGCTATGTACCAACTTACCCAAGCAATGGCGGCAGGGAAATTGCAGGGCGACGAATTCCGTTCTATTATGGAGAATGCTCCGCTCTTAGCTCAATCTATTGCCAATGAAATGGGGTTATCCGTTGGCCAATTAAAAGAAATGAGTTCGCAAGGCCTCATTACAGCCGACATCATTAAGAATGCACTGCTAGGCAGCGCAGAGGAAACAAACGAGAAATTCGCCGAAATTCCTATGACATTCGCCGAGGTAGGCCAATCTATTCAAAACCAATTAATACAAGCCTTTCAGCCTGTACTTGAACAGATTTCATCTATTCCACAAAGCGGCGAGTTCCAAGCGTTAAGCGAGGGCGTAGGCGTGGCAATCAGAGGCATGGCAGTAGCGGCACAGGGCTCTATAGGCTTAATTAGTGCGGCGTTTGCAGGGTTACGGATAGCAATATCCACTATTTCGCAGACGGTAAGGAGCTTTGGCTCGTTATTTATTACGACTATGCCGAGAGTGTCGGCAGCCATATTGGCCGTGGTGGTAGCATTTACCGCTTATAGGGCAGCAGTTGCCTTATGTAATGCTCAAACGGCAGCCCTTACCGTTAAAGTTGTGACGTATAGAGTGGCAGAGGTAGCCTCGGCTACAGCCACGAAAGTACATGCGGCAGCTATGGTGGTATTAAGAGCTGCAATGGCAGGAACAGCGACAGTATCGGCGCTATTAACGGCCGTACTGGCTGGCGTAAGAGGCGCTTATATTGCTGTTCGTAGCGGTGCATTAGCAGCAGCAGCGGCGCAGAGGGTTGTTAATCTCGTAATGAAAGCCAACCCTGTAGGGTTATTAATCTCTGTACTTGTAACATTGGTTACAGTATTTGCTACAGCGGCAGCCGCCGGCAATGGGTTTGGTAGTACTTTAAGCTCGGTATTCTCAACAATCGTTCATACTGCAGTTTGGGGCGTGAATAAGATTATTGAGGCCTTGAACTGGCTCATTGCTAAACTCAACAGCGTAGGCGATAAAGTAGCCAAATTCTTTGGCGGTACGTTCACCGCTATTGCACAAGTTGACACTATCAGCGCCGATACAGCGCAGGACATTGTAAATACTGCTGGCGATATGGCCTCGCAAGTATTTAACGGTTTATCTGGCGGCGGTGGCGGTGATCTCGACGTAGGCGGTGGCGGCGGCGGAGATGTTGACACTGGCGGCGGTAAAGGCAAGGGCAAAGGCGGAAAAGGCGGCGGCAAGGGTAGCAAAGGCAAAGACCTCGAAAAAGAGGCAAAACAGGTGCATGAGAAAATCTTGCAATCGTACCTTGAAATGCTGGGCAATAAGCAAGAGCTGCTCGAGTTAGAGTATAAGAAAGAGCTTGACGAGCTCGAGAAATCAAAGGCAGCCAACGCTAACTATCAGCAAGACCTTGAACTATTAAACGCCGTATATGCCGAGAAACGCATTAAAGCCAAACAAGAAGAAATGGCGAAAATGCGAGAAATCGAGAATAACATTCGTGATATGCGTAAAGATCTCGAGTTAAGCCTAGCGGTTAAGGATAGTACAGGGCAAGCCTCGCCTATGGTGCAATTCACCAAAGAATACACCGACGCAATAGACGCTATCGGCGACAAATGGGACAAATACAGCGATGATTTTGTTCAAATGGATAAAATGCAGCAACAGCATTTTATTGATACGCTGAAAGAGCGAGGCATTCTGTTTGAAATGACAGAGGACGGCAGGGTTAGCTTTGAAAAGCAAAAGACCGAGGAGCTGCTTGCTGTTCATCGAGATTATAACGATAAATACCTTGAATTACAGCGCACAATGGCCGAGGAAAAATGGAACATTGACGAGGCTATGCGCACACAGAACTTTGAGGCGTTACAATCGGCGTTAAACGATGAATATGTAGCTACACAACAAAGCTATGAGTTACGAAAAGAGCTCTTATCTGAATACCAACAAGCCGTAATGGATAGCCATTGGAATGGGCAAAATGCTATATGGGAAAGTGCGAGCGCTGGCATTGATAAATTGCAAGAGGGCATATCTGGACTCTTACAAGGCACAATGAGCATAACGCAGGCTTTCCAAAATATGGGTAAGGCAATTTTAAAAACCATATCCGATAGTGTGGCTCAATGGATCGCAGCACAAGTAAAGCAAGCTGTGCTCGGTAAAATGCTACAATCGCAACAAACAGCGGCAAGCGTAGCAGCGGCACAAGCCCAATTACCTGCTTGGAGCTCTCTTGCTCAACAGGTAAGTATGGCAACATTCGGCGCTAGTGCAGCGGCAGGCTTAGCAGCATGGAGTAGCAGCACAGCGGCAGGCGTGGCGCAAGCTACAGCACTCGGCGCAGTTGGTAACTTTGGCGGTAGCTTTGGGGCTGCATTCAACGCCAATAGTATGCCAAAACTCGCAGAGGGTGGCCTTGCTTATGGTGCTACATTCGCCCAAATTGGTGAGGGTAAATATGATGAGGCTGTATTGCCTTTATCTGATACTGTATTCGACCGATTAGGCGAGGGCATTAATCGCTCTAATGGTGGTATGGGTGCAGGTGGCGGCATTACGCTCAATGTAAGCGCTATCGACGCCGAAAGCTTTGGTTCATTCCTCGAAACACGAGGCGGCCAAGCATTAAGACAGTTCTTAGTTAATCAAGACCGTGAATTTGTTGGCACGGCTGGGACGTGGTAGTTATGGCTGAATATTTAAAATTTCCTAGTATCATCTCGCTTGCGTGGAAATCACAAAAGACGCAGAAATGGGATACAAAGACCAAGACCTCTGGCTCTGGTAAAGTTCGCACCATGACAAACTGGAAATATCCACAATACACCATTTCCACAGAGTTTGAGGTGCTAACACCTGCACAATATAAGGAACTCATGGGCTTTTATTCTAAGACTAAAGGCGGTACAGTTCCTTTTTTATGGTTGGATCCAGAGGATAACGCTGAGAAAGGCATTCAACTCGGTACTGGTTCAATGGGTTCATGGCAAGCCGTGCGAAAGTTCGGCGATTTCCTAGAACCTGTATATCATATCGAAAACCTAACACTATACGCTGACGGCTCGCCTGTTCGAGCTGTTAGCGATAAAGGCGTGATTAAGCTCGCAACAGGGCAGACAGTTGCACCGAATGCTGTAATTACAGCCGATTATACCTATTACTGGCTGGTAAGGTTCAACGGTGATATGACAGCTGAGTATATCTTTACAAATGTATATAAATCAAAATCATTTAAATTAGTATCAACTCGATAGGGGGCGCATTTATGAAAGAGGTAAACGAGGTACTACGCAATCACCTCAACAATGATAAATATTTCATGAGCTGCGACCTTTACGAGTTGCGCTTGCGTAGTGGTGTATCTTACTACTGGGCTGACGCAGATGCCGACGTATCATATAACGGCCAAATCTATAAAAGCGACGGCCCTATTATAGTAAGGGATAAAATCACCACAAACAGCACTGTTAGCGTTGATAAAATGACGATTAGCATATCCACGAATGAGCAAGATAAAATAGGCGGCGTGCCTATTATGGCCGTAGCTCATAATGGAGGCTTTGACGGCGCTCAAATGACGCTCAAAAGAGCCTTTTTTGATGATAACTATACAATTATCGACGCTGTAGGTTTATTTACTGGTTTATGTGAGGTTAGTCAAGGCGGTGGCCTCACCTTAAAGCTTAATGTTAAATCAATCGTGCAAAAGCTCAATATCGAATATCCAAACAGGCGATATTATCCACAATGCCCATTTAGCGTGTATTCAAAAGAGTGCGGCGTTGATATTTCAAAATTCAGAAAGAGCGGCAAGGTTACAGCCTTAGGCTCTGGCCCTAATTCCGTAAGAATTGATATACCATTCACAAATGGCTATTACACGGCTGGCGGCATTGATTGGATCACTGGCCCATTGGCAGGGCAATCTACACAGATATTACAAAGCGTTGACGGCGTAATTCTGTATATGAGCGCTCTTGAAGTAAGCCCAAGAGCCGGCGACCAATTCTATATTTACGCAGGTTGCAATAAGACGCCTGCGGAATGCAAGAATAAATTCAATAACTGGAATAGGAACAGGGCAACGCCTTATGTACCACTAAAGGAGAGCATACGATGAATACTTTAACTACAGGCGAAAGGATAGCTAATGCTGCGATTGAGTGGTTAGGCACACCATACGCCAATAATTCAATGGTAAAAGGTGCTGGCGTCGATTGCTCTTATCTGTTAGTGGCTGCGGTGGTTGATAGCGGCCTCATGAAAGCCGAAACTACTCAAATGAGTGGCATTTACACCATTCAGAGGAGAAATATCTTAAATACGTGCAACAAGTCGCCGATGAAGTGAAAGAGGGCTCTCCGCTTGAAATTGGCGATTTTTTACTATATCAATATGGCCGATGTATTTCGCACGGCGCTATATATATTGGTAAAGGGCTTGTAATTCATGCTTTCGTTGATTATGGCGTGATTATATCTAAACTTGATGATGTGATTTTTTATGATAAGAAAGGCCGCTCACGTTTGAGGGCTGTGTATAGATTTAGAGAGGAGCGTGAATAATGGGCTTTTTATTTAGAGGCAAAAGTACAACTAGCCGAGCCGATATGATCGCTGATTTTCAAATCAATACAGCCTCATATGGTGAGGTAGTTCCAGAGATATTGGGCACTACTCGAGTAAGCGGTAACATCATAGATTATGATGATTTCACAGCTCACGAGCATAAAAGCACTACCAGAACTGGTAAAGGTGGCGGTGCAAAACATACAAACATTACTTATACCTACTCTGTAGCGGCTGCTATTGCTCTATGCGAGGGCCCTATCGCTGGTATTGGTAAGGTGTGGCGTGATAAGGAAATATATCAATATCCTAATGAAAAAATCGAGCTAACCTTATTCAATGGTGAGGCGGCTCAAACTCCATGGCCGTATATGCTATCTAAGCATCCAGAGAAAGCGCTACCATATAGCGGATTGGCTTATATGGCTGGTGTGGTTGATTTGGGCGAGCGTGGCAGCTTACCTCAATATAATTTTGAGGTATACGGCAAGCTCAGAGATACAGGCGACGGCGTGGACGTCAACCCAGCCGACTATATCGAGCATGTACTGCAATCAGTTGGAGCAGATGTACAAATTGAGGGCATTGAAAACTTTAGAGCCTACTGCAAGGCGGCTGATATATTAATCAGCACACCACCAGAGCAAAAAAGCGCTAAAGCTCAAAGCATTATCAATGATATAGCCGAGATTACGAATAGCCTTGTATTCTGGAGTACTGACAGGCTTAAAATCGTACCTTTAGCCGATAAACCTATCGGCACATGGACGCCTGCGAACCAAATTCAATACGACCTCACGGCAGATGATTTTATTGCAGGCTCAGACGGCCAGCTTATTTTATATAAGCGCAAAGATACGAGCGAGGCATATAACGAGGCTACAGTTGAGTTTATCAATCGTGCCAATGGCTACGAGAAAGAAACAGTATCCTTTGAGGTGGTGGCCGATGTGCAACGCAATGGCTTAAAACCAGCCTCTAAAAAGACTGCTCACTACCTATATACAAAGGCTAGGGCTCAATACTACGCCGAACAGCTCGCTATGAAACGCTTATACGCTAAAACTCAATACACATTTAGGCTAGATTGGGCGTTCTGTACTTTAGAGGTAGGCGACTTAGTAACGCTTACAGATGAGGCCTGCCAGCTCAATAAGCAAATTGTAGTAATTACCGCAGTAAATGAGGCAGCCGACGGACAACTCGAATTTACAGCAGAGGGCAAGCCTGCTGGTACTTATGCACCAGCTCGCTATGATGTGCACGAGAACGAGCGGCCTTTCATTGATTATAACCAAGCAGCGCCGAGCGTCAACGATGTGGCAATCTTCCAAACTGTTGGCGATGTAGGTGGCAATCAAGTATTTATAGGCGTCAATGCGCCAGCTGGTTGGGGTGGTTGCTCCGTATGGCTATCTGATAATGGTGAAAATTACAGCCGTATAGGCTCTATCACACAACAAGCACGCATGGGCCGCACTCGATTAGCATTCAATGAAACAGCGAACGCCTGCGAGGTTACTCTTAATCAAGGCGTACTCAAAGGCGGTACACATATAGACGCAGAGCGAGCGAATACGCTTTGTTGGGTGAATGGAGAGGCATTCAGTTATGAGGGCGCTAACATGGCCCCTAATAATCAATTTTCATTGACTGGCCTCGTACGTGGACAATACGGCACTAACGCAATCAGTCATAGCGCTGGCGAGCGATTTATTCGTGTAGATGAGGCGCTTTTCCGTTATCCTTACCGCAAAGAGGATATAGGAAAAACAATATACCTCAAATTCACATCTATGAACCTGTTCGGCAGCAACGAGCAAGGGCTCGACGAGGTGCAGGCTTATCAATACACCTTAACGCCGTACTTTATTCCAGAGGTTACAGACCTCACGCTATACACTAAATATTATGAAATCACTAATAGGGTTAAGTCATTCGATGTTGTGGCAGAGTTCAATGTACCACAAATCAATAGCCTTGATACTGTGGAAATCTGGTATAGAGAGCCTAGCGGTCAATGGAAATATGGCGGCGCAGGTGAGGGGCAAGTCATTATAAGTGGCTGTGAATTAGGGCATACATACGAGATTAAAGCCGTTGTAAAAGACACACACGGAAACACCTCGCAGGGCGTATCTAAGAGTATTACTGTAGAGCTAAAGAGTGAAATTCCGAATAAGCCTCTCGGCTTTTCTATTTCATTCGGCGATATGGCTCATTTCAACTGGTTAGAGGTTAGAAATGCCGATGTAGATTACTACGAGCTACGGCTTGACTTGAACGCAGGTCAAAATGACGGCTTAATCGGTCGCAGTAATAACACCACATACAGCGGAACGCTACAAAATCGGACTGGCAAAGTCTACTTGTACGCTCACAACCCAGCTAAAGGCTATGGAGCGCCTGCTGAATTAACCTATAATGTACCGCAACCTAAGCAGCCTACAAACCTAAGAGCAACAGCGAATATCAATGGTATAGGCGTTACATTCGAGGCTATTCCTGCGAGCTGTAAGGGCGCTAATGTGTATGTAGATAGTAAGGTATATTTCACTACTACAAACGCTCTAAGCATTCCTTTAGAGGCTGGCGTGTACAACGTGAAAGTGGCTTATGTCGATATATTCGGCGAGGGCCCTACTACAGAGGCTGTGAGCGTGGCAGTTAAAGCTAAAATTGATAAAGAGCTACTCGACATGGAAAGCCTCGGCATATCCGATATGGATAAGGCGATTAAGGCTTTAAATGATGAAGTCGGCACAGTCAAGACTAGCGTTAATGGGTTTGAAAACAAACTCATCGACCAAGCGAATGCATTCCAGCGCTCTTTGAATGATTTAAACAGACATGTAGGCTCTCAAATCACTCAAATTTCAGAGGGCATTGAGTTGAAAGTAACAAATGCATTAGGCAAGCTCGACGGCAAGGAACTCATAAGCCGTATTAATTTAACGCCAGCAGGCACTAAGATTGACGGCAAGCTATTGCACGTTACAGGACAAACTCTATTTGATAAAAATATTATCGCCAGAGGTATGATACAAGCTGGCGCAGTTACAGCCGATAATATCCACGTTGACAACTTAGCATCTATCTCGGCTAACATAGGCGATTTACGAGGCGGCACCATTACTGGTACCGTAATCAAAAACGCCTCGAATACGTTCAGCGTTGACGAAAATGGCAATATCCTAGGCGCCAATATTACTGGCTCTAGGATAGACGCTAACAGCGTATATGCCAATGGCGTTCCGTTAAAAAATACGAACTTTATGAGCTTACATGTAGTTAGTGGCCAAAAAATCAACTTGCCAGCAGGTTATAGTTATGATCGATGTTTGTTCTATCTAACTAATGTTAATCTTCATAACAACCCAGAATACAAGATAAGCGGAACATATTTCAGCGATAGCGATATTAATAGAGTGCATGACTTTAATAGTCGCTACTCTATGTACTGGAATAATAAGCCAGATAACGGAAGATTGAGCGATATAGGCGCTGGACACTGGTTACACGGCGAACCTTTGCAAAATCGTGTATTCTTTCCTAATGGAGACGCACCAAACGGTGGCGTATTCTCTTATGGCACTGGTATTCCGAGAGATACATCTAAGGGCATATCTGGCAATACTTACGCTAGGTGGTTCAAAGGGTGTGGAGTAACGAAAGAAGGCTATTTCTATTTCTTTTATAATTCTGGGTATTTCGGCTATTATGGCGAGGCTGATTTATTAATAATTTCATTCTGGTAAGGGGGTATTTAGTGGATTGGGTAAAACGACAAAATGAAATTTTACACATAGGCTCTGATTGGCGACGAGCATATACGCTCGCCACTGATTTGGATATTTCAAACGGTCAGGCCGTGTGCAAGATTAGAACTGGTCAAGGTAAATTGTTATGTGAGGCTGAAACGAAGATACAGGAGAAGACTGTATACGTTACCATTCCAAGCGCCAAAACGCTGAAAATCGATAAAGCCTATACCAAAGGGGAATATGATGTATTCCTCACAGTAGGCACTAACACATTTAAGCTGATCATGGGTGATATAGCATTCATTCATGATGTATCAATGCATTAATTAAAAGGAGAAATAATTATGCCAAACGAACTTCAAAAAATCTTAGTTGAATTAGCTGATAAACCTCTAAATGTAAATCTAGGCTTAGGCGAAAAACCTGTCAATATGAATATTAATATTCCGGGCTTAAAAGGCGTTGACGGAACAGACGGCCGCAATGGCGCTGACGGTTTAAGTGCTTACGACATCGCACAATTAGAGGGCTTTAGAGGTACTCGTCAAGAGTGGTTAGACTCTCTCAAAGCTAAAGTAGAGGTAAATAATGCACTTACAGCGTTAAAACGTAAGAATATTTATCTTCCTAATGCTCAGCTTGATACAGTGTTGACTAAACTCATCGAATTAATGGGCAACAGTATTGATGTGCCTGTTAAGCCTCTTGAATTTGACCAACCAGCGAACGGCCAAACCTATATAAATGTATATGGGCAGCCTCATTTTAAAGTGGCTTTGAGTGGTCAAGGAGTACAAAGTGCTACAGTTATCGAGGATAGTGGTAAAGCAAAATTGAACCTAACTACACCTTTTGCGTCCGATGATGTGGATATTGAATATTTCAACTTACTAGATGAGTCTGTTGGCACTTATAAAGTGCGTGGAAATAGCGGCGCTAAAACAACAATCGGCGATTATGAATTTGCAAATGATTACGATACTCAAAATTTCAATTTCCCAGAAGTAACTACTGTTGGGGCGTATGCATTTAATTATGTGGCTAAAACCATTAAATTGCCTAAAGCCGTTAGAATTGACAAAACCGCTTTTAATAATTGCGCAGATGTAACAGAAATTCATATCCCTAGTTTTGTAATGCAACAAGGAAATGAGTTCAACACAATCGACATGGTAGGACTCGTTAAACTGGTGATAAATGAGGCGTCCGATGTTGAGGCTTTATCTAATATGCCATTGAATGACGGTAAAATTTATAACCAAAACGAAACTAAGTATTTTGATAAAAAATCTAAAACATGGGTGCAGGCATAATTTAAACGTAGTAAGGGGAATAAATGCAAGAATTAACAAATTTCATGAGCGAGGCGTGGCGAACTCTTACAGAGTCTTTTGCCATGAAAGCCTTACTCGCAGTAATAGCAGAGGTCGGCATATATATGCTAGGGCTTAAACACGTGCAAGTATTAGGGATATTCATTATACTGGTGTTCCTAGACCTTATCACTAAATGGGCCTCTATTAGCTATCAGATGTTACTAGATTTAGGGGCAAGTCCAGATAATATAAGCGGCTCCGACAAATATTTAGCCATTCCTGCCGCTTGGGGTAAGGGCTTAATCAGCTCTAAGCATATGCGAAAGCCTTTTGTTACAAAGGTACTCACATACTGCCTAGCAACTGCTGCAGCGTGGTGCTTTGATTTCATGGCTGGACAATACGCTTTCGCTGTTAATCTAGTATGGCTATATCTTGGCTCTGTTGAGTTCCTTTCCATACTCGAGAATATGAGAGACGGCGGAAACAGCACAGTAACAGGGCTATTAGATATAGTACACAATAAAATTGATATGATTTTAAAAAAATAATTAGTCATTGGCTGCGTTCGCAAAGGGTGCAGCCTTTTATAATTGGGGGGGTAAAAACTATGAAAATTGGTGAATATTTTGACGATTACGAATTTGCTTGTCATTGTGAGCGTCATGCGGTAGATGAAAACGGCCATAATGTGCTGGATCACGTCATTGACAAGCGACTTGTAGATGTATTAGACAAAATTCGTGAACGCTTGGGCGTTCCTATTACTGTTAATAGTGGCTATCGTTGCCAAGAGCACAATGAGGAAGTAGGCGGCGTTAAAAATTCCTATCATACGCAAGGCGTTGCTGCAGATATAACTTACGACGGGATAGACGTAGACTATCTCGCACAGGTAGCCGAGGAATGCGGCGCCGACGGCATTGGTAAATATTACTATCAAGACTTCGTTCATGTTGACGTGCGAGGATATGAGGCTCGATGGAGCGATATGGACTAAATAGGGGGTTATCATGTATGAAAAAATTAAAACATACCTCGAAATGCTTAAATCTAAGATTACTATGCAGCGCCTTATTGCTGGTGCTATTTGTGTGCTTTTCCTCTATGGCATTGGCAGCCTCGCAAGTGGATATTTCACAGCCAGAGCCAACTATCAGCGTGCCATTGAGCGATTGGAACAGACTCAAAGGGCACTTGATGACAGCCGACGCCTCAATCGAGAGCTCAACAAACTCATTGAAACAAGCCGACAGCTTAACAATGACGCAGGCGACAGAATTAAAAGAATTGAGGGTTATCAACAGCGAGAGGGCGAAAGCCTTAACCGAATTGAGGGAAATCAACGAGAAACAGTGGCAAGAATTAGCGAAAGCCTCGAGCAAAATAACAGAGCAAGAGGAGAGATTAAATCAAGCCTCGAACTCATTAGACGAATTGAAGAACGAAATCAAAAACAATAGACGAACAGAGCAACGCTTGCGGCGTCAACGTGATACATGGGCCGCTGGTGGTGTGATTGGTTTTCTAATTGGCGCCGCTGGTGCTATTCGATGAAATCGAGGTGATCCGATTATCTCCCTACTATGTGAGGGTGGACACATAGCTCTGTGTTGATTGGTGAATTAAATAGGCCTACTATATTAAATATATACATTTAATGTAGTAGGCCTTTATTTTTTTTGCAAAAATAGAAAAAATTTTAAAAAAGCGCTTGCATTATCACTCAATGAGTGATATACTTAAATCAAGGTAAGGGATATAAACCCAGTTAGTATATAAGGAGATAGAAAAATGCAAGCAACTAAAACTTACAACGAATTAACAGAATTAGAATTGAAAAAATTAATTGTTCCAGCAGGTACTACAGCAGCCGACTACAAGAACTTTGTTGTACACTACAATAAGAAAGGCGAGCTTATCAGAGTAGCATTAGGCGAATTTAGCGAAACTAAAAGACAACAATTAAAAGATGAATGGAACAAGCCAGACGCTATGGACTATGCGCTTGTAAAAGCTGGTAAAACACAACCAAGACAAATGCAAGTATTCACAACAGAGGAAAGAAAGGCGATCCGTGATACATGGTTAAAGAAATAAATAAAATAAAAGAGGCCAGAGTAAAAGCTGGCCTCACACAAGCAAAAATGGCGGAAATTTTCAAAATACCAAAAAGGACTATTGAAAACTGGGAAACAGGCAGCAGAAAACCGCCAGAATGGGCCGAAATATTGGTGATAGATAAATTGAGAAATATAAGCGAGGATGTTATGGACTTACTAATTAATAATAATGTTACAAAATGCATTATCGTTGACGAATTACCAAACAACAAAGGCAATATAAGCGAATATAAAGATATCACACGCAACGCCACAGATATAAAAGGGAACGAATATAAAGTAACGAAAGTTACATATACAAACGGAACGCATGAATACATGGCAGAACGCTTATATAATTTAAGCGACGATAAAGAATTTCAAGAGCTATCAAGCAAAATTAATGATTAAAGTAATAGGGTAGGCGGTAGAATTTATATAAAAGTGGTTCGCTTTATTGTACATATTGCCCACCATTATGTTGATATCTACCGTCCTTGAGATTTCAAGGACGGTTATTTT
>ERZ773021.214-NODE-214-length-37031-cov-11.6029_pt1 | contig 37031 bp, 39 predicted proteins | sample MGYA00511668_ERZ773021 | MGnify/ENA primary metagenome ERZ773021 (study PRJEB29015, sample SAMEA2737961) | human oral metagenome | biome: human oral; feature: human-associated habitat; material: dental | place: China | collected 2032 ... | reverse complement strand
GTGGACCTCTTTAATTTCTTAGTTATCATTTTTAGCTCCTATTTTCTAATTTATTATTTAAAATCTTCCTATAACAACCTTAAGTATTACACATACCTTTATTTTACTTTTTTTCGTAATCTAGTAAACTTCATTCTATCAAAATTGTTTTCTTCTATTTAAATAATTATTAGATATTTTGTTTTTATTAGTTCTAATAATATTATTTATAGTATTATCCTAAATATTTTTAAATAATAGAATTATTCAGTATCTTAATATTCTTTATCTTTAATGTGGAGACTTTATTTCTTATAAGATGAGTATCATTTACTTGATTGCATTTCCAAATTTATATATTTAATCAGATAAATTTAATTTGTTTTTATTTTTTTAAAAAGCATTTTTATTTTATTTTTTATTATTACCAGGGGTTTCTTAATAAAATCAGGTAACTTAGCGACAGTATATATTCGTAATAATTTTATAAAACTTAATTTACCTCCTAATAACTCCTTCAAATTTCTTACTAAAAAGTAATGTTTTCCATTTTTAGACAATACTTTATTGGAGTACAATGCTTTATTTAATTCAGTTAACATAAAATTTAAATTTGTTAATTCAATTTTTGTATATTCCTCATTTAACAAATTAGCTGAATAATATCCTGCATCTTGAGCAACAAAGGGATAAATTCTTTCTATAGCATGTAATATAGTTCCGTCAATTTTGTTAGGCTCTTTTGGAAAATCTTCATATTTCCAATCTTTTTCTAATATCTTTTTAAATGCTCTTGGCCTAAACCAAAACATTGTCCCATACGGTGCTACAGGAGCTTTATTTTTATCAACATTTATTTCTATATCTAATTTACTTAATAAATCACATGTTAGAGAATAGTTGCTATTTCCACTATGTCCCCATTCCCTTCCAATATTGGAATAAAATTCTGCATGATTAGGTTCAAATGGTGATAGCAATCCTAATTTAGGATTCTCCAAAAATAAATTTATAACATTACATACAAATTCTTTACTCCCTAAAATATTTTCAAAGCACTTATATTTAAAGTCTTCTCCTTTTAATTGAGGCTTTAACTGCTTAGTTTTTTTGTCATGAGCAAAACATGCTATGTCATATTTTAAAATTTCTTCACTATTTGGAATTAAAAATGCACTGACATCTCTTCCTCTATTTTCAATTACTTTTATGTCTACTTTGTTTTTTAAAGTTGAAAATTTTTCTTCTATCTTTTTTTTCTTTTCTTCACTATTTGTAGTTATAAATATATCTGCATGCTCTGGCAAATTAGAAGAATACTCAAAACATTCATCTATTAAATCTTCAAAATAAATATGTAAAAATAGCCCTATTTTATGATTATTTTCTAATTTATTTAATGTATAACTGCTTGGTAAGCTGTAATTTAAATGTAAAGTATTTTTTATATCATACATATTTTCTGTTCTTAATAAATTTTCCCAGATTAAATCAGTGTTATATCTTGTATTTTCTTTTAAATAATTATAGAGTTTTAATGATTGTCCACCTATACTACGTGTCAAAAAATCATCATAAGGATTAAAAAAGGATCTTCTTTTAAAAATAGGACATCTTTTTTCCTCTATTATTTTTTTAGGATAATCTATTATTGGATGATCTGTAAAATCTTTTAAATCATCACTATTTATATAGCTATCTGATTTAAAACCTTTGTCATTAAATTTTTTTGTAAAAATAGATTCATGATAGGAAACACTTTCAAAATACGTATTAATCATTCTCATTTTTTCCCAATGCTGTCTAAATTCATAACTAGTAAGCATTGGCTTTCTTACTGCTATGAAATGTGATTGTATATGCTCTGGAATATATCCGTATTTTATTAATCCCCATGGATCAACTGGAAATTTATGAAATTTCGTTATCCCCCAAAAGTCAAGTTCTTTTCTACTGTCCATTTCATCAAACATTTCTTTAAATGAGTAAATAGGCCCCATAATAGTCATATTTAACATAATTAATTCGTCATAATTTTTTAAATTATCCCAGCCGATGTATTCTATTCCTTCTTTATATGCCCAAACATCAAATCCTTTATTTTCTCTCACGATTATCTCATTAGTGTATTTTGAAAACTCTTGTCTTCCTTCTGGAGTCAATTTACCATTACATACAACTATTAATCTATCTAAGTTCTTTTTAAAATCTTCTAAAAAATAATTTACATATCTATCAACCACTCCATCTTTATCATAGAAAAAATATATTGCCACTCTTTTCATTCATTTATTCTCCCTTGTTCAATATTTCTTTTATCTTCTTATTATTTCCCCATAATGCAGGAGAATCGTATTCTCTGTCAGGAAAAACTCCATACTCTAATTTTATATTTAAATTATTTTCCAGCAAAAAACTTTCAACTTTATCTTTCAAACTTATTGCTTTTCCAGAACAACAATTTATAATACCTCTTACTTCAGTTTGTAAAGAAGCCTTTGAAATCATCTCAGCTAATTTAAATACATTAATGAAGTCATATTTATTTGTCCCTGTTGTAAAAGGAAATTTATCTGCCCCTTCTTGTTCTTTTTGAAGAATTTTGGCAAAAATTGAATTATTATTTCTGTCATCTCCTTGAATGTAATAAACTCTTAACCATTTTAATTCGATGTTTTCAAATTTTTCTAAAATTTTTAGTGACTGTCTCAATGTGTTTTTGGCTATTCCATAAAAAGAAATAGGATTTGTCGGAGTATCTTCATTTATTTCGCCTTCCCAATATCCTATTTCATGCATTGTTCCTATAACATTTATGTTTTTTATTCCAATTTTACTTATTTTTTCCAAAAACTCATAATGTTTTGATATATCTTGTAGATGTGTTATTGAATTATGAATAAACCCATTTCTCCAGGCTAAATGAATACATACATCAATGTCTTTAAATTTTTCTAGATATTCATCTGTATTTTCAAACAAATTAATAATTAACTTTTCTGATCTTTCATCAACTTTATCTAAATTAATATCTGCTGCTAAAACATCATTTCCATTGTCTAATAGCCATTTCACAACATTTTTCCCTATATAGCCGTTAGCTCCTGTTACCAGTACTTTCATCTGTTCCTCCTAAACTTAACTATTTTTGTATTCACTGCATATTTCTTTTGTTAACCCTATTTTTTTTATACTTCCATTTTCAAGCCAAACTACTCTATTACACATTTTTTCTATTTGATCTATTGAGTGTGACACCATAAGTACCGTTACTCCATCTTCCATCATAGATTTTATTTTATTTAAACTTTTTTCTTGAAATTTAAAATCTCCAACTGATAAAATTTCATCTACTATCAAAATATCAGGTTTTACAATAGTAGATATTGCAAATCCTAATCTCGCTACCATTCCAGAAGAAAAACTTTTTAATGGAACATCAATAAATTCGCCAAGTTCTGCAAACTCAACTATTTCGTCAAAACTTTTATCAATAAACTTTTTACTATACCCTAATATATAACCATTAAGATATATGTTTTCTCTAGCTGTCAAATCAAAATCAAAACCTGTTCCTAATTCTATAAGCGGTGATATTTTTCCATCAACTTTTACTATTCCTGTTGTCGGTTCTATTATTTGAGAAATAACTTTTAAAAGAGTACTTTTTCCTGCTCCATTAAATCCTACTAAACCAACAACTTCTCCTTTTTCTATTTTTATATTTATATCTTTTAATGCCCAAAACTCTTCATAATTTAGTTCATTTTTTATAAATTTTATAATGTACTCTTTAAAAGAAAGTATTTTTTCTTTATTCATATTATACTTTAAACTGACATTTTTTAACTCAATCATTCATATACCTCGCTTATATAAATAAAATAAATTTATTTTGATTTTTCTTAAATATCAATATCCCTATCAAAAGAACTATTACTGAAACAAAAAAACATATAAAATTTAAATTTAAATCTGGAATTTCATTATACAACAAAATTTTTCTAAAATAGTCTACATAATAAGTCATAGGATTTAAAGAAATAAAATTTCTATATTTATCAGGTACTATTTCCAAAGGATAAAAAACTGGTGTAAGATAATTCCAAACTATTAATAAAATACCATACAAATGAATAATATCTCTGAAAAATACTGCTGTACTTGAAAGAATAAACCCTATTCCTAAACTAAATATAGTAATATATATAAATAACAAAGGTATAAAAAGACTTGATATTCCTATTCTTTGTTTTGTAAATAAAATGACTATAAATACCGCAATTAATGAAAAAATTAAATTTACTAATCCAAATAAGGTTTTAGAAAGTGGAAAAATATACTTAGGCAAATAAACCTTTTTTATAAGACCTCCATTTCCAAGTATTGACATCATAGACATATTAGTCGCTTCAGAAAAAAAATTAAAAATTACCTGTCCAGTAATAAGATACAAAGGAAAATTTTTAGTTGAAGATTTAAAAACTTCTGAAAAAACAATAGACAAAACTATCATCATTAAAAGAGGATTTAAAATACTCCATAATATCCCCAAAACTGATTTTTTATATTTTACTTTTATATCTCTAACAACTAACTCTTTTATAAGATCTTTATATTTAAATATTTCCATCAAACCCTCACTTTCTTTATTTTATCAGGCCAATTAAATATTGACCATATGCTGTTTTCATCATTGGTTCAGCTAATTTTTTCAATTTTTCTGATGATATCCAGCCCTTTTGATACGCTATTTCTTCAAGGCAAGCAATATAAAAACCTTGTCTATTCTGAATAGCTTCCACATAATTAGCTGCTTCTAACAAAGATTCATGAGTACCTGTATCTAGCCACGCTGTACCTCTTCCAAGATTTTTAACATTTAATGTTCCTTCAGAAAGATACATTTCGTTCACAGCTGTTATTTCTAACTCACCTCTTGCAGACGGTTTTACACTTTTTGCTTTTTCAATAACTGTATTATCATAGAAGTATAATCCTGGGATTGCATAATTTGATTTAGGTTCTTTTGGTTTTTCTTCCAATGAAATGGCTTTTCCATTTTCATCAAATTCTACAACTCCATAAGCTCTGGGATCTTTTACGGGATATCCAAATATTGTAGCTCCTTTTGTTAAATTAGCAGCCTGTTCAACTAACCCAGAAAATCCACTACCGTAAAATATGTTATCTCCTAAAATTAAAGCTACGTTATCATTACCAATAAATTCTTCACCAATTAAAAAAGCTTCTGCAAGTCCATTAGGCTTTTCTTGCACTTGGTATTTTAAAGATATGCCCAAATCACTTCCATCTCCTAAAAGTTCTTGAAACAAAGGTAAATCCCTTGGTGTAGAAATAATCAAAATGTCCTTTATATTTGCAAGCATAAGTACAGATAAAGGATAATAAATCATAGGTTTATCATAAATTGGTATGATTTGTTTTGAAATTGATTTTGTTAGTGGATAAAGTCTAGTTCCACTACCTCCAGCTAAAATAATTCCTTTCATTTAAAAATACCTCCTTAAAAGTATTATAAGTGTAATTTCATTTCCCTTTTCCAAATAAAACAGCTTTAGCTGTTTTTGCAACGATTAATACATCCAGTATTAAATCTTGATGTTTTAAGTAATATAAATCATATTCAAGCTTTTTTTTTGCATCATCTAAACTTTCACCATATGGGAACATTACTTGTGCCCAACCTGTTATTCCAGGTTTTATAAGATGTCTTAGATTATAATAGTTTATTTGTTTTGCATAATCTTTTGCAAGTATGTCCCACTCTGGACGTGGACCAATAAAACTCATTGTCCCTTTTAAGATATTCCAAAGTTGTGGTAACTCATCAATCCTTATTTTTCTCATAAACTTACCAAATTTAGTAACTCTTGTGTCATTATTTAAAGTGTATTTTGAATATTTATCAGGATCATGTAATCTCATACTTCTAAACTTATAGACTCTGAAAGGTTTCATATTTTCACCTATTCTTGTCTGTTTGAATATAACTGGCCCTTTAGATTCAAATTTAATAATTATTGCTGTAATTAATGCAAGAGGGGAAAGAATAACCATCAAAATTAATGCTAGTATTAAATCCATTCCTCGTTTTATATTTTTTTGCATTTCGTTATTTAGAATATCAAATCCATTTGATTCCAAAAGCCATTCCTCATTTATTTGATTTATATCGATTTTTTTTTGAATATCTTCGTTAAATTCTTCATAGGTCATTATTTTTAGTCCGTTGATTTTTAAATCAAATATGCGTTTTAAATATTTTTTGAAATCAGGACTTTTTATATCTTTTACAATTACTAGAATATCAACATTATTTTTAGCAATGATTTTTTCCATTTCGTTGTAATTTCCAATCAGATATTTTGTTGCTTTGCTTTTATTATTTGAAATATAACCAATATAATTGTAGTCTAGTGTATTTATAATATCTTCCTGAATGTTGTTTTCTATGTGATTTGAACCAAATATTAACACATTTTGCTTTTTCATATAAATCGAACATATAATTTTTCTAAAAATCACTTGAAATACAAATATTAATACGTATATATAAATAATATCAATTCTTTTCCAAAAAGCATAAAGCATCCCTGAAAATATCAAATCAATTCCTAAAGTTATAAAAACATCTTTATATCTAAAACGTTCTGCATAAAAATCCAACTGGCCAAATATAAATTTTACAAATATAAACAGGATAAATATAAAATTAGTTAGATATTTTGCTACATAATCATATTTATCCAGTAATAAACTATATATTATATATAAAACAAATATATATAATATACGTATCCGAATATCTTTATTTAATTTCATAATTCATCCTCACTTAGAAAATACCAATTAGAGTATTTTAGTGTTAATTTATTAAATAATTATATTAACAAGTATACCATATTTTAATACTAAATTCAAGTAAACCGCCTTGTTTTAATAAAAAATAAAAACGTCCATTTGATAAAATTCCTAACTAAAAATGTCTCAACTAAAATTATTTTTTATATGAAATTTAAAATACAATGATAATTTCAAATTACTGGTTTTATTGAATTTTAATTTTTGGGTTGCAATAATTTTAAATAAAAAAATCTTATCTTTAAAAATTGTTATTTCACTCAAAATTTGATATACTGAAATTATAAAAATTAAAAAATACAGAAGGAGAAAATTATGAATTTCAACGATTACAAATACGAACATTTGGACTTGGAAAAAATAAAAGGACAATTTTCAGAATTAATAGATAGTTTTGAAAGAGCAGAAAATGTAGAGGGACAAATTGAAGCATTTGATAAAATTATAAAGTTGAGAAATCATATCGAAACTATGCAGACACTTGTTTCTATTCGTCATAGCATTGATACAAATGATAAATTTTATGATAAGGAAAATGAATATATGGATGAAATTAGTCCAATTTTATTTGGATTTACTAATGATTTTTATAAAGCGCTTGTCAATTCAAAATTTAAGGATGAACTTATTAAGAAATATGGAAAATTATTGTTTGACTTGGCAGAAAATACATTGAAAGTTTTCTCGAACGATATTATTCCAGATGCACAGGAAGAAAATAGATTATCTAGCAAATATTCAAAATTGATTGCCAGTGCGAAAATTGATTTTGATGGAAAAGAGCTTAATTTATCGCAAATGGTTCCTTACACTCAATCTAAGGATAGAAATGTGAGAATTGAGGCGGCAAAGAAAGTAGCTCAATTTTTTTCTGAAAATCAAGAAGAATTTGACAATATTTATGATTCGCTTGTAAAAGTGAGAACTAAAATGGCACAGAAAATGGGATATAAAAATTATGTAGAATTTGGATATAAACAGCTTTCAAGACTTGAATATGATGCAAAAATGGTGGAAGGTTACAGAAATCAAGTACTTGAAAACATTGTACCGCTACATACTGAACTTCGTAAAAGACAGGAAAAAAGGCTTGGTGTTGAAAAACTTAGATTTTATGACGAGGCTATAAAATTTAATTCTGGAAATGCTGATCCACACGGTTCACCTGAATGGATTTTAAATCACGGTAAAACAATGTATAAGGAATTGTCGAAGGAAACTGATGAGTTTTTTACATTTATGACTGAAAATAATTTACTTGACTTACTTTCTAAAAAAGGAAAAATGAGCGGAGGATACTGCACTTATATTCCAGAATACAAGGCTCCATTTATTTTTGCCAATTTTAATGGGACTGCACATGATATTGATGTTTTGACCCACGAAGCAGGGCATGCTTTTCAAGTTTACCAAAGCCGAGGTTTTGAGGTGCCTGAATATTTATGGCCAACTTACGAGGCTTGCGAAATTCATTCAATGAGCATGGAATTTTTGACTTGGCCGTGGATGAAGCTATTCTTTGAAAATGATACAGAAAAATATAAATTTATTCATTTGTCAGAAGCTCTTTTATTTATTCCTTATGGGGTAACAGTCGATGAATTTCAGCACTGGGTTTATGAAAATCCAGAAGTTACGCCACAACAGCGTCGTGAAAAATGGCTTGAAATTGAGAAAAAATATTTACCGACTAGAGATTACGGAGAAGTCAATGAATTGAAAAATGGAATTTTCTGGTTTAGACAAGGGCATATTTTTAGCTCGCCATTTTACTACATCGACTACACTTTAGCTCAAGTCTGTTCTTTCCAATTCTGGATAAAATCAAGGGAAGAGAGGGAAAAAGCATGGCAAGATTATCTAAATCTGTGTAAACTTGGAGGAAGTAAATCATTCTTTGAACTTATGAAATCTGCTAATCTGAAAAATCCGTTTGAGGAAGGAACATTAGCAGCTGTAATTCCTAAAATTAAGGAATATTTGGATAGTGTTGATGATATGAATTTGTAATTTAATCCATGTAAAAACCAAAATTTAAAAATATTTTCAATTTTTACTATTGATTTTAATAAATTTTAGTGCTATAATAATTGTAGATACAAATTTAGTAAATAATATATTAAATATGGAGGTAATTTTAATGATTTATGAAAATATTTTAGATTTAATTGGAAATACGCCTGTAGTAAAATTGAAATTTTTAAATGAAGAAAATATTGCTGATATTTATGTAAAACTGGAAAAATATAATATTGGTGGAAGTGTAAAGGATAGAGCTGCGCTTGGAATGATAGAAGCAGCTGAAAAAGAAGGAAAATTAAAGCCAGGTGGTACAATTGTCGAGCCTACTTCGGGGAATACTGGAATTGCATTGGCATTAATAGGGAAAGCAAAAGGATATAGAGTTATAATCATAATGCCAGATTCGATGAGTGTGGAAAGAAGAAGTATTTTGGCAGCTTATGGAGCTGAATTAATCCTGACTGAAGGTGCAAAAGGTATGAAAGGTGCGATTGCTGAAGCTGAAAAATTAGCATCTGAAAATGGATATTTCTTACCTCAACAATTTGAAAATCCTGCAAATCCTGCAAAACACTATGAAACTACAGCAAAAGAAATTTTGGATGATTTTCCACAAATTGATGCCTTTATTTCAGGAGTTGGAACTGCTGGAACTTTATCAGGAGTTGGAAAAAGATTAAAAGAAGAAAGACCTGGAGTGCAAGTATTTGCTGTAGAACCTGCAACTTCTGCAGTATTATCAGGAGAACAGCCTGGAAAACATTCTCAACAAGGGCTTGGAGCAGGCTTTATTCCTGGAAACTATGATGCTAATCTTGTAGACGGAATTATAAAAATAACTAATGAACAAGCAATAGAATTTGCAACAAGAGCTTCAAAAGAAAATGGATTATTTGTAGGAATTTCTTCTGGAAGTGCAATTGCAGCGGCTTACGAAGTAGCTAAAAAATTAGGAAAAGGTAAAAAAGTATTAGCCGTTTTGCCTGATGGCGGAGAAAAATATCTATCAGTAGAAATATTCAGAAAGAGTCTATAAAATTAAGACAGTTTATCTAAATTTGGGCAAGGATTCTCTAATTATGAGATGAATTGCCTATTTTCATACTTTTTAAAAAAAATTATACAATAAAAAGTTGTTTTTAAAACAGTTTTATTATATAATCTTAACATATAAATTTTAAGGAGTGTGATTATTATTTTTAAATGGTTAATAAGTGAAATAAATAATATTGCAGAAAAAGATCCAGCTGTAAAATATAAAATAGAAGTTTTTCTTTATCCATCATTACATGCTATTATTAATCATAAAATTGCTCATTTTTTTCAAAAACGGAAATTATATTTTTTCGCAAGACTTATTTCTCAAATTTCTCGTTTTTTTACAGGAATAGAAATTCATCCAGCCGCAAAACTAGGAAATAAAATATTCTTTGATCACGGAATGGGAATTGTAGTTGGAGAGACTGCTGAAATAGGAGATAATTGTGTTATATATCATGGTGTAACTCTCGGCGGTGTAAGCACATCCAAAGTCAAACGGCATCCTACACTAAAAAATAACGTTTCTGTAGGAGCTGGAGCAAAATTGCTTGGAAACATAGTAATCGGAAACAACGTAAGAATTGGAGCAAATTCAGTCGTTTTAAAAGATATTCCTGATGAAGCTGTAGCAGTAGGTATTCCCGCCAGAATCATTCCAAAAACAGAAGAAGACTATTATATGTGGCATATTTAACTAAAATTTCAAAAAATAGCAACTTAAATTCAAATATCAAAAAAATTTGACAATCAAAGTAAAATATGATATATTTTTTATATAAAAATTTTAATAAGTAAAGTGAGAGTTTTAAATAAAGCAATTTATTTCATTTCTTTAATTTAAAAGAAAATCAAAATGTATTATCTAAAAAATAGATAACCACATGAAAACAATATTTAAAACTAAACTACAAATACGGAGGGATAAAATGGTAAAAGTAGGAATTTTTTTCGGATCAACAACAGGAGTAACTGAAGATATTGCTCACAAAATTGCAGAAAAAATAGACGGAGCAGAAGTTTTTAATATTGATGGAAATGAGGATAAATTAGAAGATTATGATGTACTGCTTTTAGGAGCTTCTACATGGGGATTTGGAGACTTGCAGGATGACTGGGCAGCGGTTGTTGATGACTTGGCAAGTAAAGACTTTAGCGGAAAAAAAGTAGGATACTTTGGAAGTGGAGATCAAGGTACTTTCTCTGACACATTTATGGATGGAATTGCTATCATTGATGAAGAAATCCAAAAAACTGGTGCAACAATTATTGGAAAAACTTCAACTGAAGGATATGAATTCAATGAATCAAGAGCAGCAAAAAATAAGGAATTTTTAGGGCTGGCTTTAGATGAAGTCAATCAATCTGAATTAACAGATGAAAGAATTGACGCATGGGTTGAACAAATCAAAAAAGAATTTTAATAACTAACTATGTCTGTGAAAAATATTTTTTCAAATAAACTAATTATTTTCACAAAAGACAAACATAAATATAATTTTAGCTATATATTTATATATAACTAAGATAAATCAATTTTCACAAGTTGATTTTCTCTCCAAAAATAAAGAAGGCGTTCACAAGAACGTCTTTTTTTGATTTTTTCAAGTGTTTCTAACTTATACTAAATCTTAAATAAATTTTTATAATAGGGTTATTTGATAGCTAATTCATAATCATTCAACTTTTTTATTTTCATAGCTCATTGGTATAAATCCTTATTTTGCAGTAAAGATTTATCCTAATAATTAAAATTGTTACAAGATTAACCTATGACTAATCTATAATGTTTTTCTAAACTAACAAAAACAAATAGTTTCCCATCAAAAAAAATGCTACAACAGATTATTTTATACCAGGTCTTGTTAAAAAAACCAAAATTATAGTAAAACTAGTTTAAAACAGAACTCAAAAATTATGACTATTTTACTCAAACCCTAAATTATATAATTTCTAGAAGTTCAATTTTAAATGGGTTCGAATATATCTCTCAAAATTACTTGAAAACATTAATTTTATATCCTTTATTTAGAAAGTTTTCAATAAATTAATTATTTATACGAGGTTTAATACTAAAATTAGAAATTTATCTTTTTACACCTTTTCACTCCAATTTTAAAAATTTTGAAAAAAAATCAAAAAAATACTTGATTTTTTTATATTATATGGTATACTGTAATTATAAACGGTAATATAAAAATCAAAAAAGGAGCTGATTAGCATGAAAAAATTAATTCTAGTAGGATTTTTAGCATTTGGAGCATTAGGATTCTCAAGATTTGTAAATGAATGTCAAGTTACTAGTAAAGCCAAGGGAAGAGCAACTTGTGAAAGTTTGGAATCTGGAAAAACTTTCCAATTTACAAGTGGTAAATTATCTTCAATTTCAAAAGGATCTACTTACAAAATTTATTTTGAAGGAAATGGATACAAAGGTTTACGTCTAACTAAGGCTACTCTTGTTTCTTCTGACGATTCTTCAGATTACGATGATTCTGAGGGAGATGACTAATTAATTATCTCTTTAATAGATTATAATAAAAAGACTCTAAGTTTTTTAAACCTAGAGTTTTTTGTTTGCTTTATTTAAATTACAATTCAATATCTTCTTTTCTTAAAGTTGGGAATAAAATAACATCTCTAATTGAAGTAGAGTTTGTCTGTAGCATAACTAGTCTGTCGATTCCTATTCCAAGCCCTCCAGCTGGTGGCATTCCATATTCTAAGGCACGGATATAGTCTAAATCCATTCCTTGTGCTTCATCATCTCCAGCTTCCTTCAATTTCACCTGTTCTTCAAATCTTTCCTTCTGATCTCTCGGATCATTTAATTCTGAATAAGCATTGGCAAACTCTCTTCCTGAAATAAACAATTCAAATCTGTCTACCCATTCAGTTTCACCTTTTTGGTTTTTTGAAAGCGGAGAAATTTCTTTTGGATATTCTGTAATAAATGTTGGATTTAATAAAGTTCCCTCGACTTTTTCTTCAAATATCAAGTTTAAAATTCCATATTTTGTATAAGTTTTGTCTTTTTCTAGCGGAATATTCATTTCTTTTGCTTTATTTATAGCATCTTCATCGCTGCTAACTGTATCAAAATCAAATCCAGTTGTTTCTTTTACAATGTCCTTCATTGTAACACGTCTCCAAGGCTTTGCCATATTAATAGTCTTATCTTCATATTCAATCTCATATTTACCATGAAGCTCAAATGTCAAGCTTGAAATCAAATCTTCTGTCAAGTCCATCATATCATTAAAATCAGCATAAGCCTGATACAGTTCCATCATCGTAAATTCTGGATTGTGTTTTATTGAAATTCCTTCATTTCTAAAACTTCTGTTTATTTCGAATACTTTTTCAAATCCACCTACAAGCAGTCTTTTTAAGTATAATTCAGGTGCTATTCTCAAAAACAGCTCCATATCAAGTGCATTATGGTGTGTTACAAATGGTCTGGCTGTAGCTCCTCCAGCAACTGGGTGCATCATTGGAGTTTCCACTTCTGTAAATCCTTGTTTTTCAAGATAACTTCTAAAAAATCTTATAATTTGGAATCTTTTTTTCATAGTATCCATAACTTCCCTGTTCATTACAAGATCCACGTATCTTTGTCTGTAACGAGTTTCAATGTTAGTTAACCCATGAAATTTTTCTGGAAGTGGACGTACATTTTTAGATAATACCTCAAAAGAATCTACTCTTAAAGTCGATTCTCCAGTATTAGTTCTAAAAAGTTTCCCTTCAAGTCCAATAAAATCCCCAAGTCCCATTTTTTTATAAATTTCATACTGTTCTTCGCCAACTTCATCTTTTTTTACATAGTATTGAATTTTCCCAGTTGGATCCTGAATTTGTCCAAATCCATTTTTTCCCATTCTTCTAAAGGCAACGATTCTTCCCGCTGTTTTAAATACTTTGTCACAAGTTTCATCATATTGATTTATTTCTGCAATATCATTTAATTTTTCGTATTTTCGTCCATAAGGCTCAATGCCTATTTCTTTTAATTCTTCTACTTTTTTTAATTTTTCTTTTATAATACCATTATCATTGTGGTTTTGATTGCTCATCTATTTTTCCTTTCTGCTTTTTAATTATCTAACATTTGTATTTCTAAATTTATACTATTTATCACTTCATTACCATCTATTATATCATATTCCAGCATTATTTTTCCATTTTCTTTTTCAAATTTTTTTGTAAAAATTTCATATTTCCCACGAAATTTTGTTGTAATGAAAGTAAACGAAGTATTTTTATCTTTTTTGAATATCTGCTTGAAATTGATTTCACCGTGTCGATAAATTTCAATGGAATCAATTTTATCAACAATCTTACATTTTCCATATTCATCTTTGTAATGATATTCTTTTTTTTCATCAACAATTATTATTTTTTCCAGTTCAAATAATTTTTCATAATTTTCTTTAAATTTATCCAAACTTTTTATTTTTATTTTCATTTTTTTCCTTAAATATTTGGTTTTTATTCATTTTAATCTTCATCATCAAAGAAATCATCTAAAAATTCAGATAAATCCTCATCATCTTCGTCTTCATTGTCAAAAAATCCATTTTCATCATTATTATCATCATCATTTAATGAATCAAAATTTCTTTCATCAAATTCTCCATCCACATTTTCATTTTTATCGTATTCCCCAAAATCTTCGTTCCAATACATATAATCCTTGTCAGATCCATAATATTCATCATTCCATATTTCAAGAACTTGATCTTCCTCATCTTCATCCAAATCATACAGTTCCTCTTCGATACTGTCATAGTAAAAAACCTTTTTTTCCCCTGTTTCATCATCGCAAACTAAATATTCCTTATCTCCTACCGTAATATTTGAAAGGCACGTATATCCTTCAACGTCACCCTCATTATTGATTTTTTCAAATTCTTCCCCAGCAGAATACATAATCTCCCTCCGTTATTTATGATATTTTATATTATTATTAATTGAAACCCATCTGTATAGTTGCTCTGTTAAAATTAATCGCATAAGTTGATGTGGAAAAGTCATTGGCGAAAAACATAATCTGAAATCCACAATTTTTCGTAAATTATCATTTACACCATTTGAACCGCCTATTATAAAATTAATTTCACTGCTTATCATAGAAATTTCTCCAATTTTTTGTGCCATTTCTTCTGAATCAAGCATTTTTCCTTTTAAATCAAGTAAAATATTGTATGAATAACTTTTTTTTGAGATTGCATTTATTATTCTTTCAGTCTCAGAATTTATTGCATTTTCAATACCTTTGTTATCATCTTCTTCAGCAAGTTCTATAATTTCGAGTTTAATGTACTTTGATAACCTTTTTAAAAATTCATTTATTCCCTCTTTTATATATTTTTCTTTTATTTTTCCAATACACACTACATTAATTCTTATCATATTTTTTCCTTATTGTCAAAAGTTTTTTCATTTTTTTACTAAATTTCTCAATTTTTACCTTTATTTTCTTCTTCCAAACATTTTATCCAAATCATTTCTAGAAAGTTTTACAATAATTGGACGTCCATGCGGACACGTATATTTCCCAACTTCGTGAATCCTTCGAACCATATTCTGCATTTCAAATGTATCAAGTTTCTGTCCAGCCTTCACGGCTCCTTTGCATGACATCGAAATAATAATATTTTCCCGCAAATCCTTTATTTCAACTTCATTTTTCAAATCCATAAGTAGCTGTAAAAATACATTTTCAATACTATCCCGAAAATCAAAGGCAGGCACAGCACGAATGACAATTTCATCTTCTGAAAACTCATCAATATCAAATCCAAAATCTTTAAAAATTTCAACATTTTCAAAAATAATATTTTTTTCAATTTGTGTAACTTCCATTTTTAACGGCAATAATAAATGCTGCGATTCAATTTTCTTATTATAAAACTTATCCTTTAATTCTTCATACAAAATTCTCTCGTGAATAATATGCTGATCATAAATTTCCAGTTCGTCATCTCTGCGAACAAGAATATATGTGTCAAAAATCTGTCCCAAAATATCATAATGAAACTGCTTTCCGATATGTTTTTCAAACGTTCCGACTTTATAATGGGATTCATTTTCAGTATTTTCATTTATAGTATCAAAATTTATATATTCAGCAGTATTTTTATAATTCTCAAAATTACTTCTTTTATCCCAATTTTTCGTAGAATATTCATTCTTTCTCTTAAAGTTTTCCACATTGTTTTCCACAGTCAATTTTGAATTATCATTCATCTTATTCCATATTTCATCAACGCTTAAATCATTTTCGTTTTTGTTTTTTATAAAGTTTTCACCATTTGAAAAACTATCATTACTCATATTTTTAGAACTATCAAAAAACTCAGAATTTCTATCATTTTTATTAAAATTATCTACTGAAAAATTATCTTTCTCATTTGAATTTTTAGTATTTTCTAAAACCTTTCCGTCAAAAGTTTCCAAACTTATAACTTTTTGATTTTCCCCCTTCAAAACATCATCAGAAAACAAGTCATCCTTTTCCACAGAGACATTTTCATTAATGTTAATATTTTTCTTTATCAGGTCAATGTTAGGTTGCCAGTTTTCTCTGTCATTGTAGTAAAAAAAGTCATCAATTGCTGATTTTATTTCATTATAAACAATTTTATCATTTGAGAATTTTATTATTTTTTTGGATGGGTGAACATTTACATCTATTTCCTTTGGATCAGTATTGTAAAAAATAATTGCAAACGGATATTTCCCCTTCATTAGTTTAGTGTAATAGCCGTCTATAACAGCACGTTCAATAGTTGCTGACTTTACATATCGGTTATTTACAAAAGTAAACATAAAGTCCTTTGAACTTCGTAAAATTTCTACATTACCTAAATATCCATATTCAAATTTTTTCAAATTTCTCAAAACTGACTTTCCAAATAATTCGAGGATTGCATTCTCAATACCTTTTCCACTTGTTTTTATCGTACTTTTTCCATCTAGTTCGAGCGAAAATGCCACATTACTGTTTGAAAGTGCTTCCTTTAGTACAATATCCCTGATTTTACCATATTCTGTTGACATTTTTCGTAAAAATTTACGTCTGACAGGTGTGTTGTAAAATAAATCCCTAACTTCCATTTCTGTACCGACATTTCTCGAAACTTCCTCAAACTTTCTCACAACTCCGCCATAACAGCCAATTTTGTATCCTACAGGACTATTTTCAGAACGTGTAGTAATCGTAAGCTTAGACACCGCTGCAATAGATGACAAAGCCTCTCCACGAAACCCATAAGTATTTAAGTTAAAAACATCTTCCTTTTCCTTAATCTTAGAAGTAGCATGCCGCTCAACCGACAAAAGAGTATCGTCCTTATCCATACCAATTCCATTATCACTTACTTTAACATCAGTTCCAGATTTGAAAACTTCAATTTTTATCATTGTAGCCTTCGCATCCAGCGAGTTCTCAATCATCTCCTTAATCATCGAAGCAGGATTTTCCACAACTTCCCCAGCGGCAATAATATTTGACACTTTTTCATCTAGTATTTTTATATATCCCACAATTTATCCTCCTTTTTCATCAGTTTTTCTTTTTTAAGACAAATACAGCTATCATACAGACAATTAATCCAGCAACTGCAGGTTTTAGCATTGACAATGCACTCTTGCCAGTTAAAAGGTAGCTGTTAAATATTTTAAGAATTGCAGTTGCTATTAAAATTAATAAAAGTAATTTCCAGTTTTTTGTCCAAGTTGAAACTATTATAAAAACAAAAAAAATTATAACAATAAAAAGCAGGGCAATTTTATCTATTGTCCATCCACTTTTCAAATAATTTGCTTCAAAATTTAAAAATTTTGCAATTTCAGGATTAGTTATATTTGGCTTTGGAAACCAGAACATACTCGTAAACAGACCAAAAATAGAAATTGAAATTCCTGAAAACCTCTTTTTGTATGCACTCCAGATTATTGGAATAATAAATAGTGGTCTAATATACCAGCTTAGAACATTACGGTGCCGCTGAAATGCCCACATAAAAAATATGTTATTACTAAAAAATAAATAAATTAAAATTATTGTCATAATTCCAAATAATATACCTATAGCTATGTCAAATTTTCTTGATTTATCCATTATTCAAAATCCTTTCCAAAATATATTTTAACTCTTTCAATATTAAACTGATAAAATCAAACAATTTTATGAATTATCATAATTTTTTATTTTCAATTTCAAATTATACTCAAACCTATTTAAAATTAAACTACTAAAAATTATATAAATTTAGGATTTGAGTAAAATAGTCATAACTTTTGAGTTTTGCTTTAAAGCAGTTTTACTATAATTTTCACAATTATAATTTCACAGTCCTGCTCACAATAATCTTATACTTTTCTTCAAAAATTCCTGCTAATTTCTCCAAATGCTCTTCCAGACAAAGTACTTTCACATTAGGCCCCGCATCCATTGTAAAATAGCATTTTTCCCCATTATTTCTCAAATTTTTTACAAAATCCATTGCTTCATAAGTTTTTTCATTAAAATATGTAAATGGAGGATTTGCAGTTTCTGTTGTCTTGTGCATTCTAAGAGCATTCTCTTCTGTCAAAATTCCGACTTTTTCAAAATTATTTTCAGCAAGATATTTTTTCATATTTACAAAATCAATTTCCGATTGTTTTACCCACTCATCAAAATATGTTGAAGTTTTGGCACAAAGCTCCATTCCATTTCGGCTTGAAATTTCCTTTTTATTTTCATTCAGCACAAGCACAATCATTGCCAGTTTCAAATCTGTCTTTACCTCATAAATTTCTCCAGTATCCTTATCCCAAGCCGCAACAGGTCCAAAAAAGCTTCTCGAAGATGAACCAGAACCAAATTTTGAAATCTGTGCAAGTTCAGATTGCGTATAGTTTTTTCCAAAAAGTTCATTACAAGCCTTTATTACAGCCGATAAACCACTCGAACTGGAAGAAAGTCCCGCAGCTGTTGGCATATTATTGGTTGTAGAAATTTTTACCTTCTGACTTCTATTTTCCCTAAACAAATCTACAACTTTGCTAATCTTTTCTGTATGCACACTATCCTGCAACTCTCCATTCAAATAAAACAAATCTGCCATGTCTGAATATTTATCTTTACAATTTCCACTTTTTATCTCTTTTTCAACTGCAATTTTAATATCTTCATCATTTATAAATTCCATCTCTGTTTCTGTGAACATATCGTTAAGAGTAAGGGAAATGCTGCTTGTGGAAGGTATCATTTTTTCTGCATCTTTTTTTCCCCAATATTTTACAATCGCAATATTAGCATAAGATTTGACTTTTACCATTTTTACTCCTTTTTTTTATTAAATTTTCTCCACCCAAATATTCTCTGCTCTACATTTTAACAATTCATCTTTTATTTTTTCTACAATTTCCAGATTCTTAGCAAGTGCGATTACACATCCTCCTAATCCTCCACCAGAAATTTTTGCCCCACTTGCTCCATTTTCGATTGCTGTTTTTACAAACAAGTCTGTTTTTTCAATGGTTATATTCAAATTTCTGAGTTCTATGTTTGCCTTTGTCATAATTTTTCCTATTTTATCAACTTTTTCTTCTTTGGATTCAATATTTTTAGTTAAGATTTTAATTATTTCATCTGTTAATTCACCTAGTTTCTTTAAAGAAATATCGGCTTTACTTCCTAAATTTTTCACATTTTGAATTGCCTTACCAGTATCTCCATAAATGCCCGTATCTGCAATTACAAGATATGCATCAAGATTTAAGTCAATGTAAGAAAATCCCTTATTTTTTATGAATTTTATGGCTTTATCGCTAAGGCACGTTTTGGCATCTAGCCCACTCGGAGTTTTATGAGCCACAATTTCCGCCGTATGAACTAGTTTTTCCAGTAATTCATCATCCAAATTTTCCTCAAAATAGTCAAATACTGCTCTGATTGCGGCAATGCTGACTGCAGCTGAAGAACCCATACCACGTTTGGGTGGAATTTGGGAAACTACTTTGTATTTTATTTTTTCATTTTCTTTTTTTAAATGTCTTAATGCAGTAAAAACTGCAACTGAAAGAGTATCAGTCTTGTTATAAAAAAAGCTAGTTTTTGCTTCTTCGACTACACATTCAATTCCAATCTTTTTTAGTGGAATAGCAACGGCAGGATAACCATAAACGACAGAATGTTCTCCAATTAATATGATTTTACTATGTGATTTCCCGATACCTTTTTTCATCTGCACTCAATCTCCTTAAAGTTACGACTATTATCTTCAAACTCCCATATTTCAAATCTTTATAAATTTCATATTAAAAGAGTTCGGTTATAAATTGTAAGTTAATTATACTAAAAAAATTGGGATAATCCAATAATTTTTGTTAACATAATTTGTAAATATATAAATTTATTTTTATTTTGTCTTTATTCTTAATAGCTTGCCTTTCAAATTTTCTAATTTTTCTGATAATTTTACTCTTCTATTTTTCAGCTTTTCACTATAAATTTTTTTTAAGTAAATCAAATTACCGTCATAATATTCCTTTGCTTTTTTTAAATCTAAAAGCTCATAATTTTTTTCTATTTTTTTACCATTTTCAATATAATTTATCGTTATTTTTTGTATATTCTCTGTATTTTCCAATTTTTCTTCTTCTAATGCCACAACATCGTAAAAATCCTGATTTTTATAAACTCTATATAATTCCTTATTTCCTGGCAATGATGTTTTTCCACTTTCATCAGAAATTTTCATTACATCATTTTCATTAATTTTAGACATTTTATATACAGTGCTTATTTCTCTTTCTGGCAATGCTATGGCATCTCCTACTCCAAATACATCAACTTCTGCCTGATTTTTTATTAGATTTCCTATTTTTTTATCGTCAAGTCCACTCGTTAATACAATTTTCGCCTTATAAAGTCTATTTTTATTAAGAATTTTTCTACATTCTTTCGACAATTTTTCCAAATTTCCCGAATCTATCCTTATTCCATACATTCCTTCGTATTCATCATCTATGTCATTATCTTTAAACGCCTTTACAGCACTAATTATTCCACTCTCAAGAGTATCATAAGTATCAATTAGCATTATAAGAGCCTGATTTTTGTTTCTATACATTTTTATAAAAGCATCAAAAGCCTTGTATTCAGCACTTTTTCCCATTCCAAAAGTCTGGATAAAGCCATGTGTCATCGTTCCTGTACTTTTCAAGTCATAAAGATATTCTGCCGCAAGATTTGAGTGAGATATGCATCCAGCCACATAACTAGCTTTTGTCATTGTCATCGCTGCATCAAATCCAGCTGTTCTTCTTGTTCCAAATGAAAGTACTCCCCTTCCTTCAGCCGCTAACACAATTTTAGAAGTGACTGTTGCTGCAAGTGTCTGAAAATGAATAATATTCAAAATAGGCGTTTCAAGGATTTTCCCTTGTATAAGTGGAGCAGTAATCGTTAGTATTGGCTCATTTGAAAATACAATTTCTCCATCTCGTACCCCTTTTATCGTACCTGTAAATTTCATATTCGCAATATATTCGATAAAATCAGAATTATCAAATATTTTTGACAAATATTTCTTCTTATCCTCATAAGAAGTTTCTTTAAGTATCTCGATAAGCTCAAGAACATCAGATATCCCATATACTATAGCATAGTCATTTTCTTTTTTTGTACGCAAAAATACATCAAAAGTTGCAATTTCATTTTGCATATTATTTTTTAAATAAATCTCACTTTCTGTGTATTGATATCTGTCTGAATTTAAAAATTTAAAAAATTTTTCCATAAAATAACCTCATTTTGTATTTTTTTCTATTATCTCATATTTTAGCTCTATTTAAAAGAAAATAATTTTTATTTTAATTCTATAAAATAAATATAGTAAAACTAGTTTAAAACAAAACTCAAAAATTATGACTATTTTACTCAAACTCTAAATTATATAATTTCTATCAGTTCGATTTTAAATGGGTTCGAGTATATATTAAAAAAATATCTACAATTTAATAAAAATTACTTTAAAATTATGTCCTTTCTATCTGTAGTTAACTTTTTAAAAAATTGAACAACTTTATTCTCATTTTTAAACGGAGTTTAGTATTAATTAAAAAAACGTATAAATAAGATCTTATTATCAATAATAATAAAATTAATTACAATAGAATAGAAAATGAAAAGATTTATTTTTTATCTGTAATGAAAAATGAGTCTATAAAATATGTTTTGAAAAGCTGAAATTTTTATCAAAATATTTTATTATAAAAAAAAACTACTGAAATCAGTAGCTTATTTATATCTTATGCTATTTAATTTTAAATGGCTGGGCTGAATGGATTCGAACCATTGCATGCTGGAGTCAAAGTCCAGTGCCTTACCGCTTGGCGACAGCCCAACAATATCTCTATAAGACAAGAACTATTATACAAAATAAATTTGATTTTGTCAACTATTTTTTAAACTTTTTTATCTAAAGTATGTATAGATGTCAAACATTTGTTACAAAAATATTTTAAAAGTCTGTCTAATTATTAATATATTTTATTCCTAGACAGACTTTTATTGTTTCAAAATATTTTTTAATTACCACCTTTTATTATTTTTTCTAGGTTTTCTGCCTTCCATTTACCATTTACTTTTTTAAGTATTGCTGGTAAATCTTGGACTATTACTTCTTCTTCAGTAACTTTTTTAGCTTCTTGCTCAAACATATTTATTCTTTCTTGAATTGCAATATTGTAGTAATTTCGTTTTATAGGTTCGTTTCCCTTTTTTCTCATAATTTCTTCAAATTTATTTCTATTAAATTATACCATATTTTTTAATAAAAGTTGTTTATTTTTCTACTTGCCATCTGCCATTTACTTTTTTTAACGTAACTGATATATCTTCTAATAAACTTTCTTCTTCTTTTATTTCTTTTATTTCTTTATTAAGAAGTGTTATCATTTCATCCAATAATGTGTAATAGAATTTTTTCTTTAATTCCTCATTTCCTTTGCTTTTCATTATTTTTTCTGTTTCTTCCATATTTTTAGCTCCTACTTTTGTCAAAAATTCCTTTTCCAGCTTTTCATCAAAGTCCATCATATCCCAAACTTTGTCTATATTTTTAATTTTTATATCATAATCTACTTCAACTTGATTTTGAGAAACATAATTAATTTTTTTTACCACAACTTTAGGCTTAACAGCACTAAATACAAACTTCAGCATTTCATCAGTAAATTTTTTTCCGATTTCTTTTTTCAAACTATTACTTAGCACGTAATCCTTTTCAAATAAACTATCTGTAGAAAATTTTGAAGCCTCTTTATTCATCTCTGCTTTCATAGCACTCGTAACCATATCTACAAATGGCTGCATTCCAATTTGAACAGCATTTTCAATCTCATTTCTCTCACTTTCTGATATTCTGCTTGTTGCTGTAGTTCTTGCATTTTTAGCCTTTTGTGACTTTGGTGTTGCCAACACATTTCCCATTACTGCCAGCATTAATACAAATAATAATTTTTTCATAAAATCTCCTCATTTTATCTTTTATCTTTTATCTTTTATCTTTCTTATAAAAGTATAACATATTTTTTAAAAATATTAAGATTTATTATTTTTTTAAATAAAAAACACGATTATCAAACTATTATCCAGTTTTTTAATCATGTTATTTTTTATCACTTCATTTTATTTAACATTTCTTCAAATTTTTCCGCATCCTTAAATTTCCAGTCATTCCCGATTTTATTTAATTCATTCGTTACTTTATCCGTCATATAATTTTTAGGATTTCGCACTCCTTCTCTTAACATTTCATTTATTATATCTTTCCATTTTTTTTCTTCTGAAGGACTTAAAAAATCTTCATCATCTTTCATTTCATATCCATATTTTTTAAAAAATCTTTTTTTCATTTTTTTATCATCTAAAATTTTATCCGAATCAGGAATAACCACTTCATAAGTAACAGAAACTTTTGTATTTGATAAATATTTTATAGTTTTTACATTAAATTTTGAATTGTCAAATATTTCAGAAAAAAAACTAAGAAGTTCTTTTGATAGCAATTGCATACTCTCTTTTTCTTCTTTACTCATTTCATTAATTACTACTTTACTTGCTACAGAAAAATAATATGAAATCATTTCTTTTAACACTTTCTTAGGATATTTACTCACTGTTTCTTCAATTTTCTTATTCTCCAAATCAATCTGTTCTTTTGACAAAGTAACATTTTTTTTGCTTTATTACTTGATATTGCCCCGCAAAAATTTGCATGGAAAATATAAATAGAATTATTGTTATTAGTTTTTTCATTATTCCTTAATTCCTTTTCTAAATTCATGTGAAAATGCCTTGTCGTAAAGTTTAGACTTAGAATATTCGTTCCCCATAAAGTTTCCTACAAGAATTTGTGCCGTTTTTGTAATTTTTTCCTTTTTCACAAGTTCGGCAATGTTTTCTAATGTTCCCATAACAATTTTCTGATCTTCCCAAGTTGCTCTTTGAACAATTGCAATTGGTGTTGTTTTATCGTAATGTTTTAATAATCTTTTTACAACTTCATCAATCATTTGCACAGATAGGAATATTGCCATTGAACATTTATGAGAAGCAAGACTTTCAAGACTTTCTGCTTCGGGAACAGATGTTCTTCCTTCCAGTCTTGTACAAATTATTGTCTGACTTACATCTGGCAGAGTAAATTCTTTTTTTATTGCAGCAGCAGCGGCTACAAATGAACTCACTCCTGGAATTACTTCGTATTCGATTCCATATTCATCCAGAATATCCATTTGTTCCCTTATTGCACCATAAATGCTAGGATCTCCAGTATGAACCCTTGCTACCAGTTTTCCCTTTTTCTGTGCCTTTATCGTAACTTCCATCACTTCATCCAAGTTCATTGAAGCAGAATTATAAATTTCAGCTCCATCCTTATGGCAATCAATAACCTCTTTTGGAACTAATGAGCCAGCATAAATTATTACATCTGCTTCCTTTACGATTTTTTGCCCTTTTACTGTAATCAATTCAGGATCTCCTGGTCCTGCTCCTATGAAGTATACTTTTTTCATAAAATTACCTCTTTCTTTTTTAATTTTTTTATTTTTATAATATTTCATTTATTTGAAAACTTACTGATATTTCTGTATTCAAATATATTTTTTATCATCAGATGTACTAAAAATTTTATAATAATAGAATTATCTCAATTTTCAGGACACTGTCTGTAATTTTTGATATTTTAAGTAAAATTTTCTCATATTAAATAAATTTGATTTTGAAAAGTCCTTTCCATATTCTTTTGACAATTCTTTTAAAAGTTTTTTCCTATATTCCACTCTCTCATTATTTTTCTGATTATCTTCTATAATAACTTTCCAAATTTTCCAATAAGTCTGCATAAGAATATGTTAATCTTTACAGACACATGTTTTCTCAGATTTTTCAGTAATTCTTTAATTTATAAACAAAACATATTATTTTCAATTTCTATTTCAAAAGTTTGACTTAATTCTGTGTATCTTTTTTTCTTTGTATCGTAAATTCCTTTTACAATTGTTTCTGCTAGTCCTTAAATTGCCATTAAAAATGAAAAAATATTTTTTTCATAATTATTTCTTCTTCCTTTTATTATTTATTTTCAAAGTTCCCAAATAAAATCCCATATTAACAATCATCGCATAAACAAAGTATCTCGACTCCAGCGTCTTTATAATCCCAAATTTTTCGACACTATTCTCCCCTTCTTCAAAATACGCCAAAACTTTGTAAGGAAAAGTATAAATTATTGCGTGATAATCTTCTTTATACCAATTAAAGCCCATAAAAATAAATATTCCCATAATTATTAGACAGCCTGCTATTGTCAATATTCTTACAACTTCAATTTCTTCTTTATCAAAATATTTTTTTATAAAAAATCCAAAAAAGAAATTAGTAATAAAAAATGAAATTAAAGTTATATATTGATCAAAGCTTTTATCAATTCCAAAAATACTTTCTATTATTGCAAAAAAAATCATAAAAGCTTTTGGAAAAAAGAGTATATAAATTGGTATTAAAAAGTACATTACAACAAACCATAATATAATTTTAGAAACTTTAAACAAATAACTTCTAATCTCTATTTTACTTCTAAATATTCCTAAAATAAATAGTCCGTTAAAAAAACATAATTTTATAACTCCCATAATATCTATTCTAAATAGTAATATCATTGACAAAATTATAGAAAATATTGGTAATTTCAAAATTTTATCATTTTCATATTCTTTACTTTTTCCTAATAAATAAAATATTAAACCAAAAAATACGCCTGCTACTACCGAAATTATTCCTTCAAAAACTATACGAGATGGCAAATCAAAGCCATAATCCCAATCATATTTTCCAATCCAGAAATAATACTTAAATAATAAAATTTGTAAAACTATAAATATTATTATTTTAGGTTTTAACTTTTTTACGCTTTTAGAAATCTCTTCCATTCTTCCATTCCCTGTTTTTTAAGAATTAATGTAGAAAAATAATGTACACTTTCAACATTTTCAATGTCTGTAATAATTTCTTCATTTTCTTTTCCACAGTTTGAAACAATAACTATATTTTCTTTATTTCCTGTTTCAATAATCGCTTTTTTTATTCTCTCAAAATCTCGGCTAATTTTCATTAACACTAGATTTTCGTTATTTTCAATTTCTTTATGAACATCAGTCTTTCTGCTAACAGACACTATTTTTAAATCTTCATCTCCAACCATAAGCGGTATATTAAGCCTTGCCGCAATGCTGTTAAACGAAGTTATCCCAGCGATAGTTTCAACTTCCACATCATCCGAAATATGTTCCAATACATAAGTATAAGTGCTATAAGTCATTGGATCACCTATTGTTAAAAACGCTACATTTTTCCCTTTTTCCAATTCAGCACTTATTACATCTGCATTATTTTTACGAAAAACTTTTCTCGCTTCCACATCCCTTATCATAGGAAACTCCAGAAATAATTGCTCTACTTCTGGTTTTACATATTCTTTTACAATATTAAAGGCTGTACTTCCTTCTCCACTTTTTGCCTCAGGCAGTACTATCACATCTACTTCATGCAGTCTTTTTGCTGCTTTAACTGTTATATTTTCAGGATCTCCTACTCCTACTCCTATTCCATAGAATTTACCTAATTTACTAGCCATTTTTTCTCCTCTAATTTATTTTTTCTACACTATAAATATATTTTATTGCATTTTCAACTTCTTTTTTTGAAGCAGAATAAAAATTAATAATTAATAAATAACCTTCAGTCATAATTCCGCAAGAAATAGAATAAGTTTTTTCATTATCTTCATAATAATCATATTCATAGCATTTATGTTTAAAATTCTCTATTTTAAAATTATTCAAATTTAATTTCTTTTCTTCTAATTTTTTATTATTTCCTAGGTCTATATTTTTAAGGCTTTTATCAAAAATTTCATATAAATCATCAACTGGTGCAATTATTTTTGAACCATTTTCTAAATCTCTAAAGATATAAAAACTCGATGCTCTAATAATTAAATTGTTACTAGGGGGATAATATACATAATGTCCATCAACCTCATCTCTTTTTTCTAGCCAATTTTTAGGTAATTTTATGCTCCATTCATTTTTAATATTGAAAACTTTTCTATTCTCCATTGAATAAGCTGTAAATGAACCCAAAATTAATATAAATAATGAGAATATTTTTAAATTCATAATAAATCTCCTAATTTTTTTCTACTTCTTCCATCCGGTACTTTATCTTACTAGATATTCTCCCAACAACCACTCCAAAGCATTTACAGCCTTTATTCCATCATAGTCAGTATTTACCATTACATCATCTAAAGTTATAAGATACTTTGGATAATTATCCTTAATATTTTTAAAGGCATCCAGTTCCCTTTTTAAAGTGTTTTCATCTAAGACAGTCAAAGCGACCTGATAATACTCAATTTCATTTGAATTGACAATAACAAAATCAATTTCATTTTTATCAAACTGCCCGACATATACATTGCCTTTTCTTCTAAGCAGTTCGAGATAGATTATATTTTCCAGTATATGCCCCATATCTATATTTCTATTACCTAAAATCATCTGTCTGAGTCCTAAATCAGTAACATAATATTTTGATAATGTGGACAGGAATTCTTTCCCTTTTATATTGTATCTGCTAACTTCATGCACAAGTAAACTGTCAGTAAGCCCTCTAATATACTTTTCAATGGTTTTTGCATCCGTTTTCCTTCCCATTGAAGTTAAGGTATTTGCTATTTTTGAAAGCGAAGTTAAATTACCGATATTATCAAATATATATTTAACAACACTTTCAAGTCTCATTACATCAGAAATTTTCAATCTTGCAACTATATCTTTTAAAAGCACAGAGTTATATACTCCACTTAAATATTCATGTATATTTTTTAAATCACTGTCTAACTGTAAAGTATAAGGAAATGAACTGTTTACTATATATTCATTATAATATTGTATAAGTGTTTTTGATATTCTATTTTCCTTTTGCTCCATTTTTTCATATTCTAATTTAGCCTGATAATACTCCTTAAATGATAAAGGAAGCATTTTCAGTTCTATATAACGTCCACTTAAAAGGGTTGCCAGCTCGCTAGACATAAAATAGGCATTAGAGCCTGTTATGTATAAATCTGTATTTTCTTTTATAAAAAGGCTATCTACAACTTTTTCAAATTTATCCACATGCTGAATTTCATCTAAAAATATGTAATTTTTTTTATCTCCAATCATTTTAGATTTTATATATTCATAAAGTTTTTTATAATCTGTAAGCTCTTCATAATCCATATCTTCAAAATTTATAGATATAATCTGATTTTTTTCAACTCCATTTTCAAGTAGAAAATCTTTATATATCTCAAAGAGAGTGGATTTCCCACATCTTCTTACACCAGACACAACCTTTATTATTTGTCTGTCTTTTGATTTTACTAAAAAATCTAAATATTTTTTTCTATCTATCCTTATCATTTTAACACCTCATTTCCTTTTAAATTATACCTCTTTTTTATTTAAAAATCAATTTTTACGGAATATAATCCTATTTTTCTATAAATTATTAAAATTTAAGGAATATATTCCATAAATTTTGGATTTTTTGATTTTTTAAGGAATGTAATCCTATAATTTAAAATTATCAATGAGGTTTTACTAACTTTTACTTCTTCGTAAATCTAATTAAACTTTTTTATAAACTATATACATCACAGTATATAGCCCGATTTTTTGCTCTGTTGGCACTAACCATAACAATTTCTCTATCCTTAAAGCTATTTTTTAAAAATTATCAAAAAAGTGCTTACTATGCCCTATAACTTCTTTTTCAGCTGATAAAATCAATGTTTCCACTTCTAGATTCCATCCATTTTTTCTGCAATGTTCCTCGCATTTTTGTTTTGCTTTTTCAGCTAGCAAGTTAAAAACTTCTTTTTTTTCAATGTATCCAGAAGCCTCTTCAGTTGTATTCGATTCCAGAATTTTATATACATTTTCTAGTTTTTCACCCACTAACAATGCGTTTGCAGCCAAAATTTCCATTTTTGCATCAGAAACTCGACTGTGCGTATGAAAAATTCCTCCTGCCACTTTTACAAATTTTCCCAATTCTCCAATAAAATAAATTTTCTTAACTTCAAATTCACACGCCTTATCAAACATATATCCCACAAAATTACTGATTACAACACCTTCTTCAGATTTTTCTAGAAATTCCTTTTTCAAAAACATTTTTCCTCGATTTCCAAAAAGAAATATCGCTGTTTTTGTATTAAAATATGTTAAATTTTGTTTCAGCTCTATTGCAAGGGAAGCTTTCCATGACTCTTCAGACATCGGACGTACAATTCCCATTGTTCCAAGAATAGAAATTCCGCCAATAATTCCTAATTTTCCATTCATTGTTTTTTTAGCAGCTTCTTCACCTAGAGGTACGCTAATTTCAACATCGACTCCTTTTCCAGGCGGAAGAAGTTCCTTCACAATACCAGTCAGCATTTTCATTGGTGTTGGATTTATTGCTGATTTTCCAACTTCGACAGGAAGTCCGATTTTTGTAACTTTTCCGACTCCTTTTCCTCCAAAAATATTGATTTTATCATCTTCTCTAAAACTTACTTTTGATATGATTTCTAGACCGTGTGTCGCATCAGGGTCATCTCCCCCATCTTTTATGACAGTTGCTGTTGCGTAATCCTCTGTCTTTTCAAAAGACTTAATCTTAATTTTTATCTTTTTACCCGCTGGAACATCTATTTCAACTTCTTCGACTTTTTCAGCTTTTCCTAGTAAAAGTAACAATGCCGCCTTAGTCGCTGCTGTTGCCGAACTTCCTGTGGTATAGCCATATCGCAGTTTTCTACCGTTAAAATATACATAATTTTCCATTTTTATTTCTCCACAATTATACTAAAATATATCTGAAAATGCTCAAAACCAATAAATTTCCAGCATTTTTGATTAAATAAAATCAAAATACTAAAAATAAAATAAATTTTGGATTTTCAGATATTTACAAATTCATTTATTAATTATTAAAATATTTATCTCTTTCATACATTTGATAAAGGATTCCGTGCATTACACCAACTGCAACTGTACTTCCACCTTTTGTTCCATTTGTTCGTATAAACGGAACATTGTATTTTGAAAGCTCTGCCTTAGATTCAGGACATCCCACAAATCCAACTGGAACTCCAACTATCAATTTTGGTACATTTTCACCTTTTTTTTCCATTTTTTCAAGTAATGTAAACAATGCTGTTGGAGCATTTCCGATTACAAAAATTTTTGTTTGCGGATCTTTTAATGCTCTTTCCAATCCAACCATCGAACGTGTAATTCCTCTTTCCTTCGCTTCTCTAGCTACATCTGGATCTGCCACTAGACAATATGCCTCTGCTCCAAATTTTTTCAGACCATTTTTATTCAATCCATTAACAATCATGTTTGTATCGCAATAAATTTTGCAATTCCCAGCTTCTAATGCTTCTTTTGCTGATTCAATTGGATTATTATGAAATTCAACAATATTCACATAATCAAAATCTCCAGTTGTATGAATCAATCTTTTTACGATTAATTGCTCTTCTTCACTAAAATGATCTGCTTTCCCAGCCAGCCCTTCTGTAATTATCTCAAAACTCCTTACCTCAATCGATTTTGGATCTTTAATATACGACATAATTTATTCTCCTTTTCTTTATTTTTATTTAAATATGTTTAACAACTTTATTTTAAACTTTTACTTATTTAATAATATTTTTTCATCTATATTTCTAATTTGTTTTAACACAAGGGCATTAAATACCATATCCGTGCTTGAAAAAGTTACAGCTTTTCTATCAAGTATTTAAAAAACTCTATATTTGAATAAAACGAAATATGCGGGTATCCTGCTAGAAGACTATTTTTTCTATATCCGCAAACCCAATTTCTTCCATCATTTTTTTCTATTTTATAAAATTTTTCTTTTTCGTTATCTACAGAAATTTCTGAATAATGAAATTCGTGTCCTTTTGTACAAATTCCATTTTCGGCTTTTATATTTATATAGCCAAATCTTCCGATATTCAGCCTATTTTTCATAGAAATTTTCACATCTATCAATCCACAGAAATCTCCACTATTTCCATCTAGCAAATTCAGTTTATTTGTTAAGTAGATAAATCCGCCACATTCTGCGTAGATTTTTACTCCATTTTCATAAGCCTGCTTTATACTTTCCTTCATAGAAACATTTTCAGACAATTCTTTCCAGTAAAGTTCAGGATAACCTCCGCCAAGATAAACCATATCAAGATTTTCTGGTATTTTTTCATCTTTTACAGGGCTAAATTCTACTATTTCTAATCCTGAAAATCTCATCAGTTCCAAATTTGACTCATAGTAGAATGAAAATGCACCGTCTTTAGCAACTCCAACACGTTTTCCTTTATATTTATTCTTTAAGTCTTTTATTGGCTCAAAACTGTCTATACTGCTTTTTGCTTCAAATTCTTCTGCTATTTCGTAAATTCTTTCTAAATTTAAGCAATTTTGTGCAATTTCCTTAAACAGCTGTTTCTTTTCCTCAAGCTCTTTTGAACCTTTCAATTCAAAAGCCTGTTTTAATCCCAAATGTCTACTTTCCACCGATAATTTCTCATTTTTCGGCAAATATCCTACGCATTCTATTCCTGTAAATCTTTCTACCGCTTCTTTTAAGTTCAAATATAATTTCTCAGATGAAACATTGTTTAAAATAACGCCCTTTATTTTAACATTTTTATCAAATAATTTGAAGCCCAAAATTTCAGCAGCTATACTTGTGGAAATTCCTTTTGCGTTAACTACTAGAATTACTGGGATATCAAGGATTCTTGATACGTGAGCTGTACTAAAATTATCCTTTTCATGCCCAATTCCATCATAAAGTCCCATAACTCCCTCAACTATAGCGATATTGCTCCCTTTTGATCCTGTTTCAAATATATGCCTTAACGTACTTTCATCAAACATAAAAGCATCTAAATTACGAGATTTATTACCCGTAAATAACTCGTGATAGCCAGGGTCAATGTAGTCTGGTCCGACCTTAAAAGGTGCCACATTTTCAAAAGCTGACATCAATATGCTGCTTACTGTAGTCTTTCCGCCACCGCTCATTGCTCCCGATATAAGTATTTTTTTCATAGCAAGTTTTTTTCCTCCAAAAATTTATAATAATCGTTTTCATCAAGATTCTTATACTTGAGATAACTTTTTATTTTCAGTACATTCGGAATATTCAAATTTAATTTCTTTAAAAATTCAAAATCCTCAAAAACCTCATCCCTGCTCCCTTGCCGTACAATTCTCCCTTTTTCAAGGACATAGATATAGTCAGCAAATTCATAGGCAAAATCAGTATCGTGTGTCGATACTACCATTGTTTTTCCTGCTTTGGAAAAATTATCTAAAATTTCTGATACTCTTTTTGTATTTTTAGAATCAAGCCATGCAGTTGGCTCATCTAGAATAAGAAGTTCTGGCTCCATTGCTGTAATTGCAGCTATTGAGACTCTTTTTTTCTGTCCATAGCTCAAATGATGACAAGGTCTATCTTTTAAATCTGTTATATTGATTTCTTTCATTGCCCTGTTTACATTTTTTTCTACTTCCTCTTTAGAATATCCAAGATTTTCAGGTCCGTAAGCTACTTCCTGAAATACTAAAGGTGCAAAAATCTGTATTTCAGGATCCTGAAAAATTATCCCGACTTTTTTTCTCAATTCTTCGAGATTTTTCTTTTTATGCTCTATTTTTTTCTCTTCAAAATAAATATTTCCCTTTTGTGCTTTCAAAAGTCCATTCATTATTAAAAATAATGTTGATTTTCCTGAGCCATTTTCCCCAAGAAATAATGTTTTTTTCCCTTTTTCAATATTTAAAGTTACATCTTTTAGAGCCTCTGTTTCTTCATCATATGAAAAAGTTATATTTTCAAGTCTAAGCATTGTATTTTACCACCAAATATAAATTTATTATAACTATTATTATTACGAATATTATTTCAAACCTAATTTTTTTATATTTTCTATGAGAAAAAATAAACTCCTTTCCCATTCTTGATTCCACAGCCTTTATAGAATTCAGATTATAGTAGTATGTTTTTTTTAGTATAGCAACTACTAGCATTGGAAATGATTTCATCCCATTTTTAAAACTGCTGTATCCTAGCCTTACTTCCTGTGCATTATGTAATTTTTCCTTATTTTCAAATAATAAAAATATATATCTATAAATTAATAAAAACATTTCCCTAAATATTTTAGGAAATTTCAACTTTGCAAATATATAGTCCAAATCTATAATTGGAGTAGAACAAATAAGAAAATAAACTACAGCTATCGAGGAAAATGAACGTAGCAAAAATGTCCATATATCCGCTTTTATAAACAGCAAGGAAATTACAGTTGTTAAAATAAATAAAGCCGGAATAAAGTTCAGCTTTAATAAGTCGCTTATTTTTACTTTTACAACAAATAAGAGAAGTAAGTTAAACAGTATAAAATTAAAAATAAATACTGTTTTACTTTCTGTATAAAGCAAAAATACTAATGTCGTCATTGACAATATAAACTTTACTCCGGGATTTATATTTTTTATGGGATTTGTGTAAGATACCTTATCTATTAGCATTTTTTCTTTCACCTTTGAAATAGCCTAATACATACCCTACAATTCCTGCACCTAATGCCGCCTGTAATGCAAACAGCAGACTTTCAGTTTCATCTCCTGGTAATTCTATTAAATTTTTAGCCCATGGCTCATAATCAGGTTTTATAGTTTTTATTACTTCTTCTCCCTTGTCATCAGACCCACCAAATTCAGATTTTACGAGAAATAAAGGAATAACACCTATTAAAATTATTGCAATTATTAAAATAATATTCTTTTTAAATACACTTTTGTTTTTATTTTCCGACATTAAGCTTCCACCTCATTTACGTTATATTTTTCAAGTATATTCATCACCACGTTTGTAAGCAGCCCTTCAATAACTGCAAGAGGAACCTGAGTTACTGCAAATACCGCTCCAAATTTGATAAATGAAGCAACTACTCCACCTTGTGGAGATGGATATGCAAGTGCAAGCTGAATTGATGTTACCACATAAGTCGCAAGATCTCCTAACGCTGCTGCCAAAAATACCGCTAATGCCTTATTTTTTTTCTCAAATCCTTTATACACTAAATATGATACAATTGGTCCTGCAATTGCCATTGAAACAGCGTTTGCTCCCAAAGTTGTAAATCCTCCGTGTGCAAGCAATCCTGCTTGAAATATTAATACGATTGTTCCAAGAATGGAAGTTACAAAAGGTCCGTATAATATAGCAGATAGCCCTACTCCTGTAGGATGTGACGAACTTCCTGTAACTGACGGAATTTTTAGTGCAGACAATACAAATATAAATGCACCCGCCAATGCAAGCGTCATTTTTTCCCGCACGCTCCCTTTAGAAACAGATTGAAGCTTCTTTATTCCTATTATCCAAAACGGAATACACACTGCAAACCATACCATAACCCAATTTAGAGGTAAAAAACCTTCCATAATGTGCATTGAATAACCATTTACACCTATTAACAGCATACTGGTTAAAACTAAAAACAATAATGTTCTCTTTTTCATTTTCTCTCCTTCTCTAAATTTAATTTTAACCTTCGGCAAGTTCCAAAAAAAAAATCAGCCAAAGCTGAAGCCAATACACGTCAAAACTTCCACAACAATAACTATATCACCATCGTATAGTACGCTTATGGAACAAATCACCGTTGATTTATTTTTACATTGATGTATATTAAATCTTCCCTTCCCAGAAAATTTTATATAAAAAATTATTAGGCAAGTCTCCTGACTAACTTCATCCTACTCATACCCTTCCCAAAATATCCAAAATATTTCAGTGGTTTTATGTACTTTCGTCAGCTTCACAGTAGTGGGGGCTGTATCGGATTCTAACCGATTTCCTTATTAAGTTTGTAAAACACCTACAATTCTTTACTATTATTATACTCTCTTTCTTATATTTGTCAACCCTAAAAAAGCATATTTTTTTCAGATTTAAATAATTTATTAATATGATATTGGATTATACAAAATATTGTTGACAAACATTATAAAATAATTTATAATAAGTATACATATAATATAAGGAGGAAATATAATGGAATTTAGTTTTACTTTAAAAATCAAAGCAAAAAAAGAAGATGCGTGGGAATACTATGCAAATATTGAAAAATGGTATGATTGGGAAAAAGATTTAAAAAATATCACATTAAAAGGTGAATTTAAGACAGGTTCATGTGGAACTATGGAACTTGAAGGAATGCCCCCTATGGAATATAAACTTACTCTTGTAAAACCTTTTGAAGAATTTTGGGATAAAACAGAAACTCCGCTTGGAGATATTCTTTTTGGTCATCAAATAATTGATAACAATGACGGAAGCATAAATATAAAACATACTGTAATTTTAGACAGTGAAGATGAACAGCATTTAGAATTTTTAAGCCAAGTTTTTTCAGATGTCCCTCAATCTATATTTATTCTAAAAAATTACTTGGAAAGATAAGGTGATTGTACTTGTTTACATCAAAATATAAAGATAATTCGGAAAAATCAACAGGATTGTTATTTATGAGAGTATACAATAAATGGCATTCTATGATAAAAAAAGAGCTAAAGAAAATGAATTTAACACACCCTCAATTTGTTGTTTTAGCTTCACTTGCTTATTTATTACAAGACAGCGACGAAGTTACACAAGTCATGATTTCAAAACTCTCAGGAATAGATGTTATGACAGTATCTCAAATATTAAATTTATTAGAAAAAAATGATTTTGTAAAAAGAAAAGAACATTCAAGGGACACAAGGGCAAAAGCTGTTATTTTAAACAAAAAAGGAGAGGAAGTATTACAAAAAGCCGTTCCGTTAGTTGAGCAAATCGATAAATTTTTTTTCGGAAAGTTAGACACTGATGAAGAACAATTTAAACATTTTCTTGCTAGATTAAATGAAGAATAAGAAATATTATCTATAATTAATGATTATGTCAAAATTATCATTTTTATTATTATATTTAAAATTCAAAAAATAAAACAGTAATTTATTCAATAGGACTATTTACACCAAAATGTTGTAGTCCTTATTTTTTTATGATTTATCAATATATTCAAAACCAAAATAACTTAGTTTTAACACATAAGATAAAAAAAAACATGTTGATTTTCAAGTTTATTAAAACTTTCCAATGTTTTATTTTGTCAATATATAAAATAATTACCGTCTTTTACAACTATACTCAAACCTATTTAAAATTAAACTACTAAAAATTATATAAATTTAGGGTTTGAGTAAAATAGTCATAGCCTTTTGAGTTTAGTTTTAAAGCAGTTTTACTATATTATTCAAATTTATTAAGTTAAAAAATTTCAATAAAGATAATTTTTAATTTTTTAAGATTTTTTATTACTTTTTACCACATATAATTGCTGTAATTTCATCATAATCTT
>ERZ773021.213-NODE-213-length-37155-cov-8.0804_pt1 | contig 37155 bp, 33 predicted proteins | sample MGYA00511668_ERZ773021 | MGnify/ENA primary metagenome ERZ773021 (study PRJEB29015, sample SAMEA2737961) | human oral metagenome | biome: human oral; feature: human-associated habitat; material: dental | place: China | collected 2032 ... | reverse complement strand
AAATTAGTCTTTAAAAAAATTGGTAAAATGTCGCAATTAATATTGCAATTTATGATGCCAATAAAATATCAAGAGAAATTTTTGGAACTGCTTGTGAAATTTTATGAAACTAATGATACGAGTGAAATTAAGGAATTGATTTATAATCATTGTATTGATGGGATAAATTTTAAAAGAGAATAGAATTTTGGGAAATAAAAAATTATAAAAGAAAGAAAAATAGATAATTATGAATGAAAAATATGAAGTTGAAAATGAATTTGAAGATGAAATAGATGTTGAAAATAGTGAAAATGAGGAAAATATTGTTATTTTGAAGGAAGAGGCAGGGAGCAGGATTGATAAATTTTTGTCAGAAAGGCTCGAGTTGACACGAACACGTATTCAACAGCTTATAAAAGATGAAAATATTTTGGTAAATGAAAAAAAAACAAAGCCTGCTTATAAAATTGAAGAAAATGATACAATAAAAGTTGTAATTCCAGAACTGGAAACTGTTGAAATAAAACCTGAAAACATTGATATTGAAATAATTTATGAAGATAATGATTTGGCAGTTATAAATAAAAAAGCTGGAATTGTCGTACATCCTGCAAACGGACATTATTCAGGAACGCTTGTAAACGCAATTTTGTATCACATCAAAGACTTGTCAGGAATAAATGGAGAAATCCGTCCTGGCATTGTGCATAGGCTAGATAAGGACACAAGCGGACTTTTAATAATCGCCAAAAATGACAAGGCACATCTAAAATTGTCACAAATGTTTCACGATAAAACTGTAAAAAAAACTTATCTTGCAATTTTAAAAGGAAAACTAAACCAAAAAAGCGGAAGAATTGTAACACAAATTGGGCGTGATAAAAACGACAGGAAGAAAATGACTGTAATAAATGACTTAAATTCAGGAAAAATTGCGGTTACAAACTACGAAGTAATTTCACAGACAGAAAAATTTACACTTGCTAAAGTTCATATTGAAACTGGAAGAACTCATCAAATCAGAGTTCACATGAAACATTTAGGCTACCCAATTCTAGGCGACAGTGTCTACGGCAGAGCAGATACCGAAAAACGCCAAATGCTTCATGCCTATAAGCTTGAATTTCAACATCCGATTACAGAAGAAAATATAGAATTTATTGCAAAATTGCCAGAAGATTTTAAAAAGGCATTGAAAAAATACGGGCTGGAATTTGAAACTTTATAAAATAATAAAAAAGAGGAAAAATTTATGTGTAAAGACAAATTAGAAAACAAAAAAAATGAATTAATGGAATTTGACGAAAAATATAATAAGATTGTTGTTGGGGTTGATGAAGCTGGGAGAGGGCCTTTGGCGGGACCAGTTGTGGCTGGAGCTGTAATTGTGATTCAGGATTTTCCAGAATTGCAGGAGATTAATGACTCAAAAAAGTTGACTGAGAAAAAAAGGGAAAGATTATTTGAAGCGATAGAAAAGAATTGTATCGTGGGAATCGGAATTGCTTCGGAAAAAGAAATTGATGAGATGAATATTTTGAATGCAACATTTCTAGCAATGCGTCGAGCGATAAATCAAGTGGCTGAAAAATCAGCATTTGATATAGTTTTAGTTGATGGTAACCATTTGATTCGTGAGTATGAAGGAGAGCAGGAATGCATTGTAAAGGGAGACAGCAAATCATTAGCTATTGCGACAGCTTCGATTATGGCAAAGGTTACAAGGGATAGAATGCTTTGTAAGATTGCAAAGGAATTTCCTGAGTATGAATTTGAGAAACATAAAGGATACGGAACTAAGAAACATAGGGAGATTTTACTTGAAAAAGGCGCTTGTAAGTATCATAGGAAGACGTTTTTGAAGAAGATATTGGGAGTAAAAAATTAAAAATATATAAAATATTATAATCCCTTTATAAAAAATAGTATTTTAAAGAAATTGCAAAGATAATTATAACAAATACTTGATTTTATAGAATAATATGATAAAATAATAAAGCGTATAAATGAAAAAAATTATTTTTTATTGAATTATGATTAAAAAAGGAGAAAACAATGGACAGTAAAGAATTTGCATTTGAACTAAATAATGAAGAAAACTTTGAGGATTCTTTTGATTTTGATGAATTAGAAGAAAAATTACAAAGTCAGTTAAAATTAGAACTATCAGAACTTGAAATTTTAAAAGAAAATCAGAAACAAATAGGAGATCCTGATAATTTAGGGAAAGTTATAGAGGATGTGATTTTTGAACAGGTCAATAATCAAATTGCAATTGTAGCAGGAGAAGACTTTATTAAAGAAAATGGTGGGATGACTTTAGATTTAAGAAATGAAGCACATATTCAGACTGCTGAAAATTTTGCAAAAGGGAAAATAGCTAAACATAACTATAAAAGTAGAGAAAAGTTAGAGAAAAACTATGAAAGATATAGTAATATATCACATAAAAAATTTCGAGAGGAATATGTAAATCCAGGAATGGATAAAACTTTAGAAAGAGCTGGAGAATTAAATAAAAAAGGTATTGATACAGTTAAAGATATTTATACAGGTAGACAGATTTCGACTAATACAAAATTAGAGAATGGGAAAAATAATCCTAAATCCGCTCAAAGAGAACATGTAAAATCGTCTTCAGAATTATATAAAAATCCATCACTTCAAATGGCAAATGATAATGAAGAATTAGCAGGAATAATAAATAACCCTGAAAATTTACAAGGATATACAACTGCAGATAGAAATAATAGAAAAAGTGATAAAACATATGATGAAATGGATTCCAGAGATAAAAATAAACATTTTGAGAAAGTGAATAAGAAAGCTGAAGAATTCATTGAGAAAAAAGAAAAAGAAGGGGAAGAAAGACTAAAAAAAGAAGGGCGTCAAACGCAAAAAGAAGAGGCTTTTCGTATGGGAGGTAAAGCCCTAAGAGCAGTTGTTATGCAATTATTAGCTTCATTTGTAAAAGAAGTAATAGCAAAATTGATTAAATGGTTTAAAACAACAAAAGGAAAGTTTGAAATGCTTTGGGATAGTTTGAAAGAAGCAATTCATTCTTTTATAGGAAAAATGAAAACACACTTAATAAATGCTGGAAGCACATTATTTAATACTATAGCTACAATGATTATTGGTCCGGTATACGGTATTTTAAAAAAAGCATGGATGTTATTAAAACAAGGATGGAAATCTATAAAAGAAGCTATTGACTATATGAAAAATCCAGAAAATAAAAATCAACCATTAGGTCGATTAATTTTAGAAATTAGTAAAATAGTGACAGTAGGATTAACTGGAGCAGGTGCTATATTATTAGGTGAAATAATAGAAAAATGGTTATCTTCAATACCCATATTATTGGTTGAAATACCATTGCTTGGTAGTTTAGCAAATATAATAGGAATTTTTATGGGAGCAGTTGTATCTGGAATTATAGGAGCAATAGCAATTAATTTGATTCAGAAGATGATTAAAAATAAATATGAAACGCAAATAGTTGATGAGAAAATAGATAAAAGTAATGAAATATTAAGAATACAGCATAAAATAATAAATTTGAATGAAGATAGAGTTGTAGAAACGAAAGAAAGAGTAGTTACGAATATAAAAGAAAGACATAAAAATGCTTCAGATTATATAAAAGATACATTTAATAAAGTATTTGGTGAAAAAAATTCAACTCAAGAGAAAATGGATGAGATTGATTCTCTTCTTGAAGAATTAATGAGATAATATAATGAAAATTTAAAGGAGATTACTTAAACAATATGGAAAATAAATATGAAACAATGAAAATTGATAAACATAATTTTGAAATTTCGAAAAACAGATTGAAAAAATTTTCAGAACAAACTAAAACAGATTTAGAGATAGACAAAGTTAGAACAGGAGGAGATCTTTTAGATGTTTGTTCGAAAGGAATTTTTGGTTTTTTTAATCATTCTGTTACTGGAAAAGAATTAAATGAATTGACAAGCCAAATACAAGAATATCTGATAGATATTAATAAAACTCAAATAAAAATTATAAAAGAATTTAAAGAAGTCTATAATACTTTTGAATCATTAGATAAAGATTATATTGATAAAATATGTGTTTCTATAAAAGGAATAGAAAAAACTAATGAAAAGATAGAAAGTATACTAAAGACACAAAAATTGACTATAGAAGAACTTATAAAATTCAAAAATAAAGTAGAGAATTATAAAATAGATGAAGACTCGGAAATAAAATTAGAAAAATTAAAGAAAACGGTTATTATATCGAATATTATTTATGGTATTATTATTCTGATATTATTCTTGTTATTCTTTATAGGAAGTAAATAGATGAGTAAATATAAAGAAAATTTTTTGAATTATGCTTCTAAACTAGATGCGGTTACTAATTCTAACGGTAAAATTACAAAATATGGAATGTCTATTGTTGAAGAAAATAGTAGAGAATCTACGGTTTTATTATTAAAAAAAATTGCTGAAATAGTAGATTCAAAAGAATTTTCCAATGAGATAAAAGAGATAGCAAATTTTTTGAAAAAAAGTTTAGTTGAATATTATGGTTATTTAGAAATAAAACGGATTTGTAATTCAGGTGAAGTAGTAGAAGATGCTAGAAGCTTAACGGATTTATTAGAAGAATTGAATAATTTGATTGGATTGAAGAATGTTAAATCTAAAGTGAATGACTTGATAATTTATCAAAAAGTTCAAAAGATGAGAGAGAAAGAAGGATTAAATGCTGTTAAAAGCACATTGCATTTATCTTTTACAGGAAATCCTGGCACTGGGAAAACAACAGTTGCTAGAATTATAGGTAGAATCTATAAGCAATTAGGTTTATTGTCAAGAGGGCATTTTATTGAAGTATCAAGGACAGATTTAATAGCAGGGTATCAAGGTCAAACGGCATTAAAGGTAAAAAATGTTATAGAAAAAGCTAAAGGCGGAGTGTTATTTATTGATGAAGCCTACAGTATAACTGAAAATGAACAAAGTGATTCCTATGGAAGAGAATGCATAACCGAATTGACTAAAGCATTAGAGGATTATAGAAATGATTTGGTAGTAATTGTTGCTGGGTATTCTGAGCCAATGAAAAACTTTTTTTCTTCAAATCCTGGACTAAAATCCCGTTTTAATACATTTATAGAATTCGAAGATTATAATACTAAAGAACTTTTGGAAATATTAATATCAATGTGTAAAAATAATGATTATGATTTGACTGAAAAAGCGAAAGTAAAATTAAATGATTTTTTTGAAACAGAATTAGAGAATAAAAAAGAAAATTTTTCAAATGGCAGAATGGTAAGAAATATTTATGATGATTTAGTAATGAATCATGCTAGAAGAGTAGTTAATATTCAGAATATTACGAAAGAAGAATTATTATTAATAACTGACTTAGATTTTAAACTTTAAAAATAAATATAAATTCAAAAATGTGTATTAAAAAATTAAGATACACATTTTATTTTGGAATAACATTAGAATTATTTAAGTTAAGAGAATTAAAAAACTAATTAAATTTTCCAGTCTTGAAAAATAAATGAAAAATTGGTATCATATAATATAAAATTAAAAGAATAAATATAGATATTTATGATACAATGTAAAAAAAGGGGATGGGGCGAGAAATAGTATGAATAAAAGGGAAATTGGGTTTAAGTATGAGAATGTGGCGAAGGAATATTTGATTTTGCAAGGGCTTACGTTTGTTGAGAGTAATTTTTATACCAGGTTTGGGGAGATTGACTTGATTTTTTTTGAAAAGAAGAGTCAGACACTGGTGTTTGTGGAGGTCAAATATCGGAAGAATGATTTTTTTGGTTCGGCGATTGAGATAGTGACTGAGGAGAAGCAGAATAAGATTCTTGCGAGTTCACAAATTTATCTTTTAAAAAAGGAATGGGATAAAAATGTAAGATATGATATTGTTGGAGTAAGTCGTGGCTCTAACAGTATTGAGTGGTTAAAAAATGCGTTTTGAGGTGATTGTATGAGAAATGATGAGAAATGTTGCAAATGTGGAGAAGAAATGTTTGAAATGAAAAAGGTGGCAATTCCTACAAAAAAAGTTGCTGGAACGCAGATTGCCATTGATACATTTTATTTAAAAATATGTAAAAATTGTGGATATACAGAAATGTACTCAACTAAAATAGTTCAAAAGGTTGAGGATCCGGTTGAGGGATATTAAATTTTTTAAGGAAATAATATTTAATTTTAAAGGAATTTTATTTAGAAATCAGGATATAATTTCAGGGGTGGAATTAGTTGAGTACGGTATTGTATCGAAGGATACGAAAAATATTCTGAAAAGTCTGAAAAAAATGCGAAAATTAAATAATATTTATTATGTGTGGGACTACAATAAGGAGTTTAAGAGGTTAATTTATTCTTATAAATATAATCATAGAAAAATCATGGCAAAGTTGATTGCCGAATTAATAAAGGAAGAATTTTATTATGTTTTGAAACGTGAAAAGATAGATGTTGTCGTGAGTGTGCCTGTCAGCAGGAAAAGAAAGAATGAAAGAGGATATAATCAGGTTGATGAGATTCTGAATTGTCTGAAAGTGAATTATGTTCGGATTGAGAGAGTAAAAAATACGAAAAAGATGGCTGAAATTTTGGACGAAGAAGAAAGAAACAGGAATATAGAGGGAGCTTTCAGGGTTTCTAAAAATGTTGACTTGAGTAATAAAAAAATTTTGATACTTGATGATATTGTAACGACAGGAGCGACACTTCGGGAAATAAAAAATAGCATTTTAAGGCAATTTGATAATAAAGATAAAAAAAATGGAAATAATATAAAAATTACCGTTTTTTGTCTGGCTGCGGCTAGGGAGATTAAGGTAAATAGAGGAGAAATATGAGTTTTAAATTAAAAATGAAAGTTTTATTGTTTTTGGTAAGTTCAGTTGTTTCATTTTCTGCACAAAATGAAAATTTTCAAATGAATATTAAAAATAATGATGTAAACAATAGTGAAGGTTATTTGATTAGTGCAGTAAAAAGAAAAAATAGGAATAAACAGGAAAATATTGAAAATTCAGAAAATAATGAAACAGGGCAAAATGAGGAAAATTCAACAGAATCATTGAAATATAGCCAAAGAAATGATGGGGTTATCGACTTGAATTCGTTAGTTCATAAGGAAGATTCTGAATTCAGGGTGCTTAATGGAAATAATGTAAAAATTATGTTAAAAACGAAAAATAATGATGTATATTCTGCCGAAGTTGTCTACAATGGCGGGAAAAAAATGATGCGTGGAATTGGAAATTATGGTGGTAATGAAATTTTTATGGCTGAAATTCCGAGCAATGTGTCAAGCTATTATTTTGTATTGACTGATGACAAGACTAAATATTATATGGGAAGAAATATCACAAAAAATCCTGCAAATGTAGAGAAATTTGAATATTCACGTTCTACAAAGCTTACAACAATTCCAGAATGGGCTAGAGGCTCAGTTGGATATCAGATTTATATTGATTCGTTTAGAAATGGCGATGTGGATAATGATGCGATTTTTAACGAATTTGGGACAGATGACTTTTCAGAGCCGACTGGGGAAATTCGTTCAGGAACTTCAAAAAAAGACTTAGTGCTGGCATATTGGGGTGGAAATGAAAAACCGCAGTTTTCATTGAATGAATGGAACAGTAACTATGAGGAAAAAAATGAATGGGAAGAAAACACATTAAATGATGTGCAGAACTACACACGTTACTATGGTGGCGATTTACAGGGGATAATTGACAAACTTGACTACATCAAAAATCTTGGTGTGGAATACATAATTTTATCATCACCGTTTTATTCACTTTCAAACCATAAATATGATACGATTTATTTTAATCACGTGGATCCGTATTTTGGCTACATAGAGCAGACTGGAACATCAAAAGGGCTTGATATAAAGGCAAAAGTTCATAATAACAATGGAGATAAGGAGTTAAACTTGCTTATTTTCAATCCTGAAACGGATAAAAATTTACTTGATGAAGATTTATTGAATGTAAAAAGTTGGATTTGGACAGATTCTGATTTACAATTGGCAAGCCTTGTAAAACAGGCTCACCAGAAAGGACTGAAAGTAGTTCTGGAAGTGGCTCCTGATACAACGTCAAGCAGATTTTTTGCTAGAAATAATAAAGAATTTTCCAATTGGTATTTAAAGGATACTGTACTTGACTTAAAAAATCCGCAAGTTAGAAATTACATTGAAAATGCAATGAAAAAATGGATTTTAGGGCCTGATGAGACTTTTAAGAAAGATGTGTATGATGACGGAATTGACGGAATAAGATATGTTTATTACGACAATGAGAATAAAGAATATCTTGCACAAATTACAGAAAATTTGAAAAAATATAAACCTGACTTGCTAATTACAGGAGAGGTTTCAAATAGTATTACAAAAGATGTTGAAGATGGGATTTATGACAGTGGAGCAGATTATAATATTGTCAATAACATTATAAAATATACTGTGAACACTAATCCAAATTATCGAATTAACGGCGTAGAATTTGCAACAAAATTAAATGAAATTTACAACAGATATTCAAGCAATCGTTTTAATATGACACAAGTTTTTATTGGGTCGCTTGATACAGATAGAATCTTTAGTGGAATGATAAATCCGAATAGAGTTTATGATAGAAATAATCAGTCGGATCAAGGATATTTAAATATTCGTCCTGATTTATACGATGGCACAGCTGTAAGTAAACTCAAAAGAGTCGTTGCAATGCAAATGATGCTGCCTGCAACCCCAGTTATATATTATGGTGATGAAAAGGGAATGTGGGGAGCAGATTCTCCACGAAATAGAAAGCCCATGTTATGGGAGGATTATGAACCTTATGACAATGAAACTGACAATATTATTAAATATAAAGATAGGCTTAGAAGTTTGCCAAGCGTTGTGGAAGTAAACGAAGTGCAAAAATGGATTTCGTATCCTGTAAATAGCAATGCAGATATAGAAAATCATTATAAAGAATTGCTAAAAGTCAGAAAAGAACATAAAAATCTATTTAAAAATGGTAAATTAAGAATCCTTGAAGTTTACAGCGATCCAAAAACACAAGGTCGTATTGATTCAGAAATATCTGCTTATTTAGCAGATCAGAATAGACGGGCAAAATTGTACCAAGGGCGTGATTTTACGCCAGCAAGACCAAATACAGACTTTATTTCCTATGAAATTTCAGATGGGAATGAATCAATAATAGTTGTAGTAAATAACGGACCAGATGAATATCCATTATCATTACAAGTACCAAAATTATTTGGATTTTATCGAAATCAGCTGAACTTAAAAGAAAATTACGCAATTTCTGATAAAAAAATTCAAATTAACGTAAAACCTTATGAAGTCAAAGTTTTATACAGTAATGCAAAAAATATATTTGACTCATTTAGACAAAATAAAAATTAAAAATGAATGGGGGCAAGTCCCCCTTTTAAAACGTAAATTATAAAATGATAGAAAAAGGAAGATAAAATGATACAAAATTCTAAAATAGGAACATTAGAAGTTGTTACTGGAAGCATGTTTTCAGGAAAAAGTGAGGAACTTATAAGAAGGCTTAGGCGTGCAGAGTATGCAAAGCAGAAAATTGTGGCATTTAAGCATTCAATTGATAATAGATATGGGGAAGAAGGGGTATTTTCGCATGGAAATGACAGTTTTAGAGCTTATCCCGTGAGTGATGTTTCTCAAATGGAAGAAATTATGGAAAAAAATGTTGATGCTGAAGTAATTGGTATTGATGAAGTTCAGTTTTTTGGGGAAAAAGTTGTTGAGTTTTGCAAAAAATATGTGGAATATGGGAAAAGAGTGATTGTGGCAGGGCTTGATATGAGCTTTAGGGCAGAACCTTATGAGCCGGTGCCAGAACTGATGAGCATTGCCGATCAGGTGGATAAGCTTCATGCAATTTGCATGGTTTGTGGAAAGCCTGCTTATGCGAGCCAGCGTCTTATCAACGGGGAGCCTGCTTATTATGACGATCCGCTGGTTATGGTTGGTGCAAATGAAAATTACGAGGCAAGATGCCGAAGGCATCACATTGTAAGGCATAGAACTGATAAAAAAGGAAAAATATATTTTATAGTAGGAACGGAAATTAATGTTGGAAAGAAATTTGTTGAAAAAATGTATGAAGAGCAACTGTTTGAAAATAAAAAAGTAACAACAATAGTCATAAAAGGGCAAATGGAAGAAAATGAAAAAAGTAATTTAATAAATTTACGTGAAAAAATAAATTTGGCATTAGTTGAAAATGATTATATCTTTGTTAGAATTACTGGCGGACTTTTATTAAAATTGGAAGGAAGCTACAGTATTCTCGATTTTATGTGTGAATTTAGAAAAAATTCAGAAGTTATCATTGTTTCAAAAAATAAAAAAGGTGTACTTAACCAGATTTTATTAACAGTGGATTTACTAAAAAAATCGGATTTGAACTTGAAGGAAATTGTCTATAAGAATGGGAGTAGTCACGCTGGCGAAGAAAAGGAAGAAAATGGTGTTATTGAGAAAATATCGAAAATAACGGAAGTTAAATATAGAGAATTGTAAAAAATGATGAAAAAAAAGGAGAAATATGAGCAGTATTTTAGATGAATTAAATGAAGAGCAGAGAAAAGCTGCGGAAAAGATAGAAGGGCCTGTATTGATACTGGCTGGAGCGGGAAGTGGTAAAACACGGACAGTTACTTATAGAATCGCACACATGGTAAAAGAAATAGGGATTTCGCCGCTTAATATTCTGGCACTTACTTTTACGAATAAGGCGGCAAGAGAGATGAAGGAAAGGGCTGCGGCACTTATTGGACATGAGGCGAATAATCTTGTAGTTTCTACATTTCACTCGTTTTCGGTAAGACTGCTTAAAACTTATTCTGAAAGAATTGGATATGGGCGAAATTTTAATATTTATGATGTGGACGATCAGAAATCGATTATTACAAAGATAAAAAAGGATATGGGAATTAAGGATAATGATGGTGTTCAGCCGGGAAAACTTGCAAATAGAATTAGTAAATTGAAGGAACAGGGGATAGGAATTAAGGAGCTTGAACGTGAAATTGATATGAGAATTCCTGCGAACAGGCTTTTTGGTGAGATTTATCAAAAGTATGATGAAGTTTTGAAGGCAAATAATGCGATGGATTTTTCAGATTTGCTTTTGAATGCGAGAAAATTGCTGGATGATGCTTTTGTTCTGGAAAGAATACAGGAAAGGTATCAGTATATTGTGGTGGATGAGTATCAGGATACCAACGATATTCAGTATGAAATGATTAATCTGATTGCAGCAAAATATCGGAATATTTGTGTCGTAGGAGATGAGGATCAAAGTATTTATGCATTTCGTGGGGCAAATATTAATAACATTCTGAATTTTGAGAGAGATTACAAGGAAGCATTTACAGTAAAACTGGAAAGAAATTACCGTTCTACAAAAAAAATACTGGATACAGCCAATGAGCTTATTAAAAATAATAAAAGTTCAAAAGGGAAAACACTTTGGACAGATGGTTCTGATGGAGAAAAAATCAAGATTTATAATGCAATGACTGTTTATGATGAAGCGGATTTCATTGTGACAGAGATGAAAAAAAAGAAAAGAGATGGTGCCGATTACAAGGATATGACGATTTTATACAGGACAAATGCACAGTCAAGAGTTCTGGAGGAAAAACTGCTGTCTGCAAATATTCCATATAAAATTTATGGCGGGATGCAGTTCTTTCAACGTAAGGAAATAAAGGATATTTTGGCATATTTGAGTCTTTTAAATAATAAAAATGATAATCATAATTTTTATCGTACAATTAATGTTCCCAAACGTTCTGTTGGAGAAAAGACACTGGAAAAAATACAGGAAGTAGCAAATGAAAAAAATATTTCGATGCTTGAAGCGCTTCACTACATTGATGAAATTCCTGTAAGAGCATCTACAAAACTGGCATTAAAGGAATTTTACAATTTAATGCAAGGTATTTACTCAAGCCTTGAAGAAATGTCAATTAAGGAAATATTTGATGAAATTCTTATAAGAACACGTTATATTGACTCAATTGAAGACAACAAGGAAGACAGAGTTAGAAATATTGAGGAATTGTTAAACAGTATTACTGAAATTGAAAAGCAAAATCCAAGCATGTCCTTGAATGAATATCTTGATATGATTTCGTTAAGTTCAGCGACTGATGAAATGGAAGATGATGAAAATTATGTAAAACTTATGACAATTCACAGTTCGAAAGGGCTGGAATTTGATTATGTCTTTCTTGCGGGAATGGAAGACGGGCTGTTCCCATCAATTTCTTTTGACGCTCCTGAAGAAGAGCTGGAAGAAGAGCGTAGACTTTGCTATGTTGCGATAACTCGTGCTAAAAAAGAACTGTTTATTTCTTATTCTTCATCAAGAAAAATTTGGGGAAAAGATGACAATTTACGTCGTCCATCAAGATTTATCTACGAAATGAAGCAAGACAATCTGGAATATGTGGGCGGAAAATACGCAAGCCTAAAAGGGCAATCTTCATCTCCAAGAAGTTTTACACCGAAAATAGAAAATTTTAATCCATTTTCTAAGGATAAATTGGGAACATTTGGTAAAAAATCAGGTTCTCAAATAACTTCAAATGTAAATTCTAAATATAAAGTTGGAGATGTTGTTAATCACAAGAAATTTGGGCGTGGAAAAATAAAAAAAGTGGATGCAAAAAGCATGGTTGTCGAATTTATGCTTGGAGAAAAGAAAATAGCGTTAGTACTAGCAGATAAAATTTTGGAAAAATAAAAAATAATCAATTATAGTGAGATTTGTTTTGTTAAATTCAAAGTTGTTTTACTGTAACTATAGTCTATTTACAAAGAGAAAAGAGTTATAATTGAACATATAAATTTTAATTAAGAAAGAAGGAAAAGAATGAAAAAAATATTATTATTAGGAGCAATTTCAGTAGTTTTGGCTGCCTGCGGAAATAAACAAAAAATGGAAAATGAAACAGGAAAGGCAGGACAGAATGCAGAATATACACAATATTTGGATACTTTAAAAGCTGATAATAATTTAAAAATTACAATGGGAAAAGTTCCAATAACAATAGTTGGAAAAGAATTAAAAGTTGGCGATAAAATAAAGGAAGTACCTCTAGTAGTGAATACAAAACTGGAAGAAAAAAATATTTTTGAAGATAAAAATATAAAAGTAGTTTATACAGCGCCATCGCTTGACACAAAAGTTTGTTCATTGCAGACAAAACAGTTAAATGAAGCAGCAAAAACTCATACAAATGTGAAATTTTACTCGGTAACAGTTGATACTCCATTTGCACAGGAAAGATTCTGTACTGCCAATGAAATTAATGGATTAAAAGCAGTTTCTGACTTTAAATATCATCAATTTGGTATTCAAAATGGATTTTTCATAAAGGAAAAAGGTCTTTTAACAAGGGCACTTATGATTCTTGATGAAAATAATACTGTAAAATATATTGAATATGTTTCTGAAGAAGGAAAAGAAGCTGATGTTGAGAAAGCATTGAAATTCTTGGAAAATAATTTGATGAAGAAGTAAGTTTCTGTATTTATCAATTTAATTATTAATTGTGACATTTTACAGATTGAAGGAGTTAAACTATTTCCTATTGTATATATTTAAGAAATATATTCATAAAGAATGAGAAGTTATGGAATTTCATAAATCATCTACGAACTATAGTGAAACTTGTACAAAACCTACCTAAAAATATGGTATAATAACTTTATGGCATATGAAAAAGATTATAGAAAAAGAATTTTAAATTTTTATTACGAAAACGGAAAAACAAAAACATTATTTCAGTTCAACATAAGTTCCAGCACATTGTACGGATGGATAAAACTTAAGAATGAAACAGGAAATCTTTCATCAAGAACACGGAAAAGAAAATTTAAGGTGCTTGACCCTGAAAAACTTGATGAATATATGAAAAATCTAGAGAATGCAGATAAATACATCCGTGAAATAGCAAAAGATTTTGGCTGTGGAAAGGAGACAGTGAGAGTAGCACTGAAAAAATTAGGATACACAAGAAAAAAACAGACAAAATACAGGGAGCAGGACGGGAAAAAGATATTTAAAAAAATTATCAGAAGCAGGTTCAGGCAGAGAAATAATCTATATTGATGAAACAGGCTTTAACGAGTATTACTACAGTGAATACGGCTGGAGTAAAAGGGGAATATCTATTGAAGGGAAGAAGAGGATTAAGATATTCAGGGATAAATCTGGTTGCCGGAAAAATAGGGAATGCACTGATAGGAAGTATGATATACAGGGAAACAGTGGAAAGTGAATTTTTTGAAGAATAGTTCAGGGAAATATTTCTAAGAGATATTGAAAAATTAGGGAAGAGAGTTCTAATAGTTATGGATAATGCCAGATTTTACAGAAAGAATATATTAGAAAAGATAATAAAGGGGACGAGGCATTGTCTATTGTTTCTTCCGCTGTATTCACCGAATTTAAATCCAATAGAAAAATTATGGGCTAATATGAAGAAGAAATTAAAAGACATAGCCCATAATTTTGATACACTGGAAGAAGCAGTTGCTTCTGTCTTATTTAATAAATTAGTTTAGTTTTAAATAGGTTTTACTATAAAATATTTACTTTTTAAATTTAGTAAAAATTACATAGAATTTTAGGAGTGATTTAAATTTATGAAGAGAAACAAATTTAAATGGATAGGAATTTTTTCTAGTGTTTCAACTATTCTTTTAGCTGAAACAAATAGTATAAAAAAAAATACTTTGGTCAAAATAAATGAAAATATCAGCAAAGAAAATAGTTTGTACTTAAGTAACGAAAATTTAAAGGAATCTGATAATAAAAAAGATGATTTGCAAGAAGAATTGAATATAAATACAGTAGACGAAATTTATTCATTCATTAAAGATAATACTATTTTTAAAAATGGAAAAAATAACACAACTGTAACATCAGAACATAAAGAAAACAGCTATAATTTATCAGAAAATGATTTAAAACTTGATCAAATGATAAAAAACAGTAATAAAAATAATTCTTTAAAATATGAAACTGAGTACTTTTTTAATAATCAGCACAAATTATACAAAGGGAAAAACGATAAAGGTGATAAATATCAATATGAAGGTGTATATAAAAGAAGTGATGATATTTTTTTAAGAACAATTTCTCCAAATAGCGATTCATATAATTCTTATACAAAGTCTTTGAAAAACGAAAATATGAAAAACTCGGCTCTGACAAATCCAAATAATAGAAATAACAATAATAATTATGGAATTGCAGATATAAAAATAGAGCAAGAGCCTATTGTATCGGATAGAGCATCTTCTGCTTCTACACTTATGCCAAATATTAATTTAAGCGTTACTACAAAACCTGTAGAATTTGATAAGAGTAAAGCATCGATAACATTGCCTGTTATTATGGTAAATGATTTACAGGGTACAGGTACAGCGCTGGGAACAAAAGGAATAACGATGCCTGCTTTAACTTATACTCCAACAAATTTAACGTCAAGACAAAAACTTATGAATGCACTTAAATATTATGCTAATGCAGGAACACCTATTATGGGACAGCAGCACGGAATTGATGTAAGTATTTCACCACAAAATTCTTCAGGTTATAGTTCAGATATCTATTCAGTTACAGGGAAATATCCCGCGGTAATCGGAATGCACTTTGGAGAACAGCCGACACACTGGACAAAAAGCATACAAGATAATAGTCAGCTGATGGCGGATTATATAAAAAAAGCAAATAGTTTAGGAGCAGTTTTCACAGCTTCAAGTGAAATTCCAAATCCTACTAAATATGAAAATAATCACGACGGAAAGAGTGATGATAAAACAGGAAATCCAGATTTAGACCAATTTTCATCGACTGGGGCGTATGCAAATCAGTTTAACACATGGATACAGACAATCGTTGAAACTGCAAAACTCGCAGTGGCGCCTGACGGCACACCTATTCCCTGGGTATTAAGAGTATTCCATGAGCAAAATGGAGATTGGCCTTGGTGGGGAGAGCCAAATCAGTCCCATAATAAAATAAAAGCTGCATTCAGACGTGTTCATGAAGCGCTTGTTGCGGCAGGTGTAAGAGATCAGATACTTCTTGCATATGCACCAAACGGTGATTTTGGAGGTGGAAGTGATTTAAATAGATATATGGCAGATTATCCCGGTGATGATGTAATTGATGTGTTGGGATATGATTCGTATTGGCAGTCTGCTAGTCAAAGTGAAGCAAATTGGATTAATCTTGTTGCAGGAGATATGCGTATGATTGGAAATCAGGCAAAATCAACGGGGAAAGTGGCGGCTCTTACAGAATACGGCCGTTTGGGAAGCCATGCAATGTCAGCTACAAATAATACATGGTTTCAGACACCTGTTGCACAGGCTCTTCAAGGCACAGGGACATCTTATGCTATGACTTGGACTCAATGGCCTACAGAATATCAGCTTCCTTGGGCAGGTCATGTTGCAGAAAATGATATGAAAACAGCGCCATGGCTACTGGCACCAATTAATTTGAATGCAGGAAGTCCTATAAATACTTCGGTAATATCAGGAAATTTAAATATCAGACAGAATGTAAATTTGGATAATTCATCAGATTTGTTTTACAGTTCAAACTTTAATCTGTCAAATATTACGCTTGATGCAGGGAATACAATCTCAGGTTCAACTGTGGCGGGAAATAAAAATTATATTTTAGGGCAGACAAATTATGTGGGTTCATCAGGGAATAACGCTATCCAGGTAACAAATAAAGGTGTAATAAATTTCACTGGAAATAATACAACAGCCTTGCTGTCTGATAATGGAACTGTAACGAATGATACAACAGGAACAATCAAAATGACAGGTACAGGAAATGTGGGGATGCTTGGTTCAGCAAATTCCGTAATAGAAAACAAAGGAAATATAGAAGTAGGATCTCAAAGTGTTGGAATTTATGGAGTGAATGCTCTTCCTGCAAACAATATATGGGCTAATAAAAATATAAATATAAGTAATTCAGGAAATATAGTAGCTGCTGCAGGTGGTAGGGATATAGTTGGAATATTTGCCGCAAATAACGGGGCGGTTTCCACTATCAGCAGCAGTGGCAACATTGACTTGTCAAGTGCGACAAATAGTGTTGGAATAGCAGTTTCAAATGGAACATTGCAAGTGACAGGAAATATTCTTACAGGAGATAACAGTGTTGGAATATATGCAGTTGGAGAAAACACATCTGTAGGACAGAATTCTGCACTTAATACAGGAAATAACAGTGTAAACGTTCTTTTATCGGGTGATAATCAGGTGTTAAGCAGTCAGACCGACAAAGTCATTATTGGAAATAATTCATTTGCATATGTTGCAACAGGTCAGAATAATAATATAGTAACAGGATATGCAGGAAATACAGGCTCTGTAACATTAAATACAAATTCTGTATTCCTATATTCGTCAGACAAAACGGGAAATATCATAAATTATAATCATCTGAAGTCGGCGGGGAATCAAAATTATGGATTGATAACAGCAGGAAAGCTGACTAATTACGGAAATATAGATTTTAGTTCAGGAACAGGAAATATAGGCATTTACAGTTATTCTAAAAATGCCACAACAGCTCTACAGGCGGCAGAAAATTTAGGAACAATAACAGTGTCGCAGTCAGCGGCTGGAAATATTGGAATAGGAATGGCCGCAGGATACGCAGATGGACTTGGATATGTTAAAAATTCAGGAATAATAAAAGTAACAACTCCTGACAGTGTAGGAATGTATGCTACAGGAAATGGCTCTATTGCGGAAAATGCAGGAACAATTGAATTAAGCGGAACATCAAGAAATATAGGAATGTATGTAGATAACGGAGCAACAGCTCTAAATACAGGAACGATTACAACAACAGGAACTGGAAATAATGGACAGATAGGAATAGCGGTAATCAATGGTACTTTAAATAACAAAGGAAGCATTAATATTGATGCTTCAAACGGTTATGGACTTGTACTATCAAATGCTATTATAAAAAATTACGGCAGCATGAATATCACAACAGGAAGCGGAGCGTTGCCAATACTTGAGAAGAAAACAGCGACAGGACTTGAAAAAGCAATGGGAACATATGGAATAGACAGAATAAAAATAAATACTGCCAATGGGACAATAACCTTAAATAATACACCGCAGGAAATACAACTTGTAAATACAGTTAATCCTAAGGCTTCATCAAACGTCTCAAATCCTGTTTCATCAGTGGGTATTTATGTGGACACCTCGGGAGTAACGAAAACTAATCCTGTTAATAATTTAGGAGCTCTTGCCAATATGCAGTCGGCAGATTTGATAATAGGAACTGAAGTGGCACAGAGCACTGATAAGAAATATATTCAGCTAGGACAAAATATTACATCTCCTTTCATAGGGATGATACAGAATTCAGGAATAAAGGAATGGAATGTGTATTCAGGAGGTCTTACCTGGATGGCTGGAATGACGGTGAATGCAAACGGAACAGGAGATATATATTTAGCAAAAGTTCCATATACAGTATTCGCAGGGGATAAGGAAAATTCAAGACAGACGTATAATTTTTTAGATGGACTGGAACAGAGATATGGAATGGAAAAAGAAGGCTCTGAAAAGGAACTATTTAATAAATTAAATAATATAGGAAATAATGAAGAGATATTATTTACTCAAGCAGTAGACGAAATGATGGGGCACCAGTATGCAAATGTTCGATCAAGGATAAAAATAACAGGAGATACAGTAACTAGGGAAGTAAACGGTTTGATAAAAGATGAAGCTGAACAGAACGACAGAATAAAAGTGTTTGGTTCAAAAGATGAATATAAGACAGATACAGCAGGAATAACTGATTATAAAAATAATACTTATGGGATAGCTTATGTCCATAAAAATGATTTAGATTCTGACGATACAGGAGGCTGGTATGCTGGATCAGTGAACAATAACTTTCAGTTCAAGGATATAGGAAAGTCAAGAGAAAATGAGACAATGTTCAAGGGTGGAGTGTTTAAGACGACCACATTTGGCAAGGATAAAAATTTGAAATGGACAGTATCGGGAGAAGGATTTTTTGGAATAAACAGCATGAACAGAAGATTTCTTGTTGTAGACAATGTATTTAATGCAAAATCAAATTATTATTCGTACGGATTGGGGATGAGGAACGAAATTGGAAAAGAAATAAGATTAAATGATAAAATGAGCATTAGACCGTATGGGGCATTGAATATGGAATATGGAAGATTTAGTAGGATCAAGGAAAAAAATGGAAATATGCGATTAAGAGTAAAAGAAAATGATTATTTTTCAGCAAAGCCTGAAATAGGAACGGAATTTAAATATGTCCAGCCACTGACAGCAAGTACAACATTAGTACTGGGTACAGGAATAGCATATGAAACAGAACTTGGAAGTATGGGAGCAAATAGAGCGAAAGTAGCCTATACCGATGCAGACTGGTACAGTTTGAGAAATGAAAAGGAAGACAGAAAAGGAAATGTGAAGCTTGACTTAAACTTCGGAATACAAAATCAAGGATTGGGAGTGACTGCAAATTTGGGATACGATACGAAAGGTGACAACGTAAGAGGAGGACTTGGAATTAAAGCAAGTTTTTAAGGAATTGAAATTATTTACTACTTCATACAGAATATTCATAATATTTGGCTACTTTGAAAGATGTTGAGAAAGCATTGAAATTCTTGGAAAATAATCTGTTAAAAAAGTAAAAATTTTGAAAATATAAAAATATGAGGTATAATTAATAAAAATGAATCTTCTGGAGGTAAAAATGAAAAAAATTATTTTATTATTGTTAGTTGTTTCAGCTGTTACATTTACTGCTCCTGCAAATAAAAATAGAAATCAAAACTTGAATACAACTGTTCAAAATAGTAAAAAAGGAGAAACAGCAAAGGAAGCTTGGGAAAGAGTAAAACCTGAGATTAAAATACGGCTAAATAAAATCTCAAAAGATTTGGTCGCAGGAAATTATAAAGCAAGTTTTGATGAAATGCCGGAAAAATTTTTAACATACTTAGCTAAGAAGGGATCTATGTCTGTAAATGAACTTAAAAATATAACTATAAAAACGATGAGTAAACTAACAGATAATATGAAAATAATTGAAAATACCTATGATTTTGAAAATGTTGAAGTAGGGAAAACTGAAACAGGAAGAAATTATGCAATTATACCAACCAAAGTTACAATAATTTATAATGGACAAAAAATAAACGGCGAAGGAAAAACAATGACATTTGAGGATGGAAACAAATGGTACATTATCAATTATGAAAAAGAGTATATGATTTTCTTAAAGGATGTATATCCAGATTTAGCTAAAATAAAATAGAAAAAATGAAAAATAGAATTGGAGGCTAAATGAAAAAAATAAGAATATTATACTTAATTACAACTTCGATAGTGATTTTCACATCCTGTGGAAATAAATACAGCGTTGAAAATTTGAAAAAAAACAATAATCTTTTAAAAGAAACAGTCCAAAAATGTAAAATAAAAAGAGATGAAAAAATCTGTAAAAATGTAGAAAAAGCACAGAGTGAACTGGCATTAGAAGCTTGGAATAAAGTAAAGCCTGAAATTGAAGCAAAGTTAGATAAAATATCAAAAGAGTTGTTAGCTGGAAATTTTACGACAAGTATGGAAAATGCACCTGAAAGATTATGGGAATGGGAAGCAAAAAATGCTTCAACAACACCTCAAAAAGCAAAAGAAATAACATTACAACTATTGATGAATGCTTTAAAATATATAAAAATTGAAAAAGTTGAATATGATTTGGAAAATGTAAAAATAGGACAGACAAATACTGGAAGAAATTATGTAATTATACCAACAAAGAGTATAGTTTCTGGTCAAGGAAAAAAAGTAGAACTGAGTCAAAAATCTTTGGTGTTTGAGGATAAAAATAAATGGTATATAGTAAATATTAACGAAAGAAATAAACACATCTTAAAAGAATTGTATTCTGATTTTAAAGACGTGAATATTGATTAGTCAATTTTATAAATAGAATGAATAGTAAAAAATACTGGGGAGCAATTTTGCTGAGAATTAAACCCATATAACCTGTACAGATAATGCTGTCGGAGGGAGTATTTTATATAAAATAAGAAATAATTTTAAAGTTATTTTGTATATCTTTTTAAATTATTTTAGAAAATTTATAGAAATATAGAATCTCCTTGTGATAAGGGGATTTTTTTATACAAAGAAATTTTAAATAAAAAAACAGTTTTAGAGAAAGGAATGATAGATTATGGAAAGAAAAGAAATCAATGCAAGTATTGCAATTCAGGTATTGCCAAATGTTATCGGAAATGAGGAAATTGTAAGAGTTGTTGATGAAGTTATTGAATTTATTAAAAGCAAAGGATTGAAAATGAATGTTTCTCCATTTGAAACAACAATAGAAGGGGATTTTGACGAGCTTATGGAAATTGTTAAGGAATGTCAGGTTGTGGCTGTGAAGGCAGGAGCTGATGGTGTAATGTCGTATGTAAAAATAAATTATAAACCGAAGGGAGATATTTTAAAGATAGATGAAAAAATTTCAAAATATAACAGATAAAATTGCACCAAGTATTATTATTGCTGTATTGTTGATAATTTGGCAAATTTTGTCAATGGTGAATATTATTCCAAAATTTATGTTGCCGTCGCCATTTGAAGTTGTAAAAGCGTTTATTTCTGATTTTCCGCTTCTTATGGAACATACAAAAATTACACTTATTGAAGCGTTTTTGGGACTTGGACTGGGAATAGTTCTAGGATTTGTTGTGGCAGTTGTTATGGATAGGTTTGAATATGCATATAAAATGATTTATCCTGTTTTGGTGATTACGCAGACAATTCCGACGGTTGCGATTGCACCGCTTTTGGTACTTTGGCTGGGATATGGAATATTGCCAAAGATTACACTTATTGTTATGACTTCGTTTTTTCCAATAACTATTGGGCTTCTGGATGGATTTCGTTCGGCTGATAAAGATATGTTAAATTTGTTAAAAACGATGGGAGCAACGCCATTTCAGAATTTTGTTCATGTAAAATTGCCAGGCTCATTAGGATATTTTTTCGCAGGGCTTAGAATTTCGGTTTCATATTCTATAATTGGAGCGGTTGTGGCTGAATGGCTTGGTGGATTTAGCGGACTTGGAGTTTATATGACAAGAGTGAGAAAATCGTATTCATTTGATAAGATGTTTGCGGTAATTTTTCTTATTTCTGCAATAAGCCTGCTACTTATGTATCTTGTAAAAAAAATACAGAAATGGTGTATGGTTTGGGAAAAGTAAATTTTTAAATAAAAAAATTCAAAAAAAGTAAAGAGAGGTATAAAAAATGAAAAAAATTTCAAAAATTTTAATTTTATGTTTAATCTTGGTTTTGGCTGTTTCGTGTGGAAAATCTAAAAGTAATCAGAAAATAAAAATCGTACTGGACTGGGTGCCAAACACTAATCATACAGGACTTTATGTGGCAAAAGACCTAGGGTATTTCAAGGAGGAAGGGCTGGATGTGGAAATTGTTCAGCCGCCTGAAGGGAGCACAACGGCACTTATTGGAGCTGGAGGAGCAGAATTTGGAATAAGTTTTCAGGATACATTGGCAAAATCATTTGCAAAGGAGAGTCCTGTACCAGTAACGGCTGTTGCGGCAATTCTTCAGCATAATACATCTGGAATTATTTCGTTAAAGGAAAAAGGTATTGATTCGCCAAAAAAACTGGAAGGTAAAAAATATGCCACTTGGGAAGATAATATTGAGCAGGCTATCTTGAAAAAATTAGTAACAGATGATAAAGGTGATTTTTCTAAAGTAAAATTGATTCCTTATACTATAACAGATGTTGTAACTGGCTTAAAGACTGATGTTGATGCTGTCTGGGTTTATTATGCGTGGGATGGAATTGCTACAGAAAGGGCAGGACTTCAGACAAATTTTCTAAAAATTCGTGACTATGGAGAAGAACTTGACTATTACAGCCCTGTAATTATCGCAAATAATGACTTTCTGAAAAAAAATCCTGAAATTGCAAAAAAAGTTTTGAAGGCAATAAAAAAAGGGTATGAATACGCAATGAAAAATCCAGAAGAATCAGCAAAAATTTTAGTAAAAAATTCCCCAGAGCTTGACATAAACTTGGTAACAGCCAGCCAAAAGTGGATTTCTAAAGAATACCAGTCTGATGCAAAAGAATGGGGAATAATTGATGGGAATCGTTGGAACAGATTTTATGAATGGCTTTACAAAAATAAGGCTGTAGAGCGTGAAATACCAAAGAATTTTGGATATAGTAACGAGTATCTGAAATAGAAAATTTATCAAAAGGAGAAATATTAAGTGAAGAAAAACAAAAAGCTGGAAATAAAAGATATTTCCATTTCTTTTGAAAATAAAAAAGTTTTGGAAAATGTTTCGATTGATTTGTATGAAAATGAGCTGGTTTGTATTCTAGGAGTAAGCGGTGCTGGGAAAACGACGTTATTTAACATTATTGCAGGACTTTTAAAGCCTGATTCTGGAAATGTGAAAATGAATGGAGAAGATATAACTGGAAAATCTGGTAAAATAAGTTACATGCTCCAAAAGGACCTGCTTTTACCTCATAAAAAAATTATTGATAATGTGGCACTTCCGCTTGTAATAAGAGGTGAAAATAAAAATAAAGCACGCGAAATTGCAAAGCCGTATTTTAAAGATTTTGGATTGGAAGGTACAGAAAATTTGTATCCAAGTAAACTGTCAGGTGGAATGAAACAAAGGGCGGCATTGCTTAGAACATATTTATTTTCCAGTGAAGTTGCTCTCCTTGACGAACCTTTTAGTGCATTGGATGCCATTACAAAGCATAAAATTCATAGCTGGTATCTAAACATAATGAACAAAATTAAGATGTCAACTTTGTTTATCACTCACGATATTGATGAGGCGATACTGCTTTCCGACAGAATTTATATTTTGGCAGAAAGTCCAGGTAAAATTGCTGCACAAATAAATGTTGACTTGAAAAATAGTCAGGACAAGAGTTATAATAATGAAGAAGTTATAATGTCTGAAAAATTTATTCAATATAAGCGTAAAATATTGAAATATTTGTAAACTTTTTAAATTTGATTTTGAAATGATTTTACTATATAATAAAATAAAATATTGAAAGGAAGTTTGAAAAAAATGGAAATAAGACATGTAGTAAATGAAGGATTTTTTATATTTGGAGAAAATGGAGATGAACTTGCAAAATTGACTTACAGAAAAGAAGGGGAAAAATTGTATTTTGAATCGACAGTCGTATCTTCTGAGTTAAGAGGGCAAGGGATTGCAGGGAAATTGTTTGATGCTGGTGTAAAATATGCAAGAGAAAATGGATATAAAATTGTGCCAATTTGCAGCTATATTGTGAAAAAGTTTGAAAGTGGAGAATACGATGATTTAAAGGCATAATTTATTGAATTTTTTAGAAATTATACAAATTTGAAATTGAAGAAAATATTTTAAATAAATTTACTTCAAAAAGAAGTTTCAAGTAAAGTGTGTGGAAAGAAGGGAAATTGCATGAAATTAGGAATTGTTGGTTCAGGGATGATTGTTCAGGAATTTTTGCCTAGTCTTGTTCGGTTGGAAGGACTCGAAATCGTGGGTATACAAGGGACAAAAAAGAGTATTGGAAAAGTTGAGGAAATTTGTGTAAAATATGGTATTCCAAAATTTACTGATGATTTTAACAAACTTTGTGAATTTGGAATCGATACTGTTTATATTGCTGTTCCGAATTTTTTGCATTTTGAATATTGTAAAAAAGCATTGGAAAAAGGTCTGAATGTTATTGTTGAAAAGCCAATGACCACTAATTATGGACAAGCTAAAGAATTGGCGGATTTGGCAAAAGAAAAAAAGCTGTTTTTATTTGAAGCTATAACAACACTTTATTTTGAAAATTATAAAAAAATAAAAGACTGGATTGGGAAAATTGGAGATGTGAAACTTGTTCAAAGCCAGTATAGTCAGTATTCCAGCAGATACGACGCTTTTAAGAGAGGAGAAATTTTACCTGTATTTGATTCCGAAAAAGCTGGAGGAGCATTGATGGATTTGGGACTGTATAATTTACATTATGTTTTAGGACTTTTTGGAAAGCCTGAAAATGTGAAATACTATGCAAACATTGAGCGAGATATTGACACGAGCGGAGTTCTTATGATAGAATACAAAAATTTCAATGCTATGTGTGTATGTGCAAAAGACAGTGAAGGAGAAAGAATAGGAGTAATTCAAGGAAGTGAAGGAAAAATCATAAGTGAAGAAGCACCATCACTTGTCGGAAAAGTCACATTAAAAATGTATGATGGAACAACAGAAAGCTTTGATGATGGATTTTCAAAAGACAGAGTTGTTCCTGAGTTTAAAGCATTCAATCGTGCAGTAAATGAAAATGACTTGGAATTTTGCTACAGACAACTGGAAAAAAGCCTTCTGGTAAGTGAAGTGCAGACAAAAGCTAGACTTGAGGCGGGGATTAGGTTTCCTCAGGATTAATAAAAAGGGGGAGCTTTTAATGAGGAAATTCAAAAAATTACTGCTTCAAATCTAAAAAAATAATGGAGTAAACATGGATAGAAAAAATATTTAGAAGAGATAATAGATTAGAATTGATAGAAAAAGAAAAAAGAAAGATAGGAGATGATAGAAATGGATAGACAAAAGCATTTGGAAGAAATACTAGAGATAGAAGATTGTGAAGTGAGGGAAGAGGAAAGTTACTATTATGACGATGAGTTTATGGAAAGTTTGGGAATTGAAAAAGAAAAATACAGAGATATGGTTAAAAAATATTCTGAAATTTATTTTAAGGAAACTGTATATATACCCATTGATGATGAGAATATAAATGATAAATTTATTTCATATTTATATTTTGATGATGAAACAGTTGAAAGAGGAAAAAATCTGCTTACAGAATTTGATGAGAGGGAATATGAAAAAAATCCTGATTTAAAAAGAACATATTTTTGGAGAAACAACTATGTGGCAATAGGTGCGGATGAAGATGAGTACATATTTATTTCTAAAGAAACAAAGGAGATTTTTATGTATTATTTTGCTGATGATATACATAAAATTTTTACTGAAGGAGGAAATAGGGAAAAATGGAAATGGATAAAATTAGGAGATAACTTTGATGAATTTTTTGATAAATTGTATTTAAAAAAATAATGGATATACTTTAAAAGTATGCTCGAACGTCTCTAATACCTAATTAATCGGAATAAATTTTTGATTTTAATAGAATAGTTGCCTTTTAATTGGTTATTAAAGCGGTTTGAGGATAAAATTTCTTAAAATTTTAAAAATAAAATAAGGAGAGAAAATGGATAAAGAAAAAGTTTCAATAATTGTGCCAATGTACAATGCAGAAAAGTTTATTGGAAAAACGATAGAATCAGTGCTTTCACAGACTTATGAAAATTGGGAAATGCTTATTATGAATGATGTTTCAACGGATAACAGTCTTGCAGTTGTAAATGAATATACAAAAAAAGATGATAGAATAAAGGTTGTAAATACTGAAAAAAATATGGGTGTTGTAAAAGGTAGAAATCATTTGATTGATTTGGCAAATGGAAAATATATTGCATTTTTAGACGCTGATGATTACTGGAACAGCCAAAAATTGGAAAAGCAGATACAATTTATGAAAGAAAAAAATGCAGGCATAAGCTGTACAGAGTACACGAGAGTTAAGGAAAATGGCGAAAAAATCAATGAAGTTGTAATTAAATCAGAAATCTCCTATACTGATATGCTGAAAAATAACTATCTAGGCTGTCTTACAGTTATGTATGATGTGGAAAAAGTTGGGAAGCGGTATTTTAAGGAACTGGAGAAAAATGAGGATTATGTACTTTGGCTGGAAATTGTGAAAGATGTGAAAACAATTTATGGACTCAAGGAAAATTTGGCTTATTATCGAGTGCTGGATAATTCCCGTTCGAGCAATAAGGTTAAAACGGCAAAAGTTCGTTGGGAAATTTATCGAAAAGTTGAGAAATTACCGTTTTTGAAGTCGATTTATTATTTTTTACATTATGCAGTCAGAGCTGTGCTAAAAAGTAAATAAAAAAATATTTTGGAAAAAGGAAATGTAATGAAAAATCATATATTAAAAGCTTTTTTGAAAGAAAAATAAAATAAAATATTTTTTGACACACAGAAAAAAATATGCTAACATATAGAAAAGTGAATAATTTGGATGAAGGTATGAGGAGAGATTTTATCTCATTTATAAATTTTGTAAATGTAGAATAAAACACCGAAGAAGTAACTCTTTCAGGTAAAAGGACTCATAGTGGACGAGCCTCTGGAGAGACTGTCTTAAATGACGGCACCGAAGGAGCAAAGGAATATTTATTCCCTAAACTCTCAGGTAAAAGAACAGAGAATGATACATATAAAATTATGGATTTTATATTTCTTTTTTAATATAAAAGAAATTTTAAGAGGTTGTCTTGACTTTATTTAAGTAAAAGACAGCCTTTTTCTTTGATTTATAATAAAATTTGTATTAAAACGCTTTAAACTTTTCTATCCATTCTAAAATTCAGAAATAAAAAACGAAGGAGAAGGATTTAGATGTTAGAAATTATTAAAAATTTTAATGAATTTTTTTGGAATGTTATTTTAATTGTTTTGTTAGTTGGAACCGGTGTATTTTATACATTACGGCTAAAATTTATTCAAATTCGGGAGTTTAAAAGCGGTTTGAAACAGTTGACGAGCGGATTTGACTTGAGTGGAGAAAAGGCAGATAATAACGGGATGTCGTCGTTTCAGGCTTTAGCAACGGCTATTGCAGCGCAAGTTGGAACAGGAAACCTTGCAGGAGCGGCAACAGCGATTGTATCAGGAGGCCCAGGGGCAATATTCTGGATGTGGGTAAGTGCATTTTTTGGAATGGCAACTATCTATTCAGAAGCTGTATTAAGTCAGATTTTTAAACAGAAAAAAGATGGAGAAATGACAGGAGGTCCAGCATACTACATTGAAACATTATTTAAAGGAGGAAAAGCGGCCAAATTTCTGGCAGGATTCTTTGCGGTTTCATGCGTACTGTCTTTAGGATTTATGGGAAATGCGGTTCAGGCAAATTCGGTAGGAGATGCTTTTCATAATGCTTTTCATATTCCGACAGTTATAACAGGTATATTTTTGGCAATTTTATCTGGATTTATATTTTTTGGAGGAGTAAAAAGAATCGCCTCAGTTACTGAAAAAATAGTTCCTATTATGGCAGTTCTTTATGTTGTAATATGTCTGTTCATTATTGTGTTAAATATTGGAAATGCAGGTTTGGCATTTAAAGCGATTTTTGTGAATGCTTTTTCAACAAAGGCAGTTTTAGGTGGATTTTTAGGAATGGGAATAAAAAAAGCAATAAGATTTGGAGTGGCAAGGGGGCTGTTCTCGAATGAGGCTGGAATGGGTTCAACTCCGCATGCTCACGCAATTGCAAAGGTTAAAAATCCTGAAGATCAAGGGCACGTTGCAATTGTAACAGTTTTTATTGACACTTTTGTAATTTTGACATTATCAGCATTAGTAATTTTGATTGCAGATGGAAAAGCGGATGGAACTGGAATTTCATTAACACAACAGGCGTTTCACGCAGTATTGGGGCATTTTGGAGTGATTTTTGTTGCAGTTGCATTATTCTTTTTTGCGTTTTCTACTATAATTGGATGGTATTTCTTTGGGGAAGCTAATGTGAAATATCTCTTTGGTAAAAAAGCACTTAATATTTATAGAATTTTAGTAATGATTTGCATAATTGCAGGTTCACTTCAAAAAGTTGAGTTAGTGTGGGAACTTGCAGATATGTTTAATGGACTTATGGTAATTCCAAATTTGATAGCATTGATTGGGCTGCATAAATTGGTAGTCGAGGTTACGAAAAAGGATCCGCTTTTAAAGGATTAGATAGTTAGCAAAAATACTCAAACTGTAAAAATATATGAAGTCTGTAGATTGAGTATTTTTTATTTAAACTTAAGAATATTTAATTCTAGAAGATTTGACCTTAAGAAATTTTAGACATAATAAAGAAATCTTAGTAAACAAGAAGAATAAACATAAATTAAGGGAAAATTCTATTTTTCAAAAGTATAAATTCCAAGTCTGTTATTAACAATGTAAAAAAGCGGAATAAGTAATTTTTTCCAGCCAGGAAGGTGCAGTTTCATCTCATCAGTAAAATTAATAAGTCCAGTTTGTTTTAATTTTGGATTTAATTTTACAACTTCACTTCCGTCCTTTACTCCCCATTTAAAAGTTGCGTCCATATTTTTTAGTACGTCGTGATGTTTTGTCGCTTTTACTGTTCCTTTGTAAAGCAAGTCAAATTGGGCTTCAAAAGAATCAAAACGGTCAGTCAGTATTTCCAAAAACTCTTTAATTTGTTTTTCCTCAAAATACATGAGAACACCTTCTGAAATAATAAGCAGTTTTTTACCATTTAATTTAATTTCCTTAGTCCAGCTCGAATCAAATGCCGATTTTGGAATGTCAGTAACCCTTTCATTAGGCTCAAAGAAAAACTTTCTTTCTTCAATCACTTCAGGTAGGTCAAGGTTATACCATCGTATTTTCCCATTGTCAACTCTTAAAAATCGTGTATCAAGACCGCTTCCTATAGAGACAATCACACAATCTGGATACTTTTCCATAAATTTTCTTACTTGATTATCCATGACTTTTGCACGTGACAGAATCCCGTAATATGAAGCCCACGCCTTTTCAAATTTTGAAAAATCATAATCCAGTTGTGAAAAAATCTCGAAAGATTTTTTGTCATTTAAAATTGGATTTTTGCTGTTAGCATCTTTTGCACGCGCATATAAGGTAACAAGCATAGTTTCTGAAACATTGTCAAGTTTTATTCCCATAACATGTTCCTCCTTATCATAAAAAATTTTGATTATCAAACTATCTAATAGAATTATACCCACATTTATTCAAAATGCAAGTTTTATTTAAAAAATAAAAATAGTTATTAAACTGTTAAAATCATATAAATTTGGTGTTTGAGACCAATAATTATAATCGTAAGCCTATTTATATAAAGTAAAACTGATTGAAAAATAGCCTGAATTATGGTAAAATTAGTTATATTTTTATTGAGGGAAATTGATAAATTTGGAGATTTATAAATGGTTAAAAGTAAAGACAGATTCTTTAATTTTGATATTTTAAAATGCATTGCAATTAGTATGGTTTTATTTATTCATATCGTTGCAAGCGAGTTATATAATTATGGTAAAATATCTGGAAACAGATGGATGATGGCAAATATTGCAGATTCACTTAGCAGAATGTGCGTGCCGATATTTGTTATGGTTAGTGGATTTTTTCTGTTGAGAAAAGATGAGGATGTGAAAATATTTTTTAAAAAAAGATTTGCAAAAATTCTGCCTAAGTTTTTTGTGTATTCTGTTATTTTTTTTATATTTACAATAATTTTTAAAGATGTTAAAGATAATGAATTATTTTCAGTTTTTTTTAGAAAATCAACTTATAAAACTATAATTTCGATTTTTTTCCAGAAAGAAAGTTATAATAATTTTTTTTCAAACTTTTTTCAAGGGAAAATTTATTATCATTTGTGGTATATTTATATGATATTGTCGCTTTATTTGATAACTCCCTTTTTACGAAAGGTTGTAGCAAAGGTTGATAAAAAAAGTATTAATTATCTAGTTTTTGTGTGGATAATATTTATGATTTTAGTACCATTTCTAAATGTGATTTTTAAGAAAAATATAAAAGTATATTCTCCAGCTGGACAATATGTCGGTTACTTCTTAATTGGCTATTTACTTGCAGAAAAGCCTTTCAATATGAAAAAATGGAAAAAATATACAGTTTTTTTAATAGCAGTGTCACTAACGGTCTTTTTAACATATATATTTACAAAATCAAATGGGAAATTTTTTGACTATTTTTATGATTATCACTCAGTTAGTGTATTTACAGCCACAGTTTTTCTTTATGATTATATTGTAAATATTTTTGATGGAGAAAAAGTTTTAGGCAAAGTAAAAGGAATTATAAAATCTGTATCAACAAAAACTTATGATATTTATTTAATTCATCCGATTTTTTTATTTTTTTGCGAAAGAATATTAAAATCTAGAATGAATTATTTTTTATATATAATTATTACATTTTTAATAGTATTTTTGCTATCATTTTTTACAAGCGAAATATTAGATAGAATATATAATTTTTTAGCTGGAATGAATAAATGGAGGGAGAAATATGGCGGAAAACAAGACTAGAAAGCCTTTGCCAATAGGGGTGTCTGATTTTAAGGAAATTATAGAAAATAATTATTATTATATTGATAAAACAAAGCTAATTGAAGATATTTTATACTACAGAGCAAAAGTAAACTTATTTACACGTCCAAGAAGATTTGGAAAAACCCTTAATATGTCAATGATTAAATATTTTTTTGATATAGAAAATAGAGAAGAAAATCGACAATTATTTAACGGATTAAGTATTTCTGAAAGTGAACACATGCAGGAGCAAGGGCAATATCCTGTTATATATATAAGTTTTAGGAACATGGAAGAAGTTAGCTGGGAAAACTGTCTGAGTCAGATAAGAGATTTAATAAGAAATATTTATATAGAATTTAACTATATAAGAAAAAAATTGGATGAATTTGATTTGATGGATTTTAACAATATTTGTTTTAATAATGAAAATTCAAATTGGAAAGGCTCATTGAAAGCACTGACAAAATATTTGTATGAATATTATGGGAAAAAAGCTGTTGTGCTAATAGATGAATATGATACGCCGATAATTCAGGCTTATCAGGAGGGATATTATAAACAGGCAATTTCTTTTTTTAAGAAGTTTTATGGAGATGCAATGAAAGATAATGAATATTTACAGTTTGGAATTATGACTGGAATATTGAGAATTGCAAAAGAAGGAATTTTTTCAGGATTAAATAATTTGAAAGTAAATAATATATTTAGTGAAAAATATTCAGAGTATTATGGACTTACTGAAAATGAAGTTATTCAGGCTGTGAAATATTATGGGCTGGAATATGAGATGGAAGATGTCAGGGAGTGGTATGACGGTTATCAGTTTGGAGAAACTGAAATTTATAATCCTTGGTCGATTATTAACTTTTTAGATGAAAAAAAATTACGTCCCTATTGGATAGGCGTTTCAGGAAATAAGACAATATATGATTTGTTAGGGAAAGCAGATAAAAAAGTAATAGAAGATTTGGAAAAACTTTTTGTTGGGAAAACGGTTTATAAGGCAATAAATGAGTATATGGAATATGTATTTAATGCAAGTGATATATGGGAATTATTTTTGTACAGCGGATATTTGACAACTGACGGAGAGAAAAAGGGGGAACTCTATCCATTAAGGCTTCCAAATAAAGAAATACAGACTTTTTTTAGAAAAATTTTTATAGATAGATTTGTTGGAAATTATACACAGTTTTCAAATAATGTAGAGAATTTAAAAAATGGAAAAATAGAAGAGTTTGCAAAAGGGCTTCAAGACGAGATACTTTCCTCACTTAGTTATTTTGACACGGAAAAAGATGAAAAGTATTACAAAATATTTTTAATTGGAATATTTATAATACTTGCAAATGACTACATTAGACTATCAGAAAGAGAAAGTGGCTATGGAAGGGCAGATTTAGTTTTAGAACCTAAAAACAAAATAAATCCAGCGTATATATTTGAATTTAAAGTTGTAAATAATGAAGATGAACTGGAAAATTATGCAAAAACTGGATTTGAGCAGATAAAAGAAAAAGAGTACGATGTGGAATTAAGAAATAGAGGAATAGACAAAATTGTCTGTGTCGGGATTGCGTTTTATAGAAAAAAACTTAAAATGAAATATGAAATAATGAAGTAAAATTATAATTAACTATTATTCAGCAAGAATAAGGCAATAGGTGTTAAGTTACTGAATGTATATTGTAAAAATGGAATTATAAGTTATGAACATTTAATTTTAAAGAAGAAAAATAAAAAAGGAAGTGTAATTTAGAATGGCAGTAAGCGGGATGAAAAAAAATTATTCCTATTTGTTTGGGATATTGACAATTGTAACGTATTTTATAGGATTATTACTTGTAAATCGTGGACTTGGATTTACAAATGTGGCTGTGATTGTTTGTTCAATGATAATATATTATGTAGCAAATGTGTATAATATGACTGGAATTTACAGATTGAGAGATATTATAATTATTGTTGGAATAAATTTTATACTTGTTGTAATTACAGCGTTTTTACGGATTTTTATTGTAAATGAAGCAATAATTCTGTTTGGGTTGATTACAATGTTTCAGATTATATATCGTTATATTATAATTGTAGGACTTTCAGAACGAAAAAGAGTTGTTTTTGTTGGAGAAAATGGATATACAAATGATTTGTTGGAGAGTATAAAGAAAGACCGTCAATATAAATTATCGGACTTTCTAAAAGAAGAAAAAAATTTGAGTTCTTTGACAGAAAAACTGTTAACTTTATGTGAAAATAAAAAAGTTGATATAATCGTTGATTTTACAAGCAATCTTTTATACGATACTAAACTTGTGGATAAGCTTTTACAGTACAAACTTGGTGGAATGCAATATTATAACTATTTAGAATTTTATGAAATGTATGAGAATAAATTGCCAGTTTCAAACTTGAGTCCAAAATGGTTTTTGGAAAATACAGGATTTGAAATTTACTACAACAGCTTTAACTTGAAGGCAAAACGTATTCTCGATATAATTTTTGCACTTTTAATCGGAGTTTGTGTAATTCCAATTATGATTGTTGCTGCAATAATAATAAAACTGGAATCGAAAGGACCGATATTCTTTATACAGGAAAGAATCGGCGAAGGAAACAAGCCATTTAAAATAGTAAAATTTCGTTCAATGACAACTGATGCCGAAAAAGATGGACCAAAATGGGCTACAAAAAATGACAATCGTGTCACAAAATTTGGTAAATTTATGCGTCTTACAAGAATTGATGAATTGCCACAACTATGGAATGTGCTACGTGGAGAAATGAGCTTTGTAGGACCACGTCCAGAAAGAGAATTTTTTATAAAACAGCTGGAAAAGGAAATTATGTACTACAATTTAAGACATACTGTAAAACCAGGACTTACTGGCTGGGCACAAGTTATGTATCCGTATGGAGCGAGTATTGAAGACGCTTACAGAAAATTGCAGTATGACTTGTATTATATAAAAAATCATGATATTTTGTTTGATATGAAGATATTGTTAAAGACGGTTACGATTGTAATTTTTGGAAAAGGGAGATAATTATTTTAAATTGGAGGAAATTATGATACTAAAGGTGGTAATTGATAAATTTAGATTGGCAGAAGATTTAGAAATTGAAATAGGTAAAAATTTAACTGCTATATGTGGGCAGAATGGGACAATGAAGAGTACGTTACTTGGATGTATAGCGCAGCCTTTTGGTGTTGGGAGAGGAAGAAAAAAAGATGATAAAAAAGAAAAGTACTCTGATTGTATGATAGTGAATCAAAAATTTTATACAGATATAAACGATGTTTTTAAATTTAGTAAAGAATATGATTTACCAGGAAATCACGTTTATCATGTTTATTTCGATAAAGATAGTAATATTATGAAACAAGAAGAAAAAATTGTTTATGAGAACCCATTACAAGTTAAGTCAAGAAAAAGGCCTGTTGGTGAAAAAAAACATATAAGATTTGTTACTGGGAAAGAACGTTCAACTGGAAAAGGGAATATACCAATTCCTGTAGTTTATTTAGGGCTAAGCAGATTATATCCTATTGGAGAAGTTGATAATTTAAAAGAAAACAGTCTTGAATTATCTAATGATGAAATAAAATTTTTAAAAGAAAATTATTCTGAAATATTATTGAGTTTTGACAGCGAAGAATATAAAGATGAAATAAAATTGATTGATAAAAATAAAATATCAACGGGAGGAATTTCTACCAATTCTTATGATTGGCAAACTATTTCTGCGGGACAGGATAACATTGGTAAAATTATATTAACTGTGCTAGAATTTAAAAGGTTAAAAGAAAAATTTAAAGAAAATTATTTTGGAGGAATTTTACTTATTGATGAATTAGAAGCTACATTATATCCTGGGGCTCAGAAAAAATTAATAGAGTTTTTGAATAGATATTCTGCAAGATACGATATAAAAGTTATTTTTACTACACATTCTTTAGAGATAATAGAAGAACTTTTAAATAGTAAAACTTACAATAATTCTAAAGTAAATTTTTTAGATAAAACAAGAGGAAGTTTAATAAATAAAACACATATAGATTATAATGAAATAAGAAATAATATATTGGTTAAAATAAACGAAGAAAATAATAATCGAAAAGAAATAAAAATAGATGTATTTTTTGAAGATGAAGAAGGGAGTATCTTTTTAAAAGAATTGTTTTAAGGAATATAAAAAAATATTGTACATTATATCCTTTAAAAATAGGAATAACAAATATAGCATCTATATCTAATAAAATATCTCAATTAAAAAATGGAATTATTATTTATGATGCAGATTATAATAAAAAAAGTGTAAATTATAAAAACAATTTTAAAAAAGATGTTGAAAATCATAAAAATTCTTTATTTTTTCCGGGAGCAAAATCGTTAGAAAAAGAATGTTTGGAAATTTTATTAAATATGAAAATGAATGATAAATTTTGGGATGAATGTAAGTGTAATAGTAAGCAAAAATTTCAAGCACAAAGGTTAAAATACACTAGTACAAGTAAACCTGAACGAGAACAAGATAAACAGTGGTTCTTGAAAGAACGAAAAAATTTTGGGACAAATGGAAAAAAATTGATGGAAAAATTTAAAGTGAAATATAGAAAAGAAATAGAAGAATTTAATAAAGAATTAGAAAAAAAATTGATAAATCAATTAAAGAAAAATTATGGAATAATAAAAGAAAGACTAAAATAAGTAGGTGGTATTATGAGAAATTTATTTTCTCCACTACGTTATCCTGGCGGAAAATCAAAGGTTTTTAATATCATAGTTTCTCTTTTTGAAAAAAATGATATTAGAAATCCTGTATATATAGAGCCTTTTGCTGGAGGAGCAGGTTTAGCATTATTGTTGCTAAAAAAAGAAAAAGTAAAAAAACTGGTACTTAATGATATAGATAAAGGTATTTATTCTTTTTGGTATTGCGTTTTAAATCATACAGAAAAGTTTTGTAATATAATAGAAAATATTGAAATTTCTCTTCTTGAGCGAGAGAATCAAAAAAAAATATATATAAATAAAGAAAATTTGAATTTGTTGGTGGAAGAAAATATTTTAAAATTAGGTGTAGCTACTTTTTATTTAAATAGAGTGAATAGATCTGGGATTTTGAAAGCAGGTGTAATAGGTGGTAATTTGCAAAATGGAAATTATAAAATGGATTGTAGATTTAATAAAAATAAATTGATAAAGCAAATAAAAGAAATAGGTAGATTAAAAGATAAAATAGAGTTTTATAATTTGGATGTTTTAGAATTTCAGAAAAATATAATAAGCAAAATAAAAAGAGAAAAATTTATATTTTTTGATCCGCCATATTATAAAAAAGGCCTTGAATTATATACAAATTTTTATAATCATAAAAATCATTTGGAACTTTATGAAACTATAAGAAAAATAACTAAAAATTGGATTGTTACTTATGATAATTGTGAAGAAATAAAAAAAATTTATAAAAAATTTGATTTTGTAGAATTTGATATAAATTATTCTTTAGAAAATAAAATGAAAGCCAAAGAAATTATGATATTTAGCAAGAATATAAAAAATCATGATATTTTTATTATGAAATAAATCGGAAGAAAAGAGGAAACAAGTGTACTTAAAAGCATTGGAACTGACAGGATTTAAATCGTTTGCAAATAGGACTGTTGTGGAGTTTGATAATGGGATTACTTCGA
>ERZ773021.208-NODE-208-length-37951-cov-9.14743_pt1 | contig 37951 bp, 35 predicted proteins | sample MGYA00511668_ERZ773021 | MGnify/ENA primary metagenome ERZ773021 (study PRJEB29015, sample SAMEA2737961) | human oral metagenome | biome: human oral; feature: human-associated habitat; material: dental | place: China | collected 2032 ... | reverse complement strand
TTATGCAGCTATTAATCCTTTTCTTTAAAAGTTGCATTTATAACTTGAACTCAAGAATGAAAAATAGGTTGTCCTTCCGCTTTTAGATAAACTAAACAGATATTTTCATCATCAGGATTTACACATACCTTGAGTTGCTCTATAGGTAAACCATTGAGCATCGTAAGGTTGAAATGGGTATCTTGGTACATTCTTCCGGTCATAAAGTTTGTTTTTTTGAGAGATGCTGATATCTCGGAGAAACTCAGAATAACTTGGAGGGTTGCTGAAATTCTTTTCAACTTTAGTAAAGGTCGTAGCACAACGAGCATTTGCTAATCTGTTAATTCTCTAATTTCCTTCTTGGCAGCAGCACGTTCTTTTTTATAGCTTTTTTCTACATAAGTGCTTTTGAAATCGGTACCTTTGAAAGTGCGTACAGGGTTGCCACGCTGCACTTGAGTGTGGTTACTCCAATGACTCTGTGCTTGCTCGGCAAGTTGCTGAAGCTCTATTTCGGCGAGTTTTTCTTTAAGGCGAGCAAGAGCGAGTTTCTTATTGTCCAGCTGTGAACGTGAATCCTGTGCCAATACGCTGATACCTGTAGGCAGGTGGGTAGCGCGCACTGCCGAATTTACCTTGTTCACATTCTGTCCGCCATTGCCTTGCGATCGAGTGGTTTGGAACTGTACATCGCGCTCCGAGAAAGACTGGCGTTGCAGTTGGTCGAGCTCAAAAACACCTATATACCAGTTACTGCGCTGGTGAAACTTGCGAAAAGTGCTCTTGCCTACCCAGCACACAGTTCCGAGCCAAGTTTTCAAAAATGGTGCTAACTCCTTGCCTTTGAGTTGCAAGGTAACCGATTTGACAGTGAGATTGGCATCGCCTTCCTCACGGCTGAGAATGGTATAGTCGATGCCTGCTTGAGTAGCTTCTTGTAGGAAAGTCTTGAGTACTTTTGCTACTACCCATTGGCATTCTAAAGGACCGCGACCAGCGGTGATTTGTATGATTTTTTCTTGCATTTTTTTGTTTTTTTGTAAATCGGACAAGTCGGACGGGGCGGACTGGTCGGATTGGGATTAAAGATTGACCTCTAAAAGGATATCAGCGATTTCCATTGCTGAGGTGTGATACTTAAGGGCTGTGATTTCTTTCAGCGGGGTGCGCTTGTACTTTTCTTTTGGATTATAGCGTTTTTCATAGTACATCCAAGAATAGCGATAGCTATGCCCATATATTTTTTTGGTAATGATGTTCCAGTTGTTGTAATCATCTATGATTTTATCAAGCTCGGCGAGTTCGCGTTCTATGGCTACATCTACCGGACGGTAATGCGTAATCATATTAGGCTTTACGCGCAGTTCAAAACGCCACGCCTCGGTAAACTCGTAATGGATTTCAAAACGGTCTTTTTGCCGATTGAAACACTCTATTTTTGCAAAATAGGCACGTTCTTTTTGGGTGAACTTCCCCCTTTCAAGGGCTCTTTCCCATTCCCACTGACTAAAAGTGTACAATTCCTGTTTGCGAGCTATGTAAACACGCTTGCCACGGCGCTTTTTCTTCTTCTGGAACTTACGTGTATCGGCGTATTGATAGGTGTTGATTTTCTCTAAAAGAGTTTCAAAGAAATCGGCTTGCTTGCCTTGTCGCACATCTTCCCTCAGTACAAAGAAACGCACATAGCCCTTTTGGTAAGGTTTTTCAAGTGGCACAAGTGGCAGTTCACGACGTTGTTTAAAGAGTGCTTTTTGGCGTTTGATGCACGCGCGCAAATACTTCTCGTGGTCTTCTCGAGCAATGCGCTTGCGAGAACGCAAATTGCGGAGGCGAGAAACGCCTTCGGGGGTGATATATAGATTTCCCATGCTAATCAGTTTTTAGCTGTCAGTGGTCAGTAATCAGGCTAACCATTAACAATTAACAATTAAATCGATATTTGCTTGGGATTTTTGTAGAAAGTAGCAACAAAAAGCCCGAAGCTGTCGCTCCGGGCTTTTGTTGTATGATAGAGTAATGCTACATCAAGCTAATACGCCACGAAGCGTTACCTTGTGCAAAGGTAATTCTACGGTAATATGTAACTTGATATATTTCATTTCTTCTGCTATTTTTATTAAGGTTAAACAATTCGTTCTCGAAATCGGGGGCAAAGGTAACGATTAATGTTCAACAATTAATGATTAATAACAAATAATTAACAAATTCCAGATAAACATTAATCGTTGAATATTAAAATTAATCCTTATTTTTGCACTCTATGAAAAAGTATTTTTTACCCTTTATTCTTAGCAGCTTTTTGCTGCTAACGGCTTGTAATAAGGCCTCTTCCGACAATCAGCTCCCTACTCCTAAAAAGGAAGAGGGACACCCCTCTCCCACAGAAGAACAGTCCTCCTCCAAGGAGATTTTTCTTACAGGAACTTTCCTCCAGCTCTTTGGAAAAGATAACTGGTCTCCTTCCCAATGGGAGCAGTATCTCACCGAACTCAAGGAGCTAAGAATCCATACCCTCATCGTACAATATACTGCCTTCAAGAATGCGTATAACGATATTACTTGGTTCGATTCAGCCAATACTTTCACCACTCAGAAGAGCCGTCTTACCTTGGCACGAGTCCTTGAGGCAGCTAAAAAACAAGGAGTAGAGGTACATATAGGACTCCACTTTGACGATTCTTATTGGCAGCACCAGACCGATAGGGCTTGGCTGGAGCTTAATGCCCAACGCTGTATTGCCTTAGCCAAAGAACTGCATACCCAGTTTGGTAATCATCCTGCTTTCAAAGGATGGTATATACCTCATGAACCTGAGCCGTATGCCTATGGTTCTGATGAAAAAATAGCCCTCTTCAGGGAAGTTTTTATAAACCCCATCGCTGATGCAGTCCATCACTGGGATCACAAGCCTGTTTCCATTGCTGCTTTTTGGAACAGCTCTCTTACCTCCCCCGCTCAGCTCCAGCACTTCATGGCAGAACTTGCCAAAAGTAACCTACAAATTATCATGTTACAAGATGGTGTAGGAGCCAAGCACGTAACACTTGACCAATTAGGTACTTATTACCAAAGTGCCCAAAAGGGACTTTTTGAGGAAAACAAGAACTACAAAGGAGTTTTTTGGACTGATCTGGAGACCTTCTATTCTCCTACAGGGGAATACCCTTTTACCCCTGCTTCTTTTGATAGGGTAAGCCAACAGCTTGCTATAGAAACAGCACTGCCCAAGGTAAGTAAGGCAGTCTCCTTCCAGTATTATGACGATATGAGTACCCTCAGCCCTCACAAGGCGCAAGCTCAAGCCCTTAGAGAAGCCTACAAGAAATGGCTGAATCAAAAAATAAAATAATGAATATAAGAATTTTATACCTATTCCTACTATTACTTCCTCAGCTCTTACAGGCACAGACCCTCAGGGAGAAACTCTCCTTGGCCGATAAGGAGTAGTATAAGGATAAGGTCTTGCGCCCTTTTGTGATAGACTACTACCGCCTGATGGCCTCCTATAAGAAAATGAATCTCCGTAAGGCCGCTCGCAGTGAAAAAGAACAGCTCTACAACCAGTTCAAGGCTTACAAAGAAACACATCATCACAAAAATATCCTCTATGACCAAGCCGTAGAGGCTGCAATAAGAGAACTACGATGATAGTACGTAACAACAAAAAAACTTCCCTTTACCAGAGGTAAAGGGAAGTTTTTTTATAATGAATTGATTATTTAGAGTTATTATAGAGGTCAGATTCTCGAATAGTTTCAGCATGACCACTCTTACTTTTAAAAACACGCACTGTACCTACAGGAGAGTTTTTATCTGCGACCTTAACAAGGCTTGTTAGTTCAAAATTCTTTATGGCATCTCGAGTAAACTCTCCAGAGAGTGCTATCAAGTCTCCCTCTTTGTCTACAAAAAAGATAGTAAACTTATCCCGATCTCCTGAAATAGCCGCATCTACCCCACGAGCAGCATAAGTTCCTCCTGAAAGGTTGGAATAATTTACTCTTAGCTTTGTCCCATTCTGTTCATAGAATTTGTAAAGAAATCCATCAAAATTTTTCAGTGGGTCTTTATCTCCAAGACTGGTTTTAATAAGTTCTAACTCTCCAGTGGTAAAGAGCAAACCAGGGAGTAGTGGCTGTACTATAGGAGGTTTTGTTCCTCCATAGATAGTCGCACCTCCATCAGCCATCTTTTGAATAAGGTCTTAAGAGACAACTTTAGTAACCTCTTGAGAGAAAGTATTGTTTACAATTCCTCCTTTTTTTTCGTTGTTGTCATCTGATTTAGAGCAGGATACTACAGCAAACAAAGCACATACCGCTATGCAAAGCGTATAAACGTTTTTTTCATTTTTTTATCTTAAATTATTTTATTTTTCACTATTAATCAGCTAATTGCTAATCTCCATAAGGGTAATTTTGTTTTTTTACAGCCAATTTACTTTGACTTACCCAAATACGTATAGTCCCTTCGGGAACCATTCTGTTACTGGTATCTCCTGTTTTTTCTATTTTAAGAAACCCATACTGAAAATCCTTGATCCCTTGGGGAGTAATTTCGCCTGAGAGTACAGACACATCACGAGTTTTTATTTCCAAATCAGTAATATCCATATCCAAATAAGCAGTAAACTTATTACCATTGCCCGAAATAATAGTCCCTCTTCCTCTCGCCTGATCATTAGCAATAATTGATTCATTTATATAATCTGTTCTTACTTTGGTGCCTTTTTGCTCATAGAACTTGAAACGATAGCTATCTATCTCTTTCCCTACAGGGTAACTATCATTCTCAAGACTGGTATATATCATCTCTAAGATACCAGTGGCGAATATCCCCTCTATATTGGGAGGATTGGTTCCCTCATTAATAGTCATTCCATTAGCGTTCATCTTAGCTATATATTCCTCTGGAATAATAGCTTTGGCTTCTGCTGGAATATCAAATCGTTTAGGCTCATTGCTATCTGATTTAGAACAGGAAACCATCACAAATAGGGCACATACTGCCACACAAAATACATAGATTGTTCTTTTCATTCTTTGTTCTCTTTTTATTATAGTGGGGGCAAAGGTAATGATTAACGATCAATATTTGATAATTAGTAATAAAAAATTAACAATAAAGTTATTTAGCTTTTATCATTCTCCCCTCAGTAACTCTTTTCTTGGGACTTCTACTTGTAGCTTTTTTATACAAAAAACTTCTCTTGACCATGTATCAATGAAGAGAAGTTTTACCTTGGAAAACAAGAGATCTTCTAGTACAGAGTTTCCCTCCTGGCTATTCCTTCGTGCTGGAAAATACGATAAACTCCTACTTTCATTATTTGGTTATTGGTATCTTCCTTTTCAGTAACCGTAAGAGTAAGCACCAAATCCTTGATCCCTTCAGGAGTAATTTCACCTGAAATTAGAATTATATCATTGTTCTTTACACCTTCCGTATGAGCTGCGTGATTTAGGAAAACAGTGAAGTTGTTACCACTACCTGAAATAATAGCTCCAGAGCCTGTGGCTATGTCATTTACTCCAAATTTCAGCGCTCTGTAATCCGATTTTAGCTTTACACCATTCTGCTGATAGAACCTATACTTGTAATTAACAGCTTTATCTCCTTTAGTAAAACCTTTTTCACCAGGATCGCTAGAATAATGGAATCGTAAGTTATCAAGCAAATAGATACCTTCAATATTAGGAGGGTTTGTTCCTTCATAAATAGGCATCCCTTGAGCTCTTATTTGGTGGAGCGTTTTCTCTGGTATAATAGCTTTAGCCTCCACAGGAATATTTAGACTTTTGCTATTATTCCCATTGGTACTTCCATTATTATTCTGATTGTTCCCATTATTATATCCTCCATTGTCCACTGACTTAGAACAAGAAACTAAAGCAAACAAGGCAAATACCCCTGCACAAAGCGCATGCATCACTCTTTTCATATTTCTATTTTTTAAGGTTATCAAGGGCAAAGATAATATTTAATATCTGATAATCAATAATTAATGACAAATAATTAACAACATAATTATTAGTAATTGATTACTTATTTTTAGCCATTAACTTCGCTCCTTCCACTAAGCGGACAAACTCCTTTCGGTAGCCCTCTTCATCTCGGCCGAAAGCATTCTTGGCCAGTTCTATTACTTGGTCATAGGAAGCTTGGGCTTTGTACTCAGAGTCTCTCAGCAGCAGACCAAACTCAGCCACTGCGGCAGCAAAGCGAAAATCATCGGAAGCCTGTGCCAGTTCTTTTAGGTTGTAGGTCAGCGGTTCCACCACTTCTCGGCTGGCAGCGTTGGCTTCTTTAGGGTCTTTGTAGCGGATTTTTAGGAAAGCCACCTCATTGCCCTTTCCTATTTCATTGAGCTGACTATCTTGATAACGAAGAGAAGAGGTTACCTTTCCATCGGAAGGGACAATCTCATAGATAGCAGTAACGGTATGCCCTGCCCCTACTTCCCCTGCATCTTTCTTGTCATTGGTGAAATCCTCATTGGCAAGCATACGATTTTCATAGCCTAAGAGCTTATATTGCTTTACATACTTAGGGTTGAACTCTATCTGTAGTTTGACATCCTTGGCTACAGTAAAGAGAGTTCCACCAAACTCATTGACCAACACCTTCTTAGCTTCAGTAAGGTTATCTATATAAGCATAGTTACCATTGCCACTATCGGCTAAGGTCTCGGACATATCGTCTCGGTAATTGCCCATACCAAAGCCCAATACGGAGAGATACACCCCTCCCTCACGTTGTTTCTCGATAAAAGCTTTAAGATCATTAGGATTGTTGATACCTATATTAAAATCACCATCAGTAGCCAGAATGATACGGTTGTTTCCTCCTTTGATAAAAGCCTTATGTGCTTGCTCATAAGCCAGCTGGATTCCCTGCTCTCCGGAGGTTGCTCCACCTGCCTCAAGGCCGTCCAATACCTTTTCTATCTTCTCTAGTTCCCTGACGGAAGTAGGCTCTAGCGCTACTCGTACACCACTGGCATAGGTTACGATACTCACCTTATCCTGCGCCTTGAGATTGTGGAGCAAGAGCTTTAAGGACGATTTCAACAAGGGGAGCTTGTTGTAATCGATCATAGATCCAGAGATATCAATGAGGAATACTAAATGAGAAGGAGGTGTTTGGGAGAGGTCTAAGGGCTTTGTCTTAAGGCCAATGCACAGGAGCTGATGCGCTGCATTCCATGGGGCAGGTGCCTGCTCATAGCTCACTCGCAAGGGAGAGGGTGTTTGTGCATCGGGGGTAGGGTATTCATAATCAAAGTAGTTGATCATTTCTTCAATACGCACAGCATCCTTAGGCGGGAGAGTGCCCTGCTGTATCATACGGCGAATATTGCTATAAGCTGCTCTATCGACATCTACCGAGAAGGTAGAGACAGGCTGGGAGGCTACCTCCACAAACGGATTTTCCTTAATTTCCCCAAAGGTCTCTCTATTCTCATCTGTAGGCACTTGCATATCCCTTATATAGGGAGGATACTGATACTCCTTACTATACATTGCCTCTTGATTATTATAACAACCCCACAGTAAGAAGCTAGCAAAAACTGTAAGAACCAGGCTTTTTCTCATAATTGTCAATCATTAAATGGTTAATGGGACAAATATACAACTTTTTCTCCGTTTGACAAAGAATTTAGCCAATATACTTAATTCATTATTTTTATTCCTACTGAGAAATAGAGGGCTGGGCTATAAATTTGCTTGGGAGCTCCCTCGAAAGTTTGGGTAAAGAAAGTGCTCAGCTTTCGCTCTTTATAGATACCCATACGCATAAGGTCTGCCCCTATAACCAAGGGGATATGCAGGTACTTCCCTACCCTGAAATTGGGTTGTAAACCCACAATTGTATGTTGGGTAAAGAAGACTGCTTTTTTGCCTTCTTTTCTCAAGAAAGCTGCGTAGATAGAAGCGTCAGCCAAGAGACATAGCGAAAAGGGTTCACTAAAACGATAGCCTATAGCTCCCTTTCCTCCTTCTAAAAAATTACCTTTAGCCCATCCTATCCACTGCTCTCCTTGATATTCTACAAAAGCAGTAGGAAAAACCATAGGATATCCCAAAAGGGTATTGACAAGTGTTCCTGCCCCTATCTGCATGTGTTGGTTGCTATGCCAGATAAAAAGCAAGGCACCATTGGCAACCACATTTTCACCAATTGCAATGGACGAAAGTCTGTTTTCAGGAGTATATGTCCCCAATCCTACAGCCGTAAGCCATGACCAACGAGTACCCAGTGGTCGCAAGTGCAAGATATTAGCACTAAGGTTCATTGTCTGATAAGGTAGTCCCTCGGTAGGATTCATTTGTTGGAAAACCATATTGCCTCCCACTGCCCAAACACTTATTCGCCTATAGGAATCCTTGGCAAGCGAATCAAGATGTATAGGCAACTGTAGGGAGAGTTCCTCTCTGAAAAGACCTTCTTTGCCCAGTATATCCGTCTTAAAGGAGACCTGAGCAGAGACAAAAATAGGTAACAGGTAAAGCCAAGCAAATAATTTATACACTTTGTCAAAGCCCTTAGACTTTGACAAAGTGTTGCAATAGAATATAGTGTTCTTCATTAGACATTAAAAATTAATTTTTGAGCATCACTTCCTTGATATCTTTCCTCTTAGAATAAGCTACTGGTTTGGCATAACCAATGCGTAAAAGGATTTGAGGATAAAGATTTTCCTTAGGAAAATTCTCACGCAGTGTTAGATTTATTTCAGGCACTTCACAGGGTTGATTCAGGTAGGCATGAGCTATACCTGCCTGAGTAAGCAATAGCAGAAAACGTTCCAGAGTACGACCAGTCTGTATCCAAGTACGAATATCATTCCCTTCGGTGGTGAGTAGTACCATATGGGAAGAGGATTGTATCTTCTTCAGATCCGTTTTGTTTTGAGTTTTTGCTTTCAAGCTTCCCCGTACAATAGGCTCAGTGACCCAGCGAGGTAGGTTAGGTGCCCCCAACACCGCATAGCTCAATCCATCATGGGTACTCTCAGAATGTTTTTTGTTAAAACGAATCCATGAGAGGAGCTCATTCTTAAAAGCTGGATCTGACATCTGTACGGTATTACCCTGTAGGACAGCTTGGGTAAACCTTTCAAAGAGTGGAGTGTCTTTGGCAAAAACATGAAACATCCCTGCTCCCTCAAAGGGAGATAATCCCTCATATACTTTGTCAATGAGACTTTGTAACAGAGCAGGGTCGATACGCCTGTCCTCATACTCAGAACGATTGGTTTGTCGCTTCTCAATAAAAGCAGCCAAGGGATCAGGGACAACAGTATTGGACTTGTGAAGTTCCACAGTAATCACCCCTTCCTCACTAAGGCTTACCTGAGTCTGATAATGTAGCTCAGAGGCCTTTGTGCAGAGATTCTCCAGTGCACACCCCAAGCTGATAAAGAGCTCTCGGTGCTGACTATCCACCGCTGGGAGCGCCTTTTCGAAGTTGGGAGAGATCACTATGCTGTGGTCGAAAGTCTCAAACCACCATGGTTGAGAATTATGACCCGAAGGTGCTTGGGTAGCAGCCTTGATAAGGGTCTTGTAATCGGAATCTTGGGCGCGACCCTTTAGGGCAACAAGCGCCATCATAAAAGTAATAGATAACATTTTGAAGTTCATTTTATTTGTCTTTGTTTTTCAATGCAAAGTAACGATGAAAAAATGTAGAAAAAATGAACTTGGGTTCATAAATGAAGTTCCTTAGAAAATACGCTTGCGTATTCTGCTGAGGGCTTGAGGGGTAATTCCTATATAAGAGGCAATATATTTCAAGGGAATATTCTGAATCAGCTTAGGATCCTTTTCTAATAGATTGAGATAGATCTCTTCAGGAGATTGCAATAAAAACTGAGCTTCACGTTGCATTTTCTCAATAAGCAAGTGCTCCAATATATCGGCTTTTATCTGGAGGTATTCCTGTTGTTGTATAAGATGATCAAGGTGTTCTCTGCCAATCTTGTAGGCTGTAACCTCCTTGAGCGCTTCTATGGAGAGCAAAGAGGGTTCTCGCCTGACGAAAGAAGTGTAGGAAAGACAGAAACTCTCTGGGAACAAGATATCTACCGTAGTTTCCTTATCGGTGGTAGGATTATAATAGAAGAAACGTACAATCCCTTCGCTCAAATAGTACAAAGAGTTCTCCACCTCACCTACACGAGTGATGAGCTGTCCTTTGGCGAAGTGTACTTCTGTAAAATATTGACTTAGGAAATCAAGGTTCAAAATTTAGGAAATAGGAATAATAAGAAATAGGTAAAAAAGGCTATCCTTACGAATAGCCTTTTTGTATATAATTTAGTAAACCCACATATCTTGTTCTCTGTCGCGGATACGCTCCTTGATACGCTCTGCTTCCAAGAGTTGGTATAAGGCATTGTCTGGGAGGTATTTTTTGATTTCCCTATCCCCATATACGTTGTCCTCCTTATAGATAACCCCTACGAAGCGACGAGCATTGAGCAAGTGGTCAAAAGAGATTCGGTTAGCAGAGTTCAACTGATTGAATACCCTTGCTTTGTGCAAGATATTTCTTGCGGCAGGATACCATACCCAGAAAAGTTCTACTAAGTTAGACTGAGCATCATCAGTTCCCAATACACTCACATCGGGAGCTACTGGTGCAATTCCTAACAGACGATACTTAAGCTCTCCTTGGCGCTTGTCAAAGTACCACAACCCCTTGATTCTATACTGTACAATATCACGAGAAGTAAGGTCGGTACGTACAATATATTCAGGAGGAAGAGGCAATCCTTGGTTAAGGATTTCGTAACCAGCATCTAAAGTATCTGCCTTGGAAAGGCTATACTTAAGATCATCATAAGTTCTCTTCTCAGTAAAATAAGAATCTACATAAGTCTCAGTGAGTCTTTTTTCCTTCATCGCTCTAAGAAGTACATCGTACAAGGAACGACGATCTGCACCAATTTCCATGGTATCAATAGGGAATAGTAGTGGGAAATTAGCTCTTTCTTGCAAGTCAACGAGTTCCCACGTAGTAGTAGACCACATGATATCGCGATCATCTACATAGCCATAAGGAAGTGGCACGTCGTTGTCAGATTCCTGTTGAGCGGCAGTCTTCTCACCTATTTCTGAAGGAACTTTTGCATTGAGTATATTTACCTGAGCAAAAGTAGTCGAAGATACTATCCACACAAAAGATAGCGTCAGGATATTCTTTAGTGCTTGTTTCATAATCTTATAATTTGTTATAATACTTCAATTGATATTGGAGTAGCTGGCTTAGGAGTTCCACTATATCCTGATACAGAGTAACGTATTTCAGATATTTGAATGATATCTCCTTTCTTAGCTCTATTTACCGCAGCTGCAGCAGCAGGGCTAGCACTTACTCTGCTTCCTTGAACAACCACACTTGGCTGACCAGGTACTAAGATACGGAATGAGTTTACCTTTGTAGAAAGGTCAAAGTCAAAATCGTTGAAAGCCACGGAAAGTTCTCCAGCCAAGATATTCGCTTTAGCCAATTTCACAGCTCCTGTAGTACGTAAGATAGCTCCTTCTGGTTTAGGAATATCTTTTATACGGAACTTCTTAGAAGAAGAGAATTTCTGACCTTCGATAGTACCTGTAACATTGATAGTTACTTCAGCAGAACCTGCATTAGGTTTCATGATATAGTTAGGTCCACTCTTACGAGAAAGTCCTGGTGCTGAAGCTGTCACCTGATTATCAGGCACCCCTGGCATAGAGATAGTCATAGGGTTCACAACTCCACGGTATACTACGTTCATCTTGTCTGCAGAAATTACTGCTTCGTTTGGACGAGGGATAGTAGTGAATGATTGAGCCACCTCTACTGGAGTTTCTTGACCATCTTGTTCGTAGTACAAAGTACCAGCGATCTTGTGCTCACCTACATTACCAGTATTCACTTTAAGTTTGATCTTTCCTTCTACTACTTCCACTTCTGATTCAGAAAGTTTTCTTCCATCGAGGGTAAGTTCTACACGTTTTGGTTTGGTAGAGTTGTCCTTACGACCAAGTACGATAGCTCCATCAAACTGTTGATTAGCATAGTAAGCCCCACGTGATTGTTCAAGCAAAGTAGTATAGTGCTTCATAGAAAGCTCGTCTTTCATCTTTTCACCGAGCATAGCCTTATAGAAATCTTGTTCTGTTTGGCGGATATCGGATTGAAGTTGAGAGAACTTAGTAACAGAGGCTATATAAGGGAACCCTTCATAGTTGTACTGAACCCAACCAATAGTGTTACCTTCACGGTTTTTTACCTTGTTATTCTCTCCTGTAGAGAAACGCTCTTCTATAATTTTCTTAAGCGCTTCATCTTTAGCTCCTAATAGACTAATTAGTTGGGTACGATACTTGTTGATTTCATCCAAGAATTTTTGTCCCTCTGGTTTTAGTCCGTCTGTTTTAAAGAACTTTTCATCCAAGAAATCAGATTTATCCATTACTTGGTAATCTGTTTTATTACTTGCTTGAGACATTACCTCTTCCTTAAGAGAGCTTAAGTAGGAATAATACTCATTAGATAGTTCTCTTACCTGACGCGCTTTTTCCAAAGCTTCTTTATAATCCTCAGGTTTTTCCTGTTCTTTTCTCTCTAATTCTGCAAAGGCTGCTTCATTGGTAAGTTGGTAACGTTCGTTAGCTGTTTGTAACTTTTCGTTCATAAGTCCAAACGCACTAAGTACCTCTTTGCCCATATTAAGAGCCATCATCGCGATGAAAACCAGATACATCAGGTTAATCATCCTTTGTCGTGGTGAATTCGCTGCTGCCATATTCTAAATTTTTTTAATGATTATTAACTAATTTAGAATTATCTGGCACCACCCATTGCAGAAAGCATTCCACCATATACTGTATTGAGAGATCTCAAATGTTCTTTAAATGAATTAACTTGTGCATTCAATGAGTTGAGGTTATCCACCATACCTTCTTGAGCATTTACCTGAAGTTCAGTTCTTTCAAGTTGGATACGATAAAGAGAGTTCAAAGCCTCTAATTGAACAGCAGCTGTAGTAAGCTCTTCTCCATATTTACGAGTAGAAGCAACAGCATCAGCAACAGAGCCGATATTCTTAGCAGCTCCTTCGAAGTTACGGATACTAGTAGCCAATGAGTTCATCAAGTTAGCATCTATATGAGCTTCTCTTAGGATATTATCCAATTTTTCAGAAAGAGATTCTCTAAGTACTTGATTTTCTTGATCATTTCTAGATGGAAGCTGTGCGTTTCCACTGAAATTAAGCTGTCTTGGTTCTCCTCCTTCTAGTTCAGGGAATACACGAGACCAGTCATATCCTGTATCCACAGGTTCGAAAGCTGAAATAGCGAAGATGATTGCTTCTGTAATAAGACCTATCGCCAAGAGAGTACCACCCCCAAGCTTAATAGATCCTAAAGGTAATTCCCAGTGAAGAATTTTGAATAGAGCTCCGAGGATTACAACAGATGCTCCCAAACCATAAACCATATTTATGATTTTCTTTGACGATTTTGATGAATTTGCCATTTTTTTCTTTGATTTAATTATACTTTGTTTTATTTATTAATTTTTAATTTTTCACTATCTCATGTTGGTTAAGTTACCTTTTTTAGTATCCACTCTCTGAACACCCATGAAGCTCTGTACGGTACGGAAACCGATGTAGCTACGGGCAGAGTCTTGATACTCATAATCACGGGTAGCCACCTGTGTATAGAAAGCCACATCTTTCCAAGAACCACCACGAATCACCTTACGTTTGTTCTTTTGGTCATTCACGTTAGGGTTCATTGAGGACATATATTCGTATGAGTTAGAATCATAAGAAGTATTAGTCCACTCAGATACGTTACCTGCCATGTTATAGAGATTGTATCCATTAGGGTGGTAAGACTTAGCTTCTACTGTATAGAGAGCGTTATCTGCGGCATAGTCCCCACGAGTTGGTTTGAAGTTGGCCATAAAACAAGCCTTACTATCCACTGTATAAGGACCTCCCCAAGGGTAAGTAGCACCCTCTAAGCCACCACGAGCAGCAAATTCCCATTCTGCTTCTGTAGGAAGACGGAAAGCATTCACATCTTTTTTCTTCTTAGCTTTTTGGAAAGAGTTCTTATATAAGGTACGCCATTCGCAGAAAGCCTTAGCTTGTCTCCAAGTAACTCCTACTACAGGATATTCGCTATAAGCATAGTGCCAGAAATAGTCATTATGCATAGGCTCGTTATAGGAGTAGTTGAAGTCCTTAATCCATACTGTAGTATCAGGATATATTTTGACGATCTCTTCTTTGATAAAGTCCTTACGACCTTTTTTGTGAGAACGAGCAGCTGCCTCAATATCCATCCATTGATATTTGAAAACGAGCTTATCTACATCCAAGGGACGACGACCATTATATGTTTCCTCAATAGGTACATACATAGTATCCATCACCTCTACGTAATGTTCGTCAGGATATTTTTCCTTATCCCAGATAAGCTTTACTTTACGATTGATCTTACGTTTTTCAGGATTGTCCTTATCTCCGTAATTTTCGTACATATACTTATCATAAGCATTGAGTTTTTCCTGATCAGTATCAAGGAAAGCATATTGTCCTATACCTTCCCCACCAGCGGACTGACCACTTTCCTCTGCCATGATAGCCAATTTACGACGAACGATAGAGTCACGTACCCAGTTGACGAACTGGCGATACTCTCCATTGGTGATTTCTGTATCATCCATATAGAAAGGACTCACTGTTACGGTCTTCGTAGTAGCATCCTCTGTATGAGCTTTGTCATAATCTGAGCTACCCATTACGAAAGCACCACCTGGCACAAGTGTCATCCCATAAGGCTTAGGCTGTTTCCACTGCCCTCCTTTTACACCTACAAGCTCTCCTCGGTCATTACCTGAACCGCAGGATACCACCAGATAACCTATTACAATAAGTGCTACTTTTTTTAGTTTCAATATCATAATCTACAATATTATTTCGGGATGGCAAATGTAGGCATTTTTATTTGTCCCACACTATTTTTTTTACAAATTCCTTCTATTTTTAGAAAATCTTTATACAATTATCTTTTTAAAGAATTTACTATATATTGATTTTCAAAAAGTTACAAAGACTTTAAATGGTAATTATTCTCTAAAAAAGTTATTAACACTTCTTTTGTTAATTATCTTTTACCTTTGTAATAGAAGATTATGTAAGATACTTACATATACCTCCCTTTGTTGTTTAATTCTTCACGATTAGTTTTACAAGTTTTTTTGGATTTATTTAAACTCCAATATTACATCCTCTATATAGGTAAGGTAATCTTTTCCCTGATCTTTGAGGAATTGTTCAAAGTATTTTTCTCCAGCTTCTACACCACCGGCTTGTTCTGCCTGTAGTATTTTTTGGTAAAGGGGGCCTATATATTTCTCTATAGTCTGAGAAGGAACAGAAGTTCTACGCCCCATATAATTGATGATTTGTCCACTTGGATCTCGGATAATATCAAAGTCGGTAATCACCCAGTAATACTCCCCTGACTTAGCCATATTTTTAACAATTGCATGGAAGTTAATCCCTTTTTGGATGTTATCCCATAGAATCTTGAATATTGTCTTAGGCATGTCAGGATGACGAATTACATTGTGAGGCTTGCCTATTAGCTCTCCTTCTGAATAACCGGATACATCGATAAACACTTGATTTACATACTCTATAGTGCCCTTTGCATCGGTTTTGCTCATAATTGTCTTGGACTTGTCCCAAGCGACTTCTTTATTCACTGGTGTACTCATAAGTCTAACTATTTATTCGGCACAAAGATATAAAAATATTTTTAGAAACAAATAAAAAAACGTTTTTTTTTATCTTTTTTTCACAAAAACTTATTAACCATTTTTCATTTATACCATAATATATAATTAAGTATAATTAGAAAAACGACAAAATATTTATGATCAATGATTTATAAAAAATACTTTCTTAACTTTCCCTTCCTTAAATATTTATTAACAACGAGGAAATATTTCTATTCTTCTTGGATAATTTTAATATTTTTATCCCCTATTTTTACAAAATCCAATACCTAAAATATCCCTATACTATCTCCTTTAAGCACTTTCTTATGGTAATTTTTTCTTTTAGTACCTCTGTCAACTTTTTTCTTTTATCTATATTCCTATCAAAAATATACTCAAGACAATGTACTAATACTGCCGCAAAGATACTAATTTTTTCTAAATATATGGTTATTTTGAAAATTATTTTTATCTTTGTACACTCAAAAATTCATAAAACTTTCTTATGAGACAGATTATTTTCACCTTATTCCTATTTTCCTTCGCTGGAGGATATGGGCAAAAACTCTTAAACCAAAGTGATATAGAAGAAAAAAAGTTTGGCATGGAGAGTCTCTTTAGCCTCTATGAGGATAAGTCGCCCCTAAATGGAGCCTATAAGATTTCTCAGGGCAATGGAGAATACTATGAAGCCTCTTTTTCGGATGGAAAACTCGACGGCATCGCCAAATACTACGACCGCAACGGGAAAATTATGGCTGAAAGAAGCTATAAGAATGGACAGCTGACAGGGGTCAGCCGTGAATATCATCCTAATGGAAAAGTAAAAAAAGAGATAGAACTCACCGCTGGAATCTTTACCGGATTCTATAGAGAATATACTCGTAGTGGGATGCTCTGGAGGGAATATTTCTACAAAAACGACCAAATGGAAGGAAGCTTTCGCGAGTTCTCCGATGGAAAAGTAGTCAAGGACTTACACTACAAAGCCGACAAACCCGATGGAGAATGGAAGGAATATGACGAGGATGGCAAGCCTATAGAGATAGAACACTACAAGATGGGGAAAAAAGATGGCAAACAGTGGTATATGCGCCACTATGACCGTCGCAGTGGAATAAAACAATATATCACTGAGTACTACAAAGAGGATGTCCCTGTAGGTAAGTGGGAAACAAAACTTGAGGATGGCACCCTACGTGAGAGACAGGAATACAAGCCCAATGGTACATCGGTACGTGAGCGCTACCATGAGAATGGCAAGCTCCGTGAGCTAGCTACCTTCAAGGGAGATAAGCGCCACGGACCCTACAAACTATATGATGATCTGGGAGTATTGCTCGAGGACAGCACTTATGAGAATAACTACCCTGCCCACCTGAAGACTTTCTATCCTAACGGTCAGGTAAAGGAGGAGAATTTTTCTAAAAATGGAAAACGTGAGGGTAAGTATGTCCTATATGACGAGCGCGGGCGCACCTTACTTAAAGGCAACTACCTAAAGGATTACGAAGATGGTCTCTGGCAGTACTATTCCCTAAAAGGAAACTTAGAAAAGGAAATCAACTTCAAGGAAGGTAGTCGCGAGGGTACTTATAAGGAATACCACCTATCAGGCAATCCTTATATAATAGGACAATACCTACACAACCAAAAAGAGGGTACTTGGAAGTACTTCAACCCAGAAGGAGAAACTATGCAGGAGATTACCTACAAAAATGGCAATCAGATGCAGGTAACCCGCTATGAACTAAAGGATACAAGGGAGAAGACAAAGAAGTGAGAGCTTGCTTGTTGCTCTCACTCCTTTTCTCATTCCTCATAGGATATTGTCTTGATTTTGTAGGACGTTACTTCCATAGATAGGAAGAGTCACTCCCGTCACTACTTGGTTATTGAGTTTTGTATTACTTGAGCCCCTTAGTCTTCTACACGAAATACCTCAAAGCCAATATTGTCCCTATGTGCATACCCTCGTGAGTGTTGTTAAAGAGAATGGCCTCCTCTACACTATGGAGGGTATAGCCAAAGGAGGTTTCATATACAGGGTAGTCTTTCCCAGCAAACACGCCTTTTTGATAGTCCTCAATGATTTGGTCGTGAGTGGAGGTCAGTAGCTGGCGAAGGGTAGCAATTCCCTCTTGGCTTGGGATATGTCCATCGGGGTAGGTACCCTTCCTGTAAGTGTTAATCAACTCCTCCGACACATGAGGTTGCACTCCGGCGAGCTTATAGCACAGCAGCTGTTGGGTGACCACACAGTGGGCTATATTCCATAGGATATTGTTATGAAAGCCCTCAGGGATGAGCGCTAATTGTTCTGGGGTAGCTTCGTCCAAGAAGCGTAACAGACGGGCACGGATGGCCTTGTGTAAGTCGAATGCTTTTGTCATAATGATAATATGTTAATATAATAATTTACTATTGATTTAGACCTAATCGGCAGATCGCCTAACTCTGAGTTTCCACACGGCTTCTTCATCAAAATTTTTAGGGTCGTAGTTTTCCTTAATCATCTCTTGAGCCTTTTCACTATAAGAATACACACTGTTTTTATCTTTGAAATAGCTCTTGTAACCATATTTTTCCCGTTGTGAAGCATAAAGGATTCTTTTCATTCTTAGACAGATATTTTAATAATAGACAATACTCCTTGTGTAATGCCGTACGCAATGGGAATTGGTAGTATCCTTTTTGTAAATCCAATTGCCGTGTATTATTCTTGTCCGATACAAAGGTAGTATATTATTGTACATTTGCACAGCCCCAGCCGTCGTAATCCCCTTCAAAAGGAGAGGCGAGTTCTAACAAATCCCATACGATATCATCGATATCCAAAGGACTGTCTTCACGAGTAGCTTCTACCATATAGGGATATTCTTTTCCTTCTGCTTTTCGATCTTCCACAAATTCATCATCGTTAAAACGCACTTTAAAACCTTTGGCTTCAGCTTCTTTGGCAAAAGCCTGTTGCTGAGCAGCTTCTTTGAAGTAGATAAAATGGTCGATTTCGCGAGGCACCTCCATTTTATCGCCATTCTTTTCGAGTTGCATTAGCACTTTGCGGTTTTGCATCGTTTGGTAAGAGAACTCATCGGGGTAGAGGAAATCGAAATAATCCTCCCACTCGGGGTCTTCGGCTATATTATACCCCGACTGATAGCCCTCAAAAGTTTGTAATGCATCTTCACAAGTTTTTGCCAATGCCTCTGCATTTTGGGTATAAAACCACAGTTCTAAAAACCCTTCCGATTTCACCACCCCTGCTAATATAGCCCCTATAGCTTCGGCTTTGTCGCCTAAGGCATCTTCTATATCACAGAGGATAGGATATTCTTCATTAGAAGAAAGTCCGTCGGGTCTGGGGTTTTCCATTTTGATACAGAACTGCAAGCGCTGTGTGAGTCCTTCGAGAGGAGCGACCTCAATCAAGGCTAAATTAGTGCGTATAGAGGCAGGAGCGCCTTCAATACGGCACATAAAGAAATCCCAATTTTGGGGGAGATTTTTATTGTTCATAATATTCGTATTTTATTGTTTCTATGTTATGTAAATCGCGACTGCCTGTTAAGGTTGTTTTCTTTATGGGGTTGTGGTGCTTATCGTATTCGTACTCGTAGATTTCTTCACTTTGTTGTTCCCCTTCTGAAAAATATTTATTTGAGATTTCATCCTTGTTTTCATTATAAGTAGAAAGAACTTTAACAAACTTTTTATAAATCTTATATTCCATTTCTATCAGATTATTTTGGTTGTCATATTTATATCTAAATACTTTAGCTGTGGACTTTCCTTTTGGATACGTAATTGTCGTTACAGTATCGTAATACTTGTCATTATAAGAATAAGTTGTTTGTGAGGTTAAAGAATCTTTTTCGCTAATAGGAATGGTGTTCTTTTTGGAGAATCTTCCTTTTTTATCATAAGAATAAAGATTTTTGAAAGCGTATTGGTCGTTTATATATTCATCACTTTGAATTACTTTACCTACTTGGTTATATTTATAATGAATAGTTTTTCTATCTAAAGGAGCGCCTTGATCAGAAAGAGTTACTACTGTTTCAGTAATGAGGTTATGCTGAGTGTCGTAAACATAATTTGCTGTTGTAACCTCCTTTTGAATATCATCATACGTTTTTATTTGCTGAACATACCCAGCTGTATTAAAGGAAATAGTTGAGGAGATAGTTCCAGAACCCTCATATCTGTGTGGTAGGTAATTAGGCATCATTTTCTTGACAGCTTCTAGCTTTTTAACTTTTCCGTGAAGGTTCAAACTTTCCCAGTTTTTTTTGGGTAGAGTAGTGAATCTTTCTTGTGCGTTGCAAGCCAATAGGCAAAGAGCAAAGGCTAATAATGTAGTAAGCGTTTTGTAATTCATATAAGTTTGATTTATTATTAATTACTACTAGAAATATGGTAAGTTTAGGTTTCCCAAAACAGTAAAAGAGCTTCTTCAATGGCGGTGGTATCGTCTGCAGTGGTATGACAATTGGGGTCGGTGCATATCCAGCGCAGGTATTGAGCGACTGCTTGTTTTTGCTGAGCGTTTAGCAATGAGAATTGTTGCTCTTTGTACCGGTCTAAATGGATGAATGTATAGACAAGGTCAAAACGGAACAGCCCTTGTAGGTCGGCAATAAGGAAAGCGGGCAGGTGAAATCGCATTCCTTTGGGGTCGAAATAGCAGAGGGCTACATAATATTGGTTGAGAAGCTCTACAGGTATCTTGTGCCAATGGGTTTGCTCATCTTGCTTGCGACAGCGGGTGCGTTCTTCGGCTGAGGCATAATCATCCATAGCATTGCCCTCGCTGAGCCCTATGCCGTTGCCCAAGGTAACGCCAGAAAAGGCTTGCTGTATGGTGTGAATGAGGTTTGTCATTTTGCTGATTTTCTCATTTGCTGATTACTACATATTTCTGAGTAGGAGCATTTTTACTCTCTACAGAAGTCATTTGTAGCACATCACCTAACAAAGGATTTATATATTTTCTTTTCATCTTATAGCGGTCAGAGAAACCTAATTCTTGTGCTATTTCTTGCAAGGTGTGAGGTTCTTGACAAAAAGCTATAATACGCTCAATAATTTTTTCTTTTTTATTACTCCTTGCCTTTTCTACTCCTTGCCTTTTTACTCCTTGCCTTTTTACTCCTTGCCTTTTTACTCCTTGAGTTTTACTCCTTGAGTTTTCTACTCCTTGAGTATACTCTTTGTTAATAGCATAAGTAGTCCAACGCCCTTTGTTAGTGGATAATAGCATATCTTTTGCTACTAAGGCATAGAGTAGTTTTCCTGCTTCTAACGGATTTTTGTCAAGGAGTAATTGCACTGTATTATTAGCAATAATCCCCTCACTAAACGTTGTAGCCAAAATAAGTTGCTCTTCTTTTTCTATTTCTTTATAATCATCACCATAGATTTCCAAAAGCTGTGTTTCACATTCAGACGATATTAGTGAAATCATAGAAAGAGTAAGTTCTACCAAGTGCAAATCGGGACGTTCGCTTAATAGAGGTCTGCGCCAGTTTTCTTTTTTGCAAGCCTCTAAAATAGTAGGAAATCCAGAGCCTATATTCTCACCAAAACCAATCATTCTAAAAATGGCTTGTATATGAGGATTTCGCGCTTTGGAGTGCCCTCCTTCATAAATATCAACTACAGGTATTTTAAGTGAACTAGGATTAGAAAATACAAACCGATTGTCATACTTCTCTACTTTTAAAACTCCTGTTAGCATATAATCAGTATGAATAATTAGATTTGTAAGTGCCTCACGAATAGCTTTGTGTAGCAAACTATCATCTTCGCGTTCCATACCTTTGAGACTGAAAGGGCGCTTGATATCGCTAATAAGTTTGGATTGTACCCGCATAAAGAAGTTATAGAGGTTATTCTCCCAACGTCCATCGTAAGTTAAGCGATCGCTCCAACGGCTTTCCTCTTCTAAATTAGTATAATCAAGATAATCCATACGGATATTATCAAAGCGTTCTCTTATAGAAAGTCCTTTGCCGAAAAGGAGCAAACCTGCTAGTGTAAGCCCTTCTCTACCTGTATTTCTATCTTTGGTATAAGCCCCTATATTGAGTAAAAAATCCTTATTATCATAATCATTCCAGATATGGTCGGGGTTAGCAGTTCTAAATCTGTTGCGATAGGCACTAAGGGTAGCACTATCAATATCATCTGTATTATAATGTTCTATCAGTATTCCGTCATTCCCGCTATCATTGGCATCACGAATCATTGCTTTCACATCTTCTTCAGTGCAGTGATAATCCCCCTCATAATTTCGTTTAAAGGCACCATTCATCATATTGCCATTGATATAGATAGGGCGTTGCCTATAATCAGCTTGAGGAACAGTGATACACATTAAAGAAACACCTTCGTAATCTATAATTTCAACATCGCTATCAGTAAGGATATTACGATTTACTTTATTACTATTGAGTGTATCAAAAAACTCTTTTCTCAATTTCTGTGGATTCGTGATTCCTGTAATTTCAAAATGATTGGCTTCACCTGCAAACTTGATATTTTCAGTAATACCCAGAACAATAATACCTCCAATAGTGTTGGCAAAAGAAGAATAAGTTTCCCACACCGACTTTGGAATATTATTTTCGGCTTTCTTGCATTCAAAGGAGATGCGTTCTCCTACTTTTAGCAATACTTTTATATCTGTTGCATCCATAATTGATAATCAATTCTGTAATTCTTTTTAGATTGTTCTCCTCTCTACTTCACCCTACACCCTGTAGCCTCCGCTGCCTTACAGACGAAATCGTAGAGTGCTTGAGTAAGTTCTGCTTCTTCTGGATATAAAAAATCTTTGGGATGTGCTACTTCGTAAGGGGTTGTAGTATGTGGAGCAAAGTCTGATTTTGCCTCTTTTATCAACTCTTCTTTTAAAGGACTATCGCTATTTTCTATAATGGAAAGCAAATAGTTGTGAAATTCATCGGTTACCTTGAATATACAATTGTTTTTTGAGGGTTTCACTTTATCTAAATAACAAAATGACCAAAAGCTACACATTATGATATCCGCCTTAGAGAAATCTACGCCATCCATTCTGTTATCTACGTTTTCAGGCGGAATAATCTCTCCTTTACGCAGGTCTCCTGTCTTTTCTACTCCGTAAAACGAGCAGTCGTATAAGAGCCCTTCAAAGGTACAGTTTTTCAGATTGGAATGCCAAAAAAGTGCCTTGTGAATTTCTCCGCTAAACAAGCAGTCCTCTAATAGTTTGCAACTATTGAACTTTAAGCGGACATTCTTTTTAATTTGGGTAAAACGACAGTCTTTTAGTGTAGCCCCTATAAAATCTCCCCATTTGTATTTGCAACCAGCAAAACTGCACGATAAGAAGGTGGCTCCATTTCCACAAATAGCATAGGCACTCAATTCAAACAGGCTTTCGTCGAAAATAACATGGTCAATCACAGGGGTAAAATCGTCTGTTTCTTCAATGGCAAAATACTGCCACACCGAGCCTGTAAAATCAGCATAAGATAGGGAGGTATGGAGGGGTTTGGATATGTTTTCCCACATATAGCCATTTCGCAAAGGAACTTGCGCTCTTTCGCCTATGAGCTTAATCCCACGAAAGTCCTGCAAGCCCTCTTCGGTAAGTCCGAAAGGAGATACACTAAGGTTTTGAGTTGCCTTGAGCACCTCTTGCAAAGTGGGATAGATATCCCAACGTCTTTTGAGTTTTATTGATATTGCCATAGGAGTTAGTTTGCTTGCTAATTATAGGGCAAAGTATAGTATATAATTCTCTTGCCTTACCAACATCTTCGTTCATGAAGAATCACATTGTTTTTATTTATTCGTTTTTCAAGTTCTAAAAAATGCTGGAGTGCCGTCTTGGATAGATTTTTGTTGGAGAGGACTGCATCAAATGAATATACAGGGAGTTCCCACTCCGCCCCAATGATTTCGAAGGTTTCTTGTAAAGGAATAAGGTAAGTCTCCACTGTTTTATGGAGTGGTGTATATCTTTCTTTTGAGCCACCTATAGTAATGGAAGCGATGACTACCTTGTCTTTGAATCTGCCCGAAAGATTATTACCTGGGAAATAGTCATATAACACATCGTCTATCCATTTTTTTAAAAGTGCTGGCGTGCTGTACCAATAGAAAGGAAACTGTAGAACGATAAAATCAGCATTCTTTATAGCTTCTTGTTCTGCTTTTATATTGATTTGATAATCAGGATAAAGCTTGTCCAATCTACGGATACTGATTTGCTCTCCAAAATGTTTTTCTAATTCTTTTAGAATAACTTTATTCACATTGGAATTCTCTAAATGAGGATGTCCTGAGATAACTAAAATTTTACTTGCTGGTGAAAAAACCTTATATGTTTTGGACTGTGAAAACAACATAAGAGGAAATCCTACAAGAAACAATAGAAAAGAAATGTTTTTTAATGATCTCATAGTGGAATAGTATTAAATAAGCTTGGTATTCTATCTATTTACATCTTTCACATACCCAACTGTGAGCATTCGCTGGCTTTACTAAAAATAAGCGTTGAGCAGTTTCCTCCAAATCCGAACGAATTGGATAGTACATGCCTAATGGGTTTACGCTTGAGTGTTGTCTGTGGGCGAAGAGGCACCTCTGGCATAGGGGTTTGCCAGTTCAGGTTAGGCCATACCGCTCCTTCTTGGATCGCCAAAAGACTAAATATCGCCTCCACGGCAGAAGCTACCGCCAAGGTATGCCCTGTGAAAGGTTTTGTAGAACTAAAGTCAGGTACTTCTTCGCCGAAGATACGCATAAGAGCACGGCTTTCTGAGAGGTCATTATTCACTGTGGCCGTACCATGCGCATTGATGTAATCGATATCAGAGGGGATAAGACGACTTAGATGGAGTGCTCTCTCCATAGCCAGGAAAGCCCCTTCCCCTTCTTCAGAGGAGGCCGTTTGATGGTAGGCATCATTGGCATTGCCCCAGCCCGAGAGTACTCCCCATATCTTTCGCCCCTTCTCAAGAGCTTCCTCTTGAGATTCTAAGACGAGAAAAGCAGCGGCTTCTCCTAAGTTCAAGCCCTTGCGATGTGCATCGAAGGGAGTACAATTCATATCGGAAAGAATCATTAGGGTATTAAAACCGTTAATGGTAAATTTCGAAAGGGCATCAGCACCCCCTACCACAACTATCCTGGCTCTTCGGGAGCGAATGAGCTGAGCTCCTGTGATAATAGCATTGGCAGAGGAGGAACAAGCAGTACTAAGACTTGTCACCATGCCTTTGATCCCGAAGTAATCGGCTATCTGGGCGGTTACCTCGCCTATATTGTGGGTGTGGATATAGCGACGCAGCTCAGGAGCAGTCGTATATTCATAAAAATAGCGCTCAGTAATATCCATTCCTGCAACAGAGGAAGCCATCACTAAGGGTATTTGCGTAATTTCATCCTTGCTCAGCCCAGCACTCTGCAAAGCCTCACCAAGAGCTTCAATACCTAAGAAAGAAGTACGTGAATAGGCATTGATAGGGGGAATCCCCAAGGAAGCAGCAAGCTCCTCATTGGAGCGCTTGATCTCCCCTACCTTGATATGTTCCCTATGGAGGGTCTCTATATAGTCTATCCGAGAAATCCCTGTGCTACCCAAGAGCAAGCGCTCTGTATGTATGGGTAGTCCCTGACCAAGAGAGGAACTGATACCCACACCAGTGATGACAATTCTATCACCCATGACTATTTGGTTCTGTGCTTTTGTATATAGTCCGCCATAGTCTGAATAGAGTAGAATATATCTCTTCCCTGCTTAGGATCAGCCAAACGAATACCATATTCCTTATCCAAAAGGACAATAAGTTCCAGAGCGTCAATAGAATCCAAACCTAAACCTTCTGCTCCAAAAAGAGGAGTATCAGTCTTGATATCTTCTGGAGTCATTTCCTCCAAGTTAAGCACTTCTATTACTTTTTCTTTTAGTTCTTTAATAAGTGTATCCATTTATTTATGTTATTTATAATTTTTTGCAAAGATACAATTTTAATTAGAAATGACAAATGACTAACAACAATTCTTTAGCGGTGAGCAGTGAACAGAGAACAGTGAGCAGTGAGCAATAACAAATTGATCATTGATCATTGATCATTAACCATTGATCATTAATCTGACACCTAAATAAATCCTAATTTCTATTAAAAACTTTTCGCTTTGAAAAAAAAAACCGACCTTTGCTCTCCCAATTACGTATTGTCACATATGAAGAGACTTTTTCAAGGAAGCATACTACTGATAGGCCTTGCAGCCCTTATACCCTCTTGTAAGAGAGAACCCAAAACCGAACCACAATCTACTGTGGTTGAGACTCCTCCACCTCCTAAGCCTGTATACGAATATGGCTTTAACCTCTTAGAATACAATATTGTCAAGGATACCCTAAAGCAGGGGGATACCTTCGGTGCCCTACTGGGTGCTCAGCATATTTCTGCTCAGAAAGTTGCTGAAATCGCCGACCTCTCCAAGGAACTGATCCGTCCAAAGAATTTCCGTGCTGGACAACCCTATGCCTTGGTCTATGACAAAAAACAGCCTGATTCCTTAGCTTACTTCGTATACCAACCTGATTTGTTGCACTTTATAGAAATCAAGCTCCGAGATTCTTTGGCAATTCGCAGGATAGACCGCAAGGTGACCATCGTAGAGAGAGAAGGAGGAGGGTATATCAAAAACAACCTTATCGATGATGTAATGAAGTCTGGCATGTCCTTTGCAGCTGCCTATAAGCTCTCTCAGATCTTTGACTATACCATCGACTTTTTTCACCTTCAGGAAGATGATAAGTTCAAGATTATCTATGACGAACGCTATGTGGATGACACTATCAATGCAGGCTTGGTAAGAGTGAAAGCAGCTTTCTTCGAACACAAAGGGAAACCTTACTATGCTTTTCATTTCCAGAGCGATACTACCAAAGCAGGTGGCTACTATGATGAGAATGGGAACATGATGAAGCGTATGTTCCTGAAGTCTCCTTTGGACATCTTCCGTATCACCTCCCACTATGGTATGCGCTACCATCCTATCCTCCACCGTATGAAGGGGCATTTTGGGACTGACTATGCCGCACCTACAGGAACCCCTATCCGCGCTACAGCCAGTGGAACGGTGACCCAGGCAGGTTATGGATCAGGCAACGGAAACTATGTAAAAATACGCCATGACAAGACCTACGAGACTCAATACTTACACATGTCCAAAATCATTGCTCGCAAGGGACAGCATGTATCCCAAGGGGATGTAATCGGGCTGGTAGGTAGTACAGGGCTCGCCACAGGACCTCACGTATGTTACCGCTTTTGGAAAAATGGGGTGCAGATAGACCCTCTAAAGGAGAAACTCCCTGAGGCAACTCCTATCGATGGAGCTCTCAAGCCTCGGTATATGGAGTTTGTCACTCCACTGAAAAAGCAATTGGACGCTGTTCCTTATGCTAATATACAGACGACAGAGACCACTTCTGGCTCAGCCGATACCCCCGTGGATACCCTCCCTACCAAGTAACAAACCTTTAGACAACGATTAGACAATGAATATATTAAGATTTATCACTGCTGGCAGTGTAGATGATGGAAAAAGTACCCTTATCGGTCGCTTGTTATACGATAGTAAAAGTATCTTGGCCGATCAGCTCGAAGCCTTAGAACAGCAATCTAAAAATAAAAATGATGATGGAATAGACTTGGCCATTCTCACCGATGGCTTACGTGCTGAGCGAGAACAGGGTATCACTATCGATGTGGCTTACCGCTATTTCGCCACGGATAAGCGCAAGTTCATCATTGCGGATGCCCCTGGACATATACAGTACACCCGTAATATGATCACGGGTGCTTCCAACTCCGACCTTATCATCCTGCTTGTCGATGCTCGCAATGGGGTAACCGAACAGACTCGTAGACACTCTATCATTGCCTCCCTGCTTCACATCCCTGAGGTAGTGGTCGCCGTGAACAAAATGGACTTGGTGGGCTATGACCAAAAGGTATTTGACAATATCAAGAAAGAATACGAAGGTATAGCAAAACAACTAAACCTCAAGCAAGTACACTACTTCCCTATTTCTGCTTTTGTAGGAGATAATATAGTGAATACCACCAGCGCCATGCCTTGGTATCAGGGAGATTCCTTGCTTCATTTCTTAGAGAGAGTACAGATCAATAGCCATCCTTATGACAAGCCACGCTTCCAAGTGCAGTACGTGATCCGCCCTCAGACAGAGGAGCTCCACGACTATCGAGGTTATGCAGGGCAAGTCCTCTCAGGTACCTACACCAAGGGAGATACCCTGACTATCCTTCCCCAAGGGGTTACCACTTCCCTAAGCCGTATAGAAGTAGATGGAAAAGAAGTAGAAGAAGTACAAGCGGGTACTCCTGCGGTATTGCATATCAGCGACGATATAGACATCTCACGAGGGGATTATCTGGTCAAGGCTGATAGTGAGCCACATATAGAACAAACCTTGGAGGCTACCCTCTGCTGGATGGATCGCCGAGAGCTACAAGAAGGTAGCCGATACCTACTCCAACAGCGCGCCCGCCTTACCAAGGTGATTGTCAAAGAAATTATCTATAAAATAGATGTCAATACTCTTGCCCAAGATACTGAAAGCAAGAGTGTAAAGCTGAACGAGATAGCTAAGGTTCAACTCAAAGCCGCCTCGCCCCTTGTGTATGACCCTTTCGAAGAGAATCCTCCTATGGGCAGCGCTATTCTGATTGATGAAACCAGCAATGCTACTGTAGCAGGCGTTCTTATCAATGAGTTTTGAGTTTTGAGTTTTAAATTTTGAGTTACCAACAACTAACACCTAAGAACTAACAACTGTTTTTATGGACACTACAACTACTACTTCTGTAGAGAAAACTGCTAAGCCACAGTGGCTTAGGGTGAAGCTCCCTACAGGAAAGAAATATACCGAGCTTCGTAGCTTGGTGGACAAATATCAGCTCAATACTATTTGTACCTCTGGGAGTTGCCCTAATATGGGCGAATGCTGGGGACATGGTACTGCTACTTTTATGATTCTGGGAAATATCTGTACGCGCTCCTGCGGCTTCTGTGGGGTAAAAACAGGGCGTCCTGATACGATAGACTGGGAAGAGCCCGAAAAGGTAGCCCGCTCTATCAAGCTGATGAATATCACCCATGCGGTGATTACCTCCGTAGACCGCGACGACCTCAAGGATATGGGAAGTATCATCTGGGCAGAGACTGTCAAGGCCATTCGCCGTATGAACCCCAAGACAACCCTCGAGACCCTTATCCCTGACTTCCAAGGAGTAGAGCGCAATCTCAACCGTATTCTGGCTGTAGCACCGGAGGTGATTTCCCACAATATGGAGACCGTACGCCGCCTTACCCGCGAGGTGCGTATCCAAGCCCAATACGATAGAAGCTTGGGTGTATTACGTTATCTAAAAGAAAATGGAGCTCATCGTACCAAATCGGGTATTATGCTTGGCTTGGGAGAAACCGAAGAAGAGGTCATACAAACCCTCTACGATCTGAAAGAGGCTAAGGTGGATATAGTCACGATAGGACAATACCTACAGCCCTCCAAGAAACACCTCCCTGTAAAACAATACATCACTCCTGATCAGTTCCAAAAATACAAAGAAATAGGAGATTCTTTAGGCTTCCGCCATTTCGAAAGTAGTGCCTTGGTACGTTCTTCTTACAAGGCCTATAAGCATGTAGAATAACCTAAGCCTATTTACAACTTTCTATATAAAAAGAAGGCTGTCCTTTCGGACAGCCTTTCTCTTTTAAAAATCACTTATATTATAGATTATTCTACGATAGTAGAGATACTTACGCGGTTCCAATCTGGTTCGCTGAACATATCTCCGATACCATTTCCTTCTGCTTGGATACGATCAGAAGAAATTTTGTAACGAGTAACCAAGACTTTCTTTACAGATTCTGCACGATCAGCAGCCAATTTTTGGTTTTTCTCTAAGTTTCCTTCTGGAGAAGCATATCCTTTGATCACTACCTTGCTGTTAGGATATTTCTTAAGGTAAGTAGCGATACGCTCTACGTTAGGCAACTGAGAAGGCTCGATATTAGTTCTACCTACACGGTAAGTAACTACTGATTCAAGAGTCTTTTTGCTCTTAATAACAGTTTTTTCGATTACTTCAGGTTTCTTGTTGCGAAGTTGTTCCAACTCTTTTTCTAACTGAGCAATACGCTTTTGGCTTTCAGAAAGCTGTCCGTCTTTTCCTCTTAGATCTTCACGAAGACCTGCCAATTGTTTGTTAAGCGCTTCCAATTCTTCTCTGTTAGAAGGTCTGGTGAAGTGGTGAGCTCCATTGCTTCCTTTAAAGCGGTATACTACACCTGCGGTAAGCTGAGTGACAGAGGTTAAACTGTTCAAGCTGTTAACAGAGTTTTTGGCTGGAGTATCCACAGCATAGATAATAGCAGGACTAAGTTTTACACCCCATGCTTTGCTCTGTCCAAGGTTGAACAACAAGTTAGAACCGAACTGAGCTGTCATATGATTAGTCACAGCATTTTCACGTGTATTTACCCCTGGTACAATGTTTTGGATATAATTATGTAACCAACCTAAACCAGCGAAACCTTCTACTTCAAAAGTACGAGGCGCCTCTTTGTAACCACCAAATAGGTTGCTAAGGTTTACAGTACCTACCAAGCTTACATTAGTTTCATCGATAAAGTTTCCTGCTTCAGGAGCATTGTCCAAACCAATAGGACGAACATAAGCCATTCCTTCTACTCCTAAGCGGAAAACAGGAGAGATTTGTTTGCCTATTTCAGCTCCAAAAGTAGCACGAGTACTTTTGATAAAAGCTTCGTGGTGTGTAGGAGAATAACCACCTGCTTTAACACCTACTTGCCAGTTGTCAAAAAATTTGCTACCGCTTAGCGTTTCTTGTGCATTAGCACTTACTGCAGCTGTTAGGATAGCTGCGAGAGTTAAAATATTCTTTTTCATAAAAAAATCTTTTTTGTAAGTTCTTTTTATCATTTTAAAATTCAGCGCAAATGTATAACTTTTTTTCTACCTACCACAAATTTTATTTCTAAAACTTTGTTTTTTAGCAGTTTTTTAGGGTTTTTAGCAGTTTTATACCATTTTATTTGTTAAAGTTTTAATGAAAAAAGGGAGGAAATAGATAACTCGTCACAAGCAATTGGGGGATAGGAAACAATCGTTAAGTAGGGAATAGAATTAATCATTAAATCATTGGAAATTAATTATTTTTTTGTATCTTTGCTGCTGCATAAAAGGGAGAAACCAGCGATTCTCAGAGTTGGGTATGTAGTGAAGAGCAACAATATATCTTTGAAAACTAAAAACTAACAACTGGTTATGAATAGAATTACATTTTTTAGTATGGCCATGGCCTTAGCTCCATTAGCAGGTATGGCACAGGAGCAAGGAGATGCTCCTGTGGTAGAGGAAAAGGAACACTTCTTTACCCTATCAGGACAGCTTCGTCCACGTTTTGAATACCGTAATGGTGCGTATCAAGCCCTACAAGAAGGGGAAGAACCTGCTATTTTGGTCAATAACCGTCTACGATTGAATATGGATTATCGTTTTCGCCAAGACTTGCAGCTGTATGTGTCCTTGCAACAGGTGAATATCTGGGGACAAGCACCACAGGTACAAGTGATTGATCGTACAGGAGGGCTCTCGGTATTCGAGGCCTATGCAGCGCTACCTCTGGGAGGAGGATTTGACCTTAAGCTCGGCCGCCAACAGATTGTCTTGGACGAAGATCGTATCTTCGGCTCTCTTGACTGGCATCCTGCAGGACGGGCTCATGACGCGGTGAATATCAACTGGAGACCTATAGAGAACCTCTACCTACGCTCTTTCTTCGCTTTCAACCAAAACTACTTGGATGGCAAGGCTGCCACTGACAAAATCAATGGTAATGTAAACAACCCTAAGGGACAATACTTCACCCCTGGACAGCCTTATCAGCATATGGAAGCCCTACATGCTCACTATGCTTTCACTCCAGAGCAGCAACTTTCCTTCCTTTTTGCCAACTTAGGACTACGCAACGATGACAAAGCGGATTACAACATGCAAACCTTTGGCGTACACTACCGCGGACGTTCCGAAAGCCTATCCTATGGAGCAGAAGCCTATCTACAAACAGGAAAAAACAATACAGGAGCTACTAAGGAAGCCTATCTCTTGGCTGCCATGGTAGGATACAAATTCCTCCCCTCACTATCGGCCACCATGGGTATAGACTACCTCAGTGGTAACAATACTACAGATAGCTCTGACAAGGATAAGGTATTCAGCCCTTTCAGTGGCACCAACCATAAGTTCTATGGCTTTATGGACTACTATTATGTAAGCTATACCCCCAAGGTAGGACTTCTCAACCCTTATATCAGTGCTACTCTAAAGACGAGTGAGAAAGGAAACCTCTACGCTGCTGGACACTACTTCCGTTCTGCAGGCAAGATAGATGGAAAGACACGTCACTTAGGTGTGGAAGCTGACTTAGTATATACTCATAAGCTACAACCTTTTGCCTCTCTGCAAGTAGGCTATTCCGTACATAAAGTATCAGGTAGCTACAATACCTTACGCGGTTTTTCAGCCACTCGCCCTTGGCAAGATTGGTTTTGGTGTAGTATCAATATCAACCCTACGATGCTTAAGCTCTAAGAGAGCTCTGGAAGTGGCTGCCTTGTCACAGGAAAAATTTTCCTATTCTGATTATTTTTCGTACCTTTGTGGCGCAGCCTTTTTTAAGACTCTTGGGCTGAATAGTAATATACATGTAATGAAACGATATACCGTCTTAGGAGGAGGCTCTTGGGCTACGGCCATAGTAAAGATCCTTACCGAGAACCTTCCTCAGATCACTTGGTACATGCGCAATGAGCATGCTATAGAGCATATCCGACAGTACCGCCACAACCCCAACTATCTCTCCTCAGTGGAGCTCCATACCGAGAAGCTTCACCTGACAAGCAACATCAATGAGGCTATAGAAGAAGCTGATTATATAATCTTTGTCATTCCTTCAGCCTTCTTGGTACAGGAACTCTCCAAGCTCACCCTTTCACTCAAGGAAAAGGTAGTATTCTCAGCTATCAAGGGGATTGTTCCTGAATCGGGCTTGGTAGTAGGTGAGCACCTGATACAAGCCTATGGGATCAACCCGCTAAATGTAGGGGTGATCACAGGTCCCTGCCACGCAGAAGAGGTCGCACTGGAGCGACTCTCCTACCTAACTATCGCTTGTGAAGACCTTCTCAAGGCCGAGGAAATGGCCTCTGCCCTACGCTGTACCTTTATCCGCACCAAGATCAGTGAGGATATCATAGGAGTAGAGTATGGAGCCATGCTCAAGAATATCTATGCCATCGCGGCGGGAATCGCCCATGGCTTGGGCTATGGGGATAACTTTCAGAGTGTGCTAATGAGCAATGCCATACGTGAGATGGAGCGCTATGTGGATACCATTCACCCTATAGCACGCAACATCAACCAGTCGGCCTACTTGGGAGACCTCTTGGTTACAGGCTACTCCGCTTTCAGTCGTAACCGCCTCTTTGGTAGTATGATAGGTAAAGGGTACTCGGTGCGCAGTGCCTTTATGGAAATGAATATGGTCGCTGAAGGATACTATGCAGTTGAGAATGCCTACAAGATCAACCAGCGACAGGCATTACCTGCTTACACGCCTATTCTCAACGCTGTATACAAAGTACTCTACCTACACCACTCTGCACGTGAAACCTTCCAAAAACTCACCGAAGAAATGGACTAATAGAGTGAAGAATCTTGGAGATACAAGTTATCTAAATAAAATAGGAAGTGAACTGAAGTTCACTTCCTATTTTTGTCTACTTCTGTAGTGTATTCGCCTGTGCGGCTCTGACTTCATTCTTGACTTATTAATAGTTGTCTGTCGGTGCGACAAAGACTTCTTCTTTGTGTTTTACCCCACTGATACGCTCTTGTAGGTGTTGGAATATTACGAAAAGTACCGGAATGACGATCAACCCAAAGAAAGTACCGATGAGCTGACCTATAGCGGCACCTGTCGCTACCGAGCGGTTACCGGCAGCCCCCACTCCTGTGGCAAACACCAAAGGTAATAACCCCACGATAAAGGCAAAAGAGGTCATCAAGATCGGACGCAAACGAGCCATCGCTGCATTGATCGCTGCCTTGGAGAGACTCTCTCCATGTCGGCGCCTTTGTACGGCAAACTCGACAATCAAGATGGCATTCTTAGCCAAAAGCCCCATGAGCATAATCAATGAAATCTGGAAATAAATATTATTCTCCAAGCCAAAGAGCCATTGCCCAAAATATGCCCCAAAGATACCAAAAGGCAAAGACATAAGTACTGAAAGCGGCAAGATATAGCTCTCATACTGAGCCGAAAGGATAAAGTAAGTAAATATCAAGCTCAAGAGGAAAATGATAATCGTCTGTGAACCTGCGTTTTGCTCCTCGCGGGTAAGACCGGTATAGTCAATTCCATAATTACTATTGAGCTTCTGAGCAGCTACTTCTTCTATTGCTTTTACCACATCCCCTGTACTATAGCCTTCGTTGGTAGCCGCGGATATATCCACTGAAGTATAGAGGTTATAACGACTAATTGCCTGAGGCCCAAATACACGATTTAGGGTTACATACTCTGAGATAGGAGCCATCTCCCCTGTACCTGTCTTAACAAAAAGATTGTTAAGGCTATTGACATCCTTACGATCCTGAGGAAGCGCCTGCACCATCACACGGAATTGCTTTCCGTAGAGCGTAAAGTCAGTAGCATAATACCCTCCTATATAGTTCTGTAAGGTAGAAAGAATGGTACTTACCGCTATTCCTGACTGCATGGCGCGTTCTACATTGATATCCATCTGATACTGAGGGAAATCGGTATTGAAAGAGGTTTGGGCATACTGCACTTCAGGACGTGCGTTAAGGGCTGCCATAAACTCTTGAGTAGTCTTATTGATCTCAGTAACATCGGCACCCGATTTGTTTAGTAAAGCAAAAGATACCCCTGCTCCCATACCAAATCCCGATACAGCAGGCGGCTGGAAGAAAAGAATACGTGCATCCTTAATCTTAGATGCTGCCGCAAAAGCTTTGCCTATGATAGCATCTATAGTTTGGTCAGGGTGCTTAGCACGTTCCTCAAAAGGCTTGAGGGTAAAAAAGCCCATACCATTGTTACTACCTGCCCCAGAGAGCATCCCATTCCCTGTTACAAAGGTAAAGTTTTCCACTCCAGGAATCTCATTGAGGTCTTTGCTTACCTCGCGCAACTGATTGGCTACACGCTCCATAGAAGCTCCAGGAATCATAGAAGCATCCATAAGTACGAAGCCTTGGTCTTCGTTAGGCACAAATCCTGTCTGTAAGTTCTTGTTAGCAAAGTAAATTCCCCCTCCTGCTATAGCAAAGAGCACTAAGGTGACCCACTTATGACGAAGGAAGAAGGTAAAAGTCTGTCCGTACTTAAGCGTAGCGGCATCAAAAGCTATATTGAACTTATGGAAGAACTTGCCCATCCATGATTTATTCTGATATTCTTTGTCTCCGTGAGGTTTGAGGAAGAGCGAACAGAGTACCGGACTGAGAGTAAGCGCATTGACTGCCGAAATAAAGATCGCAACAATCAAAGTAACACCGAATTGCTTATAGAATACCCCAGTGGTTCCCTCAATAAAGGTAACAGGTACGAATACCGCCGCCATCACCAAGGTAATAGAGATAATCGCCCCTGTAATCTCGTTCATAGCCGAGATAGTTGCAGGTTTGGCTTTCTCTCCCGTATGTTCCATCTTGGCATGGACGGCCTCGACGACGACAATCGCGTCGTCCACTACAATACCAATAGCCAATACCAAAGCAAACAAAGTAAGCATATTGATAGAATAGCCAAAGATATTGAGGAAGAAGAACGTACCCACGATGGATACTGGTACCGCAATAGCTGGAATCAATGTAGAACGGAAATCTTGTAGGAAAAGATATACCACCAAGAACACCAAAAGGAAGGCTTCCAAGAGAGTAGAAACCACCTTAGAAATAGCAGCATTGAGGAAGGTATTCACATTGAAGTTAATCGAATAAGTCACCCCTTCAGGGAGTGTTTTCTCGATAGACTTGAGGTATGTTTCTATGTTCTGTACCACCGCATGTGCATTAGCCCCTGGTGTCTGAGAAATTCCCATGGCAATAGCTGGGCGCCCCTTACTCTCAGAGAAGCTTGTATAGCCCATGGCATCAAGCTCCACCTTAGCTACATCTTTTAGGCGAAGGATACGCCCCCCATCCATGGCTTTAAGTACAATGTTTTCATACTCGGAAACTTTATTATATTTCCCCTTGTACTTGATGGTATATTCGTAAGAGCTACCACTATTCTGCCCCAAGGTACCGGCAGCCGCCTCCAAGCTCTGAGAAGAAATAGCTGCAGTAACCTCTGTTGGGTTCAGCTTATATGCCTGAAGCTTCTGTGGGTCCAGCCATATACGCATAGAGTAGTTTTTCCCACCGAACTCCTCGGCATCACCTACTCCAGTGATACGCTTGAGTCCTGGAATCACATTGATCGCCAAGTAATTCTCCAAGAATACCTCATCTATTTCAGGGTTATCCGAGAAGAAAGTAAGGAACATCAGGTTACCTGCCTCACGCTTCTCTACGGTTACCCCTGCTTGTTTTACCTCAGCAGGGAGAATCGCATTGGCATACGATACACGGTTCTGTACCAACACCGCAGCATTGTCTGGATCCATTCCATTTTTGAAATATACCGTGATATTCGCTGAACCACTATTGGAAGCAGAGGAGACAATATAGTCCATATTCTCCACCCCGTTGATTTGTTCTTCAAGCGGAATTACTACCGCCTTGAGTACTGTCTCGGCATTGGCACCTCCATAACTTGCCCTTACCGATACGGTTACAGGAGCAATATCAGGGTATTGTGATACAGGAAGTGAAAGGATTCCCAATACCCCCAAGATCACTATCAAGATAGAAATTACCGTTGATAGCACCGGTCTGTTAATAAAACTTTTTATCATATAACACTAATTATTCTTTGTTCGTTTTTTTAATTATTTGAAAGGGCGAATTGTCCTCTTTGAAGGACGAATTGTCCTCATTGAAGGGCGAATTGCCTCTCTTTGAAAGGCGAATTGCAATTCGCCCCTACAGCCCTACTAAAATTCTTGGCGGGTAGGACGTAGCGTAATTTCGTTAATCGCTACCTCTTCAGGTTCATTAATGGCATAAGCTATCGCTCTGGCCACAGAGGAGGCAGGAATCTCATACGCCTTATAGAAAGCTTGTATATTCTCGCTGGCTTCAGGGTCGGAGCTACCGTACTTGAGTTCGCTCTCCACTGCTCCAGGGTACAGGGTCGTTACACGGATATTATCCTTAGCCACCTCGGCACGTAGCCCCTCGCTAATGGCTTTGACGGCAAACTTGGTACCGCTATACACCGTTCCACGACCTGCTGCCACTCGCAAGCCTGCCACCGACGATAGGTTGATGATATGCCCGCTGTGCTGCTGTTGCATCGTAGGCAATACCGCCGCGATGCCATAGAGTACCCCTTTTATATTGATGTCAATCATCTTGTCCCACTCCTCCACCTTGAGTTTGTCCAAAGTGGCTTGTGGCATAATCCCTGCATTATTAATCAGTACATCGATACGCCCATAAACTTTGAGAGTTTCTTCCGCGATACGCTCCACATCGCTTTGTACTGCCACATCGGCGACTACCACGATTGCTTCCCCTCCTTGCGAGGTGATTTGAGAAGCTAATTTTTCCAAACGCTCCTTACGCCGAGCGGCTAAAACTACCTTAGCTCCATATTTTGCCAATAGCAAGGCAGTAGCTTCTCCCAAGCCACTGCTGGCACCGGTGATAATCACTACTTTATTTTTGATGTTTTCGGTCATAATTACTGTATGTTACTTTGTCTGATTGTGGATAAAGACTTCTGTTGCTTACCCTGTGAGTCGAAATTCTCAGGGGAAAGCCATTGCTCAAGAGCACGTTTGTTAGCTTCCCATTCCTTGTCTATCATAGCAAACCAAGCGGTGTCGCGCGAACGCCCTTTGTAAACCACTGCCT